>Ga0247727_10003486_pt1 | contig 34729 bp, 48 predicted proteins | sample WisWelCaveWW1625_FD_202498 | JGI IMG/M metagenome (GOLD analysis project Ga0247727, IMG submission 202498) | Biofilm microbial communities from Wishing Well Cave, Virginia, United States - WW16-25 | ecosystem: Environmental > Aquatic > Deep subsurface > Groundwater > Cave microbial mat | place...
CTCCCCAAGTGCGTTGGCGGCGCATTTATCTATATATATGTCTCAGATTATATATACAGACACATACACACACACACACACACACACTACACACAACCACACACTTACACACACATACTAAAAATATGACATATATGTGTGTGTGCGTGTTGTATGGTTTATTTATTTTATTTATTTTTTAAAATAATAAAAAAAAAACTTGACAAACAATATAATAAGTGATAACGTACATAATGTAGATAATGATATCGTTATCATTATCATTTTATATATATTTTTTTGAGGGAAAATTATGACAGAAAAAAATCAAATTACAATCAAGACGGCATTTGAAAATCCGTTAAAAGTGTATGCAGAATACGCGTACGACATCAAAGATTGTTTAAAATCATTTGGATTCCGCTTTAATCCAGCATCAAAATGCTGGCGCAAATTTTGCGCCAACGCCGAGGAGGCAAAAATTTTAACTGAAAAATTGAACGCAAAATTTTCCGAGGAAATAAAAAAATCGGGATATGAAGTTCCGGAGTCAAAATACAAATGGGGATTTCCGGCCTCCGCAACCGGAAAATGTTACAATTGTGATAGCTGGTGCTATGGCGATTGCATGGTATAATTTTATATTTTAGAAAGGGAAAAAATGACAAAAAGTATCCGGGAGGTACAAAGCAAAATTAAATTACTAGAAGAGAAGTACCCTCTTTTCGATTTTGATATCCACCATGGCGAGGACGATAATATCGCTATTAGCGTCACCTGCATCGACGCCCGAGAAATGGATTATTACATGCCTATATGGTGCCAGCTCACTGGTTATGTCCCCCGGTGGGGAGCGGGCTATGCGTATTTATGGGCGTAGGAATAATCTTTGCAATCCGCTCCGTAAAACGGAGCGGACTCAAAGGCGATTTTTATGCGGATTCAAAAACGCGCAGATTAACATATTAATAAACCAATCAACGGATTAACTGCTACACTCATAATTGATAATGATAAATTCGAATCCGGAAATTGATAAAACTTAAACTTAATATAAAAACATCACAATTGGAGAAGTAGTGAGGCTAATTAAAAACAAATACCTCGCGCAAACTTAAGGAGCAGTTTCCGACTCTCAAGAAAGTATATTGGAGAATAAATGGTATTTGGGCAGAAGGACAATACGGCAATTGCAGGCGAATAAAATAAAATAAAGCTTGACAAACATTAATAATAATGATAACGTATATAATGTAGATAATGATATTGTATCATTATCATTTTATATTTTAATTTTTTGGGAAAAAAATGAGATTAATAAAAACAAAAGAGGCTTCCTTTATGGTAGAAAAATTGCTAATGACAATACAAACTAATAATGCTGACGGTAAATTAGTTGTTAAAATATATTCTATGCCTAATCATGAGTTGGCAAATTGTGTATGGAGTATTGTCCCTTGTTCTGGCAAAAGATGTGTGGCTATTTCCATAAACGGAAAATTGCCAAAACCCATTTGTAGAGATCACATAGAGGTCAAGTTTTCGCAAATGGGCAGTGAACTGGTAGCATAATTCCATTCCTCTTCCAAAAGGCAGGTTAACTACCTGCCTTTTTTTTTACAACGAAAAAAAGCTTGACAAATAACACAACAATAATAACATATACAATATAAATAATGATATCGTATCATTATCATTTTATATTTATTTTTGAGAGAAAATTATGAAATTAGAAAATCTAACGCAGGAGCAGGAAGCGCAAATGGAAAAATACAAGCAAGATTATCTTGCTTATGGAAGATGCACTGACCGGATTGACAAAGCATCAACGGAAAAAGCCATAAATGATATTTACGTGGAACTGGGAAAACCCGAACCATTAATAATTTACTGCAAATCAATAATGGCAATGTATTTGACTGTTAATGTCGAGCGGAATATCGGGGAAAACATCGTGCAAAATATCTGGCAAAATATCGGGCAAAATATCTGGGAAAATCTCAGGGAAAATATCGTGCAAAATATCGAGGAAAATATCGAGCGAAATATCTGGCAAAATATCAGGCAAAATATCGGGCGAAATATCGAGGAAAATATCGAGCAAAATATCTGGCAAAATATCGAGGAAAATATCAGGCGAAATATCGGGCAAAATCTCGAGGACACACTGTGGGGCCAACATTCAGCGCACTGGATTTGTTACTACATTGTTTTCAGAGATATTTTAAAATTGGAGTACAATGAAAAAGATGAAAGATTATTAAATAATTTGGATATTTTGGTAAAATCATGTTGCTGGTGGATACCATTTGACAATGTATGTATAGTATCTGACAGGCCGAGCGAATTAAAATTAGACGCACAAGGTAGACTGCATAGTGACAAAGATATGTGCATAAAATTTGTTGACGGGTGGGGATTCCACGCGATTCATGGTGTAAGAGTGCCGGAGGAAATGATCGCATAATTCCCCCCTCTTTATAAAGGCAGGTTAACTACCTGCCTTTTTTTTTGCATTCATAAATCTTTTTTGCAAACGAAATAAATCTTGACAACATAGAGAAAATACGCAACAATACACATATGACTAATATGACTAAAAAACAAAAAGAATTGAGCAAGTCAGAAGCGGCGGAAGGCGCAAACATATTGTTAGTGCAAGCCGCGCGATTAGAAGCAGCGGCAAGCAAGCTGGAACAACAAGCGCAAGACCTCCGCTTGCGTGCGGGGGCGCATCGTATATGCGTATGCGGCCGCTTGCTAGAGCGCGACGAAAAATGCGTTTGCGTATAAAAAAAACTTGAAAGCAAAAGCGAACTTGAGTAATGTTGCTCAATCGCGTGGGTTTAGAAATATATTTTTGAGGATGAAACAATGAACAAAGCAAACAAAATGGTAAAAAAAAATGGCGACGCAATTTCCGACGATTTTGAGCAATTTAATTTTGGTGGATCGTTAATGTGGACAGAAAACGAAATTGTTATCGGCATTGTGACAGCCGTTGACAAACAGCCGAGTAAATTTGGCGGAGATAGCTATACGCTGATGATAACTCTCGACAACGGGTCGATGATAAAGCGGTTCGCGAATGGCAATCTTTTAGGATTTGCAAAATTGGGTGATGCAATTATAGGATCACGATTTAAAATATCTTATAAAGGCAAAACCGGCAAAAGCAAAAACGGTAATGCAATGCATTGGTACGAAGTGCAAAAAGCCGTAACTCAAGTGCCGTTCTAAACGCAATAATTTCCCCCTCTCAAAAAAGGTATCCTCGAAAAGCGGGCTCACTTGCAAAAAGTGAGCCCGGCTTACACGAGGATTTTATTTAATTTTATTTCGAGGATAAAAAAATGGAACAACATATAAGCCTAAGAGAAGTGCTTATTGTCGCGTTGGAAGCGCGTCCACGTAAAGCGCGAGACAATGACAAGTATTATGGCTCCGAGCTAGGAAGCTGCCCAATGAGTATAGCATTAAGACAACGCGGGAAAGAGGCTGTAGTAACCCCGTCAAGCGCATTGAATATGTATCTAGGGGAAAATGAGCATAAAGGCATACAGGATCTTTGTGCGGGCTCTATAACGGCAATTGAAAAAGAAGTATCTTGTCCATGCCATAACATTAAAGGTCACTTAGACTTAAAGCTAAATGGCAAGATACATGACATAAAGACTATAAGTCCTTATGCCATGAAGGATTACAGTAAAACATTGCCATACGCGCATCATGTTACGCAATTGCATGCATATATGCACTGTGAGAATGATAAAACTGTTGCATACATTGACTACGTCAATAAGGGTAATGGTGATATGTACGAAGTATGTGTACCATGGGATGATGCAATATGGGCGACCATAGAACAAAGAATTGCAAAAGTCAAAGAATTGCAAAAGAGAAAAACGGTAAAACTCGCAGACGTAAAAGATTACTTATCATTAGGCAAAGATAAAATCCCATGGGAATGCCGTTATTGTTTTTACAAGAACGATTGTCCGGTATATGCCGATAATTTTAAATAATATAATTTCAAATAATATATGAACAAAATAACTACGCAAGAATTCTTATCGGTATTATACGCCGCAATCGCGCCGGAAAAATATATAGAGTTGCGTTTGATTCTGGCGCAAAAAGCGCGTCCAAAAGCGCAATTTTTCGCCGTGCATAATTATGACGCGATTGTAAAATACGCGCAGGAATACAATGGAAAATATAATATATATTTTGGAGTTGCGCCGCGTGACCGGCTCGGCGGCAAGACGGCAGACGTAAGCGTTATAAGCTGCCTCTGGGCGGATCTTGACGCAAAAGATTTCGGCGGCGATAAAAGCAAAGCGCTTGCGCGAATAGCGGAATTTCCGCTAGAAGCCAGTATAATTGTCGATACCGGCAACGGGTATCACGGATATTGGCTGTTGCAAGAAGCTGTTGCGGCGGATGCCGTTGCAGTTGAATATTTGACACGTCTTGCACAGGCATTAGGCGGCGATAAAGTGTACGACTTGCCACGGATATTACGCTTGCCGGATACTTTAAATATAAAAGAAGAACACAAGCCTTGTAATATCTTGCATCTATCCGCAAAATTGAAATATACGCTTGATGATTTCGATGAATATTTGCCCGCAGTAAGCGTGCAGAAAATAATACAAGAGGTGGATACAACGGATGTTGTCTTAGGTGACAACGAATCGATTAATCAAATCATTATACTTACATCGTCAATGTGGATAAAAAACACGCGGCAAAATATGTGTCTTGCGTTAACGGGCTGGATGTTGAAAGCTGGATATGACTCAACCGTTGTGACAACCACAATTAGCGGCATAGTTGATATCGTAAAAGATGAAGAGCGTTCATCGCGATTCGCGGCCGTAAATGAAACCGTCCGGAAATTTATGGGCCGGCGTCCAATTGCAGGCTACACGCAATTTAACGATATTGTGGAATCAACGGCAAAAGATTTATCGGAACTTGACGCAAAAAAATATCGCGCATCGTATAGCAAATTAAAAAAAATACTCGGTGACAGCTCAAAACTTGCCGGTAAAAACAAAAAGATAGAAAAAGAAATCGCATTGTTGCGGCAGAGTTTTAACATACAGAAAATAGAGAAAATAGAAGCGGAAGAACCTTTATATATAATGCATTTTGAGGACAACAAACGGTTGAAGCTTGACATAAATCAATTAACCAATTTTAAACATTTCAAGTTAAAGCATTTGGCGACATTTAACTATCAGCCGCTTGTATATACGAGCAAAGAAAGCTGGGATGCATTCGTCAATGAGATATTGATTGACTGCGAAACGATCGCGGTAAACGCGGAAAGCACATATGAAGGCGGCATCGTGCATCGAGTGATAAAAGATTATATCGCGCAATCAACATCGGTTAAAGAAGACCTTACAAAAGAAGAAGCATATAGGAACTTGATGGGCAACACTCCGGCGAAATATAATAATGTTTATTATGCCAGAAGCGCGAATTTGCTCAATTTGCTTCGCAATCATCATATCGCGTTAAAAGACAGCGCGTTTCAATTTATCATGCAAGATAGTTTCAAAGCTTCTCACGTCGTTTTTTATTGCAATTCCAAAAGTGTCCGCGTATGGTGCATTCCGTTATTTGATGATGATGAATCGCCGCAAAATAATAATGGAACATTGACAGATAATGACAAAAGTAATTAAAATTTACGGCAGTCCGGGAACAGGCAAGACGACATATTTGCTTAACCAGTTGGAGATGCTTCTAGCATCGGGATACAGCCTTGACGAAATATGTTTTATATCATTCACAAAAGCGGCGGTGCGTGAAACTAAGCAACGTATGCTGGATAAAGGCTATGATGAAAACCGATTGCATGGATTTAAAACATTACATGCGCTTTGTTATCGTTTATTGAATTTATCCGACGATAATGTCTTAAACGCGGCTAAATACAAATCATTTGCGAAAGAGTGCGGTATTCCAGTGGCAATTGCGGACTCTGCCGATATGGAAGAAAATCCCCTGACTTTTACGTCCACGTCTTACACAAACGAATTAATGCAGTTCATAAGCGTAAATGATTATATGCGCAATGCCTGCATTGATACTATTCCGATGATTCACAACATGGACTTGTCGAAATTCATATATTTACGTGAAAAACTCGCCGCCTATCGTGCGGTAAACAACTATTTTGACTTCACTTCATTCATTGAGCAAGCGATATCGCGTAAAATCAAGTTGCCGTACAAGATCATTATGATAGATGAAGTGCAAGACTTGACGAAATTGCAAATACGTCTGATTGATATGTGGATCGCGCAGGACAATGTTGACGCATGTTGGTTATGCGGCGATGACGCGCAAGCTATATACACTTTTGCCGGCGCAGATGCGCGTCTTTTTCTTGACCATGAAGGCAATGATATCTGTTTAGTTGATTCATGGCGTTTGCCGCAAAGAGTGTTAAATTACAGCCGTGGCATATTTGATAAAATCAAAGTGCGTAAGGACCGTGAGCTATTATCTAAAAACAATGAAAACGGCATAGTAAATTATATGAATAGCTTAGACGGCGCTCAGCTTAAAAATAAAAACGTTTTTATTCTGCATCGGCATAGGTTTGGATGCCAAGCCATAGCCGCGCAATTGCAATCAGCGGGTATTGCATTCACAAATAAACGCGGTTATTCGCCATTTGAATGCAATGAATATAATGCATATAAAGCGATACACCAATACCGGCAAGATAAAGCATTTACAATACTTGGCCTGCAAGCTATTTTAAAATTAACGGCTGTAAATGTGAAGTATATGAAACGCGGCTTGAAAAACATGATGATGAAAGTGCCGTTTTGTTTGGATATGTATGACGCCGACAAGCTGCTGTCGATTGGATTCACGCCGGAGTTTATCACCGGCCTTGCGTTAAATCCGTTAGACGTTATGAATAAAGCGGCAATAGATCGATGGATATACTTTGAAAAAGTGTCACAAATGAATGATATTATGGTAAAACCTCAAATCGCCGTTTCGACAATTCATGGCGTAAAAGGCAACGAAGCTGATTACGTAATATTATTTGATGAAATATCCCACAATACGCAATTATCAATGTATGCCGATTCGGATCAGGAGCATAGAGTTTTTTATGTCGGCGCAACCCGGGCAAAGAAAGAATTGCATATCGTGCGCACATTCTCGGAATTTACTTATCCATTATCAATATAAATCTTGACATTAATAACAATATATGATAAACAATACGTATTACATATAGGAGAAAAATATGAAAAGCAAAAAAGAAGAAAGTGTAAGAGTGAAGAACAATCACAAGCTTGTTGTGTTTGTGCCGCATGACCATTATCAAAAATTGCGCGCTCAACTGCTGCTGCAGGACAAAGATGTTGCGGATTGGCTGCGTGGCGCCATAGAAGAGAAAATAAACAAGTAGCATACACGTATTGTTTTACACATACATTGCCGCAAGATAGTCTGCTTACGGCAATGTGTGCATTTTAGAAAGAGGCAACGATGCCTAATAAAAACTATGTCGCCGGGCGGCGATTTGAATATAAAATATTAAACGCATACAAAAAGAAAGGTTTTACCTGAATCCGGTCCGCCGGTTCTCATGGCGCATGGGATATTATTTGTTGGGACACCTATAATATTAACTTCATTCAGGCGAAGAATTATTATCCGGGTACAAAAAAGGAATCGATTGAATTTGAAAAAGCGGCAAGAAATATTAATGGCCGGCTGCAAACATATGCGAAAATTATCACACCACTGGATTTTTTAAAGAAGGGAAAATAAATATGAGTAAAGAGACCGTTGCAAAAAAGATTTATGAATGCAAACAATGCGGTTTTAATCTCGATCCTCTGGATTATAGCGTAGATAATAAAATCCTGCTTGCATTCGCAATAAATCATAAATTGCCCGATACGTATCATTGCCCGAAATGTGTCCGGCTTTGGCTGCATGTTAACGTGCCGGCAATGAGAGCAAAAGAGGCGAAAAAATGAATTGCGAAATTTGTTTATGCGATATGCGATTAAGCGATTTATATCGCGATGAATCCGGCGTTATATTATGCCCTGAATGTTTTAATGAAATCCATGTAAAAGGAGAAAAGTATGTTTAGAAATTGCGCGGATATAATGCATAAACCGCGTTGGCAGGAAATTGTAATTTGCACAGCATGCCAAGCGCCGGTAGTTGAAAATGCAATGAAAGGTATTTATCAATCGGCAAGCGCGAAAGTAAACTATTTGCAAACACAGCTTGCAAATGTTCAAAGGCTTGTTGAAAATGGGCGTAAGTGCAGTTATTGCACAAAGTCGGATATTGATACATATTGTCAAAATTGCATTAACGATATGGCGGAGGGCAAAATTAAGATAAACTTAATCATATCTCAGAAGGATATTGATCCTCCAGTGAAAGGAAATTTAAATGAAGTTAAGTGATAAAGAACAAATTCGGAATTTAAAGAAAGTTGTAAAAAATTTAAAGTTAAGTTTATGGGCCCTTGAAAAGTTATATGAAATACAGCACCAAAAATTGGATTTACTCAAAGATCAAGACCATTATTATGACGATAGCGATGGTCTTCGACAACGTATCATTGATAATTTACATAGAGAACTAGGTAATATGTCACGATTATTGGAATTGCAAGCATCTTGCTCTCAGTGTGGAATACGAGGTCAATTGTTATATTGCATTGCATGTCATGATACAGATAAAATAAAAGAAATGTGTGAGATGCGCAATACATTAAAACAAAACATTCAAAACCGAGATAAAAGTTAAATATGGAAAAGCGAATGTGTTGGAATTACGGATGTTACAAATGGGTAAATGAACAGCAAGGATGGTGGGAAGAAGCGCATCCGCAGGGTGTGCGTATGACTTTCTGCAGTATTGAATGTTTGAAAATACATACTGCAATGCTGGAAAAATCCTATGCAAAAATACAACCCGGCACGTTTGTACCTACACAGGAAATACAACAGAAAGTTAATGAAGATAAAAAGAAAGGCAAGACATGGAAATAAATGCCGAGTTTATTGCGGATATGCAAAACGGTTTTTATCCCTGCGGTAAAGAATATAAATATACGGTTCTCTTAAAGACAAAAGAGAAAATTGCAAAACGTATAATGAATTTAGCGGAAAAACATTATTGGCATCTTACACATTGCGGCCATTGCGCTAAACTGCCTGAAACAGAAAAGGGAACTAATTTAAGAAAGGTGTTAAAATGACAAAATGCGAAGAATGCACTTGGTATAATAAAGAGCCTTATATTTATACTGACTGCAATCGATGTGAACGGTATGCAAAAAACGAATTTGAACATACAGACAGTGTAGATCCTATGTCTTCCGACTGCTTTAACCCTGAATGCTTTAAGTGCAGTTGCATGCCGGAACGCGATTTAGAATAAAAATTTTCTAGATTAGAAGTTGTTTTTAATTTTAAAGGATAATTAAAAAATGAATGAAGAATGTAAACATGAATGGATAGCAAGCAATGTGATATATTGCAGTTATCCCCCTCAATGGGATGAAATATGTAAATATTGCGGTAAAATAGAACGCAGGAGAGGAAAGCGTCATAACCTAAATGAATATTGTAAGATATATAATAAATTTCACGGCAGAAAGGAGAGAACGGGATTTTGAAATGACTATTGAATTAAACAAAATTTATCAAGGTGATTGCTTGGAAGTGATGAAACAAATCCCCGATAAAAGTGTTAATGTGATATTGTGCGATATGCCTTACGGATTTACTACTTGCAAATGGGATAAAATTATCGATATTAAAAGTATATGGAAAATTTATAAAAGAATCATTAAATGTAATGGCGCGATAATTCTAACCGCTTGCCAGCCATTTACAAGCAAGTTAATAATGAGCAATTTGAAAATGTTTAAATATTGTTGGGTTTGGGATAAATCTAAAACCACAGGATTTTTAAACTGTAAAAAACAACCATTGCGCAGAACTGAAGATATAATTATTTTTTATAAAAATCAATGTGTCTTTAATCCGCAAATGGTTGAAGGTGAACCATATACAAGAATTAGATTAAATAATAAATGCGAAGTTTATGACAAATTTCAAACAAATACAACTTTTAACAACGGGCAGTATTACCCGACTAATGTAATTAATATCAATCAAAGTAATCCAATTTTTCACCCGACAGAAAAGCCAGTTATGCTTTTTAAATATTTAATTTTAACATATTCGAATCTGGGCGATTTAATTTTAGACAATTGTATTGGCTCGGGGACAACTGCGGTTGCGGCAAAGGAATTGGGGCGCAATTTTATTGGCATAGAAATTAACCCGAAATATATTAAAATTGCAAACAGAAGATTGGCGCAGAAAGTTCTATGGGATGCAAAATGAATCCTAAAATATTCCCATATATTTTAATTGTTTTGGACATAGGCGCGGCGATTGTTTATTTTTGGCATGGCGATATACGTAGGGGAATATATTGGACTGCGGCGGCGGTTTTAACAGCAAGCATAACTTTTTAACAGAACGGAATTTTTAAGGAGTAGAAATATGCCTGAACTAAAAACTTGTGATATGTGCGGTGAAAAACAGATAGCAGGAAAGCTCTGCAATGAATGTCATGGTTGCATTCAATGTTGTGGATGCCCAAAAGAAATTAATTGTATGCTTTGTGGACAGAAATCAGAATACGATGAACCTACCGAATTATATTTCTGTGAAACAGACAATTGCCCCGCAAAAGGATTTAGCTTCGATAGTGATAACTACTATGATTTCCAGAACGTATTAAAAAAGGCACAGCAAGAAGCATTTGAGGCTGGATGGCATAACGCTGAAGTAAATACAAAGCAAGTAAGAACAAAAACTAAAGATATTAATGAAATACATTTTCAAGACTGGCTGAAATCGAAGGAGACAAAACAATGAATGAGGCTGGAAAATGAATATAATCGGTGAATTAGCGAACGGAATTTTAAAGGATTAAATATATGATGTACAGACAAGGCGATGTGCTGATAGTGTCTTGTGATACTATTCCTAAAACAGCAAAAGAATTAAAGACCGCAGATGCTAAAATATTAGCATACAGCGAAAGTACAGGACATAAACATCAAATTGTTTCTGACAACGTTGTTGTCCTGACAGATGAGGATAGAAAATATCTGTCTTTAATTTCAGACTGTGAATTAAAACATGAAAAACATGGTGTAATTAATTTGCCAAAACGAAATTATCAAGTGATAATCCAACGGCAATATACACCAAAAGGAGTGCAAAATGTCAGGGATTAAAATAAATAATTTAACACAGGAACAGGAAATCTTGATAGAAAAGTACAAGCAAGATTATCTTGCTTATGGAAGATGCACTGACCGGATTGACAAAGCATCAACGGAAAAAGCCATAAATGATATTTATGCAGAACTTGGAAAGCCTACACCATTAATAATTTACTCACAATCAATAATGGAAATGTATTTAACTGCTAATATCGAGCGAAATCTCGAGGAAAATATCGAGCGAAATATCAGGCAAAATATCGAGGAAAATATCGAGCAAAATATCTGGCAAAATATCGAGGAACATATCAGACGAAATATCGGGCAAAATATCAAGCAAAATATCAGGGAAAATATCAGGCAAAATATCGGGCAAAATATCGAGCAAAATATCAGGCGAAATATCTGGCAAAATATCTGGCAAAATATCGAGCAAAATATCGAGGAAAATATCGGGCAAAATATCTGGCAAAATATCGGGCGAAATATCTGGCAAAATATCGAGCAAAATATCAGGCAAAATATCTGGCGAAATATCGGGCAAAATATCGAGGAAAATATCGAGCGAAATATCTGGCGAAATATTAAGCGAAATATCGGGCAAAATGTTGAGCAAAATATCTGGCAAAATATCGAGGGAAATATCAAGCAAAATATCTGGCAAAATGTTGAGCAAACACTGTGGGGCCAACATTCAGCGCACTGGATTTGTTATTACATTATTTTCAGAGATATTTTAAAATTGAAATACAATGAAAAAGATGAAAGATTATTAAATAATTTGGATATTTTGGTAAAATCATGTTGCTGGTGGATACCATTTGATAATATATGTATAGTGTCTGATAGACCAAGTGAATTAAAATTAGACGAACAAGGCAGATTGCACGATGAAAAAGATATGTGCATTAAATTTGTTGACGGATGGGGATTCCACGCGATTCATGGCGTGAGAGTGCCAGAATATATTGTGAAAAACCCCGAACAAATTACACCGCAAAAAATAGACGCAGAAGAGAATGTTGAGATCCGCAGGATAATGATTGAACGATATGGACTGGAGAAATATTTTAAAGATTCAAAAGCTGATAAAATTCACACAGATGATTTTGGCACTTTGTACAAAATTGAGCAAAAAGACGATGAACCGATAATGATGGTTAAAGTTGTAAATTCAACGCCTGAAGCAGACGGACATTACAAAGATTATTTAATTCGTGTTCCGCCTGAAATGACGACAGCGCATCAAGCTGTTGCGTGGACTTTCGGCTATGATAAAGCGGAAAATTATAAACCTGCCATAGAAACATAAAATTGAATGTGAATTAATTTAGCCTTGCGCTTCAATCACAACATTTTCCGCCGCTGCAATTACACTTTCCGCATAATCAATAAATACACACAAGTTAGTTTTATATTGCCTGATTGTATCAGGCATTTGCATTTGCTTTAATGCCGATTTTGTGCCGTCTGCGTAATATAAATAATACTCTGCGGTATAAATTAAGTTTGAATCATCTATCGCCTCTTGTAATGTTAAGCTATACTTCTGCTCCAATATTGGCCTTGCATATTTCCACCAATTATTCAAATCGCTTGCGCCGGTATGCGGCGTTTGATCTGTTTTTACAATGCCTGTAAAGTTATGTTCAAGAAACGCGCCGCTTATTAATAGATTGAATCGCGGCTTTTTAAACATAACCTTGCAATGACCTTGCGCTAAATCAAATTGTGTATTGAGATTATAGTGTATGATGTTTTTGATATTACCCGGAAATATATATTTTTTCATGGCGTATGACTGTTGACGATATTCGTGATTATTGTTTGTTCCGATGATGTAATATCATCGTAACAATGGACGATAATTAAAACCGGATCTACGCCTATATAACTGCATCCGTAAAAACACGCATTTGTATTGGGATATAAAACTACACCGGCGGCAATAAGTTCATTTGTCAATGCGCTTATATTGCAATATTTATCAAATTCAAGATTAATCATATTTTAAGGCGCAATAAAAAGCCCTACACGTTTACAGATTAACGCGCAATGTTCTTGTGTTGGATTTGTCGTTGCTTTAATTTCTTGCGTGCCACCGGCTCCGGATGTCATCCACATTGGCTGTATGTTTATAGTGCCCGGTGAACTTGCAAGAAATGTGCGTGAATATGTGCCAGACGCAAAATCATTTGCGCCGACTGTAACCGCAAAACCTTTGTCAAATGTTACCGCGCCGGTTACACGAACAATAAAAGTTGTAGTTTTAGCGCCGCCTGAATTATTTAACCATGATGCGGTTAATTGTATGGTTACGGCAACAACATCACCGGTAGACGAGCCTATCACAAATGTTTTTGTGCCCATATTGCCGACAGGCACAAAAACAAGTGAATTTGTCGTTGTATCTATTGTTTGCTCCAATGTCATTGAAGGCGAATAAGTTTGAATATATTTATTTATACTATCATCAAAATTAATTTGTTTAAACCGCGCCATTGATAAAGGAGATGTATACACTAACGGAATATTCTGTAATCTGATTACGCTTAAATTATGCAAAAAGCCTTTTACATCACCGTATGCTTGAGTAAAAGCGGGATCATTAATAGGATATTCCAATGCGCGTTTAAAATCCGGGACTTGATACGGTTGTGTATATATACGATTCTTATCCGTTTCATTTTGTGTTGTTTCAGGCACGTTTACACCCGTATTGTCTTTAAAATCCTGATTTTCTTGAGGCATATATTATCTAACCACAAATAAATCCCATTCACCGATTTCTATATCATCGACCATCATTTCCATCGCCCTTGCATGTTGTAATGCTTCATCTGTTCCTATTCGTCTGAAATATAATACTTTTTTGCGTAATTGTCTTAATACCCCTTGCTTTTGTCTTTCATCAAAATAAATTCTTGCGGCAAGTTCGGCGCCTGTTTTCACATTAATACCGAACATACTTGGAATATAACGCATCCAATAAGGAATGAATGGTTTATTGTCACCGTCTAATATTGGTTTTATCTGCAGTAAGTTTTCCTCAGGTCTTTTACCTGAAAGCATATCCCATAATGCGCCTATTTGCCATGTAAAAGGCATTTTTTGCCATATAGATTCAAAAGTAGAGGTATTCATTGCAGGGATGTCAATTGGACTTAATGGACTAACTTTACCGGTTATTGGATCACGTCTATAAATAACTCCATTATAAGCGGTAATATATTCAGTATCTATAGGCTTTTTTGTAAACAAATTTCTTCCATTAACAATTTGGAAACCGACTTGAATAATTGGATTTAATCTTGAAACAACATCCCCGAATCCCTTTGTTACAACGCCTTGAAATGGGTTTACAACACGTAAATTAATCCATATCTGATCGCCGTTTTCAGTTGCGCCGATTGGCATATAATCTTTTAACCATACAGGTTTATTGGGATCATTGGCAATATCAACGGCAAGACGGGCAATCCTATTCCAAGCAAAGGTAGTTTTCGTCCGAATAAACGGAGCTTTTGCGATCAGCAAATTTAAGTTTCTAAACCAGCCATAGAATAGGAATACACGCCTTGCCATTGCGCGTTCAAGCACGGGCAAATCATAATAATCGAACAATGTTTTATTAACCGCTTCTTTTGCGTCATCAAACGCGCTTTGCAATGTTTTAGACGTTGTTGATTCAAGTTGATTTCTTAAACCATCATATTGATTTTGTAAAACGCCGCGTTGACGGATTAAATATAGTTGCCTGTTAAACGCTTCTTGCGCAGGCATAAAACGCATTTGCATTAACTTTTGTTGATATGTTTTTAAATCGTTAATTTCTTTTGTAATAATTTTAATATTCATTTTCAACTGTTTCTCCAGTGTAGTTTCAACTCTAGCGGCTTTTTTTTCTATCAGGGCAAAATCTTTTAAAGCTTCAATTTCTATTTTATCTCGCAGAGTTTTTAATCTATTAAGATTCTTTGCAAGAATTTCGACTTCTTTACCGCCTTTGCGCGCAATATCTGAAAGTTTTTTATTTAACCTATCTATTTGTTTATCAAGTTTATATAATCTTTTTTTTCTCCCTTCAAAATTCACTTCTGAAGAAATAGCCTTCGCCTTCGCTATTTCCCGTTTTGTCAATACATCTTCTTTTTGACCAAGTTTTTCTTCCGCCCTTAATCTTTCTGTGTATAAATTATATTCTAATTGATTGCGTAATGTTTCTAAATTTTTAATTTTATTTTGCGCATTTGTTATTTGAGTTCTGATACGTTTATGAACAACTGCCTGTTTTTGGCCGATTTTCTCCTCTGTGCTTAAACGTTGCTTTAATCCTTTTGCCTCAAGTTTTCCGATCTCTTCTTCCGCTTTTATAAATTGTTTACGGGCGGATTTTAAACGTAGATTTGTAATCTCTTCGTCAATTTTTTCTACCGCTTTGCTTACAAGGCCGATTTTTAACAATACCGCGCGTTGATTGGTTGAAATTTGCCTGCGTAATTCCGGTTCTGTCGCAATCTTTTTTATCATATCGTAACTTGAATAACCGGAATCAAAGAATTTTTGGAACTTTAATATTTCCGCCTGTTTTTGCGCTGAAGTCAACCAAACTAGTTTTCGATAAAATTCATCTATTCTTTGATTTGCATTACGCAATAAAAACTCACCCGCCGAGAATACTTTGCCTAATAGCGGTATGTTTTGAACTCCTTTAGGTGCGTGTCCTAATTCAATAGCTCGATAAACATTGGCATACACTTCAGGTAATTCATTCATTAACTCACGCCACTCCTTGCGTGTCAAACGCCATATTGCAAGCGGTGTTATACCACCATGAAACGCGGAAAGCACGGCGCCGGATATAATATTGCCTATATAAAATGGCGCGTTAAAGGCAAGAAATCCAACTTTCATCGCTTGTGATGCGCTATCATATACGCCCATAGCAGTTCCCCACATGCCGGTTGGCATCCCAGGCCGCAGTGAATTAACAATGGTTTGCCCTGAGCCTGTAGGCACAAGCCACAAATTAGGACTTGCAAGTAATATATCGGGATCTAGTTCTTTATTAGTAAGCAAAGCTTGTGTTAAATCCTGTACACGTTTAATTCTCGCTTCAGTGCGTATTTCTCTTATGCCTGATTGAACGTCTTTTAGGGCTTCTTTCATTAATTGAACGCTACCCGTGAGTGTTTGCGCATTAGGTGTAACAATTTCATCAAGGTTAATTATCTCAAATCCTTTGGGAGTCATACCGCCGAGGCGTTTTATTTCTTCTAATATTAATGGTCGTGCGTTATAATTTTCCCTTAAAAAATCAAGAGTATCATTTAAACCTTCGATAAATACTCTTTTAAAGAACGCTTGATTAGCCATCTGTCTTGGAATAGTATGAAGAGGGTCTTTAATATAATCCTGTGAAGCTTTAATACGTTTTTCAAGCATACCAATCTTAGCGCCAACACCGCCCGTTTGAGGCCCTTCAACCGCGCCAAGGAACTTTTCAGAGAATGACAAAGGCGGTCTTTCGCGGAATATAGTTGCATATACAGGTTTAACAAATCCGGCTTTATTTAATATAACTTCAACATCATCGATGATTGCAAGCTGTTTACTTTGCGGCAGTGTAAGGAATTTATCGGCTGTAAAATTATGTTTTGCAAAAAGTCCCGCTTGTTCCAAGGCCAGCTTAGCCTTCGATTCACGCATAATTGCCGGTGTAAATTCCGAGATTTTTGCCGCTTCACGTGTCAACACCCCTTGTGAAAATAAAAGTTGTTTTGATGCGTTTACATCCTCCGTAAAATGCTGTAAAACCGATTTTGCATTATCGCTAAAAGCTTCAATCTCGGAATCAAGCAATAATCCACGATATGCTTTTTCAATATTTAATCTTTCAATTTCGTTGATTTTACCCAAGTTTTTATATTCGTTTAATATGATATTTTCAACATCACCACTAGCTCGCCTAAATGAATCACCTATTAAATTTCTCACTTCTTTTGCCGATTGCGTTAATTCAAGTTTACCGAGTAATGCCAGTGTAGGTTCATAAGTTTCAAGTGGTTTACGGATAAGATTGCCGGCTGTTTTTAATCCACGTACCGGCAATGATTCTATGAATTTTGCTCTACTTATAATCTTTTCAACTAATGCAGGCGATGCGCCTATGCGTGAAGCTACCTTTGCGCTTGCCTTTACCGGCAATGACATAATTGCAGGAAGCATTAAAACATCGGTAGTAGTTGTAAACGGCTGTCGATGCATTGCTTTCCAGAAACCGTCTTTATACTGTTCTTTTATACCTTCCCACAACATGCCGGGTACATTCATAGTTGTTGTTGCCGCTTTAGAGAAAAATGTTTCCGGGTCATCGGTATATGCTTTAGCTAGATAATATGGCGATTTGACAAGATGTAATCCCAATTCTGCAAAACTGCCTAAATCAGTAAGCAAATTGCCTAAGATTGAAGCTCTGTCTCTGGGATCATCAATCGGCTGTTCTTGATATGCCTGCTCTAAAACATTCGCCTTTGTTAAAGGCGGTAATTGTTTTACACGTTCTACTATATCTTGAGGATTACGTATATTTACCATTTATTTTAAAAATTCATCAATCTTTTGTTTTATTTCTTTTGGATATTGTGCAATGCCAGCTTTTACTTGTGGTTGCAATCTTGTTAAATTCTGGATATAACTGTCAAGAACAGTTCTCTGTGCCGTTAATTGCTTACGTTCATCCTCCTTGAGAGGATTAAATTGATCCATAAGCGTTCTTTCAATACGCATACGTGCATCACGCAAAGCTTGTATATCTTTTGCTAATTCATCTGCACTAAAGCTTAATACTTGCTTGCGTGCTTGCTGTTGTGCTTTTATATCCGCCCTTTGCATACCAATGCCAGCTCTAAACTGACGTTCTTCTTCTCTACCGGCCTGTGCAGCTTTTCTACCGACTGCAGCACGTTCTAAGCCCATTCTTTCAGCTCTTGCTTGCGTAACTCTATTCATTGCAAGCGAAAATACTTGATCGTATCTGCCGGATATTTTACCCAATACAGCCATACCAAGAAGCATAGGCAGGCTAAACAAACTTTCTTCAATTTCTTTAGCTTCACCAATTAAACGTTCTTCTTTGCCGGAAACTTGACGTTCCTTTAAAAAACTGCGTTTTGCATATTCCCAAGCCTGTTGTTCTTGCGGACCGGCTTGCTTATACGCTGACTGCATTTGAGCCATCATTTTTGTGCGAGGATCGTTAACGCCAAATTGGGATTCAAATTTATTTAGAATGCCACTGACGCCGATCTGCGCAATATCTGCATCATTAAGTATTTTACCGGCTGTTTGAGCTTCATTTAAAACTAAAGGCGTATTAAATATTTGCGTATCAAATACTTCTTGCTGTTTTTGCGATGCTAAATCAACTTCTTCTTTTTTTAGTTCCTCCGGAGCGGGAGTAATACCTAAATTCGCATTTATTATTTTATCGATTTCTTGGTCAGATATAGTGATTTTTTCTGGTCTTATCCCCTCTCTTCTAAGTTCTTCTTCAGGTGTAATTAAGCCCGGTACAGCAATATTACGTTTTCCATATTCTATTTGTTGTATAACAGGAAATAATCTTGTATTAAATTTCGTATCGGACATATTACCTAATACCCTGCGAAGAATCCTGTCATCATCTTGTGATAAGCCGACTTGTTCTAGACGTTCTGGAGTAGCTCGTCCAGCAGCTCTGGCCAATTTCCGTCCTAATCGATCTTCAATATTTATTCCTGCAATCAGTCTAATATGGGTTGGAGGCACACCGAGGGATTCTAATCTTTTTAATCTTTCACTGCCGCGTTTTATCGCTTCAATTTCTTGGTATTGCACCGGTTCTCTTTCTTTGAATCCCTCCACTTCTCTTCTGCCTCTTGCCGCTTCTGCAGGGCTTAACTCTTCCTGCTGTGGCATCATCCCTACTTGCTGTCCGAGTAAATCTTTTATTGCTGCAAGGCGAAAATTATTAGCCATAATATTTATCTCCTTAACCAAATTGTCCGAATGGACTAATGCCTGAATCAAATATATCGCCTCTTTGCAAACGGCGTTTTTTAGTCGTTGAAGGCGCAGTGCCAAATAAACCTTTTACACCTGCACCGATATCCCTTACCAACGTTGATACGCCTTGCGGGCCCGATGGCGCACCGGTTAACGCCATTGCGCCAATGTTTGCCGCTTGTGTTAATAAATCTTGCTGTTTTGCTTCTTGTATTTGTTTTGCTTCTGCACGTCTTTGCAACCCTTGTGTGCGTAATCCGGCAAGCATAGTTTCAAGTTCGTTTATACTTCCAAGCGTAGAAAGATCAATTTCTCCCAATTGTATCGCAAGATCGCGATTAAAGTCATCGCGCTGCTGTTTCTCAAAAGAGCCGCCCAATGAACCAAATCGCGTAAACTCAGCCGCCTGCGCTTCTTTTAATTGCTTGCCCGCACTTTCTTCAAGACGATTAAGTTTTGATTCTGCGAGATTTGTTTGTGCAAGTAGCCGCGCGCCTTCGCGAAGTGTATTTTCATATACTTCATCTTTCTTTGCAATTCTTGTCGCTGTATCTTTAATTCCCTTCGACGCTTCTGTTGCAAGCCGGTCCGCTTCGTCTCCGGTTGAAAGCAATGTGCCGCGGCTTCTCATTTGCTCAAGTTTTTGGCGAATTCCCGCAAGGCCGGCTTGCGCAGTTGGCTGTAATGCGGTAGATAACCCAGATCTGACATCAGATTCACGCATTGCAATTAATCCGCGTCTTATTTCTTCCTTTCGCTGTTCTGCGCCCTCTGATGGAATGGTAGTCTTAACCGTTCGCGCTATAGCCATAATTATACATCTCCTGTCAATTCTCTATCTGCAATTTTTACCGCCTTCATTGAATACCCGCGTATTTCAATTTCTAAAGACGATGTATTCGTAAAACGCAATCCAAATCGCCGGCCTTTTGCATTTAAAGACGCTGGCACTTGAATTTTACCGACAACCTCAACTCTACCGCCGGTTGTTGCAACATTTATAGTGCCGGCGGTTCCTTTATTTACACCATCTGCAATTACTTGCACTGTTATTGTAGTCGTTCCGGTTGCTTTTGCAAACACATAAATCTCACGTAATTGTTTCATTACATCAAATTCATTAAAGTCATAATCTTTAGTTTCAAACGCCATTGTATAAGTAGCGCCGGCGTCATTATAAGTTCCTATTCCGGTAAGGGAATCTAAAAATATTATATTGCCTGTTCCATCATCTTTTTGTGCAAGGATTATTTGATCTTTTCCAATATCAATCATGCCTCTCGTTATTACGGTATTATTAGCTATTAAATATTTACTCCACGTTTCTATATCTGTGTCATAAACAAACAACGTTGATTTTCCTGCGGAAGTATCAGGCCCGAATGCAATCTGATTGCCGTGGCGGCCAATAAAGCCGGGAATAAACAAAGCTGAAAATCCGTCGGATTTTCTGAGCGGATCGCTAATCCTTACATAGTTGCGGCCTCGCAGGACATAAGCGCCTTCTATTGTGCTAAAGAAAACCGTATCATTATAAGCGAAAGGCTTACATAAACTCATAGTGGAAGAAAAATCCAATTTAGAATTTAAACCAAAACTAAGAATAGGGTCAATCCTGTAATTACTGGGCGTATCGCCGTATAATCCATATACACCACTATCTTTAAATATATATAAAATTTCTTTTGTCGCCAATAATGCGCGAATATTCCCATTTTCATTGGGAAAAACCGGTCGGTTAAATAATCCGTTTTCTCCTGTTGTCGTCCAATCATCGCCGTTATTTAACGCGCTGGCGTAAATAGTACTGCTGTCTTTTTCCACACCTGAGACATCTATTGGCCAACCCTTAGCAAGCCATAAACGCCCTTGGAAGGTTGCAATGGCTTGTAATTTCGCAGGTCTGTTGGCAGCTACACCCGGAGCAGGAACAGCAGTAATAGCGCCGCCTAGAACCGTATGTTTGAATAACCCGCCAATTGCATTGGATATATATACGATATTATTAAAGAAAGAAAAATATGGCCTATTAATTATTGCAGCGCCGGTAATATTTGTATGAACTGTAAGAGTGGAATTAGATTGATGTATAACGGCATTTGAAGTTAAAGTAAGATGAGATAAAGAAGAATAAAAATTTAAAGCGGTATTTTCATTGAATTTATACTTTTGAAGATCATACGGAAAATGGCTTAAAAATGCGCCGACAAGTATCTGAGCATATCCATCACGTTTACGTATCGCGCCCAAAACATTGCTTGTTGTAATATTGTCAAATACCGGCGCTTCATCCGGATTAAGTAAATGACGTGCTTTAAATGTATTTAAACCTCTTGATGTAAGATTAACAATTCCAGAGTAATATTCTTTATCAGACATTTCATCAATAAATCAAAGGCAGATAATCATCTTCACTTCTTATACACGGCAATTCATCACGAACTTTCTTGGCATATTCATCACGCATATTAATCACTTTAGAATTATATTCAGCTTTCCATACTCCAGCAGCTTCATATTTACCCATTACCATTAATGCTTCATAGGCGATATATTTACTCAATGCATCGGCGTATTCATCCGGCACTTCGGTAATATCGGCATCAGCGGCTAAATCCTTCGGTCGGCGATGATAAAATAAACGCAGATCCGCTTGCTTTACAGTTGCACTTATACTATGCGCTTGATCTACAGTCCCGCCAAAACCGCGTATAATCACCTGTAAATTACCTGCACCTGTAGTTGTGCTGCGGCCATTATATGCAACTTGTTCATTACCTGCATCAGCAAAAATTACAATGCCTGCTTCTCTAAATTGAGATGTATCCGCCACAGGTATATTTGACGTGCCGGCAATAATGCCTACGGTTAAAGTTGACGATAAAGACGCGGCAGCCGGTGTTGGATATAAACGTAATCTACTGTCATAGTATGTATAAAAATACGGCTGTCCGTAGTTTGAACCTTTAAACATCCAGTAATCACGAAAGAATTCTTTAGGCTTATAATAAACCGGCTGCATATCCCAGCGGACAATTACATCGGATTTTGCATAAAGCAGATCGGCAGGCACGGGATAAAGTTCCTTCTTAGCTTCAAGCGCAATACCAAATTCACGTTCGAAAAACAATGTTCGGATTGCAATATCATTCTGCGCGCGATTTGCCCAGCGAGCAATATCATTAGACACAATATAATCCGCACTAAGATCGGTTATAATCTTTTTTACATCATCCTTAATATTTAAAAAAGTTGTAGTCATTATTACTTCTTGACAAACATTCCTAAAACATTTGTTACAATAGATTTTAAATACGGATTGTATAGTTTATCATGCGCTAATCCAGCGCCCGCGCCGGTAAGAAAAGAGCTTATCACCATATTTAAATTTACCCCGTTTAAATTGCCAAATGCCGAATATCCAAATGCCAATATTGCGCTAACCCACGGTTCTTTATCATTAACATAATTCGGAAAGTATTTCTTTAAAACCTCAACTGCGGCAACACAGCCCAATGCTACGATTGCCAATTCTTTTATTTGTCCCATATTATCCTCCTTTTTTTAAAATATTAGTGTCTTCTTTTATTACTTTATATCCGGTTAAATAACGTTTACCACCGGCATACCCCAGGCCGCCAGCTCCAAGGCCGAGCATTGTCCATAATATTTCTTTAATATTAAATACCTCCTCTTGCTGTTCTTTTAATTCTTTAACTTTTTCTTTTGTATCAAGTAAATGCGCTTTTACTTCAGGATCTTTTGATCTTTCAACCAGCTTTTCCAATCTATCTATTTTCATGTCAAGCTGTTCATTCATGGCCTGCGGATCCCTAAAAAGTACACAACTCAAACAAGATGAGCAGAGAACCACACAGGCAAAGAATCGTAAACCAAAATATAATACGTTCTCTTTCATTTTCTTTTTGTTTGTTCATATTGGCAAATATTATCAAGGCTTTCTGAAACTTTTATTAATGTATCAACAATTTGTTTCTGGCCATTTTGCAAATTAACTTGCCCTATTTGCATCGTAGCAAAGAATTCATTTATCAAATCATGATGCCTTTTGCGATCTTCTTCATGCCTATTATCTTGCTTTTCAAATATTTCAATAATTTTTTTATCTTTAACTTCCATAACAGAAATCATCTTTTTCATAGTGAATATAATAGCTGCAATGCAAGCACCGATAATTGCAAGAAGTTCTGCATACTTATCCATTATATTCCATTCTTAACTTTATAAACATCAATACCTTTATTTACGCAAGTTTGAATCGCGGTTAATATTCCCGCAACATCTGCGGCGGATAATTGAGCAGAAGGCACATCCGGCAGAATGCATTTATCACCCGTATCGGTACTTTGTATTATCGGTCCATCATAATAAACAGCTTTAACTTTCCATGTAGCGCCGTCAGGCTCTATGAATATCCTCATCCGCGCTTCTGTGAAACAAACTTTGTATGCCATATTTACCTCCTAATTTGAGCAGTTTCTTCTTCTTTATGATTAGTTTCCATTTGCGTTTGCCCATTTTCTTGGACTTCTTCACAATCATATTCAGGTTTAATTTTTGGTACTTGGTCAATATTTAACTCCTTACGTAATTTCTTTTCACATTTCAAAATACGAGCTATCGGCCATAAAGTTTCATCAGCCAGACCAATAGAAGCTCTTTGTTCCCTTGCTGTTTTTAAATGTAACTTTGAAAGTAAAACATAATAAGCCCCCCACCATGCATCATCATGAATATTTATTTCAATTAAACTGTCAAGTTTAACCCCTTCTTGCCCAAATAACATTGATCCGTTTTCTTCAACCCGGGCATTTTTACGCAATTCTTTACGCAATTGTAAAACATAATCACTTGCATTAGTTACACCTTGTACACCCGCAGGATCAGTAAAAAACGGCGGCATATTATCGCCGGGTTGATAAGCGCAAGCATATAAAAACAAATGTCCCGCTTGATTTATTGTTAATGTATATTTCATATTATACTAAAGCTACAGAACGATAAGTTCCGTTAATCCTTGCCCTTAAATGAAATGTTGCAAGAGTAGTATCATGGAAAAATCCAAATGCGCTGTTTAAATTACCAAAATCCGCATCAACAGGGGCGTTAGCCGTAACATCGGATTTATAAGGTGCAATCATACTTCCTAATGAACCTATTGTTAACGCGCTATTAACAAATGCAACAAATGCTTTTGCACGCATCTCTAAAAATCTTTTTGTAGTTGTACCTATATTACCGGTTAAATCCGCGCCGATAGGCTCGGTACTTGCCGGTACGGAAAGTAAAACTGTAGTTAACTGTAATGAATTAGTTAACGCCCCCGCGCTTGTAACAAGTTGAACATCCAGCCGGCTTGTATAAGCCGCCGCCGTTGCATCTGTAGCAACCATCTGAAATAACGCGCCGATTTTATGTGTGCCAGCAGTTGTTGTTTCAGTTATAAAATTTATTCCTACTCCTATATTATTTGCAACTGCGCCTGTATTCGTATGAATGAATGAATGTACTGTTGTTGTTGCCGCCACAGCATCATCTGAAATAGAATTTGATCTTGCATCCAATGCATCTAAATCTGCGCTGAAACTTGAAACATTTCCAATAAATATCTTTTGATTAGCCGGAAATGCAGTCATTAATGTCACATCGGTAATATCATCATTCATTGTCCATATACCGCCGCTAATTATCATTTCAATCGTATCGCCTGAGCCTGGCACAAATAATAATCGCGGCGTAGATGTTAAGCGCACAACATCGGTAAATGTAGTGCTTATCTGCGTTATATCGCCGGCGCTATGATTAAAAGAAACAAAACCTGTAAATGAACTAAAATCACCGCCGACTGCATCGTTACGCTGTATCCTGAAATTTTGATCTGTTAACGACGTTCTCCACAAACCGCCCGCATTAACTGCAAATCCCGTATTTCTATATCGTAATTCAACAGGATTGTCTTCCAATGTAACAACATCTTTTAAAGATGATGTTCCGTTTACAACTAAATTTGTAAACGTAGTTGTGCCTGTAACCGTTGCTGTAAATGCTGCTGCTGCTGTAAATTCTAAAGTGCCACTTGTAGTTACTTTAAATAAAGGTGTTGTTGTAGTAAATTCACCGGTTAAGCTTTTCTGAAATAACCATTCATTACCTTCAGCTCGCGCTTTAAATAATCCGGCAGGCGCAACTTGATCCGTTTCCTTCCATATATAATCCGGATTAATTGACTCAATCTTAAAATCCTTTGCAATTGCATTAAATATTTCTGTTGCTGTATCACTAAATAACTGCGGAGGCGATACTACTTCTACAAAAAAGCTCATAATATCTCCTTACAGAACATGCAATCCATTAGCTCCAATATATACCGATGCCGTTGTGCCAGCTGCATTTCTTACACTTAATCTGAAAAATGCCCTTTTACGCCCAACTGTTAATTCATATTCTTCTGCTGCACCTGAAACTGCAGATGCAAGGAATTCACGTATGCTATCATTCATTGTTAATTTATTTGTGCCGGCAACTGAATATGTTTCCCTGAAAAAATTTGTGCCTTCATCAGACCATTCAATCAACACTTCCAATGTTGTTGAATCACCTTTTGTGTATCTAATTGAAAAGCTGATATTATTATAACTCTTTGCATTCACAAAATCAGGCATTGCAACGAATGATGTTGTTAATGCTTGGCCGGATGCAAATGTGCCAATCAAATCTTTACGATTTGATATAGTATTCTTTATCGCTTGTTGTTCAGATATTGCACCACCAGTATCAGTATTATTAAAAAATAACTCTGCCATTTATGCACCTATATAAAAAATCAGCGGTTAATTTATACTAACCGCTGATTAATTCTTGTTACCAAAGTTTTACATAAACATTCGACAATGCAGGAGCCGTAGCGCTTTCAAGACAACCAGCTAAACAATCACCAAGGTTTTTAGTTCTAAAAGCCCCAACAGTGTTGGATAATTCCAATGCTTGTCCAAAAGTTACACTTCCCGATATTTTAGCGCTTTTTGCGCCACTGGCTAAAATATACCCGAAATTACCGGCTGCTAACGCCGACATTGCAACACCTATGGGTATACATTTATCGGCATCAGCCGCCTCAGTTTGTTTTATATCAGTAAAACCAAGAATAGTAGGCCCTTGTATACACTTTACAACATCGCCAACTACAAGCGTAACTGCACCGGGGACATTTTTTACATACCTATACTGATTTCCATTACTGTCCATAAATAACGGCCCGGATTTATTTGTCCGTACAGTATCTATTACAGTGCCGTCATTAGATGGCACAAGTGGATAACCTACAAATTGCGGCATATACTTTTCTCCTTAATATTTAATTAAATTATGAATTTGTTAAATTGGTAAACGCGCTTTGCATTCTCCTATTATTACAAATAAGATTTAACATTGTTTTAATTCCACAAATATAAACATCTTGATTTGCCACCGGCGGAAATACTTGACCTTCAAAATTACGCGCTTCATGGATTGCCAACTGAATCCATCTTGTATTTAAAAATACAAGATATTGTCCAGTCGCGCCGGAGACGCCGGATCCGGGAGTTTTTCTATCAATAAAATATGGAATGCCATCAAATACTAAATGCTTTGCGCCAATTTCAACTATTTGCTCTTTTACACCTGCTATATAACGCTGATTAGCTATCATCAAAAAGTATATATCATTATGTATCCCTGAATTTGAAACCATTAAATCAGGGCCGTCGGAATCTTCAGTTGCCGCTTGTATACCACGTTCAGCTTTTAAAAGTGTTATAGTTCCAGCCGTTGCATCAATTTGTGCCGCCCAAGTTGCAAGATCCGCAACTGCAATCCCGCCGTATGTTGCAGTTGTTGAAAGCAATAATCTTAAACCATCTATATCAATTCCCGCACCGGCTGTATTATCACTCCATAAATGAGTTCCCAGGGTATCTCTTAATGAATATTCCAAATTATCTTTTAATGCCATAAGCAGATCGATAACCGCCGAATCACCGCTAGCCTTCTTTAAATCAACTTCGGCTATCGGTTGATTACCAAAATAATTTCGCCATTCAAATGTCGCATAACTTAATTGCTGATTAGGCGTGCTTGAAAGCGGATCATACGGACTATAAGAACCAACCGACCCTGCTGCTGCTGTTGTTAGAGGCATCCTAATGTTTTCTCCACCTCTTAATGTTACCGCTTCTTTATATTTAAATAATTCAAAAGTTGCATTGGAACGAAATACGTTATCTGCAACCTTCGGGATAATTGTAGATTGAACTACAGCTCCCAGTTGTGCAGCTAGTGCCATATATATCTCCTAAAAATAATAATTAACCAAAAAGCTGCGCTTTTAAATGATTCCTGAATTGTTTACGATCCATTTTACGCACATCAACATCCTTTGTCGAATCAGGCACTGTTGCATTACTCGTGCTATGAATCGTTTTTACGGCAGACGGCGCGCTGCGTTTCTTCGCCTGCTCTTCCCATGTGCGTTTTATCATCGTGAAACCATTTTGCGATTCATATATCGCTAAGGCTTCTTTAAAATTCATGTCACCGCCATACTTATCTATAATCTGTAAACAGTTGTTTATAACATTTTCAGGAAGCTTTAATTTAGTTTCCTGTTCTACTTGCCGGATTTCCGTCGATAACTTTTCAGATTCAACTTGCACTTCACGCTCAAATTGATTCTTTTCAATCTGCGTAATCTTATCACGCATTTCAAGAATGTCTTTATTAGGCATTGTATCGAGCGCCGCAGTTATCCGCTCTTGCGTCTGATCGTCCGAATTTGAATCATGCGCAAATGCGGGGACAGTTCCATTCTGCGTAAAATAATTATAAACAGTCATAACCGCATCGTTAAGCCGCGGGTTATTTTTCATCTTTGTGTCCAGATCAACATAAATACTATATTTATCTTCAAGCTCTTTACGCTTTTTTGCAACACCCTGGGTTTTTTGCGTGTAATCACGTTCACGCATCCATCCATTACGAATTTCTTCGCCTGTCATTACACGACCGTCTTTAAGTTTATACCTCTTATCATCCTGAAGAGAAAACTCTTGATCATTCTGAGCAGGTGTTTGCACCGATGTTTGAGGCTCTGAAGATGGCTCTTTTACAGGCATTGGCGGAGTTTCTAAATTGCCATTTTGCGCTAAATTCGGGTTTAATGTTTGCTGCGTTTCTTTTATCGCAGGCATTAAAATTTTCGAAACAGCATCGGCAATTTCAGCTCTACCCGATGTAATTTTTCCATTTAACATATATATTTTCCTCTAACATTCCCATTCTCTAAGAGATGACATGCGTACCCCACAAAGGGTACGCACTATAACCTAGAGGTTGTTGGGTTTAGAAATATAATCCAAAATAAAAATCAAATAGCAGTCGGAGTAACCGGAGGCATCATCATCTGCTCGGCAGGCATCCCAACCGGCGATTCTACAGTTTCTCCTTCGGTTGTTTCCTCTTCCGGTTTTATAAATTCAGCAGATATAGAATCAAGTTCCTTAATTATCTTCTCAAGTTTCATTCTTATATCTCTGCTGACTTCAGGCAATACACTTCTTAATTGTTCCGTTGCACTTGCAATTGGCGATCCAGCTTCACGCGATGACATCATTTCCGATTTACCTTCCGGCATCGCAGACGTTGATTCATCAGTCATTGATCCGGCTTCTTCGTTGGGTACTTCACCAATTTTTATCCGGATTGCCTGTAATCTTGCATCTTTGTTTCTTGCCATCTTAATATCCTTCCATTAATCTTTTTGCAGCTTCTTTACGCGCAGAAGGATTATGCTTTTTCTTCTTACGCGATTTGCCCGCTTTAGAATAGGCTATTGCAGCTGCTTGTTTCACGTCGTAACCTTCTCTACGTAATTTAGCAATATTTCTAGAAATAATTTCTTGACTACTTCCTTTTGCTAAAGGCATAAAAAGCTATTTACTTGTAATAGCTTTTGCCCCTCCGGATTTACCTTTCATGCTTACAATTTCAGGCGCTTTGTCATGACTTACCGGAGTTTGATACTGATCTTTAGAAAAAGAACCTTTTGTGCCTTCCGACACCGCAGGTTTAAATGTTTGTTTCATATTATTTTCTCCTATAAAATATTAAACTCTTATATTATTTATGCTGAATATTTTCATTAAAGTCAAGCATTATTTATGTACATTATTTATATATATTTATAATGCAGACGCGGCGAAAGATTCTATTGCCGGCTCTTGCGACATTGCCGGCTGTGCCGTTTGCTGTTGCGCTTGCTGTAATATTATCGCCTGCTGTATTTGTTCTTTCTGCCTTTCTTTCATCTTCTGTATTTCATCTTTATAATTCGGCCAATCCCAAGCACGCAGCAGCCCTTCAGGATCCAATATACCCGCTTTAAATAATTCCCATGCTTGTTGCGGCCGCGTCGTTCTAGACTTTGGCAATGTGCCGCCAGCGCCTATTATAATATCAAAATCAATATCCTGCGGAATGTTATTTTTAAACATTTCATCTTCACTGCTTATCGTAATAAAATCACTGCTTAATGAAGTTTCCCCTGCAACTCTTATTACTCTTTCTGTGCGATAAAATTGTTGTATCATTTTCGTTATTAATCTACCCATCCGTTTAAATGATTTCTCTAATATTTTCGCCTTTAATGATAATCTGATATTCGCATTCTCGGTAAGCAAAGAACCTAATACCCCAGTCTCTACGCCTACCGGCCTGACTCCTTGTATTATATCTACATTCCCCAATATCGATTCCATATACTGCTTATCTTGCGATACAGTTTCAAAAAGCGCCGCCGGAACACTGGGCGTATTCAACCAATTAACTTCACTGCCGGGCGCATATTGCAATATTGATCCAGGCTTCGCTTTAATTTGATCCACATTTACTCCCGCATCTGTTGTCACTTTCATCATCGGCGATTGCGTATATTTTAAAATGTCAAGAAGCATTCCACGTGTTTTATTTATATCCAGCTGCAGCATTTTTATAACCTGCATTTCACCCATTGCGTAAAAACTTAATGTGCTTACATAATCAGGAAAATGCACATAAGGAAAATCATTATGACTAAACGGACTCAGGCCATCTTCAAGTATTATATTATTTGCAACGACTGTATGACGTATAGTGCCTTCCGGCATTCTTATCCAGCCTTCAACTACAGTCACAAAATCATCCGATCCTTGCTGACGACTCACATATTGATTAGACACATAAAAAATATCTTTGCCGTCAACGCTTTTCAATGGCGTTAAATATTCACCTTTTATGTCATTCTTGAATGTTTCGTAAATGTTACGCGGATCAATCTTCCCCGGCACAACATATTTGCCTTTATCCGGCCATATTGCCTTAACTTCATCTAATGGCATCGTTTGCACTTGCAATATATATCGGGCATTTTCTAAAGATGTCGCGCCAGGCGATATAAACATACATTCAGGCGCAACGGGTATAAGCATTATATCATTGCCGCTTACACCATTTATTGCACCCCATGAAATTTTACAAAATCCATTCCCAACTATAAGCATATCCTTAAATATCGAAATCAATTCCGTATCCATATTGTTAATATCCCAGATACGAGTAGTTAATTTATTAAATAATTGCGCATATTGTTCATTTGCCGGCTTTTGCGGCAGCACAAATATACCAGGTCGGTTTGCCACTAAATTGCCAAGCAATGTCTCTATCGCGCCAAATGCAAAGTTTAATACCGGTTTGCTTTTCCATATCGGCATCCTTACATCATAACCCGTCCAGTGCTGCCCTTCATATAAATGCCTGAAAAATTTCCAATCTTTATCATGTTCGTTCTTTGTGTTTTTAGCCGATGTGTATAACCGGCTCATCCAGTTAATAACATTACGCTGCATTAACGCTTGATTATCAACTGCGCTCATTATTGCCGCATCTTTAATTAAATTTACCATATTTGTTTCCCTTTAATCTCCAAATTTATAATTTGGGAATACAACCGTATTTCGCTATTAACGCTTCTGCAAACTCTTTTCGCGTTTTTTCGCGATCTTCCTTATATTCTTTGCCATTTAATATTTTACTGTCAAATTCGCCTCTTAATAATATTATCCCCTTCTTCTTTGCAATTCTTTCCAAGTCGCTCGTATTTTGAATGTTTTCCTTCCTCCCAACTACCCATTTCCACGCATCTATTTCCTTTGCAGTCATTTGCCCTTGAACACATTCCCATGCTTTTTCTTTATTCCGAGGGAAGTATTTAAATCTACATACTGCTAAACATTTTTTGCATTTAAATGTTTCATCACATTTATCCATCACCCTGCGCTCTTGAAATAATAACATGCACTTTTCACATTCATACACATACATGGGCATTTTAATCATCAACTCCTATCCACGCTTCGTTACGATCTGCATTATCCATCCCCATTTGCGATTGAAATTCCGCCATTTCTTCTTGAAATAAATTATATTTATTAATATAGTTTTGCATCCCAATTTCACTGTATGGATTTATCTCTTTGGGTTTGCCCCATTTATCTTTATGCGATTTACTCCATGTATATAACGCATATCTCATCGCGTCCATGCAATGATTGTGCGCGTCAACCGGTTTTTCACCCCTGTTCTTGTCATCTGTGTCTTTATATCTGTATCTTTTTATCTCTTTTAACGTTTCTTCACACTTTGTCGTTATTGTTAAATGACCATTTACAATTAATGCCGCAATGTGATTTATCCCCATGTCGATTTCATTGCGCCCAGGATGTATACGCTTTACACCTCGCGACATTAATTCAATTTTACCCTGCGGGTTTGACGGATCTGCATAATAACATTCTACTTGTTTGCTTAACGAATTATCAAGTATCGCCGATACGTGTTCGTCGTACGTTTTACCCTTCGCATAATATTCATCAAGCATAATCCATTTGTCTTCAAACTTACCGAGCCACACACAAACAAACGCGTCCGAATAGCCGAAGTCGATTCCGCATACGATAGATATATTTTCGGGTGCGATAATAGGCGCAATGACATGCTTTTCATCTGCAAAATCCTTATAAACCAATCCTTCAAATGTCACAAATTTCGCATATATCTCCTGCTGCGCATATTCCGGCGAGTAGTGCTTTTCCAACTCCTCTATATACTCTCGCGGCACAAATTTATTGTCGTATGATGTGCATTCAATTATTCCCGTTTCTTCACCATGTTTTAAATATACTTGCTCATATAACCAATTGCCCGTTCGCGGCGTCGTTGCTATCAGCATTTTTCCACCCGTATCCGCAATACGCGCAAGCAGTATTTTATACGCATCGTAACTCACCATAAATGCTTCGTCCAATCCTACTATGTCTACTCCCGCTCCTCTTAACGATTCAGGATCATCAGCCGATTTCATTTCAACTCGTATCACTCCTCGTTCATTTCCCGATGGCGGATATAATAAAAATGCCCTCTCACTCTTACGCTCAACTATTATCGTTTCTGCAGCCGTTTCACGAAATATCCGCTCCGTCACTAAGCTCATTTTGTATGTCGGCGATATTATCCACGCTAAATTCTTCTTCAATCTCTTCGTGTATAAATATTTCCATAATCCATATACCATCCCCGTCGTCTTACCACTCCTTACTCCTCCCAGCATCACTGAACATTTTTTGTTCCCCTCAAATATTAAATCGAAAAATTCAAGCTGCTTTGCGTTAAATTCCCGCTCAACTTGCGCTTCATATAACTCCCGACCATATCTGTCTTGCCCAGCGCTTTGCACGCTTTTAAACGTTCGCGCTCCAAATAATTCAAGACGGTCTATATCCCCTGTGTTGTAATTAGCCATTTCTCTTTATCTCTACCTTTAATATGCCTCTATATATATCTATAAAACATTTATGGCATATTTCATATTCGTCCTCTGTTACCGGATTCACCAATTCATATTCATCCTCCGTCATCTCCCCACATATTTTACACCATTTGCTTATCGCCATTATCATTTCACTTCTCCTTCTATCTCCACTACCGCTTGCGTCTCTTTCTCCTTCTCCTTAAATCCTATGTTAAATGAAAACATCGGCCGCCCATCCGGTATCATCATCCCCTGCACTTTTGCAATTAATGTCAGCACCGCTATTTGATCTTTCGCCTGCATACTCCTATCCCTTATCCTTAAAAGTTCTCTCAATATATATTCCTTGTCTATCAGCTTTTCAAATCCTTTTATTTGATTCCCACTCAATATTAAATTCAACGCTTCCACGCTCTTTTCATCTACCGTTAATCCTAATCCTTCTACCCTCTCTTTTACACTACGCTTATCTATTATCGGCAGTTTCAATTTGCCCATCTTTATACTTCCTTCTTCTCTTCTTACTGCATTTATCATATCGTTGCCGCTTTACCATTGTTTTTCCCTTCCACTGTATATATCATTTCCGGCTGCTCTTCTTCCACCACTTGTTCTCCTTCTTCTCTCCTTTTCAATCGGTCATTCTCGTTTTGCAAGCTCTTTAACTGCTCATATATCTCCCTTACCCCTCCCGTGTCTACACTCCTTGCCGTATTGCTCATCATTACCAATATTTCTTCACTACGCTTTAAAAATTCTTTGTATACCAAATCTATCTTGTAATTGCAGCCTCCTACTTCCATATATAATTTCTTCATGTCTGCCGCATATTCCTTGCACGCTTTTTGCGCTTCTTCTAATCTCACTTGTATCACTACTTGCTTGTTTATTTCTTCTTCATATCCGCTAATTACCGTTTTCGTCTCTTCTGCCACTTTTTGCAATGCCTTCTCCGCTCTCTCTATTCGCGCTCCCTGTTCTCCTTGCTTTATATATGCCCATCCCAATACTATTGTCACTCCTATTCCAATCAGCATCTCCATATATTATGTGCATACATTATGTATCCGCTCATGTCAAGACTTTTTCTAAAATCAAAAATGATCCTTAGCTCTATGGGTGACTATACATACAAACATAGGGGGGTAGTGAGAGGCCGGCGGGGAGCAAAAGCGTATGAGCAACTAGCATGCCGTGAGCGCGCATATATTATGTATAAAATACATAAAATATGTATGACATACATAAAATATGTACAAAATACATAAAATATGTAAAAATGCAAAAAACGTGTGTCGTTACGATGCAATTATGAGCAACTAACTTACCGCGCATAGGGCTAAAAAAAAAGTGCCTCCCCAAGTGCGTTGGCGGCGCATTTATCTATATATATGTCTCAGATTATATATACAGACACATACACACACACACACACACACACTACACACAACCACACACTTACACACACATACTAAAAATAT
>Ga0247727_10003487_pt1 | contig 34720 bp, 38 predicted proteins | sample WisWelCaveWW1625_FD_202498 | JGI IMG/M metagenome (GOLD analysis project Ga0247727, IMG submission 202498) | Biofilm microbial communities from Wishing Well Cave, Virginia, United States - WW16-25 | ecosystem: Environmental > Aquatic > Deep subsurface > Groundwater > Cave microbial mat | place...
AGATCCCGAGGGGGGACCCCAGGCCGGCCCCCCCCCCCCCCCCCGCGCCGGTGAATGCGCTGCCCAGGATGCTCGACATCCCGACCGCGAGGCTCGGCGCGCCGCCGGTGCGCGAGAGCAGCGAGGCCTCGCCCATCTGGCGCGCCAGCTCGGTCATCTGCTCCGGCCGCAGCACGAAGCCCCATTCGGCGATGCGCGCCGCCGCGCTTTCGGCCGTCGTGCCGAGCACGCCCGCGGGCACGTTCATCGCGAAGTAGACGCCGGGGTCGAGCGTCGCGGCCGCGACCATAGCCATCAGGCCCACGAAGCTCTCGGTCAGCATGCCGCCGTAACCGATGAGCCGCGCGTCGCTCTCGCGCGTCACCATCTTCGGCGTCGTGCCGCTCGCCACCAGCGCGTGGAAGCCGCTGATCGCCCCGCAGGCGATGGTGATGAACGCGAACGGGAACAGCTTGCCGGCGAACACCGGGCCGGTGCCGTCCACGAACTGCGTCACCGCGGGCATGCGCAGCGGCGGCGCGAGCAGCACGATCGCCACGGCGAGCATCACGATCGTGCCGATCTTGAGGAACGTCGAGAGGTAGTCGCGCGGGCACAGCAGCAGCCACACCGGCAGCACCGAGGCGATGAACCCGTAGGCGATGATCGCCCACGAGATCTCGGTGCCGCTCCACGTGAACGCGGCCGACCAGGACGGGTTGGTCGAGACCCACTGGCCCGCCAGCAGCGCGAGCATCAGCAGCACCACCCCGACCGCGGAGGCCTCGAGCACCTTCCCGGGCCGCCACACCTTCATCCACCAGCCCATCAGCAGCGCGATCGGGATCGTGCAGGCGATCGTGAACAGGCCCCACGGCGAGTCGCGCAGCGCGTTCACGACCACCAGCGCCAGCACGGCGAGCAGGATGATCATGATCGCGAGAATCGCCACCATCGCTGCAAGCCCCGCGACCGGGTTGACCTCTTCCTTCGCCATCTGACCGAGCGACTTGCCGTCGCGGCGGATGGAGGCGAACAGGATCGTGAAGTCCTGCACGGCTCCGCCCAGGATCACGCCCGCGATCAGCCACATCGTGCCGGGCAGGAACCCGAACTGCGCCGCCAGCACCGGGCCGATGAGCGGCCCGGCGCCGGAGATGGCCGCGAAGTGGTGGCCGTACAGCACCCACCGGTTGGTGGGCACGAAGTCGCGGCCGTTGGCGAGCCGTTCGGCCGGCGTGGCGCGCTTGGGATCGAGCGCGAACACCTTGAGCGCGAGGAACCGCGCGTAGAACCGGTAGGCGATGGCGTAGCTCGCCGCGCCGGCGATGACGAGCCAGGCGGCGCTGATGGTCTCGCCGCGGGCCAGGGCGAGCGCGCCCCAGGCCACGGCGCCGAGCACGGCGATGGCGCCCCAGGCGAGCCAGCGATACGCGTTGCGCATGATGCGGCTAGCTTACGACCGGCCTTTCGCACGGTCAACCGAAGCACCTGCGGCGCGGGAGCTGGGGTGTCGCGTGTGCCGTTTGACACCCGCGCTGGTCCTAGCGATACTCTGGTCCAGCGCGCCTGACAGGGCGCCACCACCCGCGGCAAGGGAAGCATTCCCACCTGTTGTGGTCTGAAGCGCCGTGCGTTGCACCTTCTTTCAGCCTGATTCCTCAGCGGGTACAGGCGGCTCGTGAAAGGAGGCGCTATGTCCGCTGTTAGAGATCTCCCCGCCCGTCCCTCGCTCGATTCCCTCCGCAAGCAAGCGAAAAAGCTCGCACGCGCCGCTGCCGCCGGAGACGCCGAGGCCATCGCTCGCGTCCACGCGCAGTTGCCGCGGCAGGCGCCCCCGCTGTCGAACCGGGATGCGCAGCTCGTGATCGCCCGCGAATACGGGTTTGCCGGCTGGGCGGATCTGACGGCCGAGGTGCAGAAGCGCCTGGGCCGCGCGCTCGAGTGGGCTGCCACGCAGGCCAAGGTCGCGATTCATGACCGGGACGACGAGCGGCTGCGAGCGCTGTTGGCTGAATACCCGGCGCTGGTTTCGTGGCGCAGCGAGAATGGCGGGACGCTGCTCGACGCCACCACGTCCTACGCGCTCGACTGTTCGGACCCGGAGCGCGAGCGCATCTACAACCGGCCGGTTGCCGCCGAGATGCTGATCGACGCGGGCGCGACCGTCGACCGTTCGACGTGGGAGCATGTGATCTGGACGGGCGCGGCAGGCATGCTGCTCCTGCTCGCGCGAAAGCACGCGTTGCCGCGGACCCTTCCCGTCCTCGCCGCGCTTGGCGACGAAGAGTCGGTTCGCGCTCGGATCGACGAAGGGCTTGATGCGCAGCCTGTGATCGGTCGCGCGCTGATGAATGCCAGCCGGTTCAAGCACGCAGGCGTCGCGTCGTTGCTCGTCGAGCGCTCCGTCGCGCTCGATCCGGATCTGGGTCGTCGCATCGATCGCTGGCAGGGCCGGCAGGCATTCATCGAGTTCCTGATGCAGCATCAGGCCAGCGTGTGGAGCGGCGGGCCGACCGAGGGACCCGAGACGATGCAGTGGGAGGCGTTCGTGATTCGTCAGCTGGCGAGCGCGCTCGACGCCAACGATCTGCCCGCGTTCCGCCGCTGGCTGCGGGACGAACCGTGGGTGCTCGAACCATCGTTCGTGAACGTACAGATTGGAGCGATCGAGCGCGCCAGCTGGCAGGACAGGGCGCCGTTCATCACGGCGCTGCTGGAGTGTGAGCCGGCGCTGCTCGCGAGCGGAGCTCCCCCGCCGGCGTCGGCCCTGGTTTTTGCGCTCGATTACGGCAATGCGCACCTCCTTCCCACGCTGACGCGCATCTGGCCTCTACCCGACGACCTGCCGCATGCGGCTGGCACCGGCAATCTCGCCGCGGTGGCGCGTTGGTTCGACGCAACCGGCCGGCCCGTCCTGGGAACGTTGGCGCACCACCATCCTGGCAACAATCCACATTTCAAGGGTGCCGACCTGGGTTGGGGACCGGTGACCACCCAGCAGGTTCTGGACGTCGCGCTCGCGTGGGCCGTTCTGAATCGACACTTCGAGGTCGCGTCGTTCCTGCTGGAGCGCGGCGCCGACATCAACACCAACTGGAGCACGCACGAGCCGGCGAGCATCCTGCATGAGTGCGCCATCCATGGGAACGAGGACGCCGTGAGGTTTCTCATCGATCACGGGGCCGACCTGACGATCAAGGACTACCGCTATCAATCCACCGCCGAGGGATGGGCGCGTTACGCGGCCCACAACGAACGGATGGCGGACTTGCTGGCTGCGGCTGCCGCGAGCCCCAGTCGGGAGAGCTTGTAACGATCGATCCCGAGGTCGATCACATCAGGAGCGATCGTCAGCGCCGCCGTGCGGTTCCAGGCGGGGGAGCGCCCCCGAACAAGGGGCCGCATCTCACGGATTAGCATAAGGTTGGCCTTGCGGCCCCCACAGGTGACGGCTACGTTCGCGGCCGTGAATCCCGGCAAGAAGGGCCAGGCCGACGCGGTCACGGCTTTGCTCGAGGAGGTCTCGCACCGCGAGCAGCCGCAGGCCGCGGCTGCGAGCAAGCACGATCTGCGCGGAAAATGCGCCATCGTGACGGGCGCCGCGACCGGGATCGGACGCGCGACCGCGGTCGAATTGGCGCGCCGTGGGTGCAGCGTCGCCTTCAACTACGTGGAGCTGCCGGGCCGGGACGTCGCGGTGCAGGCCGCGATGACCGAAGCGGTCCTGAAGAGCCTCGGCGTGGCGGTGTACTGCGACCGCTGCGACGTCCGCAAGCTGGCCGACGTGGAGAAGTTCGTGCAGGCCGCCAAGGACGCCATCGGCGGCGCGCACATCCTGGTGAACAACGCCGGCATCTCGCGCGACGCGGCGCTGTGGAAGACCGACGAGACCGCGTGGCGCGACGTCGTGGACACCAACCTCACCGGCGCGTTCAACTGCATCCATGCGGTGGCGCCGGTGTTCCGCGCCCAGCACTACGGCAAGATCGTGAACGTCGCGTCGATCATGGCGATGAAGCCCGGCTTCGGGGTCGCCAACTACGCGGCCTCGAAGGCCGGGCTGATCGGCCTCACCCACGCCGCCGCCGTCGAGCTGGGTCCGGCCAACGTCAACGTGAACGCGGTGGCGCCAGGGTTCGTGAAAACCGAGCTGACGGCCCACCTCTGGGACGAGCTCGCGGCCCGGGCCCGGGGCCAAACCCCCCTTGGCCGGCTGGCCGAGCCGGATGACGTGGCGCAGGTGATCGTGTTCCTCTGCAGCGACGCCGCGCGGCACATCACGGGCGAGGTCGTCCGCGTGGACGGGGGTCAATCCCTCAGTTAGTTTCCGCCCTCGCGGGAACCCCCACCCCGGCAGGCGAGCTAATGTTGCGTAAGTGTCGTTATAGTGTCGCTATGGTGATGCTAATGGCGGCCACGGCCTGCGGTGGCCGGTCGAGCCCTCGCACCGCGCCCGACGATCCCTTCGCGACGACGCCGCAATCCGGCCTGCCGATGGCCTCGCTGGCTGGGCAATCCGCGCTCCTGCTGCCCGCAGGCGGCCTGGTGGTCGGCGACTCGGGGAACGCCCTGCCGGAGGTCGCGGCACGGCGCGTGGCGCTGCTGGAGTACGCCAACGCGGTGGTGGACACGGCGGTGCGGCGGGATGCCCGCGAGGTCCGGTGGTTCGGCCTGGCCGAGCAGCGGCGGGTGGCGCGGGGGGCCCCGACCCTGTCGCTTGATCCCGACCACTTCTCCACCGCGCACCTGGTGGACCGGCGGGTCGAGTACGTGGCCGACCCGCTGCGGGCGCAGCTCCGGACGCTGGCCGGGCTGACCAACGCGCGCCTGGCGGTGGCGCCCGCGGCGATCCGGGTGACACTCGCGGGCGGTGGAGGGCTGGTGGCGGACATCGTGTGGGCGGCCGTGGACGTGCGGGTGGGTACCGTGGTGGCCCGCGGCCGCGCGAGCGGCCTGCCGGCTCCGACGGCCGAGGCGGCGATTGCGAATGCGGCGGCAAGACTCGTAGCGAGGTAGCGAGTAGCGAATGGCGAGTAGCGAGTAGCGGGTGAACGCTATTCGCCACTCGCTACTCACCACTCGCCACTCATCATTCAAACTGACAGGCTCACGAATGGCGTACTCCGTAACCCTGATTCCCGGCGACGGCATCGGCCCCGAGATCGCGGAGGCCACGGTGCGCGTGCTCGAGGCCACCGGCGTCGAGTTCGCGTGGGATACGCAGACCGCGGGCGCCGCGGCGGTCGAGCGGCGCGGCGAAGCGCTGCCGAATCCGGCGGTCGAGTCCATCCGGGCCACCAAGTGTGCCCTGAAGGGACCGCTTGAGACCCCGGTGGGCGGCGGCTATCGCTCGGTAAACGTGGCGTTGCGCAAGGAATTCGACCTGTACGCGAACCTGCGGCCGGTCCGCACCGTCGTGCCGTTCCGCGATTACGACGACATCGACATCGTGCTGGTGCGCGAGAACACGCAGGGCCTGTACGCGGGCGTCGAGCATTTCGTGCAGATCGGGTCGGACCCGCACGCGGTGGCCGAGAGCACGGCGATCGTCACGCGCGAGGGGTGCAGCCGCATCATCCGGTTCGCGTTCGAGTACGCGCTCCACCACGGGCGCGACAAGGTCACGCTGGTGCACAAGGCGAACATCCTGAAGATGGTGAGCGGGCTGTTTCTCGAGGAGGGCCGCCGGCTGGCGAAGGAGTACGAGGGCCGGCTCGCGGTGGACGACAAGATCATCGACAACGCGGCCATGCAGCTGGTGATGAAGCCCGAGCAGTTCGAAGTCATCGTCACGACGAACATGTTCGGCGACATCCTGTCCGACGAGATGGCGGGCCTGGTGGGCGGCCTCGGCCTGGCGCCCAGCGCCAACATCGGCTCGAAAGCGGCGATCTTCGAGGCGGTGCACGGCACGGCGCCCGACATCGTGGGGCAGGGCAAGGCGAACCCCGCGGCGCTGATCCTCTCGGGCGCGATGATGCTCGAGCACCTGGGGGAGATGGACGCCGGACGGCGGGTGCGGGAGTCGGTCGTCAGCGCGATCCGGGACGGGGTGAAGACCGGCGACCTCGGCGGCAAGGCGACGACCACGGAATTCGCGAAGGAAGTGGCGCGGAGGGTGAAGTAGAAGCCGGGTGAAGAGTCTTCAGACCGGCGCCTCGGCGTTCTCCACGTTCGTGCAGGTGCTGCCGCGGCTGCCGTCGCTGGTGCGGCGGATGCGGCCGACGTGGCACCTGGCGAGCCTGGATGCGGTGAACGCCGACTTCGTGCGGGCGAACGACGTCCGCGGTCTGATCTGGGACGTGGACGGCACGCTCACGGGCGACCGGCAGACCGCGCTCCTGCCCGTGGTGGAGCGGCCGCTCGCTGCGCTGCTTGCGCAGCCGGGGCTGCGCCACGTGGTGCTGTCGAACGCGGGAGAGCACCGCTACCGCGAGCTGGGGACGATGTTCCCGCAGGTGCCGATCCTGCGCGCGTACACTCTCGGTGCCGAGGTGCTGTACCGGCGGCTCCTGGGTACGGCCGACACCTGGACGGAGCAGGACCTGGCGGCGCGCCTCGCGCAAGGAGCCCGCGTGATCCGGAAGCCGAGCGCCGTGCTGGTGGACTACGCGGTTCGGGAGCTGGGCGTGGAGAAAGCGCACGTGGCGATGATCGGCGACCAGTATCTCACCGACGTGGCCGGGGCGAGCTTGGCCGGCGTGCGCTCGGTGAAGCTGCCGACGCTGGCGCCGGAATCGTTCCGGCTGTCGGTGAGGGTTTCGCAACGACTGGAGAGAATCGTGTACGCGGTGGTGCACGGCCACTCAGACGCACAGACGCACAGGCGCACGGAACCGGCCGAAACCCGAGGGTCTCGGTGACGGACGGGCGATCGGTGTCTGGTTCGCCGCTGGCGCGCGCGGCGCGGCTCCGCTGGCACGCCTTGCGCAAGGGCATCGGGGCCGCCGGCGACGTGCAGCGCCTCAGGCAGCTCTACGACGCGCTCAACGCGCGACACTTCGCCGGCGAGCTGCCCGAGCTGCCTGTCAGGGTGTCGCGCCGGATGCGCACGCGGCTCGGCCAGCTCACGCTGGACCGCCGGACCGGACGGCCCCTGGAGATCGCCATCAGCGCGCGGCACCTCGCGGCCCACGACAGGGACGAGGTTGCACAGACGCTGCTGCATGAGATGGTGCACGTGTGGCAGTGGCGCCGGGGGCTCGCGGTGGATCACGGGCCCGGCTTCCGCGCCAAGGCGGGCGAGGTCGGCGTGCACGCCGCCGCGCGCCGCAAGGTTGGCGACGTGACGACCCGTAGCCGGCTCCCGACTTCCGACTCCTGACTTCCGACGGTTAGGGACTCCGATGGCTCCACGATTCGAAGGCGTTGACTTCTACCAGCGCGACGGGCTCCTCAACGAGGAGGAGCGCCAGGTCCAGAGCACGGTGCGCGGCTGGGTGGAAGACCGGCTCATCCCGGTCATCAACGCGTGCTACATCGAAGGTCGCTTCCCGAAAGAGCTCGTCCCGGAGATGGCCGAACTGGGGTTTTTCGGCGCGAACCTGCCCGAGGAGTACGGCTGCGCCGGGCTCAACAACGTCGCGTACGGTCTGATCATGCAGGAGCTCGAGCGCGGCGATTCGGGCGTGCGCTCGTTCGCCTCGGTGCAGGGCGCGCTCGTCATGTACCCGATCTACGCGTTCGGGAGCGACGAGCAGAAAAAGCACTGGCTGCCGAAACTCGCGAGCGGCGAGCTGATCGGCTGCTTCGGCCTCACCGAGCCCGACTACGGCTCGAACCCGGCCGGGATGATCACCACGGCGAAGGAGACGAAGGACGGCTGGGTCCTGAACGGCGCGAAGATGTGGATCACCAACGGTTCCACGGCCGACGTCGCCATCGTGTGGGCCAAGACGGGCGCGCTCGACGACCCCACGACGATCCGCGGCTTCGTGGTGCCGACCGACACCAAGGGCTTCTCGGCGAAGGACCAGAAAGGCAAGCTCTCCCTGCGCGCCTCCGACACCAGCGAGCTGGTGCTGCAGGACGTGCACGTGGGCAAGGACGCGCTGCTGCCCAAGTCCGGGGGCATCAAGAGCCCGCTGATGTGCCTCACCCAGGCCCGCTACGGTATCGCCTGGGGGGCGGTGGGCGCGGCGATGGCGTGCTACCACGAGGCGCTGAGCTACGCCAAACAGCGCGTGATGTTCGGCAAGCCGATCGCGTCGTACCAGATCCAGCAGGTGCGGCTCGCCGACATGCTGACGGAGATCACCAAGGCGCAGCTCTTGTGCCTGCAGGTGGGCCGGCTCAAGGACGCGGGCACGATGACGCCGCAGCAGGTCTCGCTGGCGAAGCGCAACAACGTGAACATCGCGTGCGAGGCGGCCCGCGAGGCGCGGCGGCTGATCGGCGCCAACGGCATCCTGGTCGAGTACTCGGCGATGCGGCACATGGCGAACCTCGAGAGCGTCTATACCTACGAGGGGACGCACGACATGCACTCGCTCATCCTCGGCGAGGAGATCACCGGTATTCCGGCGTACAGTTGATGACTCGTTGTCGTCACGCGGCAGGTGGTGCGCCGGTCTACGACCGACCCGCAGGATCGGGCGCTCAGCCTGCGCCGTGCGCGATGGACAGGATCCTCGGCGGGTCGGCCTCCGACCGGCGCACCTCCCGCCGCGCGACGTGAACGCTCACAGGAACGCGACGCTGTGAAGATCGCGGTGTGCATCAAGCGCGTGCCCGATACCGAGACGCGCATCAGGATCGGCGGCGACGGCACGTCCGTTGATGAGGCCGGCGTCAAGTTCATCCTCAACCCGTACGATGAGTTCGCGGTCGAGGAGGCGCTGCAGCGCCGCGACAAGGCAGGCGGCGGCGACGTGGTCGTCCTGTCGCTCGGCGCCGATGCGGCGCAGGAGACGATGCGCACCGCGCTCGCGATGGGGTGTGATCGGGGCGTGCTGCTGCAGGCGTCGCCGATTCCGGCCGACGGTCTCGCGGTCGCGAAGGCGATCGCCGCCGAGCTGAAGGGCGGCGGGTTCGACCTGATCCTGTTCGGCAAGATGGCGGTGGACGACTACAACCATCAGGTCGGCCCGATGGTGGCCGAGCTGCTCGGCTTGCCGTGCGTGACGTCGGTGGCGCACCTCGAGCTCGAAGGCGGCAAGGGAACGGCCGAGCGCGAGGTGGAGGGCGGCATGGAGGTCGTCGAATTCGCGATGCCGGCGGTGCTGACGTGCGACAAGGGGCTCAACACGCCCCGCTATCCCGCGCTCAAGGGCATCATGGCCGCGAAGAAGAAGCCGATCGAGGTGAAGCCGGCGCAGCTCGGGGCGCCGCGGATCACCGTGAAGGCGCTGGCGCTGCCGCCGGAGCGAAAGGAAGGACGGATCGTGGGCGAGGGTCCGGATGCGGTGCCCGAGCTGCTGCGGCTCCTGCGCGAAGAAGCGAAGGTGCTGTGATGGCCAACGTCCTGGCGGTGTGCGAGCAGAAGGAGGGGCAGGTCCGCAAGGTGAGCCGAGAAACGGTCGCGGCGGCGCGCGGGCTCGCCGACGCGCTCGGGGGCAGCGTCGACGCGATCGTGCTGGGCGCGCCCGGCGTGGACCCCGCGGGCGCCAACCTCGGCGCGGCGGGCGCCGATCGCGTGCTCGTGGCGGCCGACCCCTCGTTCGCGCTGTACGCGCCCGACGACAGCGCGGCCACGATCGCGGCCCAGGCCAAGGTCGGCGACTATGCCGCCGTGGTGCTCGCCGCCACGGCGACGGGGCGTGACCTCGGTCCGCGGCTGGCGGCGCGGCTCGACGTGCCGCTGGCGACCGACGTCACCGGGCTCGCCGTGGAAGGCGGGAAGGTCGTGGCCACGCGCCCGGTGTACGCAGGGAAGGCGATCCAGACCGTCGTGGTCGAGGCGCGGCCGGCGCTGGTGTCGGTGCGGCCTAACACCTTCACGGCGGGGACGGGGGCACAGGGGCACGGGGGCACGGTCGTTTCCGTGCAGGCCGTGACCGGCGCAGCACGCGTGGTCGTCAAGGAGGTCAAGGCGGCCGAGCAGGGCGCGCTCGACGTCGCCGAGGCGTCGATCGTGGTGTCGGGCGGGCGCGGCATGAAGGGTCCCGAGCACTTCCACCTCATCGAAGAGCTGGCGAAGGCGTTCGGCACCGCCGCGGTCGGCGCGTCGCGAGCGGTGGTGGATGCGGGGTGGCGCCCGCACGGCGAGCAGGTGGGGCAGACCGGCAAGACGGTGAGCCCGCAGCTCTACGTGGCCGTGGGCATCTCCGGCGCGATCCAGCACCTCGCGGGCATGCGGACGGCGAAGGTGATCGTCGCGATCAACAAGGACAAGGACGCGCCGATCTTCAAGGTCGCCGACTACGGCATCGTGGGCGACGCGTTCGAGATCGTGCCGCGGCTGGCGGAGGAGATCCGGAAGATCCGGGCGGGCTAGGCGCCCCCCGCCAGCGGCCTACGACCTTTCTGCCGCGACGCGCGGTGCCGGGTGAGCCTGGCGGCTTGTGGAATCCTACCTGTTATCCTACTCTTGGTAGTATGGCGACCTACCGGATTCCGCCGGGCCGAGTCACGCGGGTGAGCGAGCTGATCCGGGCCCCCGGCAAGAAGGCCAAGGCATCAGTCACCATCTCCCGCGGGCTGCTCGACGCCGCGGATGACGTCGTCGGGGCAACGGGACGCTCCGCGCTGGTCGAGCGCGCGGTGCGCGTGTACCTGCGCCGTCTGGTGCGGCGCGCGCGCCGCGAGCGCGAGCTGGCCCTGCTCAACACCCACGCGTCGCGCCTCAATGCCGCGGCTGAGCGGGCGCTCGCTGACCAGGCCGAGCTCGACGACGGATGATCCGCGGCGAGATCTACCGCCTCACGCCGCCGCCGGGCGGGGATCCCAAGCCGACGCGCTGCTATGTCGTGGTCAGCCGGCAGACCCTGCTCGACTCGAAGGCGGACAAGGTCATCTGCGCGCCCGTCAACACCACGTTCGTGGGTCTCGAGACGCAGCTCCCGGTCGGCGTCGAGGAAGGCCTCAAGCATGCCTCGTGCGTGAACTGCGACCAGCTGGTGCTCATCGACAAGGGGCGCCTGACGAACTTCGTCGGCACCCTGCCGGCGGAGAAGCTCCGCGCGCTCAAGCGGGCGCTGCGCGTCGCCTTGGATGTGGAGTAGGTGGCGCGACGCGTTTCCGCGCTCCTGCCAAGGGCGCTTGCGCAACTGCAAGCTTCGGTCGTTTTTCGGGGGAGGGCCTGATGGGGGACCGCACCCAGATCGAGTGGACCGACGCCACCTGGAACCCGGTTACGGGCTGCACGCGCGTGAGCGCGGGCTGCGACAACTGCTACGCCGCCACGTTGGCAAATGGCCGGCTTGCCGACATATACGGCCGCCGCTTGCCGGTCGTCGATACCCCGAAGAACCGAAGCGATCCGTTCGCGGTAAGGCTCTGGCCCGAGCGCCTGGTGCAGCCCGCACGCTGGACCGACTCGCGCCTGGTCTTCGTGAACTCCATGTCCGACCTGTTCCACGTGGATGTGCCCGAGCAGTTCGTGCGCCAGGTTTTCGAAGTCATGCTGAAGGTGGACCGGCACATCTACCAGGTGCTGACCAAGCGGCCGTCGCGGGCGCACCGTTTCTGGAAGCGGAACCGAGATCTGTTCGAATGGCGGCCGATTCCTGAGCATGTCTGGATCGGCACGTCGGTCGAGAACCAGGAAGTCACCTACCGGGTCGATCATCTGCGGGAGGTTCCGGCTGATATCCGTTTCCTTTCGTGCGAGCCATTGCTGGGCCCGATGGTCCTCGATCTGACGAGCATTCATTGGGTCATCGTTGGCGGTGAGAGCGGCATCGGCTATCGCCACCTTGACCTTGAATGGGTGAGGAGTATTCGCGATCAGTGCTTGGCCGCGGAGGTGCCGTTCTTCTTCAAGCAGGTTGGAGGGCGAACACCAAAGGCTGGCGGGCGCTTCCTCGACGATCAAGAGTGGAGCGAGATGCCAGCTGTCGCGGCGGTCGCCTGATCTCAGGAGACGCTCCTAAGCGCGAGCCCAGCGGATCGATCTGGCCAGCAGGCTGCGGGTAGTCCGATGATACAGAACTGGCAGGACCAAAGCCGGAACCTCCTATGCCGACGTTCGATCGCTCACCCGCGGGATTTGGCGCCGAGCCGCGCGGAGGTACGGCTGCGCCTGCATGAGCATCACCTGGGCTCGGGAGTAGACCTCTATCACTTCCCTAACTCCCGGGTGTTCCTGGGCCTTGCGGATCATCTTTTCGAGATCCTGGTCGCGGCGGGACGCCGGAGCCGTCGTCGGACCATCGCGCATTGCGAGCCTCCTAGCGAACATCTACGACCTGTGAACGCAGTCACACGCCTTAGGGGGTTGGTTGTCGCCCGCTCGGCCATTCCTTTTTCCGATTCGGCCGATCGATCATTCGCGCAATTGAGGTCTCTCTCGATGCCGCCAACGCCACGCCGCCGCCGCCGATTGGACTTCTTGCGAGCTTACTGCCAGACGGAGCGCCCTCCCTCATGAACGGCTTCCAACTGCGGGCTCATCTCAAAGCATCCCTCCGCACGGACGGGGCGGCTGGTGCCGGCGCCCTCCTGATCGAGGAGCTTGGCCTGCGCCATGGCAGAGCCCGGATCGACCTAGCGCTCGTCAATGGCGCAATCAACGGTTTCGAGATAAAGAGTAAACGCGATTCCCTGAGACGCCTCGACCGCCAGGTGTCCGTCTACAACACGGTCCTCGACCATGTGACGCTCGTTTTGGCGCGGACGCATGTGAGCCGCGCCAGCGGCGCGATCCCCGCCTGGTGGGGCGTGACGGTAGCCCACCATTCTGAACCTGGGGCGGTGGAATTCGAGCGCGTACGAGATCCTGAGGTCAATCCGCTCGTCGATCCTGTGGCGCAGGCGAAGTTGCTCTGGCGGACCGAGGTCCTGGAACTCCTGGCGGAGCTCGGCGTTCGGGAGAGGGTATCGCGGAGGCCAAGGCAGGAGCTGTATGAGCTCTTCGCCGCTTCCCTTGACCGCGCGCAGCTACGCGCCAAGATCTGCGAGCGTCTGCGGCACCGAACAGGCTGGCGATCTGCCTGACGGCGAACGTGAGGTGGTGATTCACCCCCGCTCTGACCCAAGTCGTGGGGTTTCCAGTACCAGTGCGGCCGGCGCCAACTTCGCTGATATACTTGTCGCCGTAGCTGAAACTCGGTCCGCAGTACTCCGGGCGTCGCATTAGCAGGGCTGCGTTCGCCGGGTATTGGGCGTGTCCTGGGCCGTCTTCGTTTCTAAGCCCCTCTCCCCGCATGATCATCCAGGACTCATCCGTCGCGTAGCGAATGCTCGCGCTCGGGTTTAGGCCCGGCTTGTACGTGGTGAGAACCGGATGAAGGGTTGCGTAGTCCCCAAACGTCGGCAGTCGCGGCAGCCGACGCGAGCTCTGCGCCTTCCACACCAGCCACTCTGCGCGTGGTTGGTAGTACCGACCGGGTCCCTGAAACGCCTTGAGATCGGGAGGAAACGAGCCCGCCACGACAGTGAAGGTGCGCCAGGAGCCCAGTCTCGGTAGCGCTGGGCAGATGACGCCGACGTCCATTCCGGTGACGTCCGCCGCAAGATCCACGACCAAGTCCACGTGTTGGGTGGTCACCCCAATGCTCGACAACAGGCCCTCGATTCTCGACTGAAGACCAGATCTAGACACGTCGTCCTCGCGTAACCTCAGGCAAGCACCCGCCCCGGACGAAAGGCACTCCAACGTTGAGACGTACGCTGGGCCATCGTCGAGCCACAGAACGGGGATGGGCCGCGTTCCGCCGTCCCGCAAGCCCATAGCCACCCTGCGAAGAGCATCTAGCTGTCCGCCGAGGTGACCATCCAAGAGTGTGTGCACATCACAAAAGAACGGGCGTGCGCCCCAGTGCTTGATGATATCCCTCGCTAGGTCTTGAGGCGTCTCGGCGGTCGCGAGACTTTCGCCGTGAGCTGCGACCTCGTTCGGGCGCGACCACTCGATCAGCGGCGTGAGCTTCGCCCTGTCCTTGGGCCTCAGCTCTCGGAGCGCACCCTTCTCACCCATCTTCCATCGCAGTATGGGGACATAGTGAGTGTGATCGAACACGACTACCTACCTCCACTCGATGTCGCTGAATACTCTCCTGACTTCTCCGTGACCAACCAAACCGCTCAGTACCTGAAAACGCCGGGACTCGTGCCGGATCCGGCCCGCGACTATGGCCGGGTGGATTCGCAGCCTGTCCGCCAGATCCTGCACGGCGTCCGACGAATGCAGTGAGCGGGCCGGACTCGAGTTCCATTCCTGCTTCGGGATCAGCGCCTCACCTGCGATCTCGTCCGCTTCCTGCTCCCGAACATCTTCGCCAGGCTCCGCGTCCAGGTCGTCACAAAACCGTCGACAGTCCGCGCCCAGATGCTTGCCGACATGAACCAACTCGTGCATCAGACAGTACCAAAAATTGTCGATGCGGTCGTGTCGGACCGTCACACCAATGACGGGCCCTGACGGACCCTGGATGGCGGCTCCGTCCAGGTGGGTCCGGGGAATATGCGGTTCGATGATCACCGGGATTCCCACCCTCAGAAGGAATTCCTGTGCGAGCCGCGGACCCTGCTCTGACCAGCTCAGCCTGGCTACTTCGCGCATCAGCTCCAGCGTGATGGTGCCCTGCTTGTAGGGTGCTGGTGCGGGAGCCGCTTCAGCACGACGCAGCACTTGAGCCGTCCACGCCGTCAGCGCGTACTGATCGATATGTCTTCCACTTCGGACGTATCCAGTCCGTCGGTAGAGGGCGAGCGCCGCCTCGGGTTTTCCAAGCGGTGCCAGGAACTGGCGGACCAGTTCTTCGCCCTTCGACTTGATGTCCCTCGCAGTTGCCGTGATCCAACCGCGGGACACCATCTCCGCAAGGGGAAAACGCTCCCAATCGAACCCCGCTGGCTCGAGGAGCGCCGGGTCTCGCTGAGCGAGCAAGGCCTCCGCTGGAATGCCGAGACCAGTGTGCAGAGCCCGGACCATCCCCAGCGTCAGAGGCCGCTTGCCGGCAAGGACCTCGGATACTTTGCTCTTGCTACCGAAGTACGGCACGAGATCACGCTGCCGGAGTCCCTGCTGCTCCATGCGGAAACGGATTGCCTCAACTGGATCAGGTGCGATGCTGGGGAGCGTCCGCGACTCGTAGTCACGAGCGAGAACGGTAAGGAGATCGAGGCGCTCTCCCTCGCCGGTGTCGGGTTCGGGATCGCGATCGACCAGCCGCTCAATCTCACTCAGAGCGGCCTCATACTCATCGCGACTCCTGATCACCTTGGTGATCATCCCCGTCCCCCTACAGGTTCCACGTATCGTACTCGGCGTGCGTACCGACTCGTTCAATCACAACCGTTTGGGTGCGGTACGCGATCCTCAGGACAAGACGGAAACGATTCCCACCGATGTTGAGCACCACTCTGTTCTCGGCCAGGAAGCTTGCGCTCGCGTACCGCGACTTGACGTCGTTCGGCGTTCTCCACTCAGCGTGCTCCGCCTCTACCAACCACGCGGTCATCCGCCCCGTCGCCTCCGGGTAGCGAGCACATAGGTCCTCGATCCGTTGTCGCCCGACAACCTTCACGCGGCGCGCCTCCGGGCGCTCGAAGCGTCCGCCCAGACGATCCCGTCAAGGGAACCAATAGGTGGTTCCCATATTGGGAACTAATGTAGGAGGTCCAAGCAATTCGTCAAGGGGTAGCGGGGTGAACGAACGCGCAACCAGGTCCTATAGCTCCCCTCGAAACGCCCGCTGCGCCAGTGAGTCGAAGAGCAGTGAGGCCTCGGAGTCAGCCGCCTGCAAGCGTTCCTTGGCGGCAGCTTGCCGCGAGAGCAGCACAACGAATCGCTTCTGAAGGGGCAGCGGAGGCACAACAACTGAGAAGCTCTTGAGGATCCCCAAGTTGATGTGAGGAACGCCAGTGGCCAGCGTCCGAGAGGCCAATTCGGCCCTTGCGCGGGGTGACAGGAAGTAGTGGACGAGGTACATCGAGTCGATAAGCCCGTGATTGACCGTCAGCTTCATCTGGCTCTGAGAAACGAGGTAGCGAGGGTACCGGGCATCGATTGGGATGCGAGCGACCTGCCCGATCGTTCCCCGCTGCGTGAAAACGACGTCGCCCGGCAAAGCGATGTTCCGTGCCAGTTCCGCCGCCTTCGCTTCGGTGACATACGCGAAGGCCTCATCAACAAACACCCCAACGTCTGCGACCAAGTTGTTGCCCCTGATAACCGGCACCCCGGGCTCAAGAACGTAGTCTGAACGAGTCAGGCTGGAACCGAAGGGGCCGCCGGCGCACGCGTTCTCAACGCCTGCCTGAATCTCCTGCACCGTTAGGAGATCCCAGCCCTCAGGCACCTTCGTCGACGGGCGCTTCACCGGATCCCCGAACATCTCCAGGAACGCCGAGCGCAGGAACTCGTCCAGCAGTCGCAAACTCTCCCGCCGCTTCCGCCGAAGCGCATCCGCCCTGTCCAATACCGCCGCGATCCGCCGCTGCTCGGCCAGGGGAGGCAGGGGAATCTCGAAGCGAGAGATGACCTCCTTGGATACCTCGGCGAAGGTGCTTCCTGATCCGCGGTTGGCGATGCGCGGAGCCTCGCGGCGCAGGCACCAGAACAGATACCCTGTGTCCACGTCCGGGCCGGGTATGAAGCTCTTGAACCCTTGATTGGTGCAGACAGGTATTCCGGCGATCGCCACCAGTCCGATAGGCGCGCGGGACGAGAACAGCACAGCTCCGGGAGGCAACATCGTGGCTGAACAACTTCGGTAGCCCTCGCTCGTGATGCGATCTGCAGTGTTCATCAGCACGGGCCCATCGAGGTTGCTCAGGTCACGGGGAGTGGCCCAGGCGATGTCTCCTGCCCAGTACTCAGGTCGGTCGGTCCGAGGTGTCGCTCCAGACACGACCACGCAGCAGTCGGCGAGCTTGACCCGTCGCCGGCCGGGCTGGGCGGCAATCACTGGAGGAGTCCGTCCAGTTCATTCAGGTCCTTCATGATCTCCGTCTCCGCCTCGCGCAAACGGCGCAAGATCTCGCGCGGCGGCTCGTGCTCAATCGCTTCGTAGGCCACCTCCTTGTACCGATTCAGCGACAGATCGTACTTGTTCTCCCGAATCTCCCCCACCGGCACGAAGAACGCCTTCGCCGTCCGATCCGTGTCCTTCTTCGGGTCCCGCGCCTTCCACCGCGCAACCACGTCCGGAATGTCATTCTCGGCGACCTTCTCCCGCTTGTCGTCCAAGGACCAGCCGTCGGCCTGCATGTCGAAGTACCAGATGTGCTCGGTCTTGCCGCCCTTCGCGAACATGAGCACCGCCGTGCTCACCCCGGCGTACGGCTTGAACACCCCGGCCGGCAGCTTCACGATCCCCTGAAGCTCGCACTCCTCCACCAGGATCTTCCGGAGGTCGCGGTGCGCGTTGCTCGAGCCGAACAACACCCCGTCCGGCACGATCACCCCCGCCCTGCCACCCACCCGGAGCAGATTGATGATACGGTTGACGAACAGCAGCTCGGTCTTCGTCGTCTTGAGCCGCAGCTCCTCGTGAATGTCCCCCTTGTCAATGCTCCCCTTGAACGGCGGATTGGCGAGCACCACGTCGTACCGCTCCCGCTCCTCAAACCGCTTCGACAGCGTGTCCATGTAGCCGAGCTTCGGCCGATCAATCCCGTGTAGCAGCAGGTTCATCAAGCCGATCCGCACCATCGTGGTGTCGAAATCGTAGCCGTGGAAGGTCTTCTCCTTGAGCGCCTCCCATTGCCGAGGATCGGTCAACCGGTCTCCCACCAGGCCGCGCTCGATCCCGTCCTCGCCAACGAATCGGTGCTCGGTGCCGGTGTGCTGCGCCAGAATGTGCTGGTAGGCGCCCAGCAGGAAACCGCCGGTGCCGCAGGCCGGATCGCAGATCTCCTCGCCGAGCTTTGGGTCCACCAGCGTCACGATCAGCTGGATGAGGTGCCGCGGCGTGCGGAACTGCCCGTTCTTGCCGGCGCTCTGGATCTCGGCGAGCAGATACTCGTAGAGGTCGCCCTGCACGTCCTGGATGGTCTGCCCCGCGTCCTGCCGCTCCCGCTCCAGCTCGGCGTAGAGCTCGTCCATGATCCCCACCGCCTCGACCAGCAGCGACGCCTTCGGGATGATGAACACCGCGTCCTGCATGTAGCGCGTGAAGACCTGGCCGCCGTCCTCCAGCGTCTTGATGAACGGGAAGACGTTGTCCCGCACGTGCTCCAGCATCTCCTCGGCGGGCAAGTGCCGGAACTTGGACCAGCGCAGCTCCTGGCACGGCCGCCTCTTGCCAGCGCGCGCCGTGTACGTGCCGCCAAAGAGGGACCGGAACTCCTGCTTCAGGAACTCGGCGTCGCCCCGGCGCTTTTCGTCCAGCGCGTCGAGCCGCCGCATGAAGAGCAGGTAGCTGATCTGCTCGATCGCGGTGAGCGGATTGGCGATCCCGCCCGACCAGAACTTGTCCCAGAGCTGATCCACCTTGGAGCGCAGAGCCGGAGTGAGCATGCCGAGACTCCCTACTGGTTCTGCGGCGCCCAGCGGGCGCCGCGTCCCGTGCCTTGTACGGTCAGTTTCCCCTCGTCGCGCAGCCGCTGGAGCACGTGCCGCACCATATCGCGGCTCACCCCCGGGCACTCGGCCTCGATCTCCGTGATGCCGAACGGGCGCGTGCGCCGCGCCACCGCCTGCTCGATCAGGTCAGTCTTGGCCCCGCGCCCTGTGCGAATCGTCCCGACGCGCTCCTCGAACTCGCCATAGGCCCGAAGGAGCACCCCCCACAGATAGGTCATCCACGGCAGCGCGTCGTGCTTCCCGTCGTGCCAGCCTTGGGAACTCGCTTCGAGCGCCTCGTAATACGTTTCCTTTGACTCCTCGACGATCCGCTCGAGACTGATGTACCGGCCCACTTCGTAGCCCGCCTGGTACAGCAGCAGCAGCGTGAGCAGCCGCGCCATCCGTCCGTTGCCGTCGGCGAAGGGATGGACGCAGAGGAAGTCGAGTATGGCCAGCGGGACCAGGACCAGCGGCTCGCGTTGGAGGTCGTGCGCCCGGGCGTATTCGACGCCGAGCCGTTCCATGAAGTTCGGCGTGGCCACGGGCGGGACCGGCACGAATCGCACCCGCCTGAGGCTGCCGTCCGGATTGCGTTCCACGATCTCGTTCGGAGCCGTCTTCCACTTGCCGCCCACGCCCGCGTGGTAGCGGTAGAGCATGCCGTGCAGCTGGAGAATGACGTTGGCCGAGAAGGCCATCTCCGTCGCCGACTCGTGAATGAGGTTCAGCGCGTCGCGGTAGCCGGCGATCTCCTCCTCCGAGCGATCGCGTGGCGCGGTCGGCTTGAGGATGAGCGCCTCGATCCGATCGCGCGGCGCCGTGATCCCCTCGATGCGGTTGGACGACTCGCTCGACTCGATCACGGCAGCTTCGCGGAGAGCCGCCAGCAGCTCGGGCGCTTGCTTGCGGTACAGGTCCTGGCGCCCACGATACTGGCCCAACGCCCTCAGCGTTGCGACGTGGTCGCTGGAGAAACGGACGCGGTCGAGGTATCCAGATTCGAACGAGGTCAATTCCGACGACCCTCGGAAAGGTGGTAATAGCGCTGGTAACGTGGTAACATCATACAGTTATTACCACGTTTCTGTCAACTGTTACCACGATTCCTAGGCAACAAGCTCAGCGGCGAAGGTAAGGATCTCTTCGATGTCCCGCGGCGGGAACACGCCACGGACGCCCTGCGGATGCAGCTGCGTGAACGGCGACTCGATCAAGTCCCGCCGCTCCAAGTGACCCCGCTGGAGAATGAACGTGCGGAGGGTCTGAAGGAAGCGGATCTGGAGCGAGGAGTAGGTCGTGTGCGCCGCAATGAACTCTTCGAACGCGCGCGTCACCTGGGTGGACCACCGCTCCAGCGGCTGAACGCCCAGCACGTGCCGGATGAGCTGGACGAAGCTGGCGGTGCGCACGTCGTAGACCTTCCGCAGCCGTTCCTCGTCGATCCCCGGCTCCTGCCGCCGGAGCAATTCCGCGAGCGCGCGAAGGTCGGCATCGGAGACCCGCTCGCCCGAGCGAAGCCGCTGAAGCACCGGGTTCTGGGCGAGGAGCGCGCGCACCGCCTCCTCCACCCGCTTGCGGTACTCCGCAATCGGCATGTCGCGCCCGTCAGGCCCCAACGCGATGCGCTCGTGCACCGCCGTGATGTCCGCCAGGTTCAGCGAGACCATGGCGCCGGCGCGCTGTTGCCTGAAGTGCATCAAAGGAGCAAGACGGGCGGCGAGATCGCGGAGCCTGGCGTCGTCCGCCGACTCCCACCATGCCGCGCCGAGCACGGCCTCGATGAGGGCGCGCTCCTTTAGGACCAGGTTGACTCCCAGCGGCAGCTCGGCGACCTGATCCACGATCGACTGCCGGAGCACGTCCATCGCGTCGCGGTTGCCCGCCAGCAGCGCCGCGCCGAACTCGACCACGTCGGTCTCGAACCGCAGGGCCTTGAACTCCGCGTCCGACTTGGCCCGCAGGATAGGGGCGATGGTCTGTCGCAGAAAGCCGAGATCGTCGCGGCCGAGGCGTGCCCAGAAGGCGTCACCCACGCGGGCCAGGTCCGCCTGCCGCTCCAGCACCACCACGTTGTTCGCGGGCAGCGCCGCGAGATCGGCGCGAAGGTCCGCCTTGATGGACTCGGCAACCTCATGCGCGGATCGGGCGAGCGCGACCTCGAGCTTGTCCAGCCGGGCGCGGAAGAGTCGGACCGGCATCGGCACCTGCGTGCCGGGCTCGCGGCCCTTGGGGTGCATCGCGAAGTACTCGAAGTTGGCCCAGCAATCGATGATGAGGAACTTGTCCTTCTCGGGGCACCACGGCTTGCGCAGCGCGGGATCGGTCTTGAGCACCCGCGTGCCGCGCCCGATCATCTGCCAGAACTTCACGTACGAGTACACCGGCTTGGCGAAGACCAGGTTCACCGCCTCGAGCACGTCCACTCCCGTGTCGAGCATGTCCACCGAGATGGCCACGCGCGGCATGTCCTGCGTCTTGAACTGATCGAGCAGCCCGCCCTTGCCGTGCACACGGGCGTCGTCGGAGACGAGGACTTTGGCGAGCTGGCCGCGGTGCTCCGGGTAGAGCTGGTCGAACAGCTCGTGCAGCTTCCGCGCATGCTTCACCGAGCACGCGAAGATGATGGACTTGCCCGGAAGCGTGCCCGTGGGATCCATGATCGCCTCCTCCATGAACTCCCGGACGATCAACGCGTTGGTGCCGCTGTTGGTGACCTTGATCTCGAGATCGGTGCCCTCGAAATCAATCGTCTCGGGGTCGAAGCCCTCGATCTCGAGCTGCTCCTTCTCGGGCTCGTCCAGCTCCGGCCCTCGAATGCCCGCGACCTGGAACTTGGTGCGGACCTTGAGCACCTCGAAGTCGGACAGATAGGGCGGATCGTGCCGCACCGCCTCGTCGTAGCTGTAGGCGAACGTCGGATCTCCGGTCGGGCAGTCGAACAGGGCGAAGGTGTCGTGATCCACGTGATCGCGCGGTGTAGCCGTGAGGCCGAGCGTTAGGCCGTGAAAGTAGCGCACCACCTGCTGGTAGGTGTTGTAGATGCTGCGGTGGCTCTCGTCGGCAATGATGAGGTCGAAGAAGAACGGCGAGATCCACGTTGCCGGCGTGTCGCCGCCTTCGATCAGGTTCAGCATGGTGGGATACGTCGTAACGTAGACGCGGCGGTCGCGGACGAACCCGCCATCTCCCTCGCGCGGCCACCAGGGCGAGGCCGGCAGGTGCTCCTTGAAGGCGCCGAGCGCTTGCTCCTGGAGGGCGATGCGGTCTACCAGGAAGAGCACGCGCTTGACCCAGTGCGCGCGCATGAGGGCGTCCACCAGCGCCACGGCGACGCGCGTCTTGCCGGTCCCAGTCGCCATGACCATCAGGAACTTGCGGCGCCCCGACTCGATCCCGTCGAGCAGCGTCCGCACGGCCTCGATCTGATAGTCACGGCCGGCGATCGCCGTGTTGATGAGCTCGACCGAGAGCGCACCGCGACCCGCCCCTTGCTCGGCCAGCCACTCCAGATCGCTCGGCGTGGGAAACCCGAAGACCTTGGCGGGAGGGTACTGCGCGGAGTCCCAGAAGAAGGTGTCGTGGCCGTTCGTGTACATGATGAACGGCAGCCTGCCACCGTGAATCCGTTGCAGGTGCTCCGCGTACTGCCTGGCCTGCTCCTGGCCTACCTCGGCGTCCCGGCTCGTCTTCTTGGCTTCGACGACGGCGGCGGGTCTCCCCCGAAGCAGCAGGCCGTAGTCGGCGAACTGGTGGCCCGTGTACTCTCGCCGCGGCTCGCGCACCGCGCCGGTCCGACCTTCGTCGCCGACGTAGATGTCGAGTTCCTGGATGACCTGCGAGGGATCGCTGAGGTCCCAGCCCGCGAGCCGGAGGCGGCGGTCGATGATCTGCTGTCGGGTATCGGCTTCCGAGTACGGTTGCGTCATCGGCTCGTTGGGCAATGGACGTTACACGATGAGCCGCCGGGACGGCCGGCGCCAGTCCCATGTCATATGGACGGGGCCCCCGCCGCCACTCATCCTCACGGGGAATGGATGATGAGCCACAAGACCTCCAGCGCGAGCTCGGGCGCCTGCACGCGGACAGCTACGGCTGGGCCCTGGCCTGTTGCGGCCGCCGCACGGCCGACGCGCGCGAGGTCCTGCAGGCGGCCTACCTCAAGGTGCTGGACGGCCGGGCCCGGTTCGGCGGACGCTCGCGCTTCCGCACCTGGCTGTTCGGGGTCATCCGCCGCACCGCGGCCGAGGAGCGCCGCCGCGATGCGCTGCGCCGGCTCCGGCTCGTTACGTTCGGCGACGCGCCCGAACCAGCCGACCCGGCGGCTGGCGCCGCCGAACGCCTGGAGCAGTCCGACGACGTGCGCCGGCTGCTCTCGGCGCTCGCGCGGCTGCCGCGCCGCCAGCGCGAAGTACTCGACCTGGTGTTCTACCACGAGATGTCGGTCGCGGAGGCCGCGGACGTGATGGGTGTGAGCGTGGGCAGCGCGCGGCAGCACTACGAGCGCGGCAAGGCGCGATTGCGCGTGCTGCTGGAACCGTCGTGAGCGACGAAAGCGACCGGCGGTTCCGGGACGCGTTCGCCGCGCTGCGCCGCGAGGAAGCCGCCGGCGCGCCGCCGCTGACGCCGATGCTGGCCGCGCGCGCCGCGCGCCGCGGCTTGCGACCCACCGGCGTGGCCTGGGCTGGACTCGCCGCGGCGGCGCTGCTGGTGGCGCTCGCGGGTCACCGGGTGATGGAATCGCGCGTCCGCGCGCGCGCGGCCGCCGAGGTAGCTCGCGCGCTCGGCCCCTTCTACGGCGAGTGGCGCTCGCCGACCGACGCGCTGCTGGAGACGCCGGGTTACGAAATGCTCGCGACGATCCCGGCCATCGGCCCGGCCGATTCGCTCTTTGGATCAGGACCCACGACCACCGGAGGACAACCGTGAAACGTCATCCCCTCGCACTAGCCGCCCTCATCGCCTGCGCGGCGACGCCGGCCCGCGCGCAGCAGGTCGACGACCCGCGCGTCGCGCTCACCCAGGCCATGCAGCAGGCGTCGCCCGAGGATCCGCTCGGCCGGCACCTCTTTCCGCCGGAGCTGGTGATGAGCAACCAGCGCGCCATCGGCCTCCAGGATCCGCAGCGGGAAACGATCATGCAGTCGGTTCGCTACGCGCAGGCGGTGCTGGGCGAGATGCAGATGCGGATGGCGGGGGAGATGGAGAGGCTCGTCGAGCTGCTGCAGGTTCCCACGGTGGACTCGACCGCCGCCCTGAGTCAGCTCGATCGGGTTCTGATGCACGAACACCAGGTGAAACGCGCCCACATCGCGATGCTGATTCGCATCCGCAACACGCTGACGCCCGATCAACGGGCACGCCTGGAGACGATCCGGTCGGGGCGGTCGCCGCTCAGGAACTGAGGCTCAGGCCTTCCCGCCGAGCGCGCTGGCGATACGCAGCGCATCGGCCAGGAATGCCGGAACCTCCTCGGGCTTGCTGCGGTTCATGGCGCGGAACACGCACACGGGCTGGCCGCGCGACTGCACGGTCCAGCCCGCGTTCTGCTCCAGGAACGCGAGCACGGTCTGGTTGAAGGCCGTCCGCACCGCGCTCTCGTCTTCGCCTCGCAGCAGGTATCGCTTGGAGAACTCGGGGAACTGGTCGAAATCAATGTCCTGGTAACCGAACACCTGGCCGAGCTTGTGGAACAGGTTCTCGGGGGCGAGCTCGAAATCGGGAAGCGCGGCGCCGTGGGTCGGGAAGATGGCGACGGTCTGCGCGTGGGTCTGCTGGCTCTTGCCGCTGCCGATCGTGAACTGGTAATCCATGACCACTGCCGGCGCCCCCGCGAGCTCTCCGGTCATGATCCGCTTGGCCTTCCGGCTGTGGCCCCGCTCGAACAGGGGCAGCGCGCCGAAGCGCGTCTCGGGGTCACGCTCCGCCTCCTCATGGAACGTCCACCCCATGGTCTGCGCGACCGCGCGCATGGCGTCGGTGCGCTTCTTGTCGAAGTACCAGACGGCGTAGCTGATGCCGCCGATGACGGCGACGGCCGCGAAGATGGCGAGGAACGGGACCATGGGAACTCCCGAGCCGCCTAGAACATCGCCTGATCGATGAGCCGGATCAGGTCGTCGTACGGCTTCGTTTCCGGCGTGGGCTTGTCGGTGGCGGGATCAGACTTGATGTGCCACTGCACCAGCTCGGCGAGCGTCGTGGCCTCGTCGTCGGAGAGCTTCAGCGTGAACGCGTTGCCGTCGGCCGTGATGTCGGCGATGCGCGCCCGGAGGTTGTCGGGGACGTCGTGCACCTTCGCGAGCGCGTCCCTGATCGCCGGCGTAATGCGGATCTGCATCCGTCGGGTCCTCGTTACACGGGTGGTTGGTCGGTGAACGCGCCGGCATCGCCGAGCAGGATGGCGGTGACCGACTCGCCGGGCAGCACGGCGTCGCGGGTCTCGGGCACGACGACGAGCGCGTTGGCTTTCGTCATGGACGTGAGGATGCCCGAACCCTGTGGGCCCGTCAACCTCGCGGTGAACCCGTCCGGTCCCGGCCGGGCGACGGCGCGCAGGAAGTGCGTGAGGCGGCCGGCCGTGCGGACCTGCTCTTCGAGCACGACGCGCACGCTGCGCCGGAACAGCGCCGCGTGGCCCTGCATCTTCCGGATCGCCGGGCGCACGAACAGCTCGAAGCAGACCATGGTGCTGACGGGATTGCCGGGCAGGCCGATCCACGGCACCCCCGCGAGGTGCGCGTAGCCGAGCGGCGAGCCGGGCCGCATGCTGACGCGCCAGAAATCCATCGTGCCGCCGAGCGCGGCGATCGCGTCCCGCACGAAGTCCCTTTCCCCCACGCTGACGCCGGCAGTGGACACGATCAGGTCGGTCTCGCGCACCGCCCGCTCGAACAACCCACGCACGCTCTCCAACGTGTCTTTCGCGATGCCCAGCGGCACGGGCGTCGCGCCCGCGTCGCGCACCAGGGCGTGGAGCGTGTACGAGTTGGACGAGGCGATCTTGTCGCCGCGGCGGATCGCGTCGGCCTCGTCGAGATCGGCGATCTCGTCGCCGGACGCGATGATCGCCACGCGCGCGCGCCGCCGCACGCTGACGCGCGCCATCGCCATCGAGGCCAGCACGCCGAGCTGCGCGGCGCCGAGCACGGCGCCGGGCGCGAACACGGGCTCGCCCTTCTTGAGGTCCTCGCCGGCCGGGCGGAAGTTGCGGCCCGCGTCGCGGTCGCTCAGCACGACGACTTCGCCGGGCGCCGCCTCCGTGTCTTCCTGGCGAATGACGCCGTCGCTTCCCTCGGGCAGCCAGCCGCCGGTGAAAATGCGCGTGGCCTCGCCGGGCTCGACGCGCCGGCTCGGCGCGGTGCCGGCGTGAATGGTCTCGATCACGCGCAGCCGCTTCGGCGCGTCCTTCGTAGCGCCGCGCACGTCCAGGGCGCGCACCGCATAGCCGTCCATCGCCGAGTTGGTGTGCGGCGGCAGGTCGAGCGGCGACACCACGTCCTCGGCGAGCACCCGGTCCTGCGCCTCGAGCAGCGGCACCGTCTCGGTGCCGAGGACCGGAATGCCCGCGAGGATGCGCTCGGTGGCCTCGCGGACCGGGATCATCGCCGGCGGGAAAAGTTGGCGAGCCGCTCGACCACGTGGTCGGCCGCGACGTCCACGACGCGGCGCGGCACGGGGAAGTGATTCGCCATGAGGACGAACAGGAGCCGCTCGCCGTCCCTGGTGGTGACGTACCCCGACATGGTCCGCGCGCCAGAGATGTCGCCGGTCTTGGCCCGCGCGTTGCCCTGCGCCGCGGTTCCCCGCAGCCGGCTGGCGAGCGTGCCGTCCACCCCCGCGACGGGCAGGCTCGCGATGAAGACGTCCGCGTCGGGGGGGGGGCGGCGCGCGATGGCGAACAGCGTGCGCGCCAGGACGTCGGGTGCCAGGTAGTTGTAGTGGGACACGCCCGAGCCGTCCGCGATCACCCACGCGTCGTCGGGCACGCCGAAGCCTCGCAGCACGTCGCGGATCGCGGCGCGGCCGCTGTCCACCGACGCCACCCCGCGTGTCACGCCGCCCATGGTGCGCAGCAGGGCCTCGCCGATCTGGTTCTGGCTCGGCTTCTCGAAATGTGGCAGCAGCTCGCGGAGCGTGATGGATTGCCAGACGAAGAGAGTATCGGATGAGTCGCGAGTGGTGAGTGGCGAGTGGCGAGTGGCGGAGGCGGGTGCCTCGCCGAGGACTTCGATGCCCGACTCGACGAGCACCTGCGTGAGGGCCGCCTCGAAGTACCGGGTGGGGTCGGGCACCGAGACCGGGCTGCGCCACGGCGCGCGGCCCGCCGAGATGCGGCCGCGCACTATCACCGAGTCCGTGAACGGAGCGCGATCGAACGTCACCACAGCCAGGCTCGACTCGGCCGGCGCGGTGACCACCTCGGCGAACAGGCGCAGCGGCGCGCGCGCGGGGAGGATGCGGGCGCGGGCGGGCTCGCCGGCCGCGGCGCCGGGCGTCACCTCGAGCACCGCGACGGCCTCGTTGAACTGCAGGGCGCCGATCGGCGCGGCGTAGTAGAAGGGCAGGTCGTCCCACATCCAGCCTTCGCCGAGCACCGGGTCGGGGAAGAAGCTCGCGTCGCCCGAAACCCGGCCCCGCACCACGCGCAGGCCGCGCCCGCGCAGCGAGTCGGCCCAGGGCCGGAGCGCGGCGAGCACGTCGTCGCCGCCGGCGACCCGTTGCGACAGGCTGGGGTCACCGCGGCCGACCACCAGCAGGTCGCCGTCCAGGGTGTCGCCGCGCATCGGCCCACCCGCCAGGATCGGCGTGCGCCAGCGGAACTCCGCTCCGAGGGCGACCAGCGCCGCCGCGCCCGTGACGATCTTGAGGTTCGAGGCCGGCTTGAAGAGGCGCTCGGCGTTGCGGCGGTACAGGACCTGCCCGTCGTCGACCGACTGCACGACCACGCCCCACATCGCCCGGTCGAATTCGGGCGCGAGGAACGTGCTGTCGAGCTCTGCGGCGAGGGCTCGGACTTCCGGGGCGAGAGGCGAGGGCTGGGCGCGGGCCGCGCAGCCCGCCACGAGAACCGCGGCGAGCGCGCGCACCCCGCGGGTCACTTCGCGCCCTGGAGGACGACGTCCACGAGCCGGTACATCCACGCGGTGTCCGTGAAGCGCAGCACGGGGATGGACGCGCGGAACGACCGGTCGTCGGTGATAACGCCGATGAAATGCTCGGCGCCGGGAGTGCCGGGCTGGTACAGCGGTTCGGGATGCACGGCGCGGCGGAACACTTCGAGCTTCGGCAGGTCCGATTCCTTGAATCCCTCGACGATCACGAACTCGGCCTCGGCGAGGAACTGCGTGGCGAGCTCACGCGGGCCCAGCGGCGCCTCCGGCCTCGCGATCACGACCCGCGAGGTCGGCGTCTCCATCACGACGCGCTCCGCGCCGCCCTCGTGCATGTGACGCCAGGTGTCGCGGCCCTGCTGGTCGATCTCGAAGGGATGGCTGCCGTGCTTGATCGTCATCACCCGGTGCTTGCGGCGCACCAGCTCCTTCACCAGGGCGACCACGAGCGTGGTCTTCCCGGCGTTCTTCTTGCCTACGACGGCGAGGAGCCGCGGGCCCGCCATATCGCTTCCGCCCTCACGAGGTCGTCGGGAGTGTTGACGTTGAAGAAAAGTACGCCCGGGTCGCCGTACTGCAACACGCGCTCGCGGGCGAGCCGGGCGACCTTTACCGCCTCGTGGAAGGCGACGGCGCGGCGGTCGTTCCGGGCCAGCGCGGCACGGATCGCCGGCCCGCAGGCCGGTCCGTAGGCCGCGCAGAGCGGCTCCAGGCCGCGGCGGGAGTCGCTTTCGGGCAGGGCGGCGTCGGCCTCGGCCAACAGGGCCGCCAGCTCGCCCAGCAGTCCCGTGGCCACGAACGGCATGTCCCAAGCCACGCACAGGACGGTCCCGGCGGCCTCGACGGCGGTCAGGATGCCGCCCACAGAGCCCTGGCCCGGCACCGCGTCCGGGTAGACCGCCAGGCCGGGGAGCCACGCCGACGCCTCCGGGGCGTTCGCGATCAGGATGGGCGGGCGGCCGGTCGCCGCCACCAGCGCTTCCGCCACCCGGTCGAGCACCCGCCGGCCGCCGACGTCGACCAGGCCCTTGGCGGCGCCGCCGTACCGCGTGGCGGCGCCTCCGGCGATGATCGCGCCGGTGACCCTCAGTAGCGGCGCCCGCGCTGGCGCACGAGCACGACGTCCACCCCGACGGTGAACACGAACACGTGGTGCAGCTTCGTCCCTACCGGCGGGGCTTGCAGCGCCGCGGGCGATGCGGGCCCTTCTACGTTGGGCAGCCACGCCAGCAGGTCGCGCGCTTCGAGGCGCACCTTGTAAGCCGGGCCCGTCGAGATGGTGAAGCCGGCCGCGACCGTGGCCATGCCGCTCAAGTCGCGCCGGTTGGGGTCCGTGAGCAGCGCCACCTGGCACGTCGAGTTGGGGGCGCACTGCTGGGAGCCGACGACCGCCGCGGTCTGCACGAACGAGGCGCCGAGAGCTGCCAGGCCGCCACTGGCGCGCAGGTACGGCGACAGGACGCGGGCCGGCGCGAAGCGGTAGACCAGCCCCACCTGGAAGCCGATCGCGCTGCTCGGGACGTGAGCACCCTGGATCCCGTCGCAGGCCTGCTGGGTGGTGTTGTCCGCATCCGGGGCGTAGGGGCCGAGCGGCCGGCACCGGCTCTCCGTGGCGATGCCGAAGTACCCGACCTCGGCCCAATACCCGACGTGCGGGGAGCGGAACAGCGACGCGCCAAGGGTGGCCACCAGCCCCGGTCGGCGCACCCGGCCGAGGGTGAACGAGTCCGCCGCGTTGGGGGGCACGGGGTACGGCTGGGGGCTGACCTCCCAGAAGTCGCCGCCGGCGGTCAGGCCGCCGGAGATGGTGAAGATGAGGTTGGGCGCCTGGCGCGACTGCGCCGCGAGCGGCGCGGCGAGGCCGAGGAGCACGAGGGCGGCGAACGATGGGTTACGCATCGGGGCGATGGATGTGGGGCTGGGCCGCGACGGCGCGCCCGACCAGCAGCACGCCGGCGCGCCGTGCGATCGTGACGGCAAGAGTCGTGGGGACGGAAATGGTCGCGACCCACGCCAGGTCGGCGCGCGCCGCCTTGAACGCCAGCTCGCCGGAAATCCGGCCGGTCACCAGCAGGCCGAGGCCGGAAGGATCGCGCTTCTGGAGCAGCAGCGCGCCGATCACCTTGTCCACGGCGTTGTGCCGGCCGACGTCTTCGGCGTGCGCGAGCAGGCCGGTGCCGTCGGTGAGCGACGCGGCATGGATGCCGCCGGTTTCCTGGTAGCGCGAGCCGCGCCCGAACAGCTCCTTGAACAGCGCGCGCATGACCTCGGGGGGCGGCACCGTGCCCTTCGCGGGCATCTTCGGCAGCGACTCGGGCTCAGCGAGCGCCACGCTCACGGCGCCGCACCCCGAGGCGAGCACGCGCCGCCGCTCGTCGCGGTCGATCAGCGCCACGCGGTCCTCGGGGACCTCGACCCAGAACCCCAGGTCGGTGGCGCACGGGCGCAGGCTGGTGACGTCGCGGAGGTCGCGAATGTACCCCTCGCCGTGGAGCCACCCCACCACCAGCTCCTCGAGCTGGTCGGGCGTGCACATCCAGGTGACGACGGGGCGCCGGTTCACTTCGAGCCAGACCGGCATCTCGTCTACCGCGGCAAGCTCGGCCGTCGTGCGATGGCCCATCAGTCGTCCGCGCGATACTCGGCGTAGAGGTTGGGTTCTTCCTGCACGCGCACCACGTCGAGCGCGCAGCCGGTGGGGAGCCGCGCCGCGATCCGCCGCGCGATGTCGACGCACAGCATTTCGCCGGTCGGCACCCTCTTGCCGTAGGCGAACTCCGGGACGTCGAGATTCAGGTGGCGGTGGTCGAACCGCTCGACGACTTCCTCCTGTAACACGCGGTCGAGCAACGCGAGGTCCATCACCATACCCGTGAGCGGGTCGGGCGTGCCCTTCACGGTGACCCGGCAGCGGTAGGTGTGGCCGTGCCCGTGCTCGCGGGCGCACGCGCCGAAGGCCGCCGCGTTGCGCTCGGCGCTCCATTCGGGCCGGAAATAGCGGTGCGACGCCGAGAACTGGACGGCGCGGGTGAGGGACAGGACGGCCATCGCGGCAACATACGCCTAGAACACCCGCACCGCGACGCTCTTGAACGACGCGACGACGCCGGTGCCGATGCCAAGGCCGAGGTCGGCGAAGCTCTTGCCGGTGATCAGCGCGACCAGCTCCACGCCGCCGGCCACCGTGACCCGCATGACCGCACCCTGCTCGGCCACGCGCACGATGCGGCCCTGGACCGCGTTGCGCGCCGAGGAGTGGAGCGGCTCGCGCGACAACACGATCTCGTCGGGCGGGATGGCCAGGGTGGCCGGGCCGGCGCGGTCGGTCGTCACCTGGATGATCACGCCGCCGCCGACCGCGACCTCCTGGTTCCCTCCGCCCCCCGGCAGCTCGACCCGAAACAGGTTCTCCGGCGTGACCGGTGTGGGCGCGCCGTCGTGCAGGGCCAGCAGGTCGTCGGCCCAGCGGTAGGCGTCCTCCAGCTGGTGCGAGGCGACGACGACCGCCAGGGGCCGCTCGGCCTGCGCTGTAGCGATCGCCGCATACAACGCGTGCTGCGCCGCCCGGTCGGCGCCGCTCACGGGCTCGTCCAGCAGCAGCGCGGCCGGCTCCGTGGCGAGCGCGCGCGCCACCGCCACCCGCTGGACCTCGCCCTCCGACACCGCGCGCGCGTCGCGCCCTGCGAGGCCTTCGGAACCGAGCAGTGCGAGCGCCGTCCGCGCCGCGCGCTCGATGTCCGGGCGGGGCCGGCCGCGTGCGCGCAGCCCCCACGCCACGTTGTCGAGCACAGTGCCCTTGAAGAGGAAGGGCCGTTGCTCGACCAGCGTGACCCGCGTGCGCGCGGCGCGCCGCGCCGCCCGTCCGGCGACCGCCGCGCCGTGGAGCCGCACCTCGCCCGACGCCGGCGGATCCAGGAACGCGAGCACCCGGAGCAGCGTGCTCTTGCCGGAGCCGTTCGGGCCCACCACCGCGAGCCGGGCGCCCCGGGCGATGCGCAGCGACTCGATGCGGAGCACGGTGCGCTCGCCATAGGTCTGCGTGATGCCGGCGAGCTCCAGCAGCGGGCCGTCCTCCGCCGTTCCGCGCCCCGGCGCCCCCGTGTCCCCGTGCCCCGCCGTCACCGGGGGCGTCCGCCCAACAAGAGAATGACCGCGTTCACCGTGAGCGCCATTGCGAGCAGCACGAGTCCGAGCGCGAGCGCGAGCGCGAAGTTGCCTTGGCTCGTGGCGAGGGTGACGGCCGTGGTCAGCGTGCGGGTCTCGAAGCGGATGTTGCCGCCGACGATGAGCGCGGCGCCGACCTCCGAGAGCACGCGGCCGAACGCCACGGCGGAAGCGGCCGCGAGCGCGAGCCGCGCTTCCTGCGCTACCGCCCAGGCTGCCCGCACCGGCCCGGCGCCCAGCGTCAGCGCGGTGCGCCGTACCCGGGGATCCAGGCCCTGCACGGCCGCGGCGGCGAGCGCGGCCGTGATGGGCACGGCGAGGACGATCTCCGCGACCACGATCGCGCCCGACGTGTAGAGCATGCCGAGCATGCCGAGCGGCCCGTGCCGCGACAGCAGGAGGTAGAGCGCGAGGCCGACCACGACGGTCGGCAGGGCGAGCGCGGTGTTGAGCAGGAGCACCGCCATCCGGTGTCCCGCGAACGCCGTCGAACCTAACCAGACGCCGAGGGGGATGCCGAGGAGGCAGGCCACGAGCGTCGCCAGCAGCGCGACCCGTAGCGACAGCGCCGCGATCCCGAGGACCTCGGCCGTCATCGCGTCATCGGTCAGTCAGAACGTGAAGGCGTACGTGAGCCCGACCGCGAGGTTGAAGTTGTGGGTCCACTGAACCTCGCGCGCCTCGATCGGCAGCACCGGCCCCGGCACGGCGTTCCCCTGCGGGTCGATCGGCGAGAAGTACGACAGCGGCCATTCGTATCGGAAGTAGTAGTCGCGCGCGTCCACCCGCAGCGCCACGCGCCGGCCGAGATAGTACCTCACGCCCACGGTCGGAACCAGCGTGAAGTTCGTGCCCGCGTGATAGCCGCCGGGATCGGTGACCGCGCCGGTCGGCGTGACGATGCCCAGGCCGAACGCGAGGTACGGCGCCAACCCGTGCCACGTCTTCGAGCCCGTGACGTTCAGCGACAGGGCCGCATCGGCGGCGATCAGCGTGTAGTCCACCGGGCCCGACTCCCGCCGCGGCGCGGTGCTGTCGGTCTGCAGGGAATCGGGCGGCTGCAGCGGATTCACCACCCGGCGGGTGCTGCCGACGCTCGCCACCGAGACCGCGAGGTCGAGCGGCCCCGAGAGCCGCGACTCGACGCGGATGCCGAAGGACGTGCCGGGCCGCGCGCCGACGCCGGGAACGGTGCGATGCCCCGCGAATCGGCCGCCGAACAGCGTGACGTGCTGGCGCGTGACGATGTCGCGGAAGGGTGACCGCGAGGGCTCGTGGCCCACTTGGGCGTGGAGGACCGCGGGCACGGCCGCACAGCCGCACAGCCGCACGGTCAAAGCCACCAGCGCCCTGCCTGCCTTTGACATTCCGTACTCCCCTGATCTACAATGACTTCCGTGCGGAACCGAACGGCGCAATCTAGTCTTGCCCCTCGCCCGAGCAAAGCCGCGCGCGCCTCATTGGTTCTGGTCTTGCTCGGCGTCACGGCCACGGCCGTTCGCGCCCAGACCGTTCAGATTCGAAACGACAACGAGCCGTTCGTCACCGAGCCCGGCGGCGCGCGCATCGGCCGTCTCGCGCTGGGTGTTTCCTTCTCTTCCGGCACGACCCGCAGCGGCCACACCCAGGTCACCCTCGAGGGGTGGATGTTCCGCACGTCGCTGGACACGGTGGACCGCGACGGTCACACGCTGCGCGTCTCGCCGCCGGAGGAGAACGTGCGGGCCGAGCCGAACGGCCGCATCGTCGCGCGCCTGGTGCAGGGCGCGCTGCTCGACGAGGCCGAACGGCGCGGCGCGTGGGTGCGCGTCCGCCGCGCGGGTTGGATCGCGACGCCGGCTTCGCGCACCGAAACCGCCAGGCAAACGCCCACGCGGCAGGAGCCACCGCCGGCGCGTGCGGCCGTGGGGCCGGTGGAACCGGTGGACCCGCGGCGCGCCGTCGTGCGCCGCCGGCTCCAGCTGTTCCGCGCGCCGGACTCCACTGCGGTCGGCTACCTCGAGGGCGGTCTGCCGGTGCGCATCACCGCCCGGGCCGGCGGCTGGGTGCGCATCCAGGCGCAGGGGTGGGTGCGCGAGAGCGAGATTCGCCTCTCCGACGCGGCGATCCTGACCGGCGTGACGGCCGCCGAGCTCAGGGGCGCGCCCGAGGAGTTCCGCGGCCGGCTGCTGCGCTGGACCATCCAGTACATCGCGCTCCAGACCGCCGACGACCTGCGGCCCGACTTCGCCCCCGGCCAGCGCTACGTACTCGCGCGCGGGCCGGCGCCCGAGTACGCCTTCGTCTACGTGGTGATCCCGGCGGACAAGCTGGCCGAGGTGCAGCGCCTCGAGCCGCTGGCGAGCGTCACCATCGTGGCGCGCGTGGTCAGCGGGCGCAGCACCTACCTCGCCAACCCCATTCTCGAACTGGTGGACCTCACGCCGTGAACGAGTTCCTCCGCAAGCGCATCGAGCGCAAGCTGGAGACGCTGCCCGAGGATCGCGTCTACCAGGTGCTCGACTACATCGAGTTCCTCGAGTCGCGGTACGCCACGAAGAGCGCCGAAGCGCCTTCGCCGCTGCAGAAGCTCGCCGAAACGGTCGAGGACACGCTCCGTGTCGGGAAGGTCTCCGCGTCCGCGATCCGGGGCACGATGGACGCCATGTCCACGGCGGGCCGCGTCATGACCGGCCTGGCGGCCGCCGGGAAGTCGGTCGTGAACCAGGTGGCCGGCGGCGGCCCCCCCCCCCCCCCCCAACCGGGGGGCCCCGGGCCCCCCCCCCCCCCCCCGGGGCCCCCCCCCCCCCCTTCCCCCCACCCCCCCCCCCCCGGGATTTTCCCCCCCGAGGAGCGGGTTTCGCCCCCCCCA
>Ga0247727_10003488_pt1 | contig 34717 bp, 30 predicted proteins | sample WisWelCaveWW1625_FD_202498 | JGI IMG/M metagenome (GOLD analysis project Ga0247727, IMG submission 202498) | Biofilm microbial communities from Wishing Well Cave, Virginia, United States - WW16-25 | ecosystem: Environmental > Aquatic > Deep subsurface > Groundwater > Cave microbial mat | place...
TTGTCGGATTTACAGAAACAGCTTTTAAACTTGATGCACGTTCCCGAAACCCTCTATCATGTGCCCGCGCCCAAACCCGATGGTTAATTCCAAGAAGGCGCAAAAAATAAGCGAACGATGAGTTATAAGTTAGCACAAGCCGCTTGAAAGGGCGGCTTGTTTTTGTTTTGCGCTTTTTGATGAAGCGATAGGCATCTGAGTGCCCAAAATCCCCCCTGTTTTAGCCATACCTTTTTGGACAGCCTGTGAAGCATCAGGCGGAGGTTGGCGCTTGCACCACTGCAAAGTTTAGGTTTAACATTCCAACTTCTCGACAAACACTTCGATGGTTCCGCCGCAAGCGAGGCCGACTTCCCATGCTTGTTCATCTGCAACACCGAACACGAGCAGCTTGGCTTGCCCGGTTTTGAGGACGTTGCGCGCCTCTTCGATCACGGCATTTTCCACGCAGCCGCCGCTCACCGAGCCGGTCATTTCGCCGCGTTCATTGACTGCCATTTTCGCGCCCGCAGGCCGCGGTGAAGAGCCCCAGGTTTTCACTACGGTGGCTAACGCGATCGCCTCTCCGCGACCTCGCCAACTTTGCAAATCAGAAAGAAGCTCACGCATTGCTCGCTCCATTTAAACTGGATTTTATACTGCTTACTCACGTTGCACTTTACACCTTACACGTGTAAAGTGTAAGGTGTAAAGTAATCAACTCAATTTAATGGCCGCTCTTTTTGGCCACGCGCAAGGTAGTGATCTTGATCTCCGGTTGGGGTTGATCATTGGGCGCCGGCGCGTTGCAAATTTTATTGACGACATCCATGCCCTTCACGACTTGCCCGAACACCGTGTGCTTGCCGTCCAAATGCGGCGCGTCGACTTGATTGATGAAAAACTGCGAGCCGTTCGTGTTCGGGCCGGAGTTGGCCATGGCAATGACGCCGCGCAACGCTTTGTGCGAGTGCAACGTGTTGTCGTAAGCATATCCGTTGGCCGCATACAAATCCGCCACGCTCATTTGCGACACATTGGCTAATTCGGCTTGAATCTCGTTCATCTTCGCTTGCGCATCGGCTTGGGAATAAATGCCGAGCTTGCGGCCGATGTACATTTGCATATCACGCCCGGCATATTGCGCGTCAGCGACTTTGACTTTATCCAATCCCAGCGCAGTCGGGCTGATCTCGTCTTTGAATTTATAACCCGGATCACCGGTGCCCGCGCCTAGCGGGCAGCCGCCCTGCATCATGAAATTTTTGATGACGCGATGAAACTTGAGCCCGTCATAAAACGGCCGCTTGACTTTTTGTTTGGTTTTGGGATCGGCGAATTCTTTCGTGCCCTCGGCCAAGCCGATAAAGTTCGCGACGGTCTCCGGCGCATCTTTCTCGAACAATTCGATGTAAATATCGCCCGAAGTGGTTTGCATGCGCGCCACGGGATTTTTTTCATTCGCCAATTGCTTCTCATATTTGATTTGTTCTTCGCAACCGATTGCAACCAGCACAGCGAGCAACAACAAGCTCAACGCAGTCATTAGCATCTCCAAAAAGGGGTAAAAGTTTTGAGAATTATCACAACCGGGCGTGAACATAAGCATCTTTGCCGAACTCTGCAAACGAATCTTCCGCTACGGGTGGTAGCGCAGGCATCCTGCCTGCAGACAAGATGTCTGCGCTGCGGTTCCCCGCCGAAAACTGCGGCATTACTCTTCCGCCGATTCCGGGCTTGACATTCAGCGCAATCCTGCTAGATTATTGCGCGTCACAATCCTCTGCTATGACAAAAATTCTACCGCGATAACTTCACTCCTCGACCGTAGCTCGTCAATAAACGCAATTGGAGAACGCGCCGTTGAACCAGCCTCTCCCTTTGCTCGTCCTCGGCGCCGGGCCTTTCGGCCTTGCCATGTCTGCCTATGCGCGGCATTTTCAAATCGAGCATGTCGTCCTCGGCAAGACCATGGATTTTTGGAAAGCACACATGCCCAAAGGCATGTATCTGCGTTCCGAGTGTGACTGGCACTATGATCCCTTTGCTGAAGACACAATCGATCGTTATCTAGAAACCCTAGCGCTCGCTTGCCGTGAAGTCATGCCGCTCACGCTCGATTTCTATCTCGGCTATGCGGAGTGGTTTCAAAAGCAGAAAGGCATAGAGGTATTATCCGCATGGGTACGGCGTCTCGATTACATTGAGGCGTCGTCGCCGTTCTTCGAAGCCGAGTTGGATGGTGATCGAAAGATCGCGACGAGTAACGTGGTTTTGGCTTTGGGTTTTCGTTACTTCAAAAACGTGCCCGAACCTTACCCGGCTTTGTTTCCGCCGGGACGCTTTACGCACACGTGCGATTTCGTGAATTTTGCGCCGCTGCAAGGCCAACGTGTGCTGATCATCGGCGGAAGGCAAAGCGCATTCGAATGGGCCGCGCTCATCCATGAACAAGGCGCGGAAGCGGTTTATCTTTCTTATCGTCATGCGACGCCTTCTTTTGATCCTGCGGATTGGTCTTGGGTGGAACCGTTAGTAGATGGCATAATGGAGAATCCGAATTGGTTTCGCAGATTGACGGAGGAGGAGAAGGAGCAAGTCAATCGCAGGCTATGGGCCGAGGGGAGATTGAAATTGGAACCGTGGCTGGCGGAGCGCATCAAAAAAGATTCGCTCAAGTTGTTGCCGTACTCGGAAGTGCGCGCATGCCGGGAGCTAGCTGATGGCCGGCTTGAAGTGCGTGTGAATGAGACGGCTATTCACGTTGATCAAATCATTCTCGCAACGGGTTATAAAGTGAACGTGGCGCAAGTTCCGTTGCTCGCGCACGGCAATATTCTCGCACGGCTTGAAATGAAAAACGGTTTTCCGGTTTTGGATGAACATTTCCAAAGCAACGTGCCCGGCTTGTTTTTCACCAGCATGTGCGCGACGCAAGACTTCGGGCCGTTCTTCGCGTTCACTTCCGCGGTGCGCGCGTCCGCGCACGTGATCGGCGCCGCATTGAAATCGTAAAGACATTCTTCCCTTGCGCGTGCAAATCGGCAAGGGAGATTGTGAATAGCAATCAAGCGAAGGTATGTTGTTCATCACTCTTTCGAGAGGAGGAATCGTCATGGCTCAAACTTTTGCAAAGTATGCCGGCATCATCCAAACATTGGTCGGCGTTCTGGGCCAATTCGGGCCGACTGCAATAACAAATCTGTTGAAAAGCGGAACGGACACTGGTATCGCGGGAAACAATATCATCGGCATCATAACCGGCCTTGCGCTCAGCTATTTCGGCTTCAAAGGCTCGGAAGGCCAACAACGTATGGGCGCGCAAGTCGTCGGCGGCTTGAGCGGCTTGGTGGGATTGTTGGGGAGCGCCAGCGTCAATATTCCCGGCCTCCAGCTCTCTCAGGGCTTGAGCGGCACCAACATTATTAGCCTGCTCATTGGCGCATGGGGCTTGTATTCCGGATTCGCCAAGAAGCCCGCAGGAGCAACGGCGCACTGACCGTGTTCTAATAGAGAAGACGCACGCACTTTGCTGCCAGAAGGCTCTTTTGCTTAACGCATGAGACCTCGAAAGTCTGCGCGGATATCTCGAAAAGCTCTGCGAGCATGAGCGCCATTAAGCTCATCTCGATTATCGTTTGCCCCTTCGCTTGATAAAAAAAACGACCACGCCATGCCGGCATCTGAATGCCGTGCATGCGTGGTCGTTTTTTTTTGAGAGTATTGCGAAGTTCCAATCGGTTTTTAGACCGACCAATCTTCAATTTTTAAGGATGGAATGTTTGCGAAATCGCTGCGATTCCTCGTGACAAGTGTTGCGTTATGAACAAGGGCGATAGACGCAATCTTTAAGTCTTGCGTGCCCGCTTTGATTTTGCCGATACGCAAAGCTTGAAACTGAAGCTCTGCCGAGGTTTCATATTGCAGCACGTTGAAGTCACGCAGAAAAGCGAACGTTTTATATAGCCAATAATAGGCATTCACACGGTCTGTCGCTTTCGTTGCTCGTCGAACTTGAGCCAAACGACCACGCACCAATTCCTCAACGCTAATGATCGTAATCGCGATCTGCTCTGAGGGCATGGTCATTAAATGGATTCGCAACGGTTCGTGGCCACGTTGATGCAGGCTCAAATGGTCGGTGTCCAAAATATATGAGATCATCCTTCTGCTCAATCAAGCCGCTTCATCAAGTTCTTTCCGATAAGCTGCGACTTCCGCCTGCATATCATCAAAAGTCGGGTCATCCTTAAACCAACCAAACTTATCGAGCCAGGGATTGCCCGTATGCGCCGGTATCGGCACTTCAAGCTTAATCACCTCTACCTGATTCGTGAGATAGTCCAACAACCGTGCCTTTAAGCCGTGGAGCACAGCCTCGCGCGAGCTGTCTTCAACCACCACTTCGGGCCAATCCTTGGCTCGGGCAATGTATTTGTTGTTTTTTTTGCTGAGAATGACGTCGCAAAGCATGAGCGAACTCCTACGGTTTATTTTCTATCACAAGACGGCTTTATTGACGCGGCAATATGCGCAATTTCATCAAGAAAAGTCAAACGCTTTCTCATGGCAATGTTTATCACAGCAGCAGGCTTTTAATATTCTGATAGCGGGTTAGTTTGTAACACCCCGGGTAATGTCATTCAGTAGGAATCTTTTTAAGCGCCGGGCACAACCTCTGGACGAGCTGTTTCTCCAGCGAGTAAAAGGTTTCCTTCTGAATGACAGCCCCGGGAGGGATTACAAACCAACTCGTTTTCAGTAGATTCATCCAGCACATAGCCCTTCGCCAATTCCTCATAAGCCTTCACCTGTTGCTTCTGCCAATTTTCATCATGCCCCAATTCCTTTGCCATGAGCGCAGCGACACGCGGCGCAATCGCAATGCTCGCTCGGGCGTCGAGCAACAACGCACGCGTGCGGCGCGCGAGCACGTCTTCCACGGTGCGCGCCATTTCCTGACGAACGGCCCACACCACTTCGCCGGCGAGATACGGCAAGTCGACGTGCAGCGGTTGCGCGAGCGTTGCATCGGTTAGCACGAGCCTCTGCAAACTGGCGGCGTCCGCGCCGTACATCGCGAAAGGTTGTGTGGCTTCAACATTTTGTTGCGAGCCATGCAGTTGCAAATTTTCGGTGGTGCAAGGCCGTTCTTCGAGTCCGGCAAGCATGGCGGCGTGATTTACCGTGTCTTCCGCCATTTTTCTGTAGGTCGTCCACTTGCCGCCGGTGATCGTGAGCAAGCCGGATTTGGAAATGAGAATGGTGTGATCGCGCGACAGCGTGGCCGTGGCTTTATCATCTTCGGCTTTCACCAATGGGCGAATGCCGGCAAAGACGCTTTTGATGTCGCGCGTGAGCGGGTCTTTAGTGAGATAACGTCGCGCGTGCCGCAAAAGAAAATCGATCTCCTCGGGCAATGGGAGCGGCTCGAGTGGAAGATCATTAATCGGCGTGTCGGTCGTGCCCACGAGCGCGCGCTCATGCCAGGGCACGACGAAGAGCACGCGGCCGTCATCCGTGTGAGGCACCATGATCGCGCTCGCGCCGGGCAGAAATGATTTATCCAAAACCAAATGCACGCCTTGACTCGGTGCAATAATAGGCGCGGACTCGGGTTCATCCAACCGACGAATCGCGTCGGTATAAACGCCGGTGGCATTGACGACGCAGCGGCCGCGCAATTCATACTCTTTATCGGTTTCTATGTCGCGCGCAACCACACCGTTGCTCAAATCATGCGCTTTGAGCAGCGCGACGACTTGCACGTAGTTGAGCGCAAGCCCGCCGTGATCAACAACCGTCTGCGCGAGATTGATCGCGAGACGCGCGTCATCGAATTGCCCGTCGTGATAAATCACGCCGCCGCGCAAGCCTTCGGGCTCGAGTGTGGGGATGTGCGCGAGGGTTTCTTCGCGGGAGAGCATGCGCGAGGGGCCAAGCCCGAGCTTGCCTGCGAGCACGTCATACACCTTCATGCCGATGCCGTAGAATGGGCCTTCCCACCAATCGTAACTCGGCACGATGAACGATTGATTGTGAACCAAGTGCGGCGCATTGCGCAGCAGCAATCCGCGCTCGCGCAGGGCTTCCAACACCAACGAGATGTTGCCTTGCGCAAGATAGCGCACGCCGCCGTGAATCAATTTGGTGCTGCGGCTCGACGTGCCTTTGGCAAAATCGTGCTGTTCGAGCAATAGCGTTTTATAGCCGCGCGCCGCGGCATCGACCGCTGTGCCCAATCCCGTTGCGCCGCCGCCGATGATGATCAGATCCCAAACCGCCGGCTGCGCGAGCGCTTGCAACATGAGTTCGCGATTCATACTTCACTTTCGTCTGCGATAGGCCGCTATAAAAAAACCTGTACGCGGCTTTTAAAAAGTAAGCGTCTACTCCGATTTACAGGCACGCGGTAAATCAAAGCTTCTACGAAACAGCAAAAAACTTTCAGAATTTTATTCTGAGTTTGGGTTCTCTAATTCGCCTTAATCTGTTTACAAAAAGCTTTTGCTTTAAATTGATGAGCGCTCACATCGACAGCGAGCCTTTGCGAAAATCCGTTTTATCGAGGTGCGCATTGATTAACACCGGATGGCCTTCGGCAGCAAGCTTTCGGGCTTGGGCTAACCCGGTTGCGATTTGCTGCGCGTCATTTAGTAAAAGCCCTTTGCCGCCGAATCCCTCCGCGACTTGATGATAGTCCGTGTGACGCAGCACGGTTCCCACTTCATCGCGCAACATCTTCACTTGCTCGCGCGCAATTTGCGACCAACACGCATCATTGCCCACCACTGCGATGACCGGAATTTGATGCCGCACAAAAGTGTCGAACTCGGCAAGGCTATAACCCGCGGAGCCATCGCCATAGAGCAGCCAAACTTCTTTTTCGGGATGACAAAGCTTGGCACCGAGCGCGAAGCCCGCGCCCACGCCGAGCGTTCCGAACACGCCGGGATCGAGCCACGAGAGCGGCGCACGCGGACTGAGTATGTACGAAGCGGTCGCGACAAAATCTCCGCCATCGGCAACGGTGACGCTTTGCGCAGGCATGGCCTTTTCAATCTCACGGCAAAGCTGAATGGGATTCACGAGCATTCCGGCTTGCGTAGCTTGGTTTGAAATTTCTCGCTCGCGCTCCTCGTCGCGTGCGCGCAAACTCTCGCGCCAATTTTCCCAGCGCGCGCCGGGTGAAAGTTCTTCCGCGAGTTGGCGCAGAAAAAATCCGGCATCGCCCAATGCGCCGAGATTGGGACGGCGATTTTTTTTGAGATCGCTGCGGCTGCGATTGGCGGAAATCAGATACGTGCTGCGACGAATGTGCTGGCCGTAATCTAAACGAAAATCACAAGGCACGCCGGCCAAGATAACGAGATCGGCCTCTTTGAGAGCCTGTCTGCGCTTGTGGCGCATTTGCAAAGGATGCTGCCGGCCCAATAATCCGCGCGCCATGCCGGAAAGATAAACCGGAACCTGCAAGCGTTCGACCGCAGCCGCAACGCGCGCCACTTCTTGCGCGGCAAGCACGGCTTGACTGCCCACGAGCAAAACCGGCCGCTCTGCTTTGGCTAAACGTGCTGCGGCTGCATGCATGCTAGCAGCGCTCGGCATGGGCGGGGCAGCTTCCGCATGCGCTAATGCTTGCTCTTCCTGCGCGCCGGCGAAAATGCGATTGACATGACGATCAAGATAAAATTTGATCGCGCGCTCGGCAAGCGTGCGGCCGGTTTGCGATTTGAGTCCATACCATTCACGCACAATACTTTCATCATACAACAAATCCACCGGGCATTCCACGAACACCGGGCCGGGCACGCCGGTCTGCGCAATTTCAAACGCGCGTGCGAGCGCCGGCGCCAACTCTTTCACGATGCGCGCCGACTTCGCCCATTTGACGTGAGGCTTGATGAGCGCCATTTGATCGATGTCTTGCAACGCGCCGCGACCTTTGAGCGCGGTCGCCGTCGCGCCGCCGAGCAGCACGATCGGCGATTGCGCCATTTGCGCGTTCTTGACCGCCGTGATCGTATTCGTCACGCCCGGTCCGGCAGTGACCGCAACCACGCCCGGAATGCCGGTGAGCCGCGCGATCGCATCCGCGGCGAACACGGCATTGACCTCGTGCCGCACGTCGATCACGCGGATGCCCGCGCGTTTGCAACCGACCAGTATCGGCGAGATGTGCCCGCCGCACAAAGTGAATAAAAAACGCACGCCCTGTGCTTGCAACACTGCTGCGATGCGATCACCGCCATGCATGCTCACTCCTCCTCTTTCTTCGGAAGCGCCGGCTTGTATTTCAGAATTTCATCCAGCGGCGCGCCATTAACGCGCTCGGGATAATCATAGCTCAAAAACTTCGCCAGCGTCGGCGCAACGTCAACCGTGTGAATTTCGCGCTCGACTTTCGCGGGCGCAATGCCGGCGCCGAAGAAGATCACGGGCACGTGCGTGTCGTAACGGTACGGCGAGCCGTGCGTGGTTCCGGCCGGAGACCATGCAATCAAACAATTCTCGCAGAAGCGTATTTGAAAATCCTCGCCGCGCTTGGGATAATAACTGCGGCGGAAGTCATCAATATATGAATCTCCGCTCGGGCTTTGCGCCAACAACTCCCGGCGGAAATAAACTTCGGCAACAGCGTCGTTCTTGAGCGCTTCAGCGCGAAACCGGTTTTCCAGCGCAAGACTATCAAGCCCGGCCTTCGCCGCTGCCTTGTAATTGAGAAAAGCATTTTCAAAGATGATCGGCTCTTTGCTGTCCAGCTCTTGTTGCAATTTTTGATTGAGCGCATCGATCTTCGGCTGCAATTCTTCCTTCACCAAAATGCGGCGCGCATTTTCATGCCGCGCCTGCGTCAAATACTCGGGCAGCGGCATGACCGCATGGTCGGCGCTGAGCGCGACGAGCACTTCGCCCTCCCCCAACTCGTTTTCAACATCCTCCAAAAACTTGCCGAGCGCAACATCGAGGCGCAACAAATGATCGTGCATTTCATGGCTATCCGGCCCGAAAGCGTGACCGACATAATCCGTGCATGAAAGCCCGAGCGCCAACAGATCGACGACCTCACGTTGGCCGAGCCGTTCATGCTTGATAGCTGCCGCTGCAAAATCGAGAATGAGCATGTCGCCGTAAGGGCTGGTGAGCACGTCGCCTTTCTTTCTTTCTGCCAAGAATGAATGAGGAAACGAAGAGTCCTCCCCCCATTTCAATTCACCGGCCATTTCATCCGGGCCGTGCGCGCTGTAAGTCTCCTCACCCTTGAGTTTTTCCCACGCAGCCGGCAGATGCTGCGCGATCCAATTCGCCGCGTTGAAATCCTTCACCCACTGCGGCAAAACTTGCGTGTAATAATTCGAAGTCACCATGCAGCCGGTGTTGTGATCATACCAAAACGCATAATCCGGCTGCTTGCCGCCCATTAAGATCGCGGTGCGATCTTTCGCAGACACGGAAACGACTTTGGAATCGAGCGAGTAATTTTTCAGCCAATCGCCGAACCCCGTGACCGCGAGATTTTGGGGTGAATGGCTGCTGCCTTCGCCTTCTACGGGTTGCGCCAGACTATCGCCGACGCAATAAACCTTCTTGCGCGTTTTCGGGTCGATCCACTCGTTTGCAGGAATGCCGTGTACGTTCGGATATGAGCCGGTCGCCAGCGTCGCATGCCCGGAGCCGGTTTCGCTCGAAGCATAATTGAGATCGGCATTGGCATACGCCACGCCTTCGCGATATAGCCTGCCGAGGCCGCCGGTAAATTCTCCGCCCAAGCGCTCGAAATAATCCGCGCGCATTTGATCCACGGACACGAGCACCACGAGTTTGGGCAGCGGAGATTTTTTTGCGCACGAAGATAAAAGGCCGGAGCACAACAAGAACAACAGAAAGCTAAATCGACGCATAGCCAAACTCCTCTCCTAATGATATGAGATATACCGAAAAAGTGTTGTTTTGTATCCCTCCGGGGCCGTCATTCAGAAGGAAACCTTTTACTCGCTGGAGAAACAGCTCGTCTAGAGGTTGTGCCCGGTGCTCAAAAAGGTTCCTGCTGAATGACATTATCCGGGGTGTTACAAGCTAACCCGCTGTCAGTATAGATGAAAAGATTCATTCCAAAAAGCGCGAAGCGCAGAGGCAAATATCGGGAAGGCCGTGTTGAACAATCGGCTCCTGAAGGAGACCCGGCGAACGCCATTTTCGCGGCAATCTTTTTTGCGCGGTGAGCAGGCTTTTTATTTTGTGGAAGAGAGCAGCGCGCGTTTAATCTCGGACACAAATTCAAAAACATTGTTTTGCGCGGAAGCCAAATCCGGCGCTGTTGCAATGCGCTCGATGAGGGCGCTGCCAATGATCACGCCGTCGCAATGCTGCGCTAGCTCACGTGCGGTTTCAGCGTTTGAGACGCCAAATCCAACCAATACGGGGTGCGAAACGCTCACGCGCAGTTTTCGAATGAAACTCACGGTCTCCACCGGCAATTGCGCACGCGCGCCCGTTACGCCCGTCACCGAGACGGCATAAATAAAACTCTGCGTCAGTGCATTGATACGGTCGATGCGCTCCGGCGTCGTATTCGGCGAAACGAGGTGAATCAAATCCAGCTTTGCGGCAGTGAGATCGTTCTGCAAAAAATCACTTTCTTCGAAAGGAAGATCGGGAATGATGAAGCCGCTCACGCCCGCTGCCGCCGCACTTTCAATAACGCTCTTCCAGCCCATTTGCACGAAAGGATTGGCGTAGCCCATCAACAGTAGCGGCGTTGGAGTTGTGCCGCAAAACTCTTTCGCATATCGCAAAGCGTGCGCGAGCGTGGCGCCGGCAGCGAGCGCTTTTTGCGAGGCCATTTGAATCGTCGGGCCGTCGGCAAGCGGGTCACTGAACGGCACTCCCAGCTCGATGAGATCGGCGCCCGCTTCCACCAAGGTGTTGAGCAACGGCAGTGTGGCCGCAGGCTCAGGATAACCGGCAGTCAAAAAAATCGACACCAGCTTTTCACCGCGGTCGAGCTTGGCTTGGAGCTTTTGGCGCAAAGGCAACATGGTTTGCACAACCTTTCGACTTTCGAAACATCAAACGGAGTGCAATGCTTTAGCATTGCACCGTCACGGAGTGCGATGCTTCAGCATCGCAGCGTTACTGAAGCATGGCAATCCGCCTCACACCCATGCGCGCATTTTGCGGCAATCGTATTCTTTCTTTTGCCTGCCGCAAATGTCGCAAAACTCGCTCGAAGCTTTCTCGCGCTCTTGCCGCAACTCCGCTTTTTCGATCGCCAGGACCACGGGGTAATCGCGGCGATGTTTTTCATCGAAGGCCGGCGCCTTTTCATCCTCGTGCTGGACGCGCTTTTCATCCATCCAATAAAAGCGGTATTTGCCCGGCCCGGCCCCGGCCTCCAAAAAAGCGTGCAAACAACGCGCGTAAGCATACCATTGCCGTGCTGAAGCCATTTTGCCGATCGGCAGAATGCGAATCATCTGCAGCGGGAGCTCGAGCCCGCACTGCGCCACCTTCGAAGTCAAAGCAAAGACCCCGAACAAACGGTTCAAGCTGTAGTGCGGATTTTGGCAGGTGATGTCCTTGAAGTATTTGATGTTGATCACCCAATCCTCTTCCGGGTTATTGCTGGCTTGCCGGCGTTGAAAATGAAATCGGAAGAGCAGCGTATTGAGCGTGACCGCGATCAAGCCGGGCTCGTCCGGGCCGTGGCAGCAACACACAAAGCGCGCATACGCCAAATCCGGGTGCGGGGGCTCCGAGGCCGGGGAAGGTTGCGCGCCGGAGCAACAATGGTAATTGCGCGCGTGCAAGAGCTTTTCGCCCGCATATGCAGCGTTGCCCGGGTCCGCGCTGTGGCGCTGCAAGCGCAGGCTGTTGCTCGTTGCGACGTAATCTTGAAACGCGGCGATGCGGCAAATCGGCATGCCCGGACACGCATGCTTGCCCGTGAAATGGGAGCGGCCTTGCGGATCTAGCATGACGTTCCGAAAATCCGCAATCGTGTTATGGCCGCCGGGGGCGCGGCCGGTCAAGCGATCGAGCACTTGCGGTACGCCGGGCGGCTGCGGCGGCTTGATGCTTTCCCGGACTTTTTCGAGCAATTCTTTGTCGAGCGTGAATTGCACGGCGTCTTTATCGCGCTCGGTTTCCACGTAATGCCGGCCGTCACTTGCAAAAATTCTTTTCACCCACGGGCGCGCCGCTTCGTTGGCCGGCAAGTCTTTCGGCATCGGCTCCAGCGTCGCATAACCCGACAGGGCAAAACCCAGGCTTTGAGGATCGAGCGTGAGATAACGCAGATACTGATAGGAAGGCAGCAGCGGAGCCGAAGTTTCGCCGGGCACTCGCCACCATGTTGCAATCTGCTCCGCGGATTTCGCTTGATAAGAGATCCCGGCAAGCTGCGCGACATAATCTGCCAGCGCGCCCGGCCGGTTCGGCAAACAGCCGTTGACTTCGATAAATTCCGGGCGCGCGGGCCGATCTCCAGGAGTTTCGGAGGGCGCCGCACTCGGCAATGGCAAAGGATCGTGCAAAGTCAAGCGTGCGGCTGCGATCATTTCCTCGACATCGGCTTGCGAATCGACGACGCTCTCGCCGATTTGCTCGCGTTGCACGTGATCGTAATGGGCGTGTTCGGGATAACTCAAATCCGCGGCCAGGTCTTCGCAATAGAGATTGCAGAGCGCGTCATAAAAGTGCGAGGCGTCGCCCAAGCTCAAACGTTCCCACTCGTCGCCGCGCGCGGCCGAGAGCAAGAGCATGGGCAGACGGAAACGCGAAGGCTTTCTGGTTTTGATGCGTTCGAGCGCGCGCATGCACCGCGAAAGCATGAGCAGGGACTTTTCCGAGTCTTCGTGATTGAGCACGAGAATTTCGGAACGGCTCTCTTCCAGGCAGGCTTCGAGCGCGCGGACATCGGAAGCATTCACCATGCGCACCGCGACACGCGAGGGCAAACGCTCAGCGACTTCCAAAGAGGGATAGGGATAACGGCCGCCGGTGACGTAAGTAGCCGGCCAGTTTTGATCGAAAGCTTCCGGGCGTTCATTCCCCTTCAACATGGGATGTTCCTGGCTGCCCTCCGACGTCGTGACGATGAAGGAGAAATTTTGTTCGAGCAGATGATTTTTGTTTTGGTGATTGCCGGGCAGATTCGACCACAGCTTTTCGAGAAGATAATGATTGGCTTTGTGGTTGCCGACGATGAGCACGCGCGGCCAATGATTGCCCTCCATGTTGCGCACGGCACGCACCTTCAAAATCGCGGCCCACAAGCGCTCGCCGAGCGTGATGCCTTGATTGTGTTTCGGATAAACCAAAATGATCGAGCGGTGCCGGGAGCGATACGTCAAATAAGAAATCAAATCGCTGCGCGTCACGCAAATGACGGCTTTGACGTTGGACTTGAGGGCGCGCTCGAAAACCGCTTGCACACTGTCCTCATCCGGCACCATGCTGATGACCAAGCTGGCGCGCTCCAAATTCACCCGCGAGCTGATGAACGGCTCCCGCGCTTCGCCGCGCACGATCGGCACCAAAATTCTTTTTTCGGGGTGAATCGTGTTGCCGTGCATGTCCCGGCTCTTGTACGATTGGCGGCAGGTGCTCACGGCGCCGTATTCGCCGAGCAGCTGAGTGCCGCTCGAATAAACGACGTCTTTCAAGGTGTGCTCGATGACCACGGCTTGGGTGCAAAGCTGCTCGAGGCGCAAATCCGGCGTCACCACTTCGACGAAGACGCGTTTGGTTTGCTGCTGCAATTTGTGCAGGCGATCGATCTCGCGCGCCAGCACGCGCTTGCCGAGATCGCCGTGGCCGATGAAAACGAGATGGCCCTGAATCATCATCAAATGATTCGCCAAACGCCGCGTAAAATATTCTCCGAAAGTATCGTCGGGCGTGACCGCCTGCAGCGCCAAAGGAATGAACCACGCCAGGAAAACGCCGAGCACGAGAATCGCTTCGTCGACCTGCGCCAAGTTATCCAAAAAGCGCAACTGCCCGGCGCCGGTGAGAATTGCGGGCGTAACGAAAAAAACCGCGGTCATGATGGCGCCGCCCAAAACGAGGAGGGGATTTTTCAAGAGCAACGCGCGCGCGAAATGGAGCAAATAGCGGTGCGCCTTGAAAAATACGCCGCGCACGTCGCGCTCGTGAAAAGTGACTGGAATCAAAACCGCTTGCATAAGCCGATTGGGAAGGCATGCCGTGAGAAAAAATATCAGCCCGCACAGAATGCTGCAGCACATCCACGTCAGCTCGATCATGCGCAGCTTCTGCTCCATCCGCCTCGCTTCAGCTTCAGCGGCTGCTATCGCAGATTGTGAAAATTGAGGCGCCGTTGCTGCGGTGGCGGCGAGCTTTCGTTGCGAAGAGTCGCTGGTCGTGAGGGTTTGCTGGAAAGCGGCCGAGTCCGGCACCAAGCCGATGGTATCGTACAGCACTGGTGCCGCTGCAGCTTTTTGCCTAAGCGTATCGCTGCGCGCTTGCGCCAACGTGGAATCCGGCGGAAACACCGCGTGCTTGTGCTGCCGCCTCTCTTCTTCTAATTGCGCCTCTTGTACGAATTTTTTTCCCTGTTCGGCGTGAGATTTCAAAACACTGTCTTTCACCGCTTGTACCGCTTTATTGCGAGCCGTCCAAGTGAAGTGCCGGTACGGCTCGGCGGTCATTCGGCCTGCGCTCATCAACGCCAGAAACCAGCCCTCGAGCACGATCACGGCAAAGAGCACCATGAAAATCGACAGGGCCTCGAACCAAACCCAGCGGTCGGAGCGTGTTCGGCTTTGCGGTGCGGCGGCTTTGCGCACCTCCCCGAAAGCTTTGCGGGAATTGTTGTACCAGGAGAGCCCGGCATAGCCCACGCCGAGCACGAGGCCGAAGCCCCAATATAAAACCGGAATCAGGGCATGCTGTTGCTCGCCCTGCAAAGCTTCGCGCACGAGCTGGTGCGGAAATAAAACTCCGATAGCCGCGAGCAATGCCGCCGTGCGGAGACCCACGGCGCGCGTCTCCGCGCGGTCGGAAAAATTGAAAATCGCCAGCGCGACCGGCAGCCAAAACAACACGAGGAAAACGAGCAGGGCGAAAAAATGCGCCGCTGAAACGGCGAGCAGAAACACCGAAGAGGTATTATCAAAGATGAGCTCGGCGCTGAAAAATGCCAGCACCGCGGTGAGCCCGGCGGGAACAACGACGAGGGCGAGATAAAAATTTCTGCAATCCTTCGGCGAGCGCAAGGGATATTCGAAGCCTTCCTCGCGCTCGCCGCGGCAACGGAGCACTTGTACGATCCGCTTGAAGCTCATGCAGCCTCCCGGTTTGAGGGGTTTTACTTAGCGACTGTGCTACCCGGACGAGCCGGATCCAATAAGACAAAACGATTTCCGGCAAAACTATTCTTTTAAAAGTAAAGAGCGCATTTTTAAAAATTCAAAGCGTGCGCAACCGTTTCCATGTCTTTATCCCCTCTTCCGGAAAGGCAAACGATCACGGATTCGTGCATCGGCATCTTGGGCGCAAGCTGCATGGCAAAAGCGACGGCATGCGCGCTTTCCAATGCCGGAATGATGCCTTCGGTTCGGCTTAAAACCTTCATCGCATCGAGCGCTTCTTCATCGGTGGCGGAAGTATAATGCACGCGGCCGCTCTCTTTCAAAAACGCATGCTCCGGCCCGACGCCGGGATAATCCAAACCAGCGGAGATGGAGTGTACCGGGCTGATCTGCCCGTCGTGCGTTTGCAAAAGATAAGTCATCATGCCGTGCAAAACTCCGGGCGAGCCGTAGCTCAATGTGGCGGCGTGCTCGCCGGCCTTTGCGCCGCGCCCGCCGGCTTCCACGCCAAAAAGCTGCACCTCATTGTCTTGGAGAAAAGGATAGAACATGCCCATGGCATTCGAGCCGCCGCCTACGCACGCAATCACGGCCTCGGGCAATTTTCCGCGCAATTGCACATGCTGGCTACGCGCTTCTTTTCCGAGCACGGCTTGAAAATCGCGCACGAGCATGGGATAAGGATGCGGGCCCACGACCGAGCCGATGCAATAAAACGTCGTTACCACGTTCGTCACCCAATCGCGGATCGCTTCGTTGATCGCATCTTTCAACGTGCGGCTGCCCGTTTTCACGGGAACGACACGCGCGCCCAAAAGCTGCATGCGAAACACATTGAGCCGCTGCCGGCCGATATCTTCTTCGCCCATGTACACGTGACACTCCAACCCGAACTTCGCTGCAACTGTTGCAGTTGCCACGCCGTGTTGGCCCGCGCCGGTCTCGGCAATGATCCGTTGCTTGCCCATGCGCCGCGCGAGCAGCAACTGTCCGAGCGCATTGTTGATCTTGTGCGAGCCGGTGTGATTCAAGTCTTCGCGCTTGAGATAGATTTGCGCGCCGCCCAATTCGCGGCTCAAACGATCTGCGTGCGTGAGCGGATTGGGCCGGCCCGCGTATTCTTTCAAATAGTATTCGAGCTCGCTTTGAAAAGTTTGATCGCCCCGCGCGCGCTCGTATTCGTGCTCCAATTCTTCGAGGCCGGGCATCAAAATTTCGGGAACGAATTTGCCGCCGAACTTGCCGAATTTGCCTCGCGCATCAGGCCACCGGGAAAGCCGGGGCGTTGGGAGATTTCCAGTCACGGCGAAATTCCTTCACTTGTTCGAAGAGGTGACGAAGCTTGTCATGATCTTTTATTCCAGGCGCGGATTCGACGCCGCTGTTGACGTCGATCGCATACGGTTGCACGAAGCGCACGGCCTCTTGCACATTCTTCGGGTTCAAACCACCGGCCAGGATGATGCGGCCAAATCTCTTTGCTGCAATGGCGAGCTGCCAATCAAAAATTTTTCCGGTGCCGCCGAGCTTGCCTTTTTCATACGTATCCAACAAAAACGCATGCACGAGGTTTTGAAAATCTTCCAGGCTTGCCAATGAAGATTGATCACGCAGGCGCGCGGCTTTGATCAACCACGCCGAAGAGAACTCTGCAATCTCCTTCGTAGAATAATCTCCATGAAATTGCAAAGCCTGCAAACCAATCGCGTGGCGATGTTCCTCAATCGCCGCAATCGGACTATCGACAAAAACACCCACGCGGGTCACGTATTCCGGCAATCGCTCCGCAATGGCTGCGGCTTCTTGCATGGAAATGCTTCTCGGGCTTTTGGAATAGAAAATAAAGCCGGCGGCATCAGCGCCCAGCTCGCAAGCCAAGAGCGCATCTTCCATGCGAGTGAGGCCGCAAATTTTTACGCGCAACATGATGGCCGTCCGAAAATGTTCTAATCTTAGAGTGTCGAGCAGAGCGAACCTCCTCCGTGTTGTCATCTTGCAAGGAACTTCCCTAGCTCTCAAGTGCCATGTGCGTGGGAGGTTCTTACAGAATGACAACGAGAGGTGCGCTGCCGGCTTACTACTTCGAGCGAAATATAGGTTACACTTCCCTTCTCGCATGTCATTCAGGAGGAATCTTTTTACTCGCGGGAGATGCTGTCGAGCGCTTAAAAAGATTCCCTCTGAATGACAGCATTAGAGGTGCGAAGTGTAACCTAATTTGTGCTCCGAGCAGTAACATCGAAGCGCCAGCATAACTTCTTGAACTCCCGCAAAGCGCGGCCAGGGTCGTGAGCTTGCATGAAATGCGTGCCGACCAACAGCGCATGCACACCGGCACTCTTCATGCGTTGCACATCAGCAGCAGTATGCAAACCGCTTTCAGCCACGAGCGTGATTTCCGCGCCCGCCATTGGCGCAAGCTGCTCTGTAACGCTCAAATCAATTTGAAAAGTTTTGAGGTTGCGATTGTTGATGCCGATGGTTTTTGCGCCGGTTGAGAGCGCCTGTTCCATCTCATGTGCCTCGTGAACTTCCACGAGGGCGCGCATGCCAAGCTCGTGCGCCACGTCGAGCAAGCGTCGCAAGTCATCTCGCGGCAAAGCGGCGACGATCAATAAGATTGCATCCGCGCCAAACGCGCGCGCTTCCCACACTTGATAAGATGAAATGATAAAATCCTTGCGCAACAACGGGACCTTGACGGCCGGCCGAATGCGTTGAAGATGCTGTAAAGAGCCTTGAAAGAAGTCTTCCTCCGTCAAAACCGAAATGGCCTCGGCGCCGGCTTCGGCATAGGCCTGCGCGATTTGCAATGGATCGAATGACGGCCGCAAGACGCCGGCGGAGGGCGAGGCTTTTTTCATTTCGGCAATGACGGCCAAGTGATCTGCAACGCACAAGGCTTGCAGCAAGTCGAGTGGCGGCGCGAGATCATGGCTCATGCGCCGCAATTCGATTTCAGGCAAGCGCGAGCGGCGCTGCGCGACCTCTCGTTGTTTATGAGCGAGGATTTTTTCGAGAAAGTTTGAGGGCATGGCGCAGATCATTCATTTTGGCGTCGCGCTTGTATTTTTGATTTTTTTTCCTAAGTTACAGCCGATGAGTTCAATCGTGATCTTAAAAGGACCTGTTTCAAACTCGAGGCAAAAATGAAACGCTTTCGCTACACCGTGCTTATCGAAAAAGACGAAGAGGGCGTCTATATCGCATCATGCCCGGCTCTTCCGGGATGCCACACGCAAGGCGACACCTACGAGGAGGCGCTGGAAAATTTAAAAGACGCCATTGTTGTCAATATTGGCGCGCGTCGTGATTTGGGCGAACCGATTCCGCTTGAGACTGCGATCGATGAGGTTGAAATCCATGTCTAAAATTAGGCCTCTGAAACCTGGCGAGATGATCCGGGCCTTGGAGAAAATGGGGTTTCGGCATATTCGCCAAAGCGGAAGCCATGCCGTATATCGCCATCCTGATGGAAGATGGGCGACCGTGACGATTCACAAAGGTAAAGAGCTCACCAAAAGTCTCGTGCACAAGATTCTCAAGGATGCACAGGTGGCTTGGGAAGAGTTTGAGCAATACTTGTAATTCACAACAGAAAGAATTAATTCAAACCTCCCGTGTAAACACGCGCAAGCTTTCCAGCTTTTGCAATGCGGCCCCTTTAGCCAAGCTCTCCTGTGCCAACGCCGCGCCTTCTTGCAGCGAGCCGGCCGCGCCCGCGACGTACAAGCCCGCGGCTGCGTTCGCAATCACAATCTCCCGACCCTCACATTCTTCTCCGTGCAAAATACGCAGAGCGATTTGCGCATTCCTCGCCGCATCGCCGCCGGCCGCGTTATCGGCCGCCGGCTTCAATCCAAAATCTTCCGCGGTGATTTCATATTCGCGAATCTCGCCCTCGCGCAGCTCGGCCACGAACGTCGGCGCGGCGAGAGAGATTTCGTCCATGCCCTCGTCGCTGTGCACGAGCATGACGTGCTCGGCTTCCAATTGCAGCAACACTTCCGCGAGCAGGCGCAAGAGCTTGCGATCATATACGCCGATGAGCTGTCGCCGCACGCCCGCCGGGTTGGTTATGGGCCCGAGAATGTTGAATACCGTGCGCACACCCAACTCGCGGCGCGGCGCAATCGCGTGCTTCATGGCCGGGTGCAGCATGGGCGCAAAAAGAAAAGCGAGGCCGACTTCATCAAGACATTTGCCGAGTTGCTCGGCGTTCAATTCAATATTGACGCTCAACGCACCGAGCACGTCCGCGCTGCCGCATTGACTGGAGATCGCGCGATTGCCGTGCTTCGCCACCGGCACGCCTGCGCCCGCCACGACGAATGACGCCACGGTTGAAATATTGAACGTCGCTTTGCCGTCGCCGCCCGTGCCGACCAGATCGACGGCTTCATGTGCGCGTGAAGACAAAACCTTTTCCGACTTGTCGCGCATACATGCGGCGAATCCGGCAATCTCTTCGGGCTGCTCGCCTTTCATACGCAAGGCTACGAGCAACGCGCCAATCTGCGCGTGTGTGGCTTCGCCGTTCATGATGGTGTTCATCGCGGCATAAGCTTCCGCGCGCGTCAAATGCTCGCGCTCTAAAATTTTTTGCAGAGCGGATTTGATCATAGTTGAACCTTTCAGCTTTCAGCCTTTAGCTGTCAGCTATCAGCTTTCAGCCTTCAGCTTTTACCTGATAGCAGATAGCTGACAGCTAAAAGCTAAAAGCTACATAATACCTCATAAAATTCCGCAGCAACTCTTTGCCGTGTTCCGTCAAGATTGACTCGGGATGGAATTGCACGCCGGCAATCGGGAATTTTTCATGGGCGAGCCCCATGATGAGGCCGTTCTCAGTGTGTGCGGTTATTTTCAAGCACGAAGGCAAGCTTTCGGGCGCGACCACGAGCGAATGATAACGCGTGGCTTTGAACGGGTTCGCGAGTCCGGCAAAGAGGCCTTCGCCGTTATGATGAATGTTCGAAGTTTTGCCGTGCATCAATTCCGAGGCGCGCACGACTTTACCGCCAAACGCTTGCGCAATGGCTTGATGCCCCAGGCACACACCCAGTATCGGAATCTCACCCGCGAACTCGGAAATGAGTGCGAGCGTGAGGCCCGCGGAGTCGGGATCGCCGGGCCCGGGCGAGATCACAATTGCATGCGGACCGCGTGCGCGAATCTCCGCCAATGTGATTTCATTATTCCGTGCTACCTCGATCATCGCACCCAATTCGCCGAAGTATTGCACCAGGTTGTAAGTGAAGCTGTCGAAATTGTCGATCATCAAAATTTTCATGCTTCATAACCTGGGTTTTGCAGGCCAGCCACTTGTAACGAAAAGATTATCCGCCGAACTTCACCGAAACCGCCGAGTGTCGCCGAATAAAACCCTTTTCGGCGCAAAATGAAGCTCATAACCCCTCCTCAGCCATTGCAATCGCGGCGCGCATCGCGTTGGATTTGTGAATGGTCTCTGCGTACTCTTTTTCCGGAATCGAATCCGCAACGATGCCCGCGCCGGCTTGAAAAGAGGCGACCCCGTTCTGCACTTCAAGCGTGCGAATCGCGATGCAGGTGTCGAGGTTGCCGGAAAAATCGAGATAGCCCATGGCGCCCGCATACCATTCGCGCGGCTCCGGCTCCAGCTCGGCAATAATCTCCATCGCGCGCACTTTCGGCGCGCCCGTCACCGTGCCCGCCGGGAAGCAAGCTTTGAACGCGGCAACGGCATCCATACCCTTGCGCAACTTGCCGCGAATTTCAGAGACGATGTGCATGACGTGACTATAGCGCTCGATGATCATGTTCTCGGTGACGCGCACGCCGCCATAGTAGGCGACGCGGCCAATATCATTGCGGCCCAAATCCATCAACATGACGTGCTCGGCGCGCTCTTTCTCGTCGGCCAATAATTCCGCAGCGAGGCGTTGATCTTCTTCGACCGAATGCCCACGGGGCCGCGTTCCGGCAATGGGCCGCACTATGGCTTCGTTGTTTTCCACGCGCACCATGAGCTCCGGGCTTGAGCCGATGAGCGTTTGTCCATGATGGCGGAGGAAATAAAGATAAGGTGAGGGATTGATGACGCGCAGCGCGCGATAGACGTCAAACGGCGTCGCCGAAACGCGTTGCGAGAATTTTTGGGAGAGCACGACCTGAAAGATGTCGCCCGCGCGAATGTATTCCTTGGCCCGCCGCACGGCGCGGCAAAAATCTTCTTCAGAGAAGTTTGATTGTATCTCACCATGAGCAGGTTGACGAGGCGCAGCAGGGGGCAGCGGTTTTTGCAATGCTTCTTTGGTTTCTTCCAAACGCTGCAATGCGGCTTCGTATTGCGCGCGCAAATTGTCGCCGTCTTCGAGAATCGCATTGGTGATGATGAGTATGCGCTGGCGCAGATGATCGAAGGCGAGCACGGTATCATAAAATCCGAAACGCGCGAGCGGCGCAGAGGAGGCATTTGCTTCGGGCAATTTTTCCAACAGACGCACGGTGTCATATCCAAAATAGCCCACTAAACCTCCGCAGAAGCGCGGCAATTCCGGGTGTGCGACGAAACGATAACGTTGCAGGCGGTTTTGCAGATAGGCAAAAAGATCCGTGTTGAGCGTATGCGTTTCAGCGGCGGAAGCCACGTAGACCTTTTGCCGATCGGCGTGAATCACTTCGCGCGGCTTGCGCCCGAGAAACGAATAACGCGCGAATCGTTCGCCGCCTTCGACGGATTCCAACAGGAAGCCGTCCTCGTGCTCGCCGCAAAGCTTGAGGAAAGCCGCTACCGGCGTGGAGCAATCCGCGAGCATAGCCTCGGCCGTGGGAATCACGTTGCCGCGCTCGGCGAGTTTTTGAAATTCTGCAAAGGAAGGCGGTCGCATGGGTTCGTCCTATCAAAAAAAATCCCACCCCGATTCACAAGGTGGGATTGGATTGTCTTATTCTCTTTCTTGTTGGAGGCCGCTCGTTCGCGGTCAAAGTTGCATATGAGCAGAAGACATGGTATTCCCACCTCGGATCGCAGGGCGCCAATGCCAAGAACAGAGATTGGAAGGAGAGAAAATCGTTTTCATTGTCGAGGCAATTTTATGAATGAGATTGCTAAAAATTGTGGGCGCAATATATAGAGCGAAGCCAGGCTTGTCAAGAAGTTTTTAGCGAACCCTTTGACGAGATGATATTCCGTTTGACGCGGGGCAGCGTTCAATATTCACGACAGATCACAAACCACATCTGAACACAGTGTCGTCGTATGAGCTGCGGCAACACGCGCTCGACGCTGGTTTGCAGCCATTGTTGTTGGATTTCGGCTTGTTGGCGGAGGGCGCCGAGAGAGCGGAGTGTCTGCGCATGAGTAGATTGAGGGACAATTAAAGAGGCGCTAATAACGACATAGATGATCACGAGAAAAGCAAAATATTGTCGACGCACAGGCATGAGTTTTACGCGTCGCTTATGGGTGGATATCTGCCGGGAGCTGACCCAAAACAAAGTCTAACACAAGCTTGGCTAATTCCAACGCTTCTTTCATTTGTTGAGGGTCAGGCTCCGATTCAAAAAACTCGCCGGGATAACGATAAACTGTGGCGTAAGGCGTGAGAGTGGATGCCGCATCTTGAAAGTCCTGAAAGTTCGGATCAATTTGCCGGCAAAGGTCGACCAAGATCGAAAGGTTGTGCTTTTTCTCAAAAGCCACGTCATGATAAACTAGAAAAGCTTTGAAGGCTTTTTCAGCGGCTTGTTGGCAATGATAAATTGCCGTATCAAGATAGGGGTTCGCGCTATTTGCCAGCAGTTCGGCAGATCCTAGATCGTGTTCCGCTTTTGCGAGCCATGAGTGAACGAGTTCTTTCTTGGCTTCATCCATAAATAATCTTTCCCCTCTCCAGAATTTGCCGGGTCAATGATGAAGGCACGGAACGATACCGTTCTAATTCTTGGCGGGCGCTCACGATAATTTCCGTTGGAATTTTGATCCCTTGCAAGCAGCGGTAGGCCTGGGCCGCTCTTCGTGTTGGAGAAAGGCTTGCAGACGAGACAATGATCAAAAGATCGACGTCGCTATCAGCATGAGGATTTCCCCAGGCGTGCGATCCAAAAAGAATTATCTTTTCCGGCTCGAATTCTTTCACTAAGCGCGCGACGATTTCATCGAGATCGATTTGGGCTAGTGTTTTCATGTTTGAATTCTGGAAAAATTTTATTGACGCAAATATAGTACGTCTGCTCAAAAAAACAACAGCAATCTCCGAGGCATTAGATACTCGGCCCGATTTTGTCTGTTGCTTTTCGAAATCAAACTCGATAATTTGCCGTCAACAAACCAGGAGAATGATCATGGGCGAAACAGTTCGAGGCATTTGTCGCAACAGCGTGATCGAGCCGGCGGAGCCGCTGAAGATTGCCGAGGGCACCGCGGTTTATGTGACGGTGCAACGACAACGCAGCCGGGAAGAGTTGTTGGAGTTGCTTTTGACGTTGAAAGAAAAAGGTGTGGTGGATTTTGATGTGGAAAATGTGGGGAAACCATTTCCGTCTATCACACCGATAAAAATCAAAGGCGGCCCGATGTCCGACACCATTATTGAAGGGCGAGGGCCGCGATAATGTATTATATGGATAGCAGCGCCTTGGTAAAAGTTTACATCCGCGAACGAGGAAGTGAATGGACGCGGGAAGTGTACGACAAGAGCTGCGCAAGCTTAACGGCGAGTTCTTACATTTCGTCGGCGCTGATAAAGTTCTCAACCTCTCGGCTATTGGAGAAGGCCTCACGGTTATTAACCCCGCTGAATACGAGTAGTTTTTCGCACTCTTTACTCCACCACTAACATTTTCCTCGTCAGTATTGACTCGCCCACGCGCAAGCGATAGAAATAAGTCCCTGCCGCAAGCTTCTTTCCCCCAAAACGAATGGTGTGACGCCCAGCCGATATCATGCCTTCTTGCAAGCGCGCCACTTCTTGGCCCATGACATTGTAGACGGCGAGTTGCACCTCGCTTGCGACTTTCAATTCATAAGCAATCGTCGTCGCTTCGCTGCGTTGCAGCGAGAACGGATTCGGATAGTTTTGTTCGAGCCGGAATGAAACCACGTTTTGCGGCGGCTCATGCACACTCACATCCGAGTCGTCGAGCAACGCTCTCTCCCACACGCCGTTGCCGTGCGTGGCCACGCGCAGTTTGCGATTGCTCGGCGAAATCGTCAAATCCATCACCAACACTGCTGAAGGCAAACCCTCGCGCCATTCCTGCCATGAACCGCCGCCATCCAACGATACATAAACACCGAGATCGTTGCCGAAATAAATCTGCTCTGGAAAGAGCGGATCGACTGTGATTGCTGAAGACGGAACGTCGGGCAAATCGGCGCCGATATCGATCCAACTCAACCCCGCGTCATTGGATTTGAACAAGTGCGAAGTTCCAAAGCCCGAGAACACGACATAAACATTGCGCGAGTTCGTGGGATCAACCGTAATATCCATCGGATAGCGATCGGGCAAATCGCCGGTGATATCTTCCCACGTGAGGCCGCCATTGATCGTGCGAAACACGTGCGCCCCGGTTGTGATCGGCGAAGTGCCCGCGTACACGGTATCGGTGTTCGTGGCGGACATCGCAAGTGAAAGCAGCGGATTGCCGTCGAGCACGCGGCCGCCGTTTGTCGCAAGCCAACTACTCGCCCCGTCCGTGGATTTGAACACGCGATTCGTGCCCGCATAGAGCACTTGCGGATCGACGGATGAAAGAATGTAGGGCGCGGCGAAGCTCACTTCATCGGTGCTGCTGAAGCTTATTCCGTTCGTGACGGGTACCCAGCCATTTTCACGTCCCCGCAAGAGAGATTTTCTAATACCTAGCCACTGCGTTTCCCCATACATGATATTGTGATTTTGTTGATCGATCGCAGTCCAACAACCGTCAGCGCCGATGACGCGACGCCACGCAGCAGTGCCTTCATAAACGACCGTGGAGTTGTCTTGCAAACCGCCAATGGCAAGATTCGAATCGTTCCATGCGCACGAAAAGCCGTTGTAGAATTGCGTAGTTGCATAGCCGCCGTTCACGCCTTCGAACGTTTCGCCGTTGTCCAACGAACGAAACACGCCGCCGTCATTCGTGAAGTAAACAATGTCGGGATCGATGGGATGATACATTGCGGCATGATGATCCGCGTGCGAATAATTCGCCGGGCCTTCCGGGCCGCCGATGGGCACAACACCGAAGCGCCATGCGTACCAATAGGATTTGCGCGCGAAGGTTCCGCCGCCGTCCATCGATTTCCACAGATCAATACCGCCGGCAATGACCACCTTGGGATCGAAAGGATGCACGATGATGAAATGCGAATACCAGCCTTGATATTGCGCAATGTCGAGATTCGAGCGTTGCTCCCAAGTGTCGCCGCCATCGCTGCTGCGATAAATGCCAATCGAATTGAAATCGTTCGCAACGCTGGCATAGATGATTTCGGGCTCAAGCGGATAAATAGCGAGAATGGTTTTGCCCTTGTAATTCGCGGGCAAGCCGTTCGTCAACTTTTGCCACGATTCGCCCGCATCTTTCGAACGATATACGGCCGCGCCCGGGCTGCCGAGATCGCCGCAGGCGACAAATACAATATTTGGATCGATAGAATTGAGATCGACATCCATGGCCATCACTACGTTATGCATGAGCGCCCAGCTTGCGCCTGCATCCGTCGATTTGTATGTGCCCTCCGTCGTGCCTGCATAGATGATTGAGGAATTCAACGGATCGAGCGCAAGCGCTTGCACGCCGCGCTGTTGCGCTTGCGTCCAATCGAGGCTTTTAGTCCACGTTGCGCCGCCGTCGGTCGTTTTCAAAATGCCGATACCATAACTGCCGCGCGTGGTGCGCACGGTCACGCCGCCGAGTGAATTTTGATAGCCATACACTTCGCCGGTTCCGATGTAGATGACGTTCGAATCAACGGGATCAATCGCAATCGCGCCCACGCCTAAAACCGGAAAGCCGGTATCGATATACTCCCATGCTTCCACGCCCACGCCGCCGGTATAACTGCGCCACAAGCCGCCGCTCGCGGCGCCGACGTAAATCGTATTCGGATTGAGCGGGTTGAAGGCAATCGCGTTGGTGCGGCCGCCGACGTTCTTTGGGCCGAGCAATTGCCATGGCGCGGTGGTTCGCAGCGTAGTATTATTTTTTTGAAGGTTGGATTTCGAGTATTCGAACGCGCGATAGTGGCCTTGCGCAGGCATAGTCGCGTTCGGATAAGCGCGCGAGGCCGCGAAAAATTCAAAGGCCGGCATCGCGCCGGAAGGAGAGCGCGGCTTGACAATTTGAGAAGGTTGAAAAAGAAAATAAAAACTCGTGAGCAACAGTCCGGCAAATACCGCCGCAAACACGCGGCGACGCTTTGACAAATTTTGTGGCGTCATGATTGTGAGCCTCGTTCGTCTAAATGTTCCAGCCTCGGCTTGGCCGAGGTTTCAAGGAAGAGCCGCCAAGAGAATTTAAGCGCTTCGAATGCAACCCCGAAGTGTCGGGATTGCAAGAATCTCTTTACTGCTTCTCAAAGCCTTCTGCTGGAGATGCTGCCGAGCGATTAAAAAGATTCCTCCTGAATGACAGTAATAGGGGGGCGCGAAGTGTAACCTATTTCGTGCCCAGAGTAGTAAGCACGGCTCAAGCAACCAGCAACAAACAACCAGCCTTAAAACCGCGAACCCAAAATGTGCGGCAGCATTCTCCGCCATGTCGGCCAGTCGTGCGACATGTCATGGCCCCACACTTCCAAATGGTGCGGAATGCCTTTCATATTGAGCACGTGCGACAAATCGCGCGAGCGATCCGGTGACTCGTAAGGCCCGGAGCCGGTGAGAATGTTGATGTGCTGCTTGCCGCGCAAATGCGCGAGATACCACTCGTCGTTCAAGTTGGGGAGATAGTCCATGGGGTTGTTGAAATAAACATCGTCGTCGTGATAGCCTTCCGTGTAGTATTTTAAATCGTACACGCCGCTCATGGCAATCGTGCCGTCGATCAAATCGGGCCGGCGAAAGAGCAGGTTCGCCGAGTGCAACGCGCCCACGCTCGCGCCCGCCGTGACGGTCATGACGCGGCCGCCGCAATGGTTGTGAATGAAAGGAAGCACTTCGTTGAAGATGTAATCGTTGTATTGTTGATGGCGCATGCTGCGATGCCGGGGGTGCATGTCTTTGTTCAGCCAGCTTTCCATGCTGATGCTGTTGATCGAAAACACTTTCAGTTTGCCGGCATTGATGAAATCGCCCATGGCATCGATGAGATAAAAGCGCTCGTACTCCAAATAATCCGCCGCGGCCGTGGGAATCATCAATAAGGCAAAGCCGTAGTGGCCATACACCGCAATGTCCATGTGCTTGTTCAAGCTCGGGCTCCACCAACCGTGAATCTCGCGTTGCATGCTGCTCTCCTCTTCTGCGCTAAAATTTTGGAAGCAAATGAAATTTTGTGGGAAGAAAGTAAGCGCCGGAGGCGGGATTGTCAAGGGCGGGTAAGCACGTTTCAGCATTCCCCGGCAAAGGCACAAAGCTCACAAAGAAAAGCAAACCGCTTCGGGAAAAATTCTCTTTGGTTGCTTTGCGCCTCTGTGTGAAATTTTTGCCGCTTTCATCCGGGTCAGCGCGCCATTGCGGGTGCGGACTTTGTCATGTGCAGCAGGCGGCCAACGAAGTCCAAATCGAACTTGGCGTCCAGCGCATAGAGGCCGGGCCCGGTAAAGAAAAGCGCGCCGGCCAGGCCGATGAGCACCAGGTTCATTTCCACGCCATGGCCGGCGGTCGACATGGTCGGCGTCCAGTTCAGGAAGAAGCCGCTCGGCATTTGCACCACTGCGGCCGCAACGATTTGTTCGATCGCCAACGCCAATGCGGCCAGACGCGTCACCGCGCCGCTGAGAATCATCAACCCGCCAAAAAATTCGGTTAAAATCGCGAGGCCGGCGAAGAGGAGCGGAACGCCAAAAGTCTCCGCCATAAATTCAATGGACGCGGACCAGCCATTTCCGCCGAACCAGCCCAGCAACTTCTGCGCGCCGTGCGCAAACATGACGACGCCGAGCGCCAACCGCGCAATCAGCAATCCCACGGCATTGCATTGTTCCGGCTTCATAACGCCTCCTTGAGCTGAAGGACACGAGTGCGAGCAGCATGGAAGCGTCACGGGAATTTCCGAAAGCCTCACGAGAGGAGAAGAGAGGCGGTGGGCGGCGTGGAATTTGGAAATCGCGTCGTGACCACAGGCTTCCATGCAGTGGATTGACGGCTAGAACTTGGGATTTTTCACGCGCAATGTCAAACGGATTTTTTAAAAGCTTCATCAAACTATGGCCGAGCCCTAGTTGAACGGTCACGGCATCTCACGACAAAGCCTCGGCCAAGCCGTGGCTGAACCGCGGCAAAACTTTTTTCTCATCGCGCACGCAAGTCCAAACACGCCATCTCATCTTCATTGCGAAGGAAGAATTTGTGCAGTATTGATTGTGAAGGTTCTCATGGAGGCCTCGATACTCTCGTTCTATTCTCATGACGATCCGAGCCTTGTTGTGTTTAAAAATTCTTTTTCATCGATGAACCACTACCCGGCGCTTGACATTCGCGCGCGATGCGTGTACCTTTTCACGTCGCTCAAGTAATCGCGACAAGCGCGAGTTTTATCCCCCCAAACCCGGCCTTCCAGATTGCGAGAATCCGGAGGCGTCATTTCAAACAAGGAGCTTTTTCATGAAGGTCAGATTCAGGATGCCGTTCCTCGTGCTGTTGTTGCCGTTGGCGCTGTTGGTTGTTTTGTCGAGCCGATTCCTTGCAAAATATTCCAGCGAAAGCGCAACGAATCCCGCGCGCAAACTCAACGCGGAAAGTGCGTCCGCGCCTCTCATTCACGGCAAGCTCAAAGGCGTGGAGCGCAAGGCGGAGAGCGCGAAATGGTTTCTGGAGCAGCGCACGTATCCGTTCGGTTTCATTCCGCAAGACGCGGAGATTCGCGCGCTGGACGACGTGCGTAATCGCATGATTCCAGAATTGCAGAGCAAGGGCGTTGCGCTCGCGAAGTCTGCGGCGGCGCAATTGAACTGGGAATTTGTCGGGCCGGGCAATATCGGCGGACGACTGCGCGGCTTGTTGGTGCATCCGAATAATCCGAGTCTGCTCTACGTCGGCTCGGCTTCCGGCGGCGTATGGAAATCCGTGGACGGCGGCGCAAACTGGTCGCCGACGATGAATGATTTGATCACGCTGAACATCTCGGCGTTGGTGATGAAGCCGGGTGATCCGAATACGATTTACGCGGGCACGGGCGAGGGCTTTCTGAGCGACGGCTTGCCGGGACGCGGTTTATTAAAGACCACGGACGGCGGACAAAATTGGACACGCAGCAGCGCGGCGAACGGTCTCAATTCTTCTTTCATCACCGAGCTTGCGGTTTCGCCGGCGAACCCGAATTTGATTTTCGCCGCGAGCCGCGAGGCCGTGCCGCAATATTTATCGCTTCCCACCGAGACCACTCCCGATCCCGGCGTGAGCGCGATTTTCAAATCTACCGACGCCGGTCAAACTTGGCAGGATGTGACTTCCGGCAAAGGCATTGATTTGGTTCCTAATTTTCCTTTCGACAACATGGCCACGGACGTGGCCGTAAGCCCCACGGACGCCAACGTCGTCTACGGTGCGTTCGGCGTTTATTATGAATCGGGCGGCATTTGGAAATCGACGAATGGCGGCCAATCGTGGACGCGTTTGACGAACGGCCTGCCCAATGCCGCGACTGCGAATCAAGGCTATGGCCGCATCGAGTTGGCGATGGCGCCTTCCAACCCGAACGTGCTCTATGCTTCGTTTACTTATCGCCAGAAACAAGGCGATACTGTGAACTTAAAAGACCAAGGCATGCTGGGCATTTGGAAAACTACGAATGCCGGTCAAAGCTGGACGCAAGTGACGACGCCGCAATCCATCGCGCAACGCAATATTCAAAGCGGGCTCACGACGCCGCTCGGACAGCAGGGCAATTATGACAACACGATCGCCGTGCATCCGACCGACCCCAACACGGTGTTCGTGGCCGGCCTCGATATTTATAAAACCACGGACGGCGGTACCGCGTGGTCGCAAGTCAGTTTTTGGATCGGGCAAAACCCCGACAACTTGCCCTATGTACACGCCGATCATCACGTGTTTGCGTTTGATCGCTCCACCAATCCGCCCACGCTTTATAACGGCAGCGACGGCGGCATCGCGCGCAGCCGCGACTTGGGCGCAAGTTGGGATATACTCAACAAAGATTTGGGCGTGACGCAGTTCTATTATCTCGCCGTACACCCGACGAATCCGAGCATCATGTTTGGCGGCGCGCAAGACAACGGCACGCCGACTTCGTTCGACGGCGCGCGCAATAATTGGTTCGATCTCACCACCGGCGACGGCGGGCCTTCGCACTTCGACTACAATGACCCCACGACGCTTTATGCCTCGGTTTATCGCGTGAATATGACGCGCTATTTCAATCTCGATTTCGCCGCGGGCACGGGACAATCCAAAGAGATCGGTTTCACCGGCGGCACGAACGGCATCACGCAAGATGACGTGAGCGGCGCGGCTTTTTTCGCGCCGTATGAAATTTCGCCCAACAATCCCAACACGCTGGTGTTGGGCACGAACCGTTTGTTGAAAACCACGAATCAGGGCGATAGTTGGAGCGCGATCAGCAACACCGGAGGCGGCTTGCCTCTGGTCACGGTCGCAATTGCGGAAGGCAGCGACAACATCATTTGGTTCGGCACGCAAGCCTCGCAACAGAGCAAGTCGCAAATCGTCAAGACGGAGAACGGCGGCAGCACCTACACCAACGTCACGGCTGCGAATCTACCCGATCGTTTTGTGACCGATATCGAGTTCGATCCTTCGAACAATCGCAACGTGTATCTCACGTACTCCGGCTATGGCGCGCCACACGTTTTCAAGTCCGCCGATGCCGGCGCGAATTGGACGAACCTCACCAACAATTTGCCGGACGTGCCGGTGAATACCGCGCAGGTGCATCCGCAACAATCCAACGTGATTTTTATCGGAACGGATATTGGCGTGTTCATGAGCGACAACGGCGGTCAAGTGTGGCAACCGTGCGTGAACGGTTTGCCCACGGTGCAAGTGGTCGCGCTGGTATTGAATACGAACCTGAATAAAATTTTCGCGGGCACGCACGGACGCGGCGTGTATAGCGCGCCCCTCTCCGGCGGCGGTGGCGCTGCGGTTTTGGAAGTTGACGTGCAATCCGTCACCGTTCGAACCCAGCCGAATACGATCGGCACGAGCACATTCAACCTCTCCAATTCCGGCACGGCGAATTTGAGTTTCAATATCGTCGCGAGCGGCGGGCCGGGCAACAATGCTCTTGCCCCTGCGCCGATTCAGGCCGCGCTCTCGAATCAACTCCTCGCCTTGGATGATGCGGCGGTGCTGCGAACGCCTTCCGCAAAAATTTCGCGCGCCGCTGCGCCCTCTGCAATCTCCGCTGCGGCGGCGCATGCTTCCGTAATTGCGACGCCGCCGGCCGCGCCGCAAGCGGAAGACGTGCTCATTCTCGATGACGGCAACAACACGCCGGATGACTTCATCGGCCTGGGCGGCACGAACGACTTTTATTGGATGAACGGCTTTCAGCCTTCGGGCTTCGGTTTCCGGCTCGAAGCGTTCGACTTCTACATGCGCACGGAGAGTGCGTTCAGCAATCCTCTTTACGTGGCCGTGTTGGATGCCAATCTCAACGTGCTCGTGTCGGGCAATTTAACGCTGGGAACGGCGCCGAACGGGCAATGGTATCGCGTGACGCTCACCAACCCGGTGACGTTTAGCGACGGGCAAATTTTTTATCTGCAAGTCGGCGCCTCTTTCGTGATCGCTTATCCCGCAGGCGCGGATAAAAATGCGAGCGTGCGCAACAGCAGCTTCTTTTATAATCCGCTGACCAGTCAATACGTGCCGCTCGGCACGATCTCCGGCTTTGAGAATGGCGCGTTTCTCATTCGCGCCGCAGGCACGAAAAGCGGCCCGGCGAATCAGCCGCCCGTAGCCATGGGCTCGATCTCCAAAACGCAAGCCAGCGTGAACGAAACGCTCACTTTCAATGCTTCGCAGTCCTTCGATCCCGATGGACAGATCACGCAATACAACTGGAACTTTGGCGACAACAGCAGCAGCTCGCAAGCGATTGCAACGCATGCCTACTCGCAAGCCGGAACTTATACGGTAACGTTGACTGTGATCGACAATCAAGGCGCGACTGGCCAAACGACTGGACAAGTGACGATCACCGGGCCGGGCAATCAACCGCCGGTGGCGCGCGCGCAAGTTGCGCCGAACCCCGCGAACGTGAATCAGCAGATCACGTTCAACGCTTCCACTTCTTCGGATGCTGACGGCCAGATCACGCAATACCTTTGGAACTTCGGCGACGGCACCACGAGCACTCAACAAATCGCCACGAAGAGCTATGCGCAAGCTGGAACCTTCAACGTGTCGTTGACGGTGACCGACAACAACGGCGCAACCGGGCAAACGACGGTGCAAGTGACGGTCAACGCGCAAGCTTCGCGGCTCACGGTCAGCCCGGTCAACGGCGTAGTGCCGGCGAACGGCGTGGAGCTCATCACCGTGCGTTTCGATGCGCAAGGTTTGGGCGAGGGCAATTATCAAGGCCAATTGAGCATCACCAGCAACGGCGGCAATCGCGTGCTCCCGGTGAGCATTATCGTTTCGAATAACGTGAGCGTGGAAGAAGAGGACTCTGCTTTGCCGCGCGCGTTCCGCCTCGAACAAAATTTTCCGAACCCCTTCTCCCGCAACGGCGGGACCGAAACCGTGATTCGCTATGCGCTGCCGCAAGAGAGCGAAGTTGCGTTGAGCATCTTTGATCTGAATGGCAGGCAAGTGGCGCGGCTGGTCGAAGGCATGCGAGCCGCGGGCGAGCATCGCGTGCGCTGGGACGGCCGCGATGAAAAGGGCAAGCGCGCGCCGAGCGGCGTTTATTTGTATCGCCTCACGGTGATTGCCGCAAAGGGAGAGAGAACGACGTTGACGAAGAAGCTGACGTTGATGAAATAAGAGGAGCGCAAACCTTCAGTTTGCCGGCGAACGAGCAACAGTGGCCTTCCAGGCTTTAAAGCTTGGGAGGCCTTTTCCAGCCAATGGGTTTAAAGTATTTGACTCTCGCCAATCCGCAATTTATCTTTGCGGCCATGAATCGTATCGACCGACTCGTGGCGACCGTGCTGCTCTTGCAGAGCCGGCGCTTGATTCGCGCGCTGGATATTGCCGAGCACTTCGAGATCAGCATTCGCACGGTGTATCGCGATCTCCGCGCTTTGGAAGAAGCCGGCGTGCCGCTTTCCGCCGAGGCCGGCGAAGGCTATAGCTTGGTGCCGGGTTATCATCTGCCGCCCGTCATGTTCACGCAAGAGGAAGCGAGCGCGCTCTTCATCGGCGGCGAGTTCGTCGCGCGCCTCACCGACGCCTCATTGCAGAAGCACGTCCAATCCGCATTGCTCAAAATCCGCGCGGTGCTGCCCGTGGACAAGCAAGATTATCTCGAGCGCTTGCAGGAAGCCACGGCGATTCGCACGCGCGTGTTTCCTTTGCAAGAGGGTTTTCGCGACGACGCGCTCGCCACGATTCAAAACGCCCTGGTGCAACGCCGCGTTTTGGCCATGGAATATTTCTCCAATCACCGCGACAGCTTGACCCAACGCCGCGTCGAGCCGCTGGGCTTGCTCTATTATAGCGAGCACTGGCACCTCATTGCGTACTGCCGGTTGCGCAAAGATTATCGCGATTTCCGCACGGACCGCATCAAAACCTTGCGCCCGTGCGACGAAGTTTTTTCCGAGCACGAAAAATTTTCGCTCAAACAATATCTGCAAGCGCTCGAGCACTTTGACAACCCTCATGAAATTCAGGTGAAATTCAAGCCCTGTGTCGCGCGTTGGGTGCGCGAGCGCCATCGCTTCGGCTTAGTGGAAGAAAAGGTGTGCGCTGACGGCGTGCTCATGACGTTCTTGGCGCCTGCGCTCGAAGCGATGGGGGATTGGCTGCTCTCGTTCGGGGCCGAGGTCGAGATCATCTCCCCGCCTGCACTCAAGCTATTGCTCTGGGAGAAATCGCAAACGCTGGCGAAGCATTATGAGGCCACCTGTGAACACACCCCATCGTCTTTCCCCGCACTGGCTCCTCACCGCAACGGCCGGGTCTAACCCCAATACCGTTTCATTTCCATTCAGGCCAAATGGCCTCTACGTTATTTGGGGGATTTGGGCGAGCTTCCAGCTTGCCTTTCAACAGCGCCATGGCTATTTTGTTCCGTTCGGCGAAACGGAAGCGGGCAACGCTGGC
>Ga0247727_10003489_pt1 | contig 34710 bp, 33 predicted proteins | sample WisWelCaveWW1625_FD_202498 | JGI IMG/M metagenome (GOLD analysis project Ga0247727, IMG submission 202498) | Biofilm microbial communities from Wishing Well Cave, Virginia, United States - WW16-25 | ecosystem: Environmental > Aquatic > Deep subsurface > Groundwater > Cave microbial mat | place...
CCGGCGGGATTCATCGCGCTGCTCGCGCCGCAGATCCGCGAACGACCGAAGCTCCTCGCAGCAGTGCTCGGCGCGGGGATCGCCGCGGCCGCCGTGCCGCTCTCGCGCCCCGGTATCCCTGTGCTGGCTGCCGCATTCGGCGCCGCAATCGCCTTCGGCTCGATGCGCGGGAAGCCCACCGGCGGACGGCCATGAGCTGGCTTGCGATCGGTGTGCTGGCGGCAGGGGCATATCTCGCCAAGCTCGGCGGCTTCGTGCTCGGCGCACGCCTCTCGGCAATCCGGCGGGTCGAGCCCCTGTTCGCACTGCTCCCGGCGGCGTTGCTCGCGGCGCTCGTGATCGTGCAGACGCTCGACGGCGGTCGACGCCTCGTGCTCGACGCGCGTGCGATCGGCGTGGCAGTCGGCGCGATCGCGGCATGGAGGCACGCACCGTTCATCGTCGTGGTGATGCTGGCCGCCACGACGACCGCCCTGGTGCGGCTCCTGTGAGGCACCGGATGGAAGGTTTCCCCGCGTCGCGATACGTTGGCGCCGCATGACCAGTGTGGCGGCACCGGTGCAGGCCCGACTCGAACGAGCGCTCCTGCGCGCCACGCCCGGTGTGATCGTGCTGGTGAGCGCCGACCTCGTTGTCGAGCACGCCGCACCCGACGCGTCGGCATCCAATCCCTCTGCTCCACGGGCGCGAGCGGGAGGAGCCTTGCTCGATCTCGTGCATCCCGAAGACCGGCTGCTCGTCGTCGAGAGCATCGAGCAGGCGCGCGCCGACGCGCAGTCGTTGCGCGTGCGGTGGGCGACGCCCGACGGCGGGTGGGTCACCTGCGATGCCCGGTGCCATGACCTGCTCGACGATCCAACCGTGGCGGCGTATCTCGTCGTCCTTGCGCCGCTCGCGACGGGAGATCCGCTCGTCGTCGCGTTCGGCGAGCTCGCCGCTCGGCTCACGCCACGCGAGCGCGAGGTTGTCGGGATGGTCGCCGACGGCTACCGAGTGTCGACGATCGCGCGGGAGCTCGGGTTGGCTGCGAGCACGGTGCGCAATCACCTGTCGGCGATCTTCCAGAAGCTCGGCGTCGGCAACCAGGGTCAACTCGTCGAGCGACTGGCGCGCGCGGCCGGTCGCGGCTGATCAGTCGGCGGTTCGAATGCCGCCGATCTCGTCGCGCACCTAACGACCGACGCGCCGGTCCGTGTCCCTCGAGACCGCCACATGCGGCGGTTCAGTGCGACATCGGGTTCGTCGGCGCCCGCGAAACCGCCACATGTGACGGGTCGCAGGGGACTGCAGGATCGCACGCGGCAGAGCGCCCCCGGCAGGACTCGAACCTGCGGCCTCGTCATTAGAAGTGACTTGCTCTGTCCGGCTGAGCTACGGAGGCGTCGAAGCAGGCTATCGGGATGGCTCGCACCACAGGCTTCGATACTTGCGTCACTCTTCCTCGAAGAGCCGTTCGCCCCGGCGCAGCCTCGTCGCGATGCGGAGGACGTTCGGTAGCTCGCGACGCGTCGGTGTGTGCGCGGCGAGGAACCGGGCGAAGGCCGCCAGCGTCAGCGCGCGTTCTTCTGACCCCTCTGGCCACGATTGCGCGTGCCGCACGCTGGCCTCGAACACCTGGTACCAGTGGAACCCTGTGTCTTCGTGGAGAAGTTGGTGACCGAGCGTGGCGACCAGCGCTCCCTCGTCGCCACCTGCACGGAGGTACCCGTAGGCGAAGTTGCCGGCGCGGTCGACCTCGCCCTGGCTGTCGAAGCAGGCGACGAGCTCTGGCAGGGTGCCCTTGCTCGCGTCCGGAAGCCGGGCCGGCGGCACGTTCAGGAAACGATCGAGGTACACGCGCAACGCGCCGTGCACCACGCCTCGCAACGAGGAAATGTCGGGAGTGCGGCGCAAGCTCTGATGGAGCGCGTTCGCCGTCGTGAATGAGTGGTGGACCGTGTTCCAGTCGGCGTGGTCGTTCTGCACATGGAAGCGGAGAAGCCGGATCGATCCGGCGAAGGCGACGGCCTGGCCAAGCTGCTCATCCGTCGCGCCGTGGCGAAGCGCATCGAGCAACGCGTCCACGATGAGATCGGGATCCTCGTCGAGCATGCGCCATGCGAGGCCGGCGACATCCTCGAAGGCACCGCGTCGTGCATGTCCATCAGCCGCGGCGTCGCCCAGCGCGGCGATGGTTGCGGTAGCCAAGGTCGCGAGATCGCGCGGGTACTGCCACTCGCTGCCCTCTTCGCTGCGACCGGCGGCCGCTGCTTGGTGTACGACGGTCGGGAGCAACGTTGCCGCGGCCGCGGGCCCGAGGAGGCCAACCCCCTCGAACGCCTTGTTCGTGAAGTCGAGCGTGTGACCCTCGTCGATGAATACATGGTCGGTGACCGCGGCGAGCATCGTGCGTTCGGCGGCGCTCAGGTCGCCGCGCTCGATCAGGGTGCGGAGCGCGCGTTCTGCGCCGTCGCCCGATCGCGTCTCGATCTCGCGGCGATACCAGTCGCCCAGCCGAGCCGCGTCGATCGCCGTCGTCCGCAGCGGCGAGATCGGGAATCGGGGCGCGTGGCCTGCGCTGTCGTTCGCGACGAACCGGAGCGCGTGCACCAACGCGACGGCCTGATCATCGAGCGAGAACGAGGGAAGGACGTTGGCCATCGCGACCAGCACGGTCATGCCCGCGCCCCATCCCTCGGCACGGAAGTGGCAGCCGAACTCGGCGCCGGTCCGTACGATCTCGCTTGGCGCGGCTCCCGCCTCGAGCAATCCGAGCACGCTCTTGGCGATCACCAGGGTGAGGTTGGCCTCCATGCCCTCTCGTAGGCGCTGTTGCAGGCGGCCGATGGCGTCGCCCTCGTCGCGGGCGCGAACCCACACATCGTCGCCGTCGACCTCGGCGACGAAGCCGTGCGCGTCGTCAGCCCACGGATCGAGGGTGCAGCCCGAGACGAGGTCGAACCGGGCGTGGTGCCAGTGACAGGTGACGAGACCGGCTTCGACCGTTCCGCGGTGCAGCGGGAAGCCCATGTGCGGGCACCGGTCCTCGATCGCGTACGCACGGTCGTCGGCCCAGAACACGACGACGGGCAACTGGCCGACCTTGGTCAGCAACCTCCCGTCGCGGTGCAGGTCGCCGAGGCTCCCGGCGCGAACCCGTTCCAGCGTCGTCGTCATGCGCGCTCCAGCGTCGTGATCGTTGTTGCGAGGATCCGCCGAATCTGCGATATTGTCAAGAGTATGCTTGCGAAAATCCCGAGGCGAGACCCGGTGGGAGACGCGGTGCGAGAATGTCGGTGACCGACGCCAAACGACGCGTGCTCGACCGGCTGAAGCGGACGGAGGCGATGACCGCGGCCGAGCTCGCTTCCGCGCTGGAGCTCACCGAGGCGGCCGTGCGCCAGCACCTCGACGGTCTCGCCGAGCTCGGGTTGGTCGATGGACGCGACCGGCCGGCCAGAGGACGCGGCCGGCCGCCGGTCGAATGGTCCCTGACAGCGATCGCGATGGAGCTGTTCCCCGATCGTCACTCCGATCTCACGGTCGAGCTCATCCAGGCGATCAGGAACGCTGTCGGCGACGCGGGGCTGGAACGCGTCATCGACGAGCGGCTGCGCGGCCAGCTCGAGGCCTACCGGCGGGTCGTGCCGAGCGGCGGTTCGCTGCGGCAACGAGTGTCGGCGCTCGCACGCCAACGTACGGCCGAGGGCTACATGGCCGAGGTCTTGCCCGACGGTGCTTCGCTCCTGCTCGTCGAGCACCATTGCCCTGTGTGTACGGCGGCGACCGAGTGCCAGGGTCTGTGCCGCGGCGAGCTCGAGCTGTTCCGAGCCGCGCTGGGTGACGGCGTCGCGATCGAGCGCACCTCGCACCTGCTCTCCGGCGACGCCCGCTGCACATACCGCATCAGGGGAGGTGGCCGGCACGAGTGACGCCCGGGACGCGCGTCGAGCGACGAGCCTCCAGCAGCAGAAGCGCTCGCCGTCCACTTCCCCAGCCCGCGCTCCAGGGCGCCACACCGTCGTGATCGCCATCACGTTGCTTGCCGGGCCGGTGCCGGTAGCGCATTGATTCGGCCCGGCCGTAGGGTCGGGTCTCGTGAAGCTCGGACTCGGCCTCGACCTCTGGGCGGGGAAGGGCATGCGAGTTCCGCTCGACAGCGTCCGCGTCGCCGAGTCGCTCGGCTATGACTCGGTCTGGACGGCGGAGGCCTACGGATCGGATGCGATCACGCCGCTGGCGTACCTCGCCGCGCATACCGAGCGCATCCGGCTCGCCACGGGCATCGTGCAGATCTCGGCGCGCACACCGACCGCCACCGCGATGCAAATTGCGACGGTCGACGCGCTCGCGGGCGGCAACCGCGTCATCCTCGGTCTGGGTCTGTCGGGTCCGCAGGTTGTCGAGGGCTGGTACGGCGAGCCGTGGGCGCGGCCGATCGCGCGCATGCGAGACACCGTTGCGATCTGCCGAAAGGTGTGGCGTCGAGCCGGTCCGGTCGAGCACCGTGGCGCTGCGATCGCGGTGCCCTACGACGGCCCTGACGCGACCGGCATGGGCAAGCCGCTGCGGTCGATCCTGCACACCCATGACCTCCCGATCTGGATCGCGGCCGGTGGGCCGCGGATGGTCGAGCTCGCGGGCGAGATCGCCGATGGTTGGATCCCGATGGGGTTCCGACCTTCGCTCATGGCGAGCGAGTACCGGCCACGGCTCGAAGCCGGACTGGCCCGTCGCGACGACGGCACGACGTGGGCCGGCTTCGAGCGCGCACCGTCGCTGACCGTGCACCTGACAGACGATCTGGGATCCGCGTTCGCTGCGGCCAAGCCCCGGATCGCGATGTACGTCGGGGGGATGGGTCACCCCGCGATGAACTTCCACAACCAGTCGATGGCGAGGGTCGGCTTCCCCGAAGCGGCAGCCCGCATCCAGGAGCTGTTCCTCGCTGGACGCCGGGACGAGGCGACGGCGGCGGTGCCCGACGAGTTCATCGACGACGGCGGCCTGTACGGCACGGCACGGCGCATCCGCGACCGCTGGACCTCGTGGCAGGACTGCGACGCGACGACACTCATCGTGCGAACCCATCAGGACGAGGCGCTGCACCTCATGGCCGATCTCGCGGGCAGCAGGGCTGGAGCCGCGACATGACCGCCACCATCAGTGCCGACGCACCCGCCGACCACGTCGCGCGGATCACGCTGAATCGGCCGGAGAAGCGCAACGCGATCAACGGCGCGATGCGACGTGAGCTGTTCGACGTGCTCCGTGCCCACGACGACGACGACGGCGTGCACGTCACGATCATCAGGGGCGCCGGGTCGTGTTTCTCGTCGGGCTACGACCTCGGATCGTCGCTCTGGGACGACAAGCCGTTCTGGTCGGCGGATGGCGACGGCAAGTGGAGCCGCCACGTCAGCGAGGGCTGGTTCCAGATGTGGGACCTGGCGAAGCCGGTGATCGCGCAGGTGCACGGCTACGCGCTCGCGGGCGGTACCGAGCTGATGGCGGCCTGCGACCTCGCCTATTGCGCGACCGACGCCCAGATCGGATACCCCGTCGCACGCGTGATCTCGCCGCCCGACATGCAGTTCCACCCCTATTTCGTAGGGGTTCGCCACGCGATGGAGCTGTTGCTCACCGGCGATTCCGTCAGCGGTGACGAGGCGGCGCGCATGGGGCTCGTCAATCGCGCGTACCCAGCCGCCGAGCTGGAGCGCGAGGTGCTGGCGATCGCATCGCGGGTCGCGCAGGTGGCCCCCGACCTGCAACAGCTCAACAAGCGCTCGGTCCACCGCGCGATGGACATCATGGGCGTCCGCGCAGCGATCCGGGCCGGCTCCGAGCTCCAGGCGCTCGCCGGCCACCAAGCGTCGGTGCGGGCGCGGCTTGCGAACGCCCTGGAAACCATGAAGACCGCCAACCGAGGCCCGGTCGAACCGCCCGAGCCCGCAGAGGGGTAACGAATCAATGGATGTCTACGAAGCCTTGTACACGACACGTGCGATGCGGCGAGTCAAGCCCGATGCGATCCCCGAGTCGGTGCAGCAGCGGATTCTCGACGCCGCAGTGCGCGCGCCGTCCGGCGGGAACGCGCAGAACTGGAAGTTCATGCTCGTCGACGATCGCGAGATGAAGGCGCAGCTCGGACCGATCTACCGCGAGTGCCTGGCGATGTTGTGGGAGACGATCTACAAGGAGCGCGTCGCGCAAGCGACCGCAACGCCGGACGACCCCGAGAGCCAGCAGATGCTGCGTATCCAGCGAAGCGCGCAGCATCTCGCCGACCACTTCGAGGGGTACCCGTTGCTCCTGTTCTCCTTCGCGCAGTTCGATCCGTCCGGCGGATCGATCTACCCGGCGACGTGGTCGGCGATGCTCGCGGCCCGCGCCGAGGGAGTCGGCAGTGCACTCACGAGCGTGTTCGTGTTCCAGATCGACAAGGTGCTCGGCATCCTCGGCGTGCCCAAGGACGAAGGCTGGCAGTTCTCGTCGTGCGTCACGTTCGGATACCCGACGGGGCGGTGGGGGGTCGCTCCGCGCCGGCCCGCCCACGAGGTCACGTACCGCAACGGATGGGGGAGACCCACGGGTTTCGAGATCACCGAGCCGCTCTGGCCATGACACCGCACACCACGGCCCGCGACGGCGACATCGTGGTCATCGAGGCGGCGATCAACGGCGTGACGAGGAAGGAACAGAACCCGAACGTGCCGTTGACACCCGAGGAGATCGCGACGACTGCGCTCGCGTGCTTCGCGTCGGGTGCGTCGATCGTCCACAACCACATCGACCTCGTCTCGGTTCCGGGCGATGCGGCGGCTGACCGGTACCTCGAGGGTTGGCGGCCCGTGCTGGACGAGAGGCCCGACGCGCTGCTGTACCCGACCGTGAATGCCGGGGCGACCGTCCGGGAGTCGTACTCGCATCTCGAACCGCTCGCAGCGACGGGAGCGCTGCGTGTCGGCCTGTGCGATCCGGGATCCGTGAACCTCGGCTGGCGTGATGCCGACGGCGCGCCGGCCGGCGCGTTCGTGTACGCGAACTCTCACGCCGATGTCGGCTATCAGCTCGACCTCAACCGGAGACTGCGGCTCGGTCCACAGTTCGCGATCTTCGAGCCGGGTTTCACGCGCGCGCTGTGTACCTGGCACGACGCAGGCCGGATACCTCAGGGGGCGATGATCAAGCTGTACTTCGGCGGCGAGCGCGGTTACTTCGGCAACGGAACGCCTTTCGGTCTGCCGGCGACGATGACCGCATTGCGCGCGTACCACGAGATCATCGACGGGCTGCCGTATCCGTGGTCGGTGGCGATCATCGGCGGCGACCTCACGGCGGAAGTGGAGTTCGTCCGCGCGTCGCTGGATCTCGGTGGGCACCTGCACCTCGGCCTCGAGGATCTCGGTGCCGATCGCCAGCCGAGCAACGAGCGGCTCGTCGCCGAGGCGGTCGCGCTCGTCGAATCGACCGGCCGTCGTCCCGCAACCTGCACCGACGCCGCGCAACTCCTCGACCTCCCCCGCGCAGGCGACGTGCGTCGATAGCGAGCGTTTACGCCGGCTATCGACGCACCTGGTGGGGGCTGCCCGGCGGGGGGAGCGGGTGACGGAACAGCTCGGCCGCGTTCGCGTGGGAGATCTTGCGCACCTCGTCGGGCGGTAGCGATCCGAACACGGATTGGAAAACAGCCTGGCTGTCGGGCCAGGTGCCGTCGCCGTGCGGGTAGTCGGTCTCGAACATGATGTTGTCGATCCCGATCGTGTACCGGGTCGGCAGCGTCGACGGATCATCGATCGTGCAGAACCAGAAGTTGCGGTCGAGCACCTCGGCGGGCCGGAGGTCGCCGGGGAAGTATCCGCCGTAGCCGGATCGATCGACGATGTTCTCGAGCCGGTCGTGCAGCATCGCGACCCACCCGATGCCGCCCTCGCTCATCGCGATCTTCAGGTTCGGGTACCGCACCGCCCATCCCGACCAGAGCCACTCCGCGCAGGCTCCCATCGACAACTGCCCGAACAACGTCGCGCCGAGCGGCACCATCGGCGCCCCGGGCGGCATGTCGACGACGCCGGTCGAGCCGACGTGCAGGCAGATCACCGTGCCTGTCTCGGCGCATGCTCGGATGATCGGTTCCCACCATGGAGAGAAGATCGGCTCCATCTGCACGCGGTGCGGCTGCTCCGGCAGCGTCACGGCGACGAACCCGCGCTCGGCGTTGCGGTAGATCTCGCGCGCACCCTCGTCGGCGTCGCCGAGGTACGCGATGCCGCAGGGGATCGATCGCTGGGGATGTGGCTGCCACCAGTCGTCGTGGAACCAGTCGTTGAAGGCCCGAGTCACCGCGATCCCGAGCTCGCGGTTCGAGCACTGCGAGTAGACGCGACCGCAGAACCCGGTGATCTGGCTCGGGAAGTTCAGGGACGCCCACACGCCGTTGATGTCTTGGTCCCGGATCCGAGCGTCGACGTCGTAGCACCCGGGTCGCATCTCGTCGAAGCGTGTCGGCTCGACGATCCAGTCCTCACGCGGACGTCCGACGACGGCGTTGAGCCCGACCTGGAAGAAGATCTGGCCGTCGAACTGCCACACCTCATGGCCTTCCTCGGTCTCGATCACCCTGGGCGCGTCGGCTTGCAGGTGACGCGGCAGCCGCCCCTCGAACACCCCGGGCGGCTCGACCAAGTGATCGTCGACCGAGATGATCGTGCGGAGGATCTCGCGCGGCGGCGGGTCCGGGAGCAGGCCGTGCGTCTCGCTCTTCTTCCAGTTGAGCTTGACTGCCATATCGCGATCCTTAGCGTAGGAACCTGACCGGTGTCGACACGACCCCCGCGATGATCGCCGAGCTCGTGCGTACCAGGTCGCCCGCCGGCTCGACGGCCGTGAACCGATCGAGCAGCTCGTCGAGCAGCATCTTGATCTCGAGCCGAGCCAGGGCAGCCCCGATGCAGAAGTGGTGGCCGAATCCGAATGCCACGTGGTGGTTCGGGTCGCGACCCACGTCGAACTCGTCGACAGTCGGACCGAACTCGAGCTCGTCGCGGTTCGCGGAGGCGTACAGCATCAAGACCGGCTCTCCGGCTGCGATCGAGACGCCCGCCAGGTCGGTGTCGCGCGTCGCCGTGCGCATGAACGCGATCACCGCGGTCGCCCACCGGAGGAACTCCTCGATCGCGGTCGCGACAAGCGAACGGTCCTCTTGCAGCCGCTTCCATTCGGTAGGTCGATTCGCCAGCTCCCAGATCCCGGCCGACATCGTGTTGCGCGTCGTTTCGTTGCCGGCGACCAGCAGCTGGTTCTGGAACATCACGATCTCGGCGTCTCGCAAGGCCTCTCCGTCGACCGAGCTGTTCGCGAGCACCGACGTGATGTCGTTGCCCTCGTGGCCGCGTCGACTCAGGGTCAGCTCGAGCAGGTAGGCCTGCATCTCGGCCATCAGCTGTTGGCGATATTCGTCCGTCCAGTTGTTGGCACCAGGGATTGCAGCCTCGGACCAGTCGAAGAAGCGGTCGCTCTTCTCGGCCGGGATGCCGAGGAAATCGCCGATGATCTGCAACGCGAGTGGGATCGCGACGGTCTGTGTGAAGTCGACGGCCGAGCCGGGCTCGATCGGATCGAGCAACGCGCGCACTCGATCTCGAACGACCGGTTCGAATGCCTTGATGACCGACGGCCGGAAGCCGGGCGACACGAGCTTGCGGTACCGCGTGTGATCCGGCGGGTCGGTGTGCATCATCGTCGGAGGCGATTGGTACTCGACGCCGATCTCCAACGTCAGGATGCCTCTCGCTGAACAGAAGCGATCGGCGTCGCGCGAGACCTCGACGACCTCCGGGTGTCGTGAGACTGCCCAGTAGCCCTTCGCTTCGTTCCACGCCACCGGCGCTTCGTGCCGAAGCCGCGCGTACTGCGGGAAGGGGTCGCCGGCGTAGAACGCCGGATCCTCGAGGACGGCCGTGAGGTGGGTGCCGGGTCGGCGCATTGCATGATTCTGCCGGGTCAGCGCGGTCATCCGTCGAGCAGGGGCTCGCCGCGCTCGAGGAACCGTCCGCTGGACGGCTCCCCGACGAACTCGCCGTCGCGGGCGACCAGGCGACCGCGGCTGAACACGAACGATGGCCAACCGACCGCGATCCGACCCTCATAGGGCGAGTGGTCGACGCGCATGTGCAGCGCGGTCGCGTCGAGCGACTGCGCGAGGGTTGGATTCCACACGACGATGTCGGCGTCGGCGCCGGGTCGCAGGTTGCCCTTGGCCGGCCACAGCCCGAACGTCTTCGCCGGCGCCTCGGCACACAGGCGCACCCAGTCCGCGCTCGTGATGCTCCCCGTTCGCACGCCGCTGTAGACGAGGGCCAGGCGGGTCTCGATGCCCGGGAGCCCGCCGGGGATCTCGGTGAAGTCGGCGAAACCGCCCGGGCGGTCGCGCAAGCCGCGCGCGCGGTCGTGCATCCAGAACGGGCAGTGATCGGTGGCAACCGTGTGGATCCAACCCTGGGCCATCCCGTGCCACAGCTCCTCGTGGTGCATCGGGTCGCGCAAGGGTGGCGTGCAGACGAAGTTCGCTCCGTCGGCACGCTCGAGCGCGCCGACGTCGAGGTGGAGGTACTGCGGGCAGGTCTCCGCGAGCATCCGGACCCCGCGCTCCTGCGCAGTGCGCACCGACGCGAGCGCCGGCCCGCTCGACAGGTGGACGATGTAGACGGGCGCACCGACCTCCTCGGCCATGCGGGCCGCGCGTTCGGTCGCCTCGGCCTCCAGGCGCGCCGGCCTCGTCGACGCGTGCTCGACGACGCCGGTGCGGCCGGCCGCCAGCGCCGCGCGGCGCAGCGCCTCGATCGCGCCGCCGCTCTCGGCATGGAGCGTCACGAGCGCCCCGTGCTTCACCGAGTGCCGCAGGATCGTGCGGATCGTGTCGTCGTCGACCTGCAGCAACTCGGGATAGGCCATGTAGAGCTTGATGCTCGTCACGCCGGCCTCCACGCAGGCGGCCACCGCGCGCTCCTCGACTGGCTCGGTGAACGTCATGTGCAAGCCGTAGTCGACCACCGCGGGCTCGGCCCAGCTCCTCCACGTGCGCAGCGCGGCCATCGGATTGTCGCCGCGGTACGCGGTGACATAGTCGATGATCGTGGTCGTGCCGCCGATGGCCGCGGCGCGGGTCCCGGTGTCGAAGTCGTCGGAGACGCGCACCGATCCCACCGGTAGATGCAGGTGAGTGTGCGCATCGATCCCACCAGGTACGACCAGACGGTCCGTCGCGTCGATGGTCGGTTCGCCGTCGGCCGCGGTCAACTCGGGAGAGCACGCGGTGACTCGCTCCCCATCGATGCGCACGTGAGAGATCCGCACGCCATCGACGTCGATCACGGTGCCGCCCCGGATGAGCACGATCTATCCGGCCGTGCTCACGGCCGTCGGCCGACGATCCGCTGGTAGTTGACGGGATCGGTCGCGCCTTCCGTGACCACGAGCAGCACGACGGCGCCTTCGCGCAGCCCCACATCGGCCGCGCGACCGAGTGCCACAACTCCAAGGGCGCCGGCGAGCGCGGCGCTTCCAGTCTCGCCGGCCACGATCCCCTCGGCGGCGAGGCGCCGCATCGCGTCCTCGGCCCGGTGATCGTCGATCGCGATGCACCAGTCGAGGCCTCGTTGCAGGGTGGGGAACGCGATCAACGATGCGTTGCCGCAGTTCAGCCCGACCATGCACGATCGGTGCGGGCCTGGCACCTCGACGAGGCGTCCGGCGCGGCAGGACTCGAGCACGCAATCGGCGTCGGATGGCTCCACCGACACCAACGTCGTCGCCGTCGCCCTGGCGGCGGGCGCGTCCCGAAAGTGTGCAACCGCCGCGGCGGCGAACGCGCCGACACCGGTCGCGAGGAACGCGACATCGATACCGCGGCCGTGCACGTCGCCGATTTCCTCGAAGATCGTCGCGTAACCTTCGATCACGTGCCGCGGCGGATCGACATAGTCCTCCCACGAGGTGTCGGAGATCACGAGGCAGGTCCCGGACTGCTCGGCCGCGCTGCGCAGCACCGCGTCGTCGTAGGTGCCCGCGACGCACGTCACCCGTGCCCCCTCCGATTCGATGGCACGGATCCTCGCCTCCGCCATGTCGTCCGGGACGAAGATGTGGGCGCGGTATCCGAGCAGCTTCGCCATGCGAGCCACGGCCCGGCCATGGTTTCCGTCGGTCGCAGTCACCAGGGTCAGCTCGCCGAGCGGAGCGATTGCGGCGCGCAGCTCGGGGAGCGTCGACCACACCGGCTCTTCGCCGAGCCTCGCGACGAGCGATCGGTACGTCGCCCACGACGCCCCGAGCATCTTGAACGCCGGCAGCCCGAAGCGATCGTTCTCGATCTTGACGAGGACGCGACCGACACCGAGCGCGGCGGCGATGCCGGGCGCGTCGAGGAGCGGGGTGGGCGCATAACCCGGCAGCTTGCGGTGGAACGAGAGCGGCGCCCGCCTCGAATCCGGGCCGGCGAGATCTGGGCCGGCGGGGGTGTCCCGCCGGCCCGGGTTGCGCAGGAGCTCCTCGGTCGTCATCGGAAGTCGGCGAACGCGTCGATCATCGCGCGGGCGTCATCGCCCAGGGGATACAGCACCGGACACGTGCAGCCCTCGTCCACGTATCGCCGCACCTGCGCGCGGCATTCGTCGGGTGTTCCCGCGGCGGCGAGCATCTGGACGATCTCGTCTGGCACGAGCCGGCTCGCCGCGGCGACCTGCTCGTGCGTCGCCGGCCACGTGAGGACCCGCCCGATCTCGTCGAGGAGCGACGCAGGGACGCCACTCGCCTGCATGATGTGCGGTTGCTGTCCGAGGTACTGCGTGATCATGAGCCTTGCGGCGTCGAGCGCCCGCTGCCGGTCGTCGTCGAGCGAGCATACGACGAGTTGCGGTCGCTCCAGATCACGGACGCGGCGACCGGCGCGTGCCGCGCCGCGTTCGAGGGCCGCCATCGCCCGCGCGTTGTACTCGGGCGACACGAGATAGTTCAGCACGACGCCGTCGGCGATCTCGCCGGTGAGCTCCATCATCTTGAGGCCCGTCGCCCCGATGTAGATCGGTACATCCTTCGGCCGTCGTTCCTGGTACACGTAGTCGAGCTCGACGCCGTCGAGGTGCACGTGCTCGCCGTGAAACGTGACGCGCTCGTTGTTGAGCAACGCGCGGACCGTCGTGACGATCTCGCGCATCGCCGTCAGCGGCTTCGCTCGTGCGATGCCCACCTTGGCCGCGAGGGGATCCCACCATGCGCCGATGCCGAGCATGATGCGACCCGGTGCGAGGTCGTCGAGCGTCGAGAACGTCGCGGCGAGTCGGGCGGGGTTGCGGCTCCAGCAGTCGACCACCCCCGAGCCGAGCGCAACGCGGTCGGTGGTGGCTGCGATCGCCGCCATCGGGACGGTGGCCTCGCGCACGAGGCGGCTCTCGGCCTGCCACACCGCGGCGAACCCACGCGACTCCGCGTACTGCGCAAGCGCCATCGCCTCACGGATCGGATGCGCGTCCTGCAGGTAGAGCGCAACCGGCGTCCCCATGTCACGACCTCCCACCACTGCATTGTGTCTCGCCATGGTTTAGAGGCGGGCGAACAAGCGGGTGGCCTGCTCGGCTGCCTTCGCCCGCACCTCGGTGGCGTCGACCCTCGTCGCCACGCCATCGCGCAGCATGACCTCGCCACCGACCTCCACCTCGATCGCCCGAATCCCCGGCGTGAACGCGAGGCGCCACGGATCGTCGACACCGTCGTAGCTCCACCGCACCCGATCGGCCTTCGCCTCCGGGACCAGCGCCCAGCCGGTCTCGACCCATGCCCATGCCTGCGGCGGCGCAGCCGTCACGTCGTGCTCTCGCAGCCGCGCGTACGCGAGCTGGAACTCGGCGATCATCGCCCCGCCGATCCCGTCGGTGCCGAGCGCCACCGGGTTCCCGAATCGTGCAGGGCGCGCGTACCCGACTGCGTTGCTCATGTTCGAGCGCGGATTGTGCACGATGGTGCCGCGTAGGCCGTCTCCTTCCCCGAGCAGCACGCAGTGAGCGAGCAGCCAGTCGTCGGTGCTCAACGGCGCGAGCGGCGCAGCCGCTGCACGGTCATCATCACCCTCGGCGACGTGCACGTGCACGCCGACGCCGCGGTCGCGTCCAAGCGCCGCCGCGGCGTGCACTGTCTCGTCGGTACACGTGAACGCGGCATGGACTCCCACTAAGCCGCGCCCGCCCTCGCGCAGGAACCGTTCATTCTCGGCCAAACCGCGACGCGCACCATCGGGACCGTGCCGGTCGGTGACGCCGTAGGCGCACACGACGCGGACGCCGACCTCGTCGCACGCGGCTGCGATCGCGGAGAGCGAACCCTCGATGGCGTTCGGCGATTCGTGGTGGTCGACGATCGCCGTCGTTCCCGATTCGAGGGCCTCCAGCGCACCGAGCATGGCCGACCAGCGGATCATCTCGAGATCGAGCGCGACGTCGAGCCGCCACCAGACCTGCTCGAGAATCTCGCGAAAGGTGACGGGTACGCGCGGCGGCGAGGGCATCCCACGCGCGAGCGCGGAGTACAAGTGGTGGTGCGCGCAGACGAGCCCTGAGGTCGTGTCACCCACCCGGGGCTTCGTCTCCTGCCCTCGTGGGCCGGCCGTGCGGGCGACGGTGCATCGGGAGGCGCGCCCGCCATTCGCCGTCGAGGTCGTGGAGCGCTGCCGCGACTGCGCCGGCCGTGGGCACGAGCCCGATCTCACCGACTCCCTTGATCCCGAACGGAGCACCGGGTTGCGGGACTTCGACGAGGATCACATCGATCACGGGGACGTCTTTCGCCCGGAGGATACCGAGCGAGCGGAGCGTCATGTTCGTGGGACGCCCGCGCTCGTCGGTCGGGAAGTCCTCGCTGAGCGCGTAGCCGAGGCCCATGTGCACCGAGCCCTCGATCTGGCCCTCGCACAGGAGCGGGTTCACCGCCCGCCCGACATCGTGCACCGCGACCACGCGTTCGATCGCGCCGGACTCGCGATCGATCACGACGAGCTGCGCGGCATACCCGAACGCGGAATGAATGACGGGATGCTCGAGCCCCTCGGAGAGCGAGTTCGTCCAATCGACGCGATGCTCGCCCTCGTAATCGATGCCGACCCTGCAACCGCCGTCCACGGCCGCGCGGCACGCGGCAGCGACCGACCCTGCGCCCATCAGCGTGCCGCGCGACCCGGTGGTCTGCCCTGCGCCCAACTCTCGTGTCGTGTCGACGACAACTCGCACTCGCTCGGGCTGCACTGCGAGCTCCTGGCACGCGACCTGGAGCGCGACCGTGTGGACCCCCTGACCCATCTCGGTCCAGCAGTGCCGAACCTCCACGGTGCCGTCGCGTTCGAAGCGCACGATCGCTCGTGCGATCTCCTCGAAACCATTGCCGAGCCCGCTGTTCTTCAACCCGAGGCCGAGCCCGACGGCCCTACCGGCCGCACGCGCTTCGTCATAGTGGGGGCGCACGACGTCGAGGCACGCACGCGCACCTCGACAGCCGTCGTCCATGATCTGGCCGGGTCCCCACACCTCGCCCGGAGCGATCACGTTGCGCGAGCGGATCTCCCATCCGCTGACGCCGGCGAGCTCGGCGAGGCGGTCGAGCGCGCCCTCCATCGCGAACTGTGCCTGGTTCGCGCCGAAGCCGCGGAACGCGCCGCACACCGGGTTGTTGGTGCGGACCGCAATGGCCTCGACATCGATCGCCGGGAGGCGGTACGGCCCGCTCGCGTGGCCCGCGGCCCGTTCGAGCACTTTCATCCCGACCGACGCGTAGGCCCCGGAGTCGCCGATCATCCGTGCACGGAGCGCCGTGAGCCGGCCGTCGCGGTCGCATCCGACGCTGTACTCCATGCGGATCGGGTGCCGTTTCGGATGCATGAGGAGCGACTCTTCGCGAGACAGCGTGCATTTCACGGGACGCCGGAGCAGCCAGGCGGCGAGCGCGGTCTGCGCCTGATTGCTCATGTCTTCCTTGCCGCCGAATGCCCCGCCGTTGCTGACCAGCTCGACGGTCACGCGGTCACGCTCGATTCCGAGCACCGACGCGATTTGATTGCGGTCGTCCCAGACGCCCTGCCCGCCCGACCACACGTGCAGCGAATCGTCGTCGGCCGGTGTCGCGAGCGTGGACTCCGGTTCGAGGAACGCGTGCTCGACGCGCTGGGTTTCGAAGACCTCGTGCACGACGTACTCGCTCGCGTCGAGCGCCGGGCCCACGGCGCCGCGCATGTACGCGGAGCGGGACAAGATGTTGCTGTCGGTTCCCCACACTGCGATCTCGGTCGCATCGAGGGCCGTGATCGCGTCGACGATCGGGGTCAGCGGTTGGTACTCGACCGAGACGAGGGCCGCGGCGCGCCGCGCGGTCTCGCGATCCTCGGCCACTGCGATTGCGAGCACATCGCCGAGATACGACGTGCGTCCGCCCTCGGGAACGAACACCGGCCAGTCGGTGTGGATGATCCCGACTCGGAGTTCGCCGGGGACGTCGGCCGCCGTGAGCACGGCCTCGACGCCGGGCAGGGAGAGTGCCGCGCTCGCATCGATTCGCACGATGTCGGCGCGCGCGTGGTCGGTCAGGCGCACCGCAGCGTGGAGCATGCCTTCGATTCGCATGTCGTCGATGTAGTCGCGGTCGCCGAGCGTGAGCTCGGCGGCTTCGTACTTCGCACCCCTGATGCCGATTGCGGCACCGAGCCCGCATGGCGCCCGCTCGATCCCCGACCTGCCCTCCGGGCGCGAGCGGAGCGAGCGGGGTGAGCATGCCAGCAGCTCGATCGCGTCGAGGATCTTGGTGTAACCCGTGCAGCGACAGAGGTGCGCGCCGAGGTGGCGAGCGGCTTTGTCGCGGGTGAGGTCGGGGTCCTTGTCGAGGAGTGCCTTCGCACGCATGACGATGCCCGGTGTGCAGAATCCGCATTGCAGCGCGCCGGTCGCGGCGAACGCCGACGCGTAGCGGTCGCGCTCGTGTTCGTCGAGCCCCTCGAGCGTCGTGACCAAACGGCCGGCGACGCGCTCGAGCGAGAGCTGGCACGACACCGTCGCCTTGCCGTCGATCAGCACGGTGCAACAGCCGCACTGCCCGCTTGGTGAACAGCCGTCCTTGGGGGAGGTGATGTCGAGCTCCTCGCGGAGGGCGGCGAGCAGATGCGGGTGGTCGGCTCGTACCGAAGCCGTCTGGCCGTTGAGGGTGAAGCTGATCACTCCTGTTTCGACGGCCGTCATGGGGACGCCTCGGGCGTGATCGCGCCTCGTCGCTCCGTGATCGGGCCGTAGACCTCCGGCCTGCGGTAGCGCTCGAAGTCGAAGAGTGTCTGCTTGTACGCGGCGCAGGCATCCAGGTCGCAGTCGGCAATGACGATCTCGTCGCCGGCGGAGTGAGCACGGGCGACGATCTCGCCCGACGGTGCGATGATGCAGCTCTCGGCGAGGAAGTCGACGCCCTCCTCGACGCCGCCCTTGGCGGTGCCGATCACCCACATGCCGTTCTGGTACGCGCCGGCCTGCATCACGAGCGTGTTGTGGAAGCCGGCGAGGCGGTCCTGCGATGGATCGGGCGGGTAGTGGATCGGCGTGTTGTAGCCGATGAGCGCCAACTCGCAGCCCTGGAGCGCGAGCACCCTGTAGCTCTCGGGCCATCGCCGATCGTTGCAGGTCGCGAGCCCCACGATCCCACCGAACGCGCGCCATACGGCGAAGTCGTTACCCGGCTCGAAGTAGCGGCGTTCGAGATGCTGGAACCGGCGCCAGGGCTCGTGCTCCTCGTGCCCCGGTAGGTGCACCTTGCGGTAGTGCCCGACGACCTCGCCGTCGCGCTCGACGAGGATTGTCGTGTTGTAGCGGTGGCGATCGCGCGTGAGCTCGGCATAGCCGAGCGCAAAACCGACGCCGAGCCGCTGTGCCTCGTCGAACAAGGACTTCGTGGCGACCGACGGCATCTCCCGTTCGAACCATGTATCGATCTCCTCCCACGACTCCGAGTACCAACGGGGGAAGAAGGTCGTGAGCGCGAGCTCGGGGAACCCAACGAGGTGTGCGCCCTGCGAGTGAGCGTCGCGCAACAGCGCGATCAGACGATCGACGACGACTTCGCGCGGCTCGGCGCGCGCGATCGGACCCATCTGCGCAGCGGCGACGCGCACGATTCGGCTCATCCTGGCCTGTTCACTTCAGTCTGGTCATATCGCCTGCTCATGTGATCACGCCACCGTTCGCCAGCTCCAGCATCACGTGCAGCAGCACGTTGGCGCCTGCCTCCAGGTCGGCGAGATCGGTGTGCTCGGCGACGTTGTGCGACAGCCCGCCCGCACTGGGGACGAACACCATCCCTGTGGGGCAGACGCGGGCGAGCATTTGCGCGTCGTGCCCCGCACCCGAAGGAATCCGCCGGACCGAGTATCCGCGCGCGATCGCTGTGCGCTCGATGCACTCGACGATGCGAGGGTCGAATTGCACCGGCTCGAAGCGCGCCGTGGGCCGGGTCGCGATCGTCAGCCCTTCCGCGGCCGCGATCCGGTCGATCTCCGCCGCAAGTTCTTGTTCGGCGAGACGAAGGCATCGCTCGTCGGTGTGTCGCAGGTCGACCGTGAGCACGGCCCGGGACGCCACAACGTTGGTGAGGTCGGGAGAGAGGCGCAACGACCCGACCGTGCCGACCTGGGGTGGGCCGATGCCGGCTGCGATCTCTCGAACCGCCACGGCGATGCGCGCGGCGGCGTAGCCGGCGTCGTGGCGCATGTGCATTGGGGTCGTTCCCGCATGGTTCGATTGCCCGGTGATCGTGATCTCTTGCCACGAGATGCCCTGCACGCTCTCCACCGCGCCAATCGTGATTCCCTCGCGTTCCAACACCGGCCCCTGCTCGATGTGTACCTCGACAAAGGCGTGAGGTGTCATGCCGGGACAGGGTGTCGATCCCGCGTAGCCGATCCGGACCAGCTCGTCGCCGAGGGGGACGCCGTCGGTGTCGCGGGTCTCGAGCGCTTCCTCGACCGAAAGGCCGCCGGCGTAGACGAGCGAACCGAGCATGTCGGGCGGGAAGCGAGCTCCCTCCTCGTCGGTGAAGAACGCGACCGAGAGCGGTCGAGATGGCACGATGCCGGCCGTTGCGAGTGTCTCGACCACCTCCAGGCCCGACAGCACCCCATAGTTTCCGTCGTACTTGCCGCCGGTTCGCACCGTGTCGATGTGCGAGCCACACATGACCGGGGCGAGCGCCGAGTGATCGCCGCCCCACGTGGCGACGACGTTGCCGATCACGTCGACGGTCACGCGCATCCCGAGATCGTGCATCCACGACACGACGAGATCGCGGGCGGCCCTGTCTTCGTCGGTGAGCGCGAGCCGGCAAACGCCCCCACCGTCGATCGCGCCCAGCGCGGCGAGCTCGAGCAGCCGATCCTGCAAACGGCGGCCATCGACCATCACCTCGGGCCTTGGTACCTCGGGCCTTGGTACCTCGGGCATTGGTACCTCGGGCATTGGTACCTCGGGCATTGGTACCTCGGGCGCGGCGCTCATCGATCCCATCATCGGCGTGAACTTTACAAAATGTCAAGGATTGGCCTCGACGCGCGCCCGGAAATCCGTATGATCAGTCACCGTGGTGCGCGTCAGGGCAGAGTTCACCGTCGAGCCGTTCGCCGACGGCGCTCCGGGACCACACGTGCACGCGGCGGTCGAGGCGGCGAGGATCGCCGGGCTCATGCCCGAGGTCGGCCCGTTCGCGACCTCGGTCACAGGGGAGGCGGCAGCGGTCGGCGAGGCGATCCGCGCGCTGATCACTGCAGCCATCGGCGCGGGCGCGACACGCGTGGCGATCAGCGTCGAGACGGCAAGCCCGGAGGCCACAAACCCGGAAAATGGCAACCCGGAGGGTTGATGGCACGCCATCCCTTCCTCGCGGCGTTGGCGCCGGTCGCGAAGCGCCTCGGCGCGACGATCGTGACCCCCGGCCGGCTCGGTGAGGGAGACGTGCCGCTCCATTGGGAGGGGCAGCTGGTCGGCGGGTTGCGCCTCCCGGTGCTGGCCGGTGCGCTGCCGAGGCTCATCGAACAGGTCGAGCGAGAGCTCCGTGCGCCGTTGGTCGAGCTCTCGCGCACCGACAAGCAGCGCGCAGTCCGGATGCTCGACGAGTGGGGCGCGTTCACTCTTCGCAAGAGCATCGAGGATGTCGCCGATGCGATGGGTGTGAGCCGCATCACCGTCTACAACTACCTGAACGCGATTCGAGAGTCAGCGTGACCCGAGTCGTCGCCCCCACCGATGTCGAGGAGGCGCTGAGCGCCATCGCCGCCGATCGCGAGCTCGAGGTCCTCGCCGGCGGCACCGACTTCATGGTCGAGGTGAATTTCGGCCACCGAGTCCCGCGATCGGTGTTATCGCTGCACGCGATCGATGAGCTGCGCGGGTGGTCCCGCGACGGCGACGACCTCGTGCTGGGAGCGGCGGTCACATGTGCCACGCTCGAGCGCGCGCCGTTCGCAGCGTTGGTGCCGGCACTCGCGCAGGCCGCGCGCACCGTCGGCTCTCCGCAGATCCGGGCTGCCGCGACCATCGGCGGCAACCTGGTCACCGCATCGCCGGCTGGCGACCTGCTCCCAGTCCTCAGCGCGCTCGACGCGACGATCGCGTGTGCCAGCACACACGGCCGGCGCGACGTGTCGGTGCACGAGTTCCTGCTCGGGCCGAAGCGCAATGCGTTGCTCGAAGGCGAGATCGTGATCAACGTTCGTGTGCCGGTGTTCGGCCGCCCTCAGGAGTTTCTCAAGGTCGGCACGCGTAACGCCATGGTCATCGCGGTGGCCAGCGTGGCGATGGTCGCAGGCCCCGACGACGTGCGGATCGCGCTCGGCTCGGTCGGCCCGACGGTCTTGCGCGCCCGGCGGGCCGAAACGTGGTTCGCTGCCAACGGGTTCGCGGTCGAGCTCGCGGAGCAGCTCGGGCGTCGCGTCGCCGACGAGGCGAGGCCGATCGACGATCATCGATCGACGGCCGGCTACCGGCGGCACGCCATCGCCGTCTGTACCGCGCGCGCGTCGCGCCGGATCTTCGGCCGGTCGCCGTGAGCGAGGCGGTGTCATACCGGTTGCGTGTCAACGGCGAAGATCACGACGTCGTCGACGGTTGGATCGGCGAGTCGCTGCTCTACGTGCTTCGAGAACGCCTGGGGCTCGCCGGTTCGAAGAACGCGTGCGAACAAGGGGAGTGCGGCTCGTGCTCGGTCCGCCTCGACGGCGAGCTCGTGTGCGCGTGCCTGGTGCTCGGTGCCGCGGCCGCGGGCCGCGATCTCGTCACGATCGAGGCGATCGGCGCGAGCGGCTCGCTCTCCGACGTGCAGCGAGCGTTCGTCGAAGCCGGCGCGGTCCAGTGCGGATTCTGCACGCCGGGCTTGGTGATGGCGATCCACCACCTGCTCGACGAGACGCCGGCAGCCGATCTCTCGGAGGTCCCTGAGCTGTCGGAGGTGATGGTGCGCGAGGCGATCAGCGGCAATCTCTGCCGTTGCACGGGGTACGGCCGTATCCTCGACGCGGTTGCGCGGACGCTCGCCGAGCGGCGCTCGACCGAGACCAGGGGATCCGGGTGACGACCGTCGCGCCTCGCACACGGGCGCCGCGAGTTGGCGAGCCCGCGATCCGCCCTGATGCACCGCCGAAGGTGCAAGGGCGGTTCGCGTTCGGCAACGACCTTTGGGCGCGCGACATGCTGCACGGGATCACGCTGCGGTCGCCCCACGCCCACGCACGGATCCGCTCGATCGAGGTCGGTCCCGCCCTCGCGATCACCGGCGTGCGATGTGTTCTCGGGCAAGCCGACGTTCCGGGCAGGCCCGTCTACGGGCTCCAGCACGCCGACCAGCCCGTGTTCGCGAGCGAGGTCGTCCGCTATGCGGGCGAACCGATCGCAGTGGTCGCCGCCGATCATCCCGAGACTGCGCGCCGGGCGGCGGCGGAGATCATCGTCGAGTACGAGCCGTTGCCACTGCTCACCGACCCGGAGCTGGCGCTCACCGCCGACCCGATCCATCGGGACGGCAACGTGTTCCGGCACCTGATGATCCGACATGGCGACACCGGCGTTTCCGCCCCGGTCGCCGTCGAAGGGACCTATGAGGTCGGGATGCAGGACCAGGCGTTCCTCGGCTGCGAGAGCGGCCTTGCCATCCCCGACCCCGACGGCGGGGGTGTCGAGCTGTTCGTCTCGACCCAGTTCTTGCACATCGATCGCGACCAGACCGCCGCATGCCTGGGCATCGCGCCCGACCGGCTACGCGCGACGATCGCCGGCGTCGGCGGCGCTTTCGGCGGCCGTGAAGACTTGAGCATCCACGTCCATGTGTGCCTGCTTGCGCTGCATACCGGCCGCCCGGTGAAGATGCAGTACCGCCGCGACGAGAGCTTCGTCGGGCACGTGCATCGCCACCCGGCTCGGATGCAGTACCGGCATCACGCCGAGCGTGACGGCACCCTCGTGAAGGTCGAGGCGCGACTGGTGCTCGACGGCGGCGCGTATGCGTCCACGAGCGCGGCCGTGCTCGCCAACGCCTGCTGCTTCGCCGCCGGGCCGTACCGAGTCCCGAACGCGTCGATCGACGGCTGGGCGGTGCGCACGAACAACCCGCCCTGTGGCGCGATGCGCGGGTTCGGCAACGTGCAGGCTTGCTTCGCGCACGAGGCCCAGATGGACAAGCTCGCGGCCGCGCTCGGGATGGATCCGATCGAGCTGCGGCTCCGCAACGCGCTCTCGCCCGGCGACCGGATCATCACCAACCAGCTGATCACCGGCACGGCGCCCGTTGCGGCGGTGATCCGGGCATGCGCGGACACGCCGCTTCCTCCCGAACCGACGTCGCGCACGGTGCTCGAACGTCCCGGCGGTGCCGGACGCACCGCCGACGACGTGCACATCCGTCGCGGTGTCGGCTTTGCCGTGAGCATCAAGAACCTCATGTTCTCCGAGGGCTACGACGACTACTCGACCGCGCGGGTCGTGGTCGACGGCGACACGGCGACGGTGCACTGCGCGTGCGCGGAGGTTGGGCAAGGCTTCGTGACACTGGCGCAACAGATCGCCCGGGACGTGCTCGACATCGATGCCGTCGTCATCGCGCCGGCCGACACGAGCATCGGCTCCGCGGGCAGCACGAGCGCGAGCCGCCAGTCGATGATGTCGGGGGGCGCTGTGCTGGGTGCTTGCCGCCTCGTCCGCGATCAGATGGACGCCGATGAGCAGGCGGGCCCGAGGCGAGGACGTTACGAGGCGACCTGCGAGCACCACCACGCTCCCACGACCGCGCTCGACGCGCAGGGGCAGGGAAACGCGCACGCAGCGTTCGCATTCGCCGCGCATCGCGCGGTCGTCGACGTCGACATCGAGCTCGGGCTCGTCCGTGTCGTCGAGATCGCGACCGCGCAGGACGTCGGCAAGGTGCTGAACCCGCTCCAGGCACTCGGTCAGGTCGAAGGCGGCATCGCGCAGGGTGTCGGGCTGGCGGTGATGGAAGAGCTCGTCGTTCGCGACGGCCTGATCCTGAACGCGAGCTTCACCGACTACTTGGTGCCGACCGCGCTCGACATGCCGGGGGTGCGCGTCGCGGCACTGATCGAGGAGCCGGAGCCCGGGGCGCCGTTCGGTGCGAAGGGCATCGGTGAGCCGCCGATCATCAGCTCGACGGCCGCGATCGCCGCTGCCATCAGAGCGGCCACGGGCAGGCCCGTCACGCGCATCCCCGTTCGCCCTCAGGACCTCGCCCTCGAGTGACCCCACGTCTCGTGCTCCGTGGCGCCCGTGCGCCCGGCGATGTGGCCGTCGCCGGCGGTCGCATCGCCGCGGTCGGCACCTTCGCCCCTCTGCCGGACGACGAGACGCTCGACTGCACTGACACGATCATCACGGCCGGGTTGATCAACACCCACCACCACTTGTACCAGTGGATGACCCGCGGCCGGGCGGTCGCCTGCGATCTCTTCGGGTGGCTCAGCGAGCTGTACCCGGTGTGGGGGCGGCTCGACGTCGACGACGTTCGCGCGGCTGCGCTCGTCGGTCTCGGCGAGCTCGCCGCGAGCGGCTGTACGACGGCGGCAGACCATCACTACCTCGTGCCGCGCGGCGACGACACGGTGTTCGACGCGATTGTCGACGCGGCCGGTCAAGTGGGCATCCGGCTGCACCTGTCGCGTGGCTCGATGGATCTATCGGAGAAGGACGGCGGGTTGCCGCCCGACCACGTCGTCGAGGATCTCGATGCGATCCTCGGCTCGACGGAACGGATCATCGCTCGGCATCACGACGGCGACCTCGTGAGCGTCGTCGTGGCCCCCTGCTCGCCGTTCAGCGTCAGCCGCCAGCTCATGATCGAGTCCGCCGCCATCGCGCGCCGGCACGGGTTGCGGCTGCACACGCACCTCGCCGAGACCCTCGACGAGGAGCGCTTTTGCCTCGAGCACTTCGGTCGCCGTCCGGTCGAGCTGCTCGACGAGTGGGGCTGGATCGCGCCCGACGTATGGGTCGCGCACGGCATCCACCTCGACGACGACGAGGTCGGCCGCTTCGGCGCTGCGCGATGTGGGATCGCGCACTGCCCGAGCAGCAACGCTCGGCTCGGCGCCGGGATGTGCAGGGTGGTCGATCTCCTCGCCGCTGGCGCGCCCGTCGGGCTCGGCGTCGATGGCGGTGCGTCGAACGAGGTGGGTGCGCTGTTCCCCGAGCTGCGGCAGGCGCTCTACACCGCCCGCCAGCGGGCGCGGGACCCCCGGGTGTTCGCTCCGTCCGATGCGCTCACGCTCGCGACCCGGGGAGGCGCGGAGTGCCTCGGCCGGACCGACGTCGGCCGGCTCGAGGTCGGCCTGCAGGCCGACGTTGCCGTCTGGCCTGCGCGGGACCTCGCCGACATCGCCGATCCAGTTGCGGCGCTCGTGCTCGGCCCGACCCGAGGAGTTCGCGACCTGCTCGTCGCCGGCCGGTTCGTCGTCGAACGCGGTCGACCCACGGGTGTCGATCTCGTGTCGGCGCATGCCGACCTGGCCCGGCGGACGCAGCGGTTGTGGGACACGTGAGTGGGCCCGGTGAGCAGGCCCAGTGAGCACCCCGTGAGTGGGCATAGCGTCGCGCCATGACCGAACCCGCGGACGTCGTACCGACGATCGACATCAGCGGCTGGACCGACCCGACAGAGCGAGCACGCATCGCCGCGGACGTCGACAACGCCTGCCGGCGCGTCGGGTTCCTCCAGCTGCTCGGACACGGAGTGCCCGACGAGGTTCGGCGCGAGGTGCGTGCCGCCGCGACGGCCTTCTTCGATCTCCCGCTCGAGGAGAAGCTGCGTTACCGGCCGCCGTCGCCGGACGTGAACCGCGGATATGCGGCGCAGGGCAGCGAAAGCCTGTCGTACAGCCTCGACGCTGCCGCGCCTCCGGACTTGTTCGAGGCGTTCAACATCGGCGTCGGCGCACCGCCGCGGCCGCACGACGACCCGGTCGTGTTCTCGCCGAACGTCTGGCCGGTCCGCCCGCATGAGCTCCGGCTCGCGTTCGAGCGCTACTTCGATGCCGTCGCCATGCTCGCGTCCCGCCTCACCGAGATCATGGCACGCGCCCTCGACCTCCCCGGCGAGTTCTTCCGGGACAAGACGAACGCGTCAGTGAACGTGCTCCGCGCCAACAACTACGTGCGGCGCGCGGGCGACGCCGACCCGGTCGCGAGCCAGCAGCGGATGGGCCCGCACACCGACTACGGCATCCTCACGATCCTGCTCGCGGACCCAGTCCCGGGGTTGCAGATCGTCGGGCCGAACGGGCAATGGCACGACGTCGTGCCGCATTCCGACGGGTTCGTCGTCAACCTCGGTGACGCGCTCGCCGTGTGGACGAACGACCGTTGGCGGTCGACGATCCACCGGGTCGTGCCACCGCCTCCGACGGAGCGGGGAGCGGCCCGGCGCCGGTCGTTCGCGTTCTTCCACGACGGCAACCTCGACGCCGTCATGGAGTGCCTGCCGACGTGCCAATCGGCCGAGAACCCGGCCCGGTATCCGATCACGACCCTCGGTGAGCACATCGTCGCCAAGCTCCGCGGACCCCGCATGATGCGCGAATCGGGCGCGGTGCAGACGCTCGGCGATCGCGAGGGCGTTTCGACCTCGTGAACTCTCGCGGGTGAGTGTCATCCGGTGCGCGCCCGGGCGAAATCTGTCGTACAGTCGCCGCCGCGGGGCGAGCGCTCCGCGAGGCTCGCCGTCACCAGGCGGCGGCAAGAGGGGGATCCAAGGGATGGCTCGGAGCAGAGCGATACATCGGCGCGACTTCTTGCGCACCAGCGCGCTCGTCGGCGGCGCGGTCGTCATCGGCGGACCGACGTTGCTCGCAGCGTGCGGTGATGACGACAACACTCCCGAAAGCACCGGCACGACCGGCGACGGCGCGGCGAAGGACTTCGGCAAGCTGTCGATCCAGCTGAGCTGGGTCAAGAACGCCGAGTTCGCGGGCAGCTACATCGCCGACAAGAACGGGTACTACGAAACGGCCGGCTTCTCCTCGGTGGATCTCCTCGCCGGGGGGCCGGGCGTCGCAGCCGAGCCAATTGTGCTCGAGGACAAGGCACTCTTCACGTACACGTTCAGCGAGCCGTTCGCCGGCGCGGTGGGCGAGGGCGGCGACCTGAAGTGCATCGGCGCGCTCTACCAGCAGAACCCGTTCTGCATCATGTCGCTCGCCGAGAACCCCATCAACACGCCGGCCGACATGATCGGCAAGACGATCGGTGTGCAGGCGGTGAACAAGCCGATCTGGGACGCGCTGCTGAGGATCAACGAGATCGATCCCGGCGACCTGACCGAGATCCCCGCCGAGTTCGACCCTGCGCCGGTGACCACCGGCGAAGCCGACGGCTGGTTCTCGTTCATCATCAACGAGCCGATCGACCTCGAGCTCCAGGGCTTCGAGCCGGTGATCATGGCGCTGTCCGACTTCGGGTTCAACCTGCACCAGCAGATCCTCGTGGTGAAAGGCGACACGATCACGAACGACCGCGACAAGCTCGTCGCCGCGATCAGCGCCACCTTGAAGGGCTGGCAGGAGAACGAGAAGGACGCTGCGGTCGGCGCCGCGCTGGCGGTCGACGAGTACGGCAAGGACCTCGGTCTGGACCTCGAGAAGGAGACGAAGGAGAACGAGGCGCAGATCAAGCTGATGCAGAACGACGTCACGGCCGAGAAGGGCATCGGCTACATGAGCGACGAGGCGATCGCCGAGAACGTCGAGCTGCTGACGAGCCTCGACTTCGACGTGACCGCAGACCTCTACACCATGGAGATCCTCGACGAGGTCTACGCCGGCGGCATCACCCTCTGAACTCTGCTGCGTGATGACCGACACGGACGATCCCGCCGCTCGTTCGGGCGCGGGCGGCGGTATCTCCGTACGTGGTCTGCGCAAGGAGTTCGCGCTCCGGCGCTCGACATTGGTGGCCATCGACGCCGTCGACTTCGTGTCCGACGCCGGGTCGTTCACGGCCCTGCTCGGACCATCTGGGTGTGGCAAGTCGACGGTGCTGCGGATGCTTGCCGACCTCGAACAGCCGACCGCAGGTGAGGTGCGCGTGCACGGCGAGCCGCCGGGGGTCGCGCGCAGGAACCATCACCTCGGGATCGCGTTCCAGGACGCTGCCCTGCTGCCCTGGCGGACGGTCGAGACGAACATCCGGCTGCCCCTCGAGGTGACGGGGATCGATCCCGGCCCGAGCGCGGTGCGCGATCTCATCGCGCTCGTCGGCCTCGAGGGCTTCGAGTCCGCCCGGCCCGCGCAGCTCTCCGGTGGTATGCGCCAGCGCTGCGCGATCGCTCGTGCGCTGATCACGGAGCCGAAGGTGTTGCTGCTCGACGAGCCGTTCGGTGCTCTCGACGAGATGACCCGCCGGCGGCTGAACGGCGAGCTCCAGCGCATCTGGATGGAGCGGGTCACGACCACGCTGCTCGTGACGCACTCGATCGACGAGGCGGTGTTCCTTGCCGATCGCATCGTGCTGCTCACGCCGCGGCCCTCGACGGTGCAAGCCGTCATCCCGATCGACCTTCCGCGCCCGCGGACCACCGAGATGATGCGCACGCCCGACTTCCACCGCCTCGCCGACCATGTCGCCGAGCTGCTGTTCGCGCACGGGATCACTGGCGACGATCTGCCCGATGAGGCTCCGGGTGAGTGACACGCGTGCGCGCGGCTGGGCGGTATCCGTCGTCGCCTCCGTCGTGCTCGTGGGGCTGTGGCAGCTGTACGGGACCGTCTGGTCGGTCGTACCGTCGCCGAGCGCGATCGTCTCGGCGTTGAGGCGCGACTGGGATCTCTACCCGGACAACATCTCCGCGACCCTCAGCGGAGCGACCAAGGGTTGGTTGGCCGGCAACCTCGCCGGCGTGCTCCTCGCGGCGTTCAGCGCGCTGGCACCGGTCACCGAGAACTACGTCCTTCGTTTCGGGGTCGCGATCTACTCGCTGCCGGTCGTTGCGATCGGCGCGATCCTGCAGATCGCGTTCTCGGCCGACACCGCGACCGCGATCGTCGCCGCGCTCGCCTGCTACTTCACAACGCTCGTCGGCCTCACCGCCGGGTTCCGGTCGGCCGACCGGAGCGCGATCGACCTGATCCGCGCGCTCGGCGGTTCGACGCTCGACACGGTCGTCAGGGTGCGCATCAAGGCCGCGCTGCCGAGCTTCTTCAACGCGCTGAAGATCTCTGCGCCCGCGGCGGTGCTCGGTGCCGCGATCGCCGAGTTCCTCGGCCGCGCCGACTCCGGGCTCGGGCTCTTCATGGTGTCCTCGATGTCGCAGCTCGACCACGAGCGCACGTGGGGGATCGCGGTCGTGCTCACCGCGCTCGCGGGGGCCGGCTTCGGGCTGATCGCGCTGGTGGGCAGGCTCGTCACGCCCTGGGCGCCCCGCGAAGTGGAGCGACGATGATCGCGGTGCGGCGTTGGGCGCATCGACTGGCCCGTCCCACCGTCGAGTTGCTGCTGTCGATCGCGTTGCTCATCGCGGTGTGGTACCTGTTCCTGTGGGTGTTCGGCGTCGGCGACTTTGTCGGCAAGAAGCCCCACGACGTCTGGAACTACCTCTTCGATCATCCCGACGCGGCCGCGAATCGAGCGGAGCTCCGCACGGGTCTCGGCCAGACGCTCTACGACGCGGTCGCCGGCTTCGTCGTCGGGACCGGTATCTCGGTGGTGGTCGCTGTCGTGTTCGTGCTCTGGCGACCGGTCGAGCAGGCCTTGATGCCCTTCGCGATGGCGATCCGGTCGGTGCCGATCATCGCGATGGTGCCGCTGATCGGCTTGATCTGGGGACGGGAGCTCGTCGGCACGATCGTCGCCGTCAGCATCGTGGTGTTCTTCCCGACCTTGGTGTTCGTGATGTTCGGCCTGCGATCGGTGCCGCCGGAGGCCGTCGAGCTGCTCGCGGTGTACGACGCCGGGCGCTTCACGCGCCTTCGCAAGGCGTTGCTCCCTGCCGCGGTGCCCAGCCTCTTCACCGCCGCCCGTGTCGGCGCGCCGAGCGCGATCCTGGGCGCGCTGCTCTGCGAGTGGCTGCTCACCGGTCGCGGGCTCGGCCGGCTGATGGTCGACTCCACCACGTTGTCGAAGTTCAACCGGTTGTGGGCCTCGGCGGTCCTGGTCATGATCGTCGCGATGGTCGCGTTCACCTTCGTCACCGCGATCGAGCGCGTCGTCAACGAACGGTTCCGCGACGGCGGGTGAACGATCGGTACGCTCGGCGTGGCGAACGGCGGGCGGGAACGGGGGGAAGGGGGGGATCGTGAACGAGGTGGTCGGTCGAACGGCCAGCGGATCCAGCGCAATTGATCTTGGGGCGATCGATCTCGGCGCGGTCGATCTCACAGGGCGCGAGGTGCTGAGCTACGAGGGCTTCGGCACCGCCGTCCGCGATCTTGCAGAACGCATCCACGACGACGGATTCGAGCCCGATTGGATCCTCGCAATCGCGAGGGGCGGCCTGATCATCGGTGGCGCGGTCGCGTACGCGCTCGGTCACAAGAACATCGCGACCATCAATGTCGAGTTCTACACCGGGGTCGACGAGCGCCTCGACGTTCCGGTCGAGCTACCGCCGGTGTTGAACCTCGACGATCTCGCCAACCGGCGAGTGCTGGTCGCCGACGATGTCGCCGACACCGGGGAGACGCTGAAGCTCGTGCTCGACAAGTGCGGTCCCGCGGTCGTCGACCTGCGGTCGGTCGTGTTGTACGAGAAGCCGCGATCGGTCGTGCGGGCCGACTACGTGTGGCGGCACACCGATCGATGGATCGATTTCCCATGGTCGTCTCGCCCCCCCGTCGGGCGTGTGACGGAGCAGCCCTGACGCGCGTTCTCGCCGAGCCGGTCAGCCGGCGGCCATCAAGTCGCATTGGCAACGGCCCAACGCACCGCCCACGCCGCGGCGCCGGATTTGTGGCGCTTCGGCGATCCGAAGCGTCACGCTTCACCCCGAAACAGCCGATGAGAACACGTGAGGTCGACGATCTGGTCGTGTGCGGCGATCGTGTTGGCGTGCGGATGCGCATCGCCGCCCGCGGACGACGCCGCGGACGTCCACCTCACACCACCGAACGCTCCATCCGAAGTCGGACGGACGGGTTCTCGCCCAGGAACGACGACGAAGAGCCACGAGATCGCGCCGTCCGACGCTTCTGGTCCGACGGCTCCCGCCGAAGTCGGCGAGGCGCCGCACACGGTCGCACCACCGCCAGTCACGACGCCGCACGACGTGTTGCCTTCTTCGCATGTCGCGGCTGCGGTCGCAGTTGTCCAGGAACGCGGCTATACGCCGATCAGCACCGCTGACATCGAAGGTCCGCCGGCCGGCGGCCTGCACGTGATCATTGCCGAGTCAACCGACTTGCCGCACGACCGCCAACGGGCGTTCTTCTTCATCGGGGACGGATTCGTCGGAAACGATTTGGAGGAGCCGTCGGCGTCGATCGAGTTCGCTTGGCGTAGTGCCGACACGATCGCCCTCGCCTACGCCGTCTATCGGCCGAACGACCGGTCGTGCTGTCCTACGGGTGGGGCCATGAACGTCCGCTACCGCTGGACGGGGTTGGAGATCGGAGCGCTCGATCCCGTTCCCACGGCTGCGGAACGCCGTTAGGTCTGGACATTTCTCTTGTGCCCCGTTCTCTGCCTGCCGACGAAGACGGGAGATGCTCATCGCCGGGAAGTCGCCAAGGGGACGCGCACGAGCGGGCCGCCCGAAACGAGGCCCGGTCGCGGCGCGCCCGCGCATCGCGCGATTCAAGGTGGCTGCGGAGCGGGGCGAGACGTTGGTGGAGTTGTTGGTCACGATCACGATCATCAGCGTCGGGGTCGTCGCGATCGTCGCTGCCGTCGGCGCGACGTTCAACTGGGCCAGCTCGAGCCGGGTGGGATCGCACACTGATCAACTGATCGTCCGCTACGCAGAGAATCTCATCGCTGCACCCTACGAACCATGCACATCGGGACCCGCGCCGTACGCGAGCGCGGCCACCACTGCGATTCCTTCGACCGATCTCCCTGATGGTGTCACGGTCGGTCCACCAGGTTCGGTGCCTGCGCAGTCGGATGCCTTCGAGCTGAGCATCCAATCGGTGACCTATTGGAACGGCGACCTCGCTCCCGCGACCTTCTCGTCGACGTGTCCTGCTGTCGATCGCGGCAGCCAGGCGCTCACGGTCCGCGTGCGCGCCGGCGATGGTTCATACGACCGGACGAACGTCATCGTGAAGCGAGTCGAATGATGGCCGTTCGATTCTGCCAACCGACGAGGTGGCGCGCTCGAACGATGCGCGGTCTGACCCTCATGGAACTGATCACTTCGGTGACCATCCTGGGGCTGATCATCGGCCCGTTGATCGCAGCCATGACATTCTTCGTGGACCACGGCGGCGAGGCGAACGAGCAGTTCAGCGACGATGCGTCGATTCGTTCGATGATCTCGGTGTTCTCCACCGACGTGCAGTCCGCCGAATCGGTCACCCTTGCCGACCCTGCCCCGTGTGGCCCGGCCAACCCCGCACTCGTCACCATGCGGTGGACCGACGGCGCGACGATCTTCCGCGCCTCGTGGTCGACGCAGACGTCGGGCGCGACGACCGAGCTTGTCCGTCACCGATGCACCGGTTCGTCGCTCGTGTCGACGATCGTCGTCGGCGACGTCGGCAGCACGCCGACGATCAGCTGTCAACCCGCGTGCTCGAACCCCACGACCGTCACGATCACCGGGACGGCATCGAGCGGTGCGGAGTTCACAGTGTCCGCGAAACGGCGGCCCTCGTGACGCGTCGCAGCGAGTCGACCGCCAGTTGCTCCAGTCACGAACGCGGGGCGTCGCTGATCCTGGCACTCGTCTTCATCACCGCACTCGGGTTCGTCGCGCTGATCTCGCTGAACGTCGCGAACACAACCTTGCGAGACGATCAAGCGAACCAGACGCTCCGAGCCGACATCTATGAAGCCAGCGGCGCGATCGACGTCTACGTCAACGCGATGCGCGCGACCGCGACGTGGGGTCGCGACGGTGGTGCCTGCGCCGCACTGACGACCACGTTCATCGCGGGCCGCACGATCACCGTGTCGTGCACGCCGGTGAACGGGAGTGGCGCGGTGATCGTGGGCGGTGCGGGCGCACGCTCGAACCGCATCGTCGACCTCGCCGCCACGATCGGCGGCAGGCGAGTTGCCGCGGCCCGCGCCGAGTTCGTGGACGGCGGTGGGTCCACGCCGGGGGCCTCGGTCCGCATCCGGAGCTGGATCACCGCCTTCTAGCCCCTGTGATCCTGGTCGCAGATGCCACAAATCGGCGATTGCCTCTCAGCGGGACTTCACCAGGTGCCGATACCCCTCGTCGATGGGAGGGTTTTCTCGGCTTCGCGCGTGGTCGGCCAGGTGCCGCTCGACAGGCGAACGCGGCCTGACGCTCGTCGAACTCCTGGTGACCATCGTGATCCTCGGCGTGCTCGGATCGGTCACCTCGGTCGCGCTGGCCGGTTTCGACGACGCTTCTTCGGCCATCGCCTGTCCCGCCGACACCTCCCGGCTGAAGCGCGCCGAGTCGACGTTCTTCCGTCAGCAGGCGCGCTACGGCAGCGAGGCCGACCTCGTCGGCGCCGGGTTGCTCGAGGTGGCGTCCGACGTCCACGACATCACCGCGGCGTCGATGAGCTACTCGATCAGCGAGGTCGGCCGCTGCGTGGGGAGCAACACGACCTACAGCCTTTCGGCACCGACCGTCGGCTCCACCGAGCAATCAGGCGCGACGGTCGCGGTGATGAACCCCGACGGCACCGCGGTGTCGGGCGCGGCCGTGTCGTACTCGCAGGGATCGTGGACCGCCATCGGCACGACGGGTGTATCCGGTCAGGTCAACGCGCCGCTCGCGGACGGCACCTACGACTTCCGCGTGGTCCTGAACGGAACAACGAACACACTCAGCGCCGTGACCGTCACGCAAGGCACGCTCGTGACCTTCCCGACCGTGCAGCTCACCGTCAGCCTGACGAACTCGACGGGTGCGCCGCTCTCCGGAGGCGCGGTCTCCATCCTCAGCAGCGGAGGCAGTGCGTCCTCGATCGGCACGACGGGCGCTGCGGGTTCGGTCACCACACAGGTCCTGCCCGCGGTGTACGACGTGACGATGACCTACGCGTCGAGGTCGATGGTCAAGACCGGCATCTCCGTCAACGCCGCGTCGACGGTGTCGTTCCAGACCCACGCGCTGACCGTGCGACTGCTCAGCTCGGGTGGCGGCGCGCCGTTGGCCGGCGGCGTCGTGTCGGCGACGCCCTCCGGCGGCAGCCCGATCGCCTTGGGGACGACCAGCGCGGCCGGCACTGTCGTCGCGACCTTGCTCGACGGTGGCTACACCGTCTCGATGACCTACAACGGCACGACCACCACCCAGTCGGCGACGTTGAGTTCGGACACCACGCTCACGTTCACTGCCCCTGGATCCGTCACCGCCACATTGCAGATGTTGTCGTCGACGGGCTCTGGGCTGACAGGCCAGGACGCCGCGATCTGGTGGCGTGCCGCCGGAGCCTCGTCGTGGACCTTCGCGGGCTATCCGAACGCGAGCGGCGCCGTGAGTTTCACTGCGAACGCCGGCAACTATGACTTCCGGGCGCGCTGGTTCGGGACCTACGACATCAAGACGAACGTCGCGATCTCCTCCGGCACCGCGGTCACGTTCCAGGCGGTCGCCGTCACCGAGTTCCTGCGCTCCTCCACTGGCACGGGGCTCACCGGACAAGACAGCGCCATCTGGCTCCGGCCTTCCGGCACCTCCAGCTGGTACTTCTCCGGCTACCCGAACGCCTCCGGCCAAGTCGTCCAACAACTCCTCAACGGCAACTACGACTTCCGCGCCCGCTGGTTCGGTGTGCTCGAAGTGTCGCCGTCAACGGCGGTCAGCTCGGCAACGACGGTCACGTTCCAGGCGGTCGCCGTCACCGAGTTCCTGCGCTCCTCCACTGGCACCGGGCTCACCGGACAAGACAGCGCCATCTGGCTCCGCCCCACCGGCACCTCCAGCTGGTACTTCTCCGGCTACCCGAACGCCTCCGGCCAAGTCGTCCAACAACTCCTCAACGGCAACTACGACTTCCGCGCCCGCTGGTTCGGTGCGCTCGAAGTCTCGCCGTCA
>Ga0247727_10003490_pt1 | contig 34704 bp, 32 predicted proteins | sample WisWelCaveWW1625_FD_202498 | JGI IMG/M metagenome (GOLD analysis project Ga0247727, IMG submission 202498) | Biofilm microbial communities from Wishing Well Cave, Virginia, United States - WW16-25 | ecosystem: Environmental > Aquatic > Deep subsurface > Groundwater > Cave microbial mat | place...
CGTTCCGCGGAGAAACTTCTTGCCCCATCACCTCTTCGGCACGAAGTCCAAAAAGCCGCTCTGCGGCAGGGTTAAAGAGGGTCACGCGGAAATTCTTGTCGTAAACCGCGATCGCATCGGCAAAATTCAAGATGGCAGTTTGGAGCTCTACATGTTCAAGTTTGCCACGATTGGTTTCTCGTCCTACGCGAAACGCATAAGAAAAAGCGAGTGCGCCAAGAAAGCATGCAATTGCAATTACGGCGTACTGGAACGGCGGTTCAAGAAAAAGCGCGATCCAAATAAGCGTGGCAAGAAAAGGCGCATGTATCCAAAACACGCGCATTTCGGGAAATGTCCAAAACGAAACAGAAGTTTTTTCTTTATCGCGGAGAATATCCATACGGTCACTCCCGTGTTATGGGAAGCAGTGCGGCGTAGTGCGCGCCCGTGCGCACTTCGACGCGAAGAGGAACGTCAAGCGTATACGCCTCTTCCATCGCGCGGCACACCAAAAGCACCACGCCTTGAATCATATCATCTCTCACTTCAAAGAGCAGTTCGTCGTGGATCGAAAGCATGAGCGTTACTCCCGTACGCCATAATTTTTCTTTCTCCAGTATCGCTTTTGCGCGAATCATAGAAAGCTTAATGAGATCTGCGGCGCATCCCTGCACGGGGTGATTGATGGCCACGCGTTCTGCGGCAGAGACAAAACGTGGAGAACCCGATGCAATATCGGGAAGATAGCGCCGCCGTCCGGTGGGGGTTTCTACATACCCGCGCGCACGCGCATCTTGCACAATTTTTTCTTGCCAGGTTTTCACTCCACGGAATTCTTCAAAATAGGTAGCGATGAATTTTTTTGCTTCCTCGCGCGTGATACCACTCGTGTGCGCAAAGGCAGTTGCACCCATGCCGTACACCAGCCCGAAATTCAGGGTCTTTGCGAGCTGACGCATGTGAGACGTTACGTTTTCCTGCGAAACTCCAAACACTTTTGCCGCAGTCGTGCGATGAATATCTTCTTTCCGCAAGAACGCATCGCGCATATTTTGATCCCCCGAAAGCGAGGCCAAGATCCGCAATTCTATTTGAGAGTAGTCCGCGGCAAGAAGCGTGTATCCCTTCTTTGGAATAAGTGCGGCGCGAAGGGCATCTGCCCACACGGAACCCTTCGGGATGTTTTGGAGATTCGGGGACTGGGAACTCACTCTTCCCGTACCAGTGCCGGTTTGGAGAAATGTGGTGCGCAATCGTCCATCCTCTCCGCACAGCTCTTGGAACGGACGCACATAGGTCGAAAGGATTTTGAACGCTTCGCGGTATTCGAGGAGAAGCGGTATCGCAGGATGTGCATCCCGCAGGGACTCAAGATTTTCCGCGCGGGTAGAGCGTTGCCCCGTGGGGGTTCTTTTTCCTCCGTTCCTCCTGGCTTGCCCTGCTTGCCCGCCGTAGCCTCGGTGAAGGAGGGAGCTTTGCTGAATGGGCGCCACGCGCTCCAAAAAAGCGCCTACTTGCTTCGGAGAATTCAAATTGAACTTTTCTCCCGCAAGTTCAGTTATTTTCGCTTCAAGTGTTGCAAGTGCATGCGCCATGCGTGCCTCGAGTTTTTTAAGTACGCCTCGATCGATACCAATGCCATCATGCTCCATTTCGGCAAGAATGCGGAGCATGGGCATTTCGATATCGGTAAATACATGCGCCACGCCCCGAGAGGTGAGCCGTTCCTGTGCATAGGCATACGCCTCACGCATATCTTCCGTACTCCCACTCCACACACGCCGGAGAAAAATCTTCGCAATGGATTCGGGTTCATACTCCTTGAGGTCGGAATCAAGAAGCCAAAAGGCAACACCAAGATCAAAGTACGGAGGCGCTATATCCTTTCCTTCCGCCCACGCATGCTTCATGCGCTCTTTGAGCGCGAATCCAACTTTGGTCTTTGACGAACTGGGCTCTCCGCCTGCATCGCTCAACAAGAACACCACATCTCCCACGGTTTTATTTTCCCCTCCTCCAAAAATCGAAGTTTGTGCGTGCGCCGTTTTAGATACGGCTTGTTCGGATTTCACTTTTTTTGTTTCCCCTTTTTCCATACGACGCAACAAGCTTTCAAATCCGAAGGTGCGAAAATACGTCGCGAGTGTTTCGCCTGATTCTTTGGTTTCGAGAGAAACGAGTTGGGGCATCTCGAGCGGCACGTTCCGTTCGAGCACCACAAGTTCTTTTGAAAATTGCGCATCTTTTTCTGTGCCTTCGAGTTTCGCGAGTTTTTTATCGTCTCCAATATGCCGATAGATCTCCTCGAGAGTGCCATATTTCAAAAGCATTTCGGTTGCGGTTTTGGGGCCAATACCTGCAACTCCTTTTATGTTGTCCGAAGGGTCACCCACGAACGCCTTATAGTCACACAATTGGTCGGGACGAAGTCCGTAGCGTGCCGTAACCGCCGCTTCGTCGTAGATCATGGTATCGCTCACGCCTTTTTTGAAGGTGCGCACCGCCACTTCTCCGTCCTTCACAAGCTGGAGCGTATCAAGGTCGCCGGTCAAGATGACAACACGCGTATCTTTGGTATGCCTGAATTTTTCAGCCATGGTCGCTATCACATCATCCGCCTCATACCCGGGCTTTTCAAACACAGGCACGCCAAGCGCCGCAAAAAAATTGCGCGCTTCGATGAGTTGCGACACGAGCTCGTCCGCCGCTTTGGGACGTTGGGCTTTATAGTCGTCGTATTTCTTTTTTCTCAAGGTCGGCTCCGGACGGTCAAAACACGCCGCGGCATAGTCGGGGCGTTCCTCGCGCCAGAGTTTCAAAAAAATACTCCCCAATCCGTAGAGCGCCTGCGCGGGACGCCCGTCGGGAGAAGTAAGCGGCGGAAGCGCATGGAACGCGCGATGAATCAATGAATGCGCATCGACAAGGAGGAGGGTTTTCATCCCGTTAGAGGCAGATCACGATCAGAAACGTATCTGCGGTTTGCATTACAGGAAGGATTTTGTGTGTGATATATCATCATAGATAACGCAATGCGATCGTGGCTTCTAACGGGATTCATGATTTAATCATAACAGAAGAAAGAGGCATTAAAAAAATTGATTTATTCAAGATACCATAGTACGTTTAGGTGAGTTCCTATTTGGAAAGGAGGGCGTTGGAATGCCGAAGAAACGCGAAAGCCGAGCCAGAATGGCAAGGCGAGTCAAGAATACTGACTTACTTCTCAGGGCATGGGCGCTGTTACTCGCGGCTCAAAAAGCTCTGGGGCGAAAGATCACCAAGGAAGAGGTGGGGCGGCTTTCAAGAATCACAGAAATGGCAGACAGAATGATGCACCCCAAAGATCTGCCGAAGTTTTTATGGCAACCCCACTCGCTTTTAGGAGGTAGGGTTCCCGGTCAGCTCATTGCAACCGAAGAAGGAACAAAAGAAGTCCTTTTACTCCTCGAGGGTGCCGAAAGCGGCTCATTCACATAATTGTTTCTCCGTGCGCTTATGGCGCACGGAGATTTTTTTAACGGAAAATAATGGACCTTTCATTTTCTTTCTTCTTGTGCACAAAAGAGATTTTTATTGTTCTCTCGGGAAGAATGCGCTTCACGCGCTCTGCCCATTCGATAAGCACAATATTTTCCGGATTTTCCAAAATCTGCTTAAAGCTCAAAGCTAAAAGCTCTCTCGCGTTTTTTATGCGATAGGCATCAATGTGGAACACGGACTTAAAACCAATGACTGACGACTTACGACGAGGCAATGCGCTACGGCGCATTAAAATGAACGTGGGGCTTGTGACGCGTTTTTTTATTCCCAGTCCGCGAAAAAATCCCTGGACGAACGTGGTCTTCCCGCTTCCCAAATCGCCCGTGAGCGCAAGCACAAGCGCGCCACGGCGATTCTTAATTCTTAATTCTTTATTCTTTATTCTCTTCGCTAATTTTTCAGCGAATTTTTGGGTCTCCGCCGAAGAGGAGCTTATGAATTTTTTCATCGTGGAAAATTGCAAAAAGGATTATCGTTCCACAGAGTACTCCGGTCGCGGCGGCAAGTAAAGCGGCTTCAGCAACTGAAAGAGTGGTGCCACTTTTGAGCGGTCCAGAAGAAAGTGGGGTTCCTGCCGCCACTTCAGGAAATACGTTGCGGGCGCCAGGCGTGGGTACGGAAAAGGTAAAATCTCCCGAGGGAAGACGTGCATAACTTTTTCCCTCGAAAGCGCTCCCTTTATATGCCGAAACGCTCACTGTTTTCCCTTGCGCATCACGAAGCACAAGGGTCTCTCCGGAGTTTTTAAGAGTAAGTTTTGTGTCGACGCGCCGAAACACCTTGTACTCCCCGGGGTTAAGCACGATAGAAAGCGATACTTTTTTGCCTCCTGAAGCCGAAATTGCCCAACCCGAGAGATTTTCGGTTGTGGTCCCGAGATTTACAAGTTCAACCCATTCTCCTTCCGCGTCCGCTCCTCTGGGATTCGGGAGCCATTCATTAATAACAACCATTTATACAAGCAAATTCCCGGGTTCACGGAATCCTAAATGGGCATACGCAGGAGGAAGTGCCACCCGACCCGCAGAAGTGCGTTGGAGAAACCCGATTTTCATCAAGTACGGTTCGTAGATATCTTCGAGCGCCCCTCGATCTTCGGAAAGCGCTGCGGCTAAGGTTCCCACGCCCACCGGACCACCATTAAATTTTTTAATAATGATCTCGAGGAGTCGCCGGTCATGCGGTTCGAGACCCAATGCGTCCACCTCAAGAAGCGTGAGTGCTTCACGCGCACTTTTTTCGTCTATTGCGCCAGTTCCATGCACTTCTGCATAATCACGCGCGCGCTTGAGGAGTCGATTTGCCACGCGGGGCGTTGCGCGTGAAGCACGCGCAAGTATCGAAACCGCTTCGGGTGTGATCTTCGCATGAAGAAGCGATGCAGAGCGCGTGAGAATTTTTGCAATATCCTCGAGCTGATAATAATCCAAACGAAACGTGGCGCCGAAACGCGAACGCAAGGGACCCGAAAGAAGATTCTCGCGTGTGGTCGCCGCGATAAGCGTGAAGGGCGGGAGGTCGAGTGTAAGCGCGCGTGCGCTCGGACCCTTGCCTACCATGAGATGGAGTTTGCGGGATTCCATCGCGGGATAAAGAATTTCTTCGATCATACGATTCATGCGATGCGCTTCGTCCACGAAAAGCACATCGCCGCTTTCAAGATTCGTGAGAAGCGCGGCAAGGTCTCCGCTTTTTTCGAGTGCAGGTCCCGACGTCACTTTTACAAGCGCGCCAAGTTCTTTTGCGACGAGGTATGCGAGCGTGGTTTTCCCGAGTCCCGCTTGTCCGCAAAAAAGTACATGGTCCATCGCTTCGCCACGTTTTTTTGCCGCCTCAATGATGATCTTGAGATTTTGTTTCGTTCCGTCTTGCCCTACGTATTCACCCCATGAGGCAGGACGCAAGGCCTGATCGATGTTTTGGTCGATGTGCGCGTCTTCTTTTATTTTGATAGCATCCATGGGTCTTTGTATGCTATAATATCCCACTTGGGAGTAGGCGACTACTCCGCTCTGCAAGGGATTGACAAGCTAAAATATTTATGCTAACATACCTCATAACGGCTTTCGCGCCGCTTTAGATCTGGGGGTGAGAATTATTTCTAGCTCTAGGATGGTTTGGCTCCGGCGAAACCACTCCTCTGGGTAATTCTAATCTCTTATGGGAAAACTCCCTTAAGAGAACCTTCTCCCTTCCACGGGAATTACCCCCAGATCTAAGGCGACAACCACTCTAACGGTCCAGTTGCGTCCTCCACCTCTTCGAGCGTGGTCTCTCCCTGTATGACCTTGAGGATTCCATCCTGTTGCATAGTGACCATGCCCTGATTCCGCGCGAACGTACGAAGCTCTAAGGGTGAAGTGCCTTTAAGAATCGCTTCTTGAATCTCATTCGTGATGGTAAAGAACTCGAATACCCCTATCCTACCTCGATACCCGATGCCACTGCAAGATGCACAACCCACGGGTTTGTGCATAATTGGTTTTTCATATGATTTTTTTTCTACGCGCACGGGAAGTGCGTTCAAAAATACAGAAATTTTTTTCATAAGCTCCTCGTTTATCTCTTGAGGCGCACGGCAGTGCGCGCACAGCTTCCGCACGAGGCGTTGCGCGATCACAAGTGAAAGCGCAGGCCCGATCGTGGCAGCTTTTACGTCGAGATCGAGCAGGCGCGGGATGGCACCCACCGCATCGTTCGTGTGTAACGTAGAAAACACCACATGCCCCGTGAGCGCCGCCTGAAGCGCAATGTCGGCGGTTTCTTGGTCGCGTATTTCTCCCACAAGAATAACGTCGGGGTCTTGCCGAAGGATGGAACGAAGCCCGCTCGCGAACGTATACCCTGCTTCGGTATTTGTTTGTGTTTGTTCAACCCCGTCCAAATGATATTCGATAGGATCTTCTACGGTGATGATCTTTACCTCGGGGCTGTTCACGTGCCGGAGAAATGCATAAAGCGTGGTGGTTTTTCCGGAACCCGTCGGACCCGTATTTAAAATAAGCCCGTTCGGTTTTTCGAGCGCGTGGTCTATGATCATACGATCATCTGCACGAAGCCCTATCTGTTCAAGTGTTACTTGAATCGACGCGGGGTCTAAGATGCGCATGACGATCGTTTCTCCAAATTCCGAAGGGATGATCGATACACGCATTTCTATTTCTTTTTCCTTGAAGGCAATCGCGAAGCGCCCGTCTTGGGGTTCGGTTTTTACGTTGATCTTCAATTCTGAAAGAAGCTTGATGCGGGAAAGAAGTGCTTCGTAATTTCTTTTGGGCAGTTTGTCAAAAATGGTATGCAATACGCCATCGACGCGATACCGAATCGTCGTCATTGCTTCGCCTGCTTCAAAATGCACATCCGAAGCGCGATTCCCAAGCGCACCCACAAGCATCGTTTCCATGACTTCGATCACGGAAAAATTCTCGTAATCGATCTCTGCAAAAACGCCGCTCACTGATTCAAGATTCACAAATTTTGCGGCAAGCGCATCATATCTCTCGTCGGCAATCGCAATCACATCTGTGAGGCCTGCACCTTTTTTTGAGACAAACTGATAAAAGCGCCACGACTGTAGGACACCGCTCAATGAAGTGACGAAAAGTTTTACGGTATAGTGTTCGTGTCCAAGCATCGCAACGGTTTCTACGACCACCGGATCCTTGGGATCCACGACTGCCACGGCAAGTTCATGAGCCTTGAGTTGCACCGCGATCATTTTCCCCTTCTTCGCTGTTTCTTCGGGAATAAGTTTGACTGCCTCGATCGCGATGGGAATAGTGCGTAGGTCAAGATAGGAAAGCCCCATGCTCTGCGCGAGATGCTGTGCCTCCCGCTCTTCTCCCTCGCGATGGATATCGGCGAGCTTTTTTTGAAATGCCGCTACTTTATCGTCTGCCATTCAGTGCATTGTACCGCGCGAAAGACGCATGGTGCAATGCGGGATTGGACCTTAGGGAGTCGGAAAGGGAAACTGGAAAGTTCCTACGGGCTGGTTGTAGAGGCGATCAAAGTCCGGAATGTGGGTTTTTGCCCATTCAATCACGGGAATTTCCCAATTCGTAAATTGCGAGTCCGCTCCTGGATTTTGAGGAGGGGGGCCTAGGGGATCGCGGCGATCTACGGAGTAAAGAATGGTATGTACCATATTTCCTGCCGTGTACTCCCCGCGCAAAATTGGTTTCTCGGGCATGACGGACTCGGGTCTTGTGAAGGATTCGGGGGCGAATTGGGGAAGCGCTTCTACCATAAAGGCATGCCACATAGGAATGGCGGCAAGGATGCTTGAGCCGCGCCGCTCCATGGGCGTATTGTCGTTGTTTCCCGCCCATACGCCCACCGCAAGCGAGGGAATATATCCCAACGCCCACGCATCGCGATAGTCGTTCGAAGTTCCGGTCTTAAGCGCCACGTCATGGTCAGGAAAAACCGTCAGCTGGACGTTTGACTGTAAAAGTCCTGTGCGCGCACTGACGTCCGAAAGAATATCATTCACGAGGCGTACATACTGCGCATCGGCTACCTGCGTGCCTGTCGTTTCCTTGTACGCCTCAAGTACTTTGCCTTTACTATCACGCACTTCGCGCACAAACACCTGTGGACGATGCACGCCGTCCTGTGCAAGGACGCCATAGGCACCCACCAGTTCTAAAAGCCGCACTTCCCCACCACCCAAGACAAGAGAAAGGCCGTAGCGCTGCGGATCATTCAGGGTCGTCACGCCAAAATCCGAAAGAATGGTGAGCACGTCATCCATGCCTGCAAGATAAAGTGTTTTTACTGCGGGAATATTGATCGATTGGGCGAGGGCGTTCCGAAGACTTACCGGACCACGAAAATCGAGTGAAAAATTTTGGGGATGAAAACATTCCTTGCTTTCGCTTTTATAATCCACAAGTGGAGGACACTCCGTTTTTTGTGTTTCAAATTCGGTTGGTACATCGAAAAGCACAGAGTCGGGCGTATATCCTTTTTTAAATGCGGCAAGATACGCGAAGGGCTTTAGCGCCGACCCCGGTTGGCGCAGTCCTTGGGTTGCCACATTAAAATTGCCTTCGCGTTCGGTGTCGAAGTAATCCCGCGAACCTACGAGCGCAAGCACGTGCCCGTTCTTGGGATTCAACGCCACAAGGGCGGCGTTTTTTCCGTTATACAATTCTTCGTTTCGTTTTGCGCCATCAGCAACTGCTTTCTCGGCAATAGTTTGAAGTTCCGTGTGTAGGGTGGTTATTACGCGCAACCCGCCGGTGCGGACCAAGTCCTCGCCATATTTATTCACTAGATACTCTTGTACCTCAAGCACGAAATGCGGGGCGCGAATGCCACGATCTTGCGCGGCGAAAGCAATCTGTTCTTTCGCGGCAGATTCGTATTGCTCTTTATCGATCTTTTGAAGCTCATACAGGCGCTTCAAAATATATTTTTGTCTATCCAAAAGCTCTTTGACGTGCGCGCCGTGGGGCGCATAGTAGCTTGGCGCCTTGGGAATCGCGGCAAGAAGCGTGGACTCTGCAAGCGAAAGGTCTTTCGCGGGTTTCGTGAAATATGCCTGGCTTGCCGCTTCGATGCCGTAGACCGTGGGTCCATAGGGAATCTCATTTAAATAGAGCGCTAAAATCTCATCTTTGCTGTAATGACGATTAATACGGATGGCGAGAGTCAGCTCCTTTAACTTGCGCACGATTGTTTGCTCGGGAGAAAGAAAGGCATTTTTTGCGAGCTGCTGTGCAATCGTTGATCCCCCTTGGAGCACGCGCCCTCGTGTCACATTCACCCACAGCGCACGTAAAATCCCACGCCAATCGAACCCAGGGCTTTGATAAAAATTTTCGTCCTCGATCGCGATCGTGGCATCTTTTACATACAAGGGAATGTCCTCGAGTGAGATCACGGTTCTTTTTTGCCCCGCGCTTAATTCGTAGAGAAGCGTGGCTCCGCTTTGGTCAAAGATCTTAGTTGATTGCGCCACGCGCCGATTCGCGATCTGCTCTACTGAGGGAAGATTGCGAGAGAGCAATAATACGGTTAATGCCCCAAACACGCCCATGCCACACATGCTGAGCGCTCCTATGCGCACCAACCTCCATATTTTTTTTCTTTTTCTTTTTTTTGATTCCAAATCCATGGCGTATAGATATTATGAAGAAAAACCGCCCGCGAGTCGAGCGTGGGCGGTGGCAAGGACGATGTTACTGCTCTTCCTCTTCTTCCGGATCGTCTCCGTAGTCAAAATCTTTTTTATCGTCCTCCTCTACGGTTTCCAATGGCTTCTCGGCATCATCACCTTCGCTTACTCCATCATCATCTTGGTAACCGAGAAGATTAAACTTATTAAATTCGTTCGTCATATATCTGAGGAACGCTCGCGACCTTTGAAAGAATCTTTATTCATGATTGTAGGTATTCGTGAAAAAAAGTATAGGGGAGCGGCGAAAGATGTCAATCCCTGCGGCTATGGGGAAAAACTAACTTACCCGCACTCTCTCTGCAGTAATAATAGCAAGCGCAATGGCATCGCTTACGTCATCAATAACACGAAGCTCGGGTTCTTTGATGATAAGGCGCACCATCTTGAGTACGGCTTGTTTGTCAGCGCCTCCGTAGCCCGTAATACCCAATTTGACTTCGCTTGGCGTAAATTCGTGGATAGCGCTCGTGCATGCACGAGCGGTGGCGAGAATGACACCGCGGGCTTCCGCAACTTGTACTCCGGTTTTTTGATTTTTAGAAAAATATATTTTCTCGATACCGATCGCATGTGGCTTCCATTTCTCAAAAATTGCCCCCAGGTGGGCTTTAATGTCCAAGAGTGCGTCTGCATGCACGCGAGAGGGTATGTGAAGTATGTTGGCCTCTAAAAGACGTGTACGCCCGTGCGCTTTTTCGATCACTCCAAATCCGATACGCCGATATCCGGGATCAATACCCGTAATGATCATAGTGATGTTTTTTCTTTTCGAATGCCCACGCCACATTTCCTGGTTCCGCCCACTTACTATGACCCGACATGGTTATGCCTTGAGAAGCGATGCGACCACATACAAATACGACTGGTTTCCTTTTCCTCGGATAAGGGCTTTGTTTTCTTCTTGGTTTACCACAAAAGAGACATCGGGTGATTCCACGGCTTTAATCCCCTCGATTAAATAATGTGAATTAAATCCTACCTCAACTCCTTTCCCTTTGATTTCCGCGTGAATCGTATAGGTGTTTTCCCCAATGGCTTGGTCGCTTGAGCGTACATGCACTGCTTTTTGCTCTGGAGAAATTTGAATCCTTACTTCACCCGCCTTGCCCCCAAGGGCGCTTGTTACTTTAAGCGCATCAAGAAACTCATCTTTTTTAATGACTGTTTCCACGGTGTATTTTTGAGGGATCACCGAGGAATAATCAGGAAATGTTCCTTCGGTAAGGCGCGAGATAAGTGAGATGTTTTTGGTGGTAAAGAGTATTTGATGCTCGTCTTTATAGATCTTCACTGGATCTTGATCAGAAATAATACGAGCCACTTCGTGCGCGGTTTTTAAAGGGATAAGAGCGCGAAAACCATCTTTAAATAGTGAGGTGAAATGGGTATTGGGAATTATTTTTTCCGCAAGACGAAAACTATCAGTCGCCGCAAGTGTTATTTTTTCTAAGGAAAAATCAAAGAGGATACTGGCTAATTCTGGTCGGATATCGGAAAATTGGGTTGCGGTAGTGGTTTGATTTAACCCCTCTCGTAAAAGAGCTCCTTTTATCTCGATATAAATATTATTATTTTTTATTTTAGGAATTAAAGGGAAATCAGCAGAAGGAAGTCCTTGTAGGGTTGCTGAATAATTATCGGTTTTTACCTCAATATTATTATTTTTTGCGTCAATATTAAGGCGTTCGCTGTGAAGATTAGAAATAAGAGAAGAAAATACAGTAAATGAAGTAGTGGCTGATCCTGATTGTATTACTTTTCCTGGAATAAAAACTTGTGTTGCTATTTCAAGATTAGTGGTAGTAAGTAAAACCCCCTCATCACTCGTAGTGATAAGAATATTTTTCAAAATAGGGAGGTTAGTATTTTCACCCCAACTTCTTTGAAGTGAGACAAGTGCGTCTTTTATGTGTGACTTAATAAGTATTAATTTCATATAAAGAATTTATTATTACTATTAGTGTGTGGAAAACTCTTATCAAGAACAAATAAAGTGAGGAATGATATAGAAAAAATAATTATTAAAATGTGCATTAACTCTTATTAATAAGACTTTTTATAAGAATCATTTTTTGATTCAAAGAAGCATTTTTATTTATTTCCCTATTCACTTTCTCGTAGGAGTGAATTGCGGTCGTGTGGTCTCTCCCGAACTTTTCCCCAATAGAAGGATAAGATACCCCCAGAATATCCCGAAGAAGATACATGGCAATTTGGCGCGGCTCCACCACTTCTTTTTTTCTTGAGCGTCCCACAAGGTCGATCATCTCCATACTAAAAAATTCCGCAACCGCCTTGATCACCTGCGTATCGTTTATGTGGCGGGAAAAATTTTGAATAGAACTATCTACTATCTCTGTGGCGATGCGATCGGACACATCAACTCCTTTTTTATCCTGATAAAACACCACTTTATTCACAATACCCTCTAATTCACGCACGTTTTTCTTCACTTTTTTGGCGATAATATCGACCACTTGGTCGCTTAAGGCGCGATTCATTTCTTGGAGCTTTTTTCTTATAATCGCAACCCGCATTTCATATTCCGGATACCCCACGTCAGTAATAAGACCTCCTTCAAAGCGGGAGCGCAGGCGCTCTTCGAGGGTGGGAATGGATTGTGGCGGCCGGTCGGAAGAAATAATGATTTGCTTGTTGTTTTCATAGAGCGCATTAAAGGTGTGAAAGAATTCTTCTTCTGTTTTCTCTTTTCCACCAATGAATTGAATGTCATCAATAATTAACACATCTACATCGCGATACTTCTTTTTAATATCCTCCATCCGTTTATTGCGGATGGCCCATACAATATCACTCGTAAATTTCTCGGAGGACACATAGCGCGGGCGCACCTTTCCTCCGTAATGCGCAACGATTTCATTTCCAATCCCCTGAAGGAGATGTGTCTTACCCAACCCAACCCCTCCGTAAATAAAAAACGGATTATATTTCGTACCCACCTCCTGCACGATCGCTTCTGCCGCGGCGAACGAAAGTTCATTCGAGGGACCTACTACAAAAGATGCGAGTGTATATTTTGGGTTTAAATTCGTGGTTGGATCCACCCGAAATTCAAGACCGATTTGATTTTCAAGTTTAGAAGCAATTTCTTTTGTCGGTGATTTCTTTATTCCTCCCACCAAGTGTCCGTCAACCATAAATTCTATCTTTTTGACCGAAGGATCGATCGTGCGTACGATGCCAAGGATATTCTTGTGGTACTTATTTTCTACCCATTCTTTGGCAAAATTATTAGGAAGAGCGATAAAAAAGACGCCATCACGGTTATCCACAAGTCGGCTGTTTTTGAGCCACGTGGCAAAATTTGCTCGAGAAACCTGCACCTCCATTTCCCCAAGAACTGATTGCCAGATTTTTTCGAATTCCATAAGAAAGATTAAGATTGGTAAAAAAAGATAAGTAGAAAGCCGTGAGAAAGCATTGTAGCACGCACGCGGAGAAAAGAGCGCAACAACTCCTTCTTCGAGTAATTGTAGTGATAGTGTGCGTGGAGTCAAAGAAGTCAAAAGGCGAAAAATGGGGATTTTCTGTTGAAAACTCGTTTACGAGGGCGTGCGTTTGATACAATATTATTCCTGTGTTATGATGCAATACACACATGTCCCGCACCTACCAGCCTAAAAAAAGAAAACGTGCCCGTACGCACGGATTCCTTGTTCGGAAGAGGACTCCCGGAGGCCGAAACGTGCTTGCGCGGAGGCGAAAAAAAGGACGCGCCCGCTTGGCGCTCTAAGGAATGGTTAAAAAAAAGGACCGGCTCCCGATTGGGGAGTTTTTCCTTAAAAAAGGAAAGAGCATTTTGCGCAAGGGACCACATCTTTCTTTGCGTGCAAAAATGAATGAGTGCGGATATTGTCGCATAGGAGTAACTATCAAAACATCAGTAGAAAAAAAATCCACCATGCGCAATTACTGGAAAAGAAGGATACACTTTGTTGCACATCGAGGCGTAAATAAAAAAGAAGGAATAGACATGCTTTTCACACTCGACACCCATGCAGAAAAAAGAGACCGCGCAATAGTGCTACGCGAAGCCCAGGAACTTATAAAGAGTGTATCCTTTACGCGCTAATGTTCTCTTTTATCGTTACGGCATACCACGAAGTTCTGTATCAACCACTCCTCAATGCGATCGTGGTGCTTTATAACACAGTTGCATTTGGAGACGCAGGCGTGGCGATCATTCTCTTAACATTGCTCATTCGCCTTGTACTCTACCCCGTGTTTCATAAAGGAGTGAGGCATCAAGCCGCGATGCAGCGCCTCCAGCCACATCTCAAAAAAATTCAAGAAAAAAAATGGGATGATCCCAAGCAACAACTCGAAGCTATCCGCGAACTTTACAAAGAACATGGCACCAATCCTTTTTCCGGATTTCTTTTACTCCTCGTGCAAATTCCGGTTATCATTGCGCTCTTTCAGATCGCGCGTGCCATACTTTCCCCGGACATTTTTGGCGAACTATACTCGTTCGTTGATGCGCCTACGGAGATCAATCCTAAGTTTCTTGGCTTGATAAATCTCCACGAGCGTAGTATCGTGGTGGTGGGGATCGCCTCGATTTTGCAGTATCTACAAGCAAAATTAAGCATAACCAAAAAAGCGAGCGGAGGGGAAAGTGCGCAGGAACGCATGATGCGGCAGATGGCATTATTGGGACCAGGCATCACGTTCGTAGCATTTTTCAATTTCCCCGCCGCCGTGAGCCTCTATTGGCTTACCTCTTCTGCATTCTCGCTTTTTCAACAGTACACGGTATACCGCGAACAACCACATGGAACAGACAACCCAATTTCTAAAAAAATTCGTTGAGCTTCTCGGATTCTCCGATTTCCAAGTAGAGAGCGATCTTGAGCATCGGCACGTTACTATTTTTATTCGTGATCACGCAACCATTATTCAAGACAACCTCCCGATGTTCGTGGAGCACATAAATCATGTGGCACAGCTTGCGGCAAAAAAATATGGAGAATCCTCTTTGTTCGTGGACGTGAATAATTATCGCCGCGAACGCGAAAATCTTATCGGAGAACTTGCCCGCGCGGCGGCACGAAAAGTAATGGTTACCAAGCAGGAGATCTCTCTCCCCGCCATGAATTCATATGAGCGGCGCGTGGTGCATACCGCACTTGCAGCGCACCCTGAGGTGATTACCGAAAGTTCCGGTGAAGGGAAAAACAGGTATGTCGTAGTGCGTCCGTTGGGAACAGAAAAGAAAGTAGAAATAAATGGAGATGCGATCCCTGCGCGCGAAGAAGTGCGCACAGGAGAAGTTCAATTCGGGAGCGAAAGCGAATAAAGTTTTTGGTCGTAGCGGTTTATAAAATAAAGCGAACTTGAAGCAACGCGAAGGGATGTGGCGTCGATCGGATTCGCGGGCTCAAACATTTTTTTCACATGTCCGTCCAAAAGGCTTACGCGATAAAATCCGTCTTCGGTAACGAGTGATTTTTGGAGATAGTGGTCAGGAAGGCGCGCGGTTCGGAACTTTTTTTGATCAAGAGGAATAGCGCAATAGAGCGCATCCACAAGCGCATCAGCGGTGCTCGAGGTGGCGTTCTTTATTTCCAATGCTTCCGCGGCAGAAATTTTTCCGAATGCACATTTTGGCGGAAGCGTGAGAAAAGAGAAAGAACGTATTGCTTCCCCTGTGGGTAAAATGAGCATAAGCGATCCCCCTCGCATACTCGTATTCGCTGAAAAAAGAATCCCATTTTCTCCCGAAGGGTTCCAGAGAGCCATACTCCCCCTTGTGTCAAGTTGAATAGGCGCGAGAGATAAGGAGGGAAGAGAAAGAGAAAGGAGATGTCCTTCAAAAAGCGCACTTGGACGATCGCTCAAAATTATGCGGTTTGGTGAAGGCCAAGAGAGAGAAAGATCGATCGCAGAAAGGGTAAAAAGCGAGGATGGGATCGGAGTGCGATCTTTGAGGTTCAATATCGCGATAGAGGTTTTCCCGTTCGTTTCTGTGGTATAGGCCACACGGAGATCGTTCGGTGTGGCGGCAAGCGAGAGGATTTTTCCCGGAAGCGCGCTCCATCGCTTTGCGGTGGCGTCGAATAAACTTGCTTGTTGCGCTGCGGGGTCGCCAAAGAGTACCACTACTTTTTGGCCATCATGCGTAAAGACAGCGCGCGAAGGGCGATCGAGCGCGTTTGAGCTTTCGGTTACTGCATCTTCTCCCGGCAATGCAAGCGATACTTGCCCGTTCGTTCCCACCATGCGCACGCCGCCATTTTTAAGCGGTGCGTAACCAATGATGCCGAAAGAACTTATTTCTGAAAGGCGAGGTGAAAACGTTGGTTCCCCGGTACTCTCATTCGTTCCCGCAGGCTCTTCATCCAACCCCCCACTCCTCGAAGCTTCCGGAAGTTCTTCTCCCGTGCCAGGGAGCAATCCCCCCGGAAGCGGTTCGTCCGAGGATGGCTTCGTAGTGCGAAAGAAAAGAAAGAATATAAGAAATCCCAGCACGCCAAAGCCGAAAATTATACCGAAAATAGTGAGTAATTTTTTCATTAGTCAGATTTATCTTTTATCAATAGGTCTTTCTGCGGAGTCCGCCGGTTTGCTTGGGCTCGGTGTTTTTTTAGTGCATTCTTTGAGAGGATCCTTTATCTCGCGGCACTGCGTACCCGCTTTGCACGAGATATTACTGCAATTTGATTTTTGAGAACATTGCAGAGTGCCCGCATTGCTTTGACATCCATACGTCTTGAATCTTTCGGGAACAAAATTCTCCAATCCAAGTGTTTCTTCTAAGGTGTTAATACGGTCGATGGGGGGATTTTGGCGAAGCGTGGTGAGGTCTGGATTAATGACGCCCAAGAGGTATGTGGCTCCCAAAAGGAGCACGAGCCCGATGAGCGCTTGTTGGATCCACTTATTCGCTTCTCCCACTTGCGTGGTGTTCCCTCCTGCGGTCGTACGGAGAATGGCACCATACACAATTGCGCCGAATGCCAAAAGTCCTGCAATAAGCATGGCAAAACGGTATACATTGAATACGAGCCCCCCGACTCCTGTGCCAGGTTCCCCCGTGCCGCCGAGCGGGAGGTTCGTGTTGACTGTGGGCAGGAGTTCTTGTGCGTACGCAAAAGAAACCACCCCTACGACGCATAAAAGAAAAAAGAAGAAAAATGTGTGAAAAAAGAATTTCATGTAATTATTGAGAAAAACGAAAAGTTGTTTCTGAAGAAGCACGTGTTTCGACATTGCCGGGAATTTCAATCTGCACGCGTGCGGATATTGTTTTTCCCGGGCGCGGGTTAAACACGTTCACAGAAACGAGCGAGGGGGGGTCGTTCGGAATTGGGGTCTCTCCGTCTACCTCCCATGCATACGAAAGAAGAGAAGGGCTTGTGACGTTGAAGAAAAAAGGAAGTGCGCGAAGAGTAAATGAAGGAGAAGCAATGGCGTTCTTGGGGAACGGGGAGTCAATCACCACCTCTGGAGCTACCGTGGGAATGCGAATCGCTTTCACCAGCACTTCTCCGGTGCCACGAAAATCTTCCACCTGCACTCTCACGATTCGCACAAATCCCGGCACATCTCCTGCGCGAAGAGAAACGGTTTGAGCTCCGGGAGTATTTTGTACCAATGTGTCATCGACGTACCAATAAACCGTTTCTCCCGCAAGCGAGACGCGCTTCCCCTGTTGGAGCACTTCAAGAGAAACTATGACGCGCGCGCCGGGAGTCGGCAATGCTTTTCCGTCATAAAATTCGGGCACTGCGCTCTGCGCGCGCCAGGTAAATACGAGTTCGGGAAGGGAGGATTGCGCATGTGCAGGAAAAAAGAAGAAAAGCATAAGCAGAATTCCTCCGGCGACAAAAAGCGACGCAAAGTGGCGTGAAAACAAAAAACGGTTATCGGTTAAGATGAATTGCATTTTGATCAAGCCGGACGCCTTGCGCGCCCGGCGTGTTTGAAAAAAGCCCTTCTTTGAGTTCCTCGACCGGTTCTCCTGGCATGCCGAATGCCCGTTCGTCAATATCTGCGTTCGTGGATCTGCCACCGGTTTCTTGAGGAGAAGCAAAAGGAGAAGAAGCTGTGTAGTTAGTGGCGCCTTGCGTCGTTGCACGCGGCATACGCTCTTGCCATTCCTTCGTGCCCTCCCCCGCACGTTCCATGTGTTGCAGCGACTTAGCACCCGCACCACGAATACTTTGAGGGGCAGGCGAAGAAGTCACCCCTTTTCCTTTTGTTGCCGAAGCTACCTCCCCTGCTTTTGCGAGCGCGGAAGATGGATGACGGTCAGCCCATACAGTAAGACCCCACCCGAGAGTCAAAAGTGGAAGTGCCCCGACCCAAGGGACAAGCTCAACAACCCAAGAAATTAACTGTCGCATGGCGGGAACACCCTTCAGGGCAAGATATAAGAAAATCATTGCACTTATGGCGTCAATGATCCAAAAATCATCTAAGAGGAAAAAGACGAAAATGATTTCAATGAGGTCGAAGAGAATAAACACAGACCCTATGAGTATGATCTCAACAGTCGATATTTTTGGTTCCGGAAGGGAATTTTCTTCGTCCATTGCGTTAGATTATATCACGTTTTGGATGCATCTTTTTCTTCTAATATCTGTTGAGGATTTGTGGTGATGAGGCGGTCTTCAAAATAAGACGCGATGATCTGGAGCGCCACATGGCGCTTGCCGGCGATAAAGAGTCCCGTACCCACTTCGGCGCTCAAGAGCAGTGTTTTTTCTGCATCCGTAAGGTCGAATGCTTTGGCGACAATGTCGATCGTTGCAGGCGCCTGTTTCAAAAGAAGTTGGACCGATGCGTTTGTGACGACCGGTCTTCCGTAGGGCGAGCGCATAAAGTCCTCCACGTCCTGTGTGATGGTTGAAACTCCTAAGTAATATTTGCGCGCGCGTTTTACAAGACCGAAGAGAAAAAGCGCGCTCGATTCGTATTTCATCATCATCCACGCTTCTTCGACAAAAAGAATGCGGCGCTTCAGGCTTGAACGCACGAGGTTCCAGATAAAGTTCAAAATAATGTACATGGCGACGGGACGGAGTTCTTCTTCGAGATCGCGGATAGAAAAAACGATAAAGCGATTGGAGACATCGATATTCGTCGGTTGATTCAAGAATCCAGAAAAACTGCCGCGCGTGAATTTATAAAGTCGCTCTGCCATGCCATGCCCGCCCTCAAGATTGCGGAGCACCGTTTCAAGATCGGACATAAGTGGAGGTTCGACTCCCACAAAACTCTCTCCCGCGACGATGCCGCGCGAGGAATAGGTTTCGGTGATCGCGCGATCTAAGACCGCATCTTCTTCGGGCGTGAGCGTGCCACCGAACATGAGCTTCACGAGTCCCGAAAGATTAGAGATGTGGGAACGGAGTACGTCCGAAGGGTCTTCGTCTTCTGGTACGAAGGGAATATCGAATGGATTAATATGCTCGTCGGAGGAAATGGAAATGTTGAACATGCTTCCCCCCAAGGCGTTCGCCAGTTTCACGTATTCGTTCTCGGGATCGATCACGATAATGTCGGTGCCTATCATGAGGCTTCGGATGATCTCCAGTTTTGTGGCGTATGATTTTCCCGAACCAGACTTCGCAAAAATAACCTGGTTTGCATTCTCGAGCGAAAACCGGTCGAAGATCACCAAGCTTGAGTCGTGCCGATTAATGCCATACATAATGCCTTCGCGCGATGAAAGGTCTTCGGACACGAACGGGAAGAACGAAGAAAGGGGCCCGGAATTCATCGGGGTCGTGATGCCCAAGTGGTCATCGGCGAGCGGGAGAATGGTAAGAAGTCCCTCGAGCTGTTCGAATACGGCAGATTTTGCAAAAATGAGTTTTGATTCTAAAAGCGAAGTGAGTTTGCTCTCGAGTTTTGCAAGCTCTTCGAGGTTCGCCGCATAGATCGAGATGTACACGCCCACCATAAAGAGCTTTTCCTGTCCCTGTTGCAATACGTCCCGGAGCGATTCTATATCATTCAAGGCCGTTTCGAGCATGGGATCCCGCACCATTCCCTTATCTTGCTGGTCGCTGATCTGGGAGCCGATCTGCGCGGTTTTTTTTCTCAAATTTTTGAGTGCCGTTGCCGTGTCCGACGGGTTCACGAAGATTGAGATGTCGAGAAGGTTCGGCATATTGATCAGGGGCTCAAACCATCCCGTCGCAAGATAGCGCGGGTAGGAAAGCACAAAAACGGTTTTCACATATTTCTCCCCGATCTTCAAATGACTCGATTCCACTTCGATAGCGGAAGGAGCAATGATCTTTTTTATTTCTTGGGGTTCATGTGTCATAGGGATTATGCTTGAAGAGAGGGCGATGCAATGCCTTTTTTCTCAACGGTTTCCGGATTATAGAAATTGTAGAACAGTTCGATGAGCGCTTGGTTTTCGAGCGCCAACACTTCAAGCCCTACCGCTTCGAGTCCTGCGGTCACTTGCGCCACGCGTTGATCGAGCTGGGAGACATGTTCCGAAAAATTCTCATCGCTTTTTTTCTTGAGCTCTGTTTCGTTCGGTTTTTTCTTGCCGAAAAAAGAGAGCACTCCTCCGAGTGCGCCCGAAGAAGTATTTGGCAACGTAAATCCCGAGAACGGCACGACCACCAAGAATGCCCTTTCCATCACTGCATTGTCTTTTACGAACGAACGCACGAATTCGCGATATTCGTCTATCTGATTTTGAAGCAGGGCAGAAGTTTCTTCGAGGCGGCGCTTTTCGAGTCCTACCAGATATTCATCAATGTTCACTTTCCGCGCATGCACGACGATCTGAATGGAAAAATCAAGGCTGTTTAAAAAATTCTGATAGGCACCGGTAATGGCATTTTGCTCCTCCTCTGATTTGAGGGAAAAATTTACGCCGTCAACCATAAGCACTTTCAGAAGCCGGCCGCTTTTCAATACGACCGTATTGTCCCTAATCTCATCGATCGGAACGAGGTCTTGAGTGTTTGCGGAGTTTGAGGGCATAGGTGGGGGAGGTTAGTGCTTTAAGCTTTAAGGTTATTATACCTCTCGATTTTGCTTTTTGACATTTTGCCGATTGTTGCTCATCTTCGTTTGTAACGCAGCGAGCATTCCGTAGAGCATCCTTTGTACTTCGTCAAGCAATGTTTCAACTGCAGCATGTAGTAATTTAGGATATAACCGCTTGGCTATAACGATTTGCGTCTCAAGTTCTGCCGATGAAGCGTCAGCGATGCGGAGAAAGTGTAGGTATTCAGGGAGATCTTTCCTTCGGGAACCTTCCGCAATGTTCGATGGGATTGAAACAGCGGCTCTGCGCATCTGGCTTACGAGCCCATATCGTTCTTCTTGGGGGAATTCCTCAGTAAAACGATAAACTTCTTGAACAAGGTAGATGGATTTCTGCCAGACGATGAGTTCTTTAAATGATTTGATATACATGCGCAGTAACCCATTCCTAAAAGCTATAACCCTAAAGCTTTAAGCTCCTTTACCGATAATCGACGCGCCGCGCGAGACGGCGCTCTCCGGTTTGCCGACGAAAGACCTCGTAGCGCCCATCTACTTCGCGAAGCTTGGTTTTCCCCGTGTTTTCTCCGGTTTGTAGTTTTGTCCACACGCTTTTGAGTGATGCTCCAGAAAAGGCCTCTTCGCGGGCAACAGCAACCGCCTCCGGCTTTGTGGCAGAAGGTGTTTTTTTGACCTGCCACGAATAGCGCTGTGGCTTCCAATAAAAGAGAAAAGCAGATGTCGCGGTTGACGCAAGCGGACGGCCATTTACCTTTACGAATGCGAATGCAAGGCCGAGTGAAATAAGAATCATGGAGAGCATGGCGGCGAGCCAGGTTTGTACCATATAAAAAAGCGCGAAACACAATGCACCCGCCACGCCTATATAAAGGAATTGTCGAATCGAAAGTGGCCCTACGATCTTATCTTCTGCTTCGATGAATTGAGGTACTTGGTATTGCATCTTTTATTTTTAACACAGAACCGAAACATGCGCTTATAGCTTGCTTCCTTGTGGCGGAGGAGATGCGGGGATAGGCATGGACTTGTTATTCGCTTCTGTTATTTTGGTGAGAGATTCAGTATCTATCATTTCCTGCGGTGCGGTTGTGGGAGTGGTGTGAATTTGTGAGGTAAGCGGAGAGGAGGGATTTGGTTTTGGTGGTGGTGGAGGAGGGGGTGGGACAGGGAGTCCATGCCGATCGGGGAGAGAAGCTTTCGGTGCGGACTCTTTTGGCACAGGAGTTTCTATACGAGAATGCGCAGGAGTCGGCATATCGCGGAATGCGGCAGTCGTGGGAGGTGTGGAAGGTTTTTGCGCGATGGGAGTTTGTGTGGGAATGGGCGAAGGCGTGACGTTCGGGGTAGCTGGCGTATGTGTAGACGAAAGTGCGGTGCGGGATATTTCTTTTTGAGTCATAGTGGGAGATTTGAAATCTGAATAGTGGACCAGACGCGCAGGATGTGCGGGTTGCGTGGGAGAGGTGGGGTGAGGCGTAGGAACTCCACCAAGGTCAATGCGTGCCGGTTTGGGGAGCGCGGGTTTATCGAATTTTGTGTCGTGTATCTTTTGGTCTGCGGGGAGCGAGGGAGAAAAAGAAATTCCCTGCACTGGTGTTGCTGTAGATTCTCTGTGGAGCATCATGGGGGCGGGTGCTGGTGCGGCAGGTGGCTTTGCAATCGGCGGAGTGCTTGGCATGGGTTTTGGCGGAAGCGCGGAAACAATCGGCACGCTCGTTTTTGACATTGAGAGAGGCGCAAGCGTAACGGGTTGGGGTTTTGCGAGAGATTGTGGCATTGGTGCAGGAGAAACAGGACGCGCGAGAGGGGCGGGTTGCGATGCGGGCTTCGCAACAGAAAAAGGAGAAGAGACAGGGAGTATGGGTTTTTGGATATCGGAAGTGAGGTGTATAGGAGCAGAGTGTTGCGGCGCAGAAGAAGGAATTTGCGGGATACGAGAAGAAGTAAGTGGCACGGGTTGTGGCGCACGATTCACGGTCGGCACTGTCGATTTCCCTGACGAGGCAAGCACCACAGGAAGCGGACGGAAGTTTGCGAGAAGTTCAGTTTTTATGGGCGTAAATATTTTCGTGCCTATCTCCGAAGCAATAGAAGAAGCAAGTTGGGGATTATTGAGCCCCAATGCCTCGTTCATTTCACGGGCAAGATCGTAGTCGTGAATGAATCCCATAAGTACAAGCGTGGTAAGTTGTTCCACGATGAGGATTTTTTCCTCGTCCACGAGATGGTGATTCACGCATATTTGCGCCATAATTTGCGGGTTAGCCGGAGAATCGATCGCTTGCTGGAGTTTTAAGGGAAGCGTGGCCACGCGTTCCTTGAGCCGTTTCTCGGTGAGTTCTTGGATAGGGATCATGAGTGTTTACTGATTAATGTTTTGCGGTAAAACCTGCTTGGCGCTTTGGTTGGCTTTTTTCCGCTTCGCCCTTGTCTTTATCTACATCGCTATAATCAAAAGATCCTGATTCCCGAGCTTGCTCGTCGCTCTTAAAGTCGAGTTTTTCCAAGAACTTCGCACGTTCATCAGGATCCTTCGGTACTTTGATTTTTTTCTTTTCACCCCAGAGCCCCGATTTTTTCCCCACCGAATCAAAGATGATTTTTCCAAATGAATCGGGTTTTTTGGTTACGTAAGCAGTTAGCGCACTTCTTGCGTCTTGTGGCATTTTACTCACAGCCCTCTGGGCAATGCCACGATATGCTCCTCCGGCATATTTTTGAAAAAAGCGACCAACCCCGGTTCTTGCTTCGGGAGGTTTGTAATCTTTAGTTGCGTTACGTGCTGCCCACATACCTCCTTTTTGCCTGATTCCCTTGCCCACGCCCATAGCAATCCCCGTACCAATCCCCCCAGCAGCTTTGAACGCCGCCTTACTCCCCTCAATCCCAAGTTTTTGTGCGGCAAAAAGTCCGCCCAGCGTAATGCCGCAGAGTACTGTTACCTGAAGCAGGTTTGTGATGATGGGCGTCAAGAATCCCCCAATCGCATTGCCGAGCGGGTTTGAACCCTGGATCGTTGCGGTGCTTAAGCCCACTTCGCGACTCCCCATTTCCTCGGCAGTTTTAATCGTAAGCCACAAAAAGAAAACCACGACGGGGGCAAAGATCACCTGTTTAAAGAATTTGCCCCACCAATCGTCGAAATGTTTTGAAAGAGAAGGGAAGATCCACGCCGCCCATGCGAGCGGCATCATGATCATGAGAATAGAGATATACACATATCGAATGAGGAGCATCACGATAAGCGCACCGAGCGTGATGATAATAAAAAGAAGCGCGAAGATGGTGAAGAGCACCGAGGCTAAGGGGGCGAGATATTCCCCCAGCTGTTCGCCGAATGCCCCCGCAGAGGGCCAATCATCTCCGAGTTCAATAAAGAATTTTTGAGGAGCAAACGCGCCCGCAAGTGCCGTGGTAAAACTAACATATCCCCCCGTAGGGGCTTTCGTCGAAATGTCTTCTCCCATGGGATCTACCGATGCAAGAAATGCGCCAGTCAGTTGGTCCGAAAAGTTCAAAATAGTTCCTGCGATCACAATGCTGAAATTCACGAGGATTGCGGCAAAAATAAGCTTTGCCATCATTTGCTTCATACCGTAGCTTTCGCGCCGGAGGATGGTCATGATTGCCATCACCACAATGCCGAGCACAAAGCCGAGATTTGCGATATACGTTGTCACTTTGACCCCCGACTGTACGAGCGGGTCGTCTGCAATGTGCTGGCTTATCTCAAGGAGCACCGAAACCGCCCATGCTTCGACTGCGACCACGAGTCCGAAGACCGAGGCGATGATAGTGGATACAATAAAAGAAACTCCCTGCACTATACTGCCAATGAAGCAATCAGCGGGGCTCGTGATACATGTAAACCAACTCGCTGATGCCTGTTGCGGAATGAGTATCAAAAAGAGCGCAAGCATTCCCCCGAGCATGAGTACGCGGGCATTGGTTTTGAATAATGCGCGCACTCTATTCATCGCCAGGGACACAGTCATCAAGCGCCGTGTTGGCACGACTCAATCTCCGCTGGATGTCTATGTAGACATCTTGAGTTTCAGCAAGTTCCGTGCGGCTTTCTTTTATCGAGCCGAAGCGTGTGCTGAATTCGAGCGACCTTGCAACATAGTCCACTGTTTTCTTGACCAGTTGTTCCTCCTCGATCGTTTCAATGAAGATCTTTGCGTTCAGGATAACTGTTCTCAGGGCATCTTGTTTTGAAAGGATTAAAGCGACAAATGGGAGCAAGGATGCTTTTCCTTGCTCGGCTCTCGTAAGGCGTTTATTAAACATCTCAGTGCGTTCAGCGTTGCCGATTGCCGTGGCCCGCTCGATCCTAATATGGCATTCGGCGATGGCTTCATTAAAGAGAGGGAGCGCCTGATCTCCGATATCAATAGCTTGTTCGTAGAGCGAGAGCGAGGTTTCCTTGTTATTCACCACCCCATATGCATCACTGAAGAATCCGGCTTGTGGATCGGGCTCTGCAAATTGGCTACTCTTTTTTGTACTGACTCCCAAAAGGCCCTTGTCGCCGCTAAAGATGAGCTTGTTGAGTGCCGAGTCCACCAAGGCCGCGATGATGGCACTGATATCTTCCGCGCCTACGATATTTGGGAACGCCGAGGTGAGTGCCTCGGTGGTTGCCGCGCCCACGGCGGTGCCTGGGGTGGTGGCTTGCCAGCCATTTGCATCGCAGGTCTTGTATGAAGTACAGACGCCATTTTTGCATACCGCCGAGCCGGGCACATAGCCCGGGAAGCTTTTTATTTCTGATTCAGCATTAGCTTCTTCAATATCTCTATTACACCCGCCAAACGTAGTAGGGTCGCATCCTTCGGGAGGTGTTTGCGCTTCAATATTCACGGTTTTTGGTGCCGTACAGATTTTTGAAGAAAGGAACCCCGCATTTGCCGTCCCTTCATTTTTCGCGGCTTCCCGTTCGCGCGCGGAAGCGACTGCCATGGTTTCTGCAGTAATGAGCGCCGCGCCCCAGAAATTGTTCTGTGGGGCAAGCAAGGAAAGATACCCTTCCCATCCTCCATTTCTGAAGTCGCGCGAAAATTCCCTTACGTTCGACACCACATCGTCAAGTGTGCATGTAGGTATGGGAGTTAAAAGGTTTTGCGAAGGGATTGGGGTGAGCAGTAATTTTAACGGAGCGCGGAATGGCGTACAAAGAAAAGGAATCGCCTGCTGGATCACGCCTCCGGCGACCACGTTCGCCGAATCTTCCAAAAATCCCTTCCAGTTAGTAACGAACTGAGGCTTGCCGTTTCCTTGGATCCATCCAATGACTTGCTGGGACATACGGTGGATCATGGTGGTTTTCAGTTGCTGGATCAACGCATCAAGAAGAACTTTACCGAGCCATTTTAAAAATTCGGAGATACTTTGCGCAAGATTTGCTGGATCAAAGACAGGGAGAGTTGCCTTGGCCACCGAAACGCCGAAGAGACGATGCAAAAGGGAGGTGGGGGCGTTTTCGGAAACCCCCTGTGATTCAAGCAAGAGTCCTGCATTTTGCACTGCTTTCGAAAACGCAAGAAGCGTATGTTCGTATTGCGCCTCTTTTGCTTTGATCGTGTAATACGCGCGGAGCGGATCACTGCTTTGCAAAAGACGCAGATCGCTTTCGCGCTCGGTAAAGAGTTCGAGAAGCAAAGTGTGCAATTCAAGAAATGGTGCAGGAACGCGGATATGTTTGACATCAAGCAATATCTCCTCAATGGCGGTCGCGCCCGCATTGAGTTTTTCCGGAAGCGATTCGGAAAGCAAAGCAAACTGTGGGCGCACGGCATTGCGCCCAACGGTCACTTCCAAAAACCCAAGATACGACTCGATGTCTTCGCGGGTAGGGTTTTGGATTACCGACACGCCGCGTGGGATCGTGCGGGGCTTAAAAGATGGTGGTTGGGTTTCGGGTGTGGGAAGCGCGCGAAGCAACGTCTCGATCTCGGGGGCGACAAGGGCGCGTTCTTTTCCCTGCGGACCCTGCGGATTCGCGCGAATGAATTCGCGCGTCATCGTGCCGGTAAAGAGTTCTGTCAAGTTGTCTGTTTCAGGGATTGGAGGAAGATCAGCGTCAGAAAGCGCTTCTGGTTCTGGAGAAGGAACGGGAAGTGGAAATGAGGGTATCGGTTCTACGAATGCGTTTTGTGTGGTGGGGTCGGATATGCGCGCGGTTTCACGTTCTTCGTCCAAAGAAAACGTAAGGGCAAAATCAGAAAAAAGAAAAGCAAGCGAACCGAACGCGGTGGCAACCAAAAGAAAAAGAGAAACCAACTTTTTAAAATCAAAATAGTGCATCACAAGGTGGAATACTCCACATATAAAGTATAACGCATATCATCCACAAGATATGCAGAAGATATACACACACTTTCGGGAACTACAAAAGAGTGGCAATACGCGCAATCAATGGCGCATCGAGTTCTTGTGGCCTTCGCGTGAGCGAGAAATTCTCTTTTGAGAAGCATGCAGTAAGGCGCATGAATTCTTCCGGAGCAAGTGAGCCGAGTTGTGTGCGCGGGAGTTTTGCCGCATCGCGCAAATTATTGCCCACGGTTTTTCGTGGATGCGCAAAGAGCACGAAAATCGCACGGTCTTCGCGTGCGATCTGTGTCGCATCGCGTACGGTGAGGTTCGCGCGAGGCGTGAGTGTGAGCACGGCACTTTCTACTTTGGGGGGAGGCATAAAAGCACTGCGGGGAATGTGCATAAGAATCGAAGCATCTGCCCAAAGCGCGAGAGAAGCGGCAAGTTTATTCATCTGCGGTGCGCGTAGAACGGCGCGTGCGGCAACTTCTTTTTGCATCATGAGAGCTGTGATGCGCGGGAGCGGGATACATGAACCGATAAGTCGCAAAAGATGGCCTGTCAAGTAGTAGGGAATGTTGCCGACAATCGAATACGATTTATGATTTATGATATATGGCTTAAGTACGGTGCGTACGTCGCCAGTGAGGATTTCTATATCCCCCATTCTTAATTCGTCAATCTTGATTCTTAAATCCTTTGCCAGCGCCCCGTCTTTTTCGATTGCGAGAAGTTTGGCTCCCACGCGCGCACAGGATTCGGCAAGCGCAAAAGTAAGTTCACCGTGCCCGGCTCCGATTTCGATCACCGTTTCTCCTTGGTGCGGAGTGAGTGCGGCAATGATGCGAGAAACAACTTGTGTGTCCTGCAGAAAATGTTGTCCGAGTTTTGCACTCATCGTTTATCTTGAATCATAATTCATACATCGTGCGGTTCATTCTGTGATCAGTCGAGCGTAATGTATCGTTCTTCGTCATCCGAGAAGACACGGGTAGAAGACGCAAGGCTTTTAAACACAAAAAGCTCTTGGGGAATTTCGGAAATAAAACGAGAGGGAAGATCATAAAAAGAAAGCGCAAGCCATTTTCGTGCGCGCGTCATAGCAACGTACATCAAGCGGCGCTCTTCTTCGAGTCCTGCACGTTCTTCAAAAGAACGGGCATGTGGCAATAATCCTTCACTACATCCTGCAAGAAACACGCGCGTGAACTCAAGTCCTTTGGCGAGGTGTATCGAAGAAAGAATGACCGACGCATTCCCTGTGGCGCGTTGCGGTTCTTCGTGTGCTTCGAGCAGTGAGGCGCGTTCGAGGAACGTGCCAAGCGAATCGAATTCGCGCGCGAAGCGCATGAGCGAAAAAATATTTTCTTTACGCTCTTCAGCATTGGGGAAATGTGCTACGAGATATTCAAAATACGATGTGGCGCGGATGAATTCAGCAAGAGCTTTTTCTGGCGTTGTGGATTCAGAGATAGTGTTGCGTGCGTCCTCAAGGGCTAAAAAGCGTGATTTTAAGAGGTTTTTTTGCAGTCGCTCACGGCTCAATTCATCTTGCGGGTTCCATGCATATTTGAGGAACGCGAGTGCATCTTTCACTTCACGCCGGTCATAAAAACGCACGCCCCCGAAGATATGATAAGGAATGTTCCGCACAATCAGGGCCTGCTCAATGGCGCGCGACTGGGCGTTCGTGCGGTAGAGCACGGCAGTAGTTGGCACATAACCTTGATCATGACGATGACCGATTATGGCGGGATCATTGTTGCTTGGCGCCATTTTTTTGATGTCATTGTTGTCGTTATGAGTCATAGTGTGGATCTCCCACGCGATCCACTCCGCTTCTTCGTTCTCGTTGCGCGCTTCAGTCAAGCGGATCAATTCCCCTTCTTCGTTTTCCGTCCAGAGCGTTTTTGGTTTTTGGCGTTCGTTTTGTGCGATGACCGCGCTTGCGGCGGCAAGAATCATTCCGGTCGAGCGATAATTTTGATCGAGGATGACGGTTTGCGCTTCAGGCCAGTGCGTATCAAAATGCAAAAACGTATTGAGGTTTGAGCCACGCCATGAATAGATCATTTGATGATCGTCGCCCACTACGCTCACGCTATGCGGTGTGGATGACGTGCTTCCTGCAAGAAGACGAATGAGTTCGTATTGCATGGCGTTCACGTCTTGGTATTCATCAACCAGAATATGATGGTATTTGTTTTGATATGCCTTGAGGCGCTCGGGATGTGCGCGGAGCATGCGCACCGCTTTTTCTATCAAGTCGTCGAAGTCGAATGCATTCGTGCGCACAAGTGCCTGCTCATAGGCATCGTAAATAGTTTTCATAAGCTCCATGTCATTGCGCGCGAAGACCGCAACGTCTTCGAGCGTGTGCATGCCGTTCTTTACATGCGAGATCGCATGCGAAGCTACTGAGGGTGATATGGTTTTGCTTGGCACGCCGAGCGCTTTTAAGGTTTTCTTGATGAGCGAGAGTGAATCATCAGAATCATATATCAGAAAATTAATGCCACGCCCGACAAGGCGGTGCTCCATGCGGAGTATTTTTGCGCCGAATGCATGGAAGGTGCCCAAAAATGGTCCCCTCGCCCCCGACGCAAGTTCTGGTAGGTAGCGCGCCGCACGCTCCCTCATTTCTTTTGCGGCCTTATTCGTGAAGGTCAATCCGCAGATCGTTTCTGGTTTTGCGCCCGACGTGATGAGGTGTACCAGGCGGTGCGTAAGCGTGAGGGTCTTTCCGGTTCCTGCGCCGGCAACAATGAGCAGGGGCTTTAAAGAAGCAGAGGCGGCATGCGCTTGGGATGCGTTGAGTTCAGAATGGGATTTGGATTCGGGCATAAGAAGGATAGGCACATTCTATCAGAGGAATCTGAAATGAAGAAAGGAAAGAGGGCTATGTGCAAACTCTCTTCTATATATAAGGGAAACATAGGGCTCGCTTGGAGCGTGGAGAAAGGCATGGTATAGTACCGGTATTAGCAGATTTTCTACTATTTTTAGTACGGCAAAGTATCCGTACGCCGTAGGCGTCTTCTTTCTTTGCGCGAGCATCATACTTGGTCTTTTTGAGATTGAATCCAAAAGATTTGAACACGCACGGGGTATTTTTGGAGGGCCGTCTATTGTCATGGCATCCCAAATGGAATTAGCTATTCCTCTTATGACGGGGGCGTCTTCAATGGTTGCGGGGAACGATGATTTTGAAGCGTCTCGTGGAGGGAAAAAAGTAATGATTCAAGCAGGGTCGCTTTCCGGAACCCTTATGGACAAGAGTTTTCTTCCCGAAAGAGGGGCGCAGGGCAATCTCATGTCGTATGTCGTAAAGCGCGGCGATACGCTTTCTGGCATTGCGTACGATTTTGGCATTTCCGTGCAGACCATCATTGACGCAAACTCTGAAGTACGGGCGCGCATCTTGCAGATTGGTCAAGAACTCACCATTCTTCCAGTGTCCGGTATTGCCTATACCGTACAGGAAGGCGAGACCATAGAGACGATTGCGACGCTTTTTGGACTCCATGTTTCGCAGCTTCGGGAATTCAACCGCTCCGTGAATCTCGATGCGTTGTCATCAGGAGCAGTGATTGTAGTTCCCGGTGCGCGCCAATCGCTCATGCGTGAGAGCCGCGGTGCGGCACTCCCCGACCTCAATGGGTATTTTGCGCAGCCCGTGCAGGGATTTAATTGGGGCAAGCTTCACGACAAAAATGCAGTTGATATTGCAAACGCGTGCGGCACGCCTGTCGTGGCATCCGCAGAAGGACTCGTCACTGACCTTGCGGAAGGATGGAACGGCGGCTACGGTAATTTTGTGCTTGTGGAACATCCGAATGGCACCAAAACGCGCTATGCACATCTCGCGCTCATCGAGAGCATGCTTGGTGATTATGTGAATCAAGGCGCGCCGATCGGCACAGTAGGAAGCACCGGCAACACGCACGGCCCGACGGGATGCCATCTGCATTTTGAGGTTGAGGGTGCGCAGAATCCTATGGTAAAATAAAAACGATGAAAGAAGGAAAATCACAAGTTCCCTCTGGCCAGGAAGACCCGCGAGAATTTTGGAATAAAGAAGTATTTTTGCGTCCCGAAGTGCAGCAACACATCGAAATTGTGCAGCGTATTGCCGAGGGGACGTATAAAGTCTCTTTTAATAAAGAGAAAAAAGAAGTAAGCATCAAAGACCGAGACGGAAAGAATATTTATTTTGGATCATCCGAAGAACTGCACAGGTGGTTCGACGAAACCATGATGGCGCCCGATCCAGAAAAGAAAGAAGAGTGGCACTAAGCTATACCTTTCCTCGTAGCCGATAACCCCGACGCCAGAGGTCGAGGTTCCGACCCGCCAAAGCGGCGTCGGAACTAAACGTTTCTGTGAAGTATTTTGGGTAATGACGCGGCTCCCGAATCTTACTGAGTTGGTTTGACGGGTAATTGTTTTTTGCCGCCACCGGAGGGCGCCCCGCCTGACGTATTGAAGGTTTGCACGGAAATGGTCGGAGAGAGTGCAATATTGCCAAGAGCATCCGTGGCTTTTGCATAGAGCGTATGCGCTCCGTTTGGCACCGAGAAAGAATCCCACGAATACATATAGAGAGAGGAAGAGGGAGCTGCTCTCTGGCCGTTGCCTAAAAGAATGTTGGCATCGCGATAGAATTCAACTTGGGCGACACCGCTTATGTTGTCAGTTGCGGATGCAGTAATCGTTACGTGCTTCGAAACCTCGGTTCCTGTAATCGGCGCAGTAAGGGAAGTCGAGGGAGCGGTATTATCCGTGGTGATGTTTACGTAATCAGAGTATGTGAAAAGTCCAGATAAATTGTGTGCGAGCGCACGAATCCAGTGCACGCCGTCTGAAAGAGTTGTCGTATCAAGCGTGGCTTCAAAAGGAGGCATGGTATCGATGCCGATGAGGGGGCCTCTTTTTTCGAATTGAACTTTCCAAATGCCTATTGGGTCAATGGCGGATGCGGTAATTAAGATAGTTCCTTTGACCGCGGGACCAGCGGGCAATCCAACCGTAACCGTCGTGGGGGGTGTATTGTCTACGAGGATCGAAAGTGTCGCTTGACCTACGTTTTGGACTATATCATATGCTTTTACGAGGAGCGTATGCGATCCATCACTTATCGTTGCGGTATCAAGTGATATTCTATCTCCTTCTCCGCCGACAACATCAAGCACGTCGAACGGTGTTGCTTCTCCGTCTTTATAAAACTCTATTTTTTCTACTCCGTTCTGATCCGTTGCGTAGCCAGTCACGAGTATCGTGCCAGCGTACGCAGTCCTTGGCAGGATGCTCGTAGCAGATGGAGATAGCGAAGGGGAAACCGACGGTGGCGTTCTATCAAGGATAATGCGTCCCAGAGGCGAATCTGTGGTATTCCCGGGGAATCCTACGTGTGCGCCCGAGAGATCGTAGGCACGCGCAAAGTAATAGAAGAATCCCTCCTGATATGGCGGAAGCGCATTCACAGCTACTTCATACGGAGCCGTCGCATCGGTGCCAATCAAGTAAGTCGTTCCATTCAAGTAGGAGTAGAATTCAACTTTTTCGATGCCCGAGGCATCCTGCGCGTCTGCAGAAAGGAGAGTGGGGGTGAATCCCACAATAGTGTCATAGGGCGGCGCGATGAGGGACACCGTGGGAGAGATAAAATCGGTCTTCCCGATCGTGACGTCCACCTCGAGCACCGTTGGTGTTGCCGAAATCGTCGTGATGCGTGTGCCATTTGCGGGATCCACGAATGTATCTCCTGGAATGAAGGTGGAGCGTTCGTAGAGAGTAAAAAAGGGTTCGTCTTCTCCTTCTTCTGGGTCTGGGTTTGGAACGGTAAATCCGCCGGGAATCGCTTGCTTGATCAAGCCGGATTGCCCCGCAACTCCGTTAACGGTCGTATGATAAAAAGCGCCGGTGGTAATGTAGGGGTCGTCGGTCTCTATTACGATTTCATCATCAACAGAACCTATGGGTTGGCGATATTCGATCCAAAAATATTCTCCATTATTGCGAGGGATTTTGAGTGCTTGGGTGCCGAGAGAAAAAAGTTCGATCGGCTCGATCGCATATCTACCGTTCGTCGTGACCGTTTGGATGTTGTGTCCACCTCCCGAAGCAAGCCAGCCGAAGTGTTCTCTGTGGAGTGCATTATGCGATGCGTTTGTGGCGGTTCCCATAATGGAGTAGTAGTCGCCATATTCCTGATTCGTGCAGGCATTCGATCCTCCCGGAATGCAAGGAAGATAGTTGTTCGTGTAGAGATAATTAGCGTGAAAACTCCCCAAATTGTGTCCCAGTTCATGACCGGGAATGCGCATAAACGTAGCATAATTTATGTGAATCAAGGACGTTGAGAGCAACGCTTGTCCATCGGGGGTTTGCACCAATGATTTACCAAGAGACGCGCTCCCCGCCCACCCGCATGGGGTAAAGTCAGAGACGACCATCAATCGGTCATAGGTTGTAAAATTGAGAGATGGATTTGCAGCTTTCGCGGCATTGATCGCTGCATTTCGGACAGTATTGACACCGCAGGTTTGATTGATGGGCATCTGATACCACCCAAACACATCCGTAGCCGCAGAAGGATCAACGACGCCGCTCAATGATACTTGTCCATAAGAACTATCTGCATAGTAGTCCTCAACTTGTTGCATGGCACCTGCCACGTCCGCGGAAGGAAGTCCCGACGGGGGTGTGTTTTGGAAGTTGACCAACAATACAACTGTCTTTTGATCTCCGTAGGTTGGTGACGCACTGGTTGTTGTTTGACTGACCGTGAGTCCACCCAGTTCTCCGCTTTCGGCTCCGAGCGTTGCCCCACCATCAAGGAGAAGGTCGCTGTCTAATTGAAGCCCCGCCACCTTAACTTCTGTTCCCGAGATCAGATCTTGTTTGAATGGGCGGATGGGGTGGAGCGTGATGCGTTCGTTTTGTTTTGTGATAAGTGTATATTGCTCCACGGTCGTTTTTTCTTGAAGAAAATCCGCGTGGAGTACTTCCAATCTCCCCTCTTTGGCAACTTTTTGTTCCACGCATCCGCGACCAACTTCAGCGATCGCACTGCGTTCTTCGGGTAATGCCACGTCGAACATCGCCGCAGTGGGGTTTGCGCGCATTGCTTCCACAAGCGCATGTTTGCGCGCTTGCGCCGCGCGCTGGAGATCTTCGGCGGCATATTTGTTTTTCTTCTCTTTGAATTTTCCGTATACTGTGCGAAACTCTTTTGTTGCGTTCTCCAAGTCAAAAGCCGCTTGCTCCGCGACTTTTTTGTTCGGTTTCTTTCCGAACTGCGCGGGCGATTCGGGTACGCAAGTGATTTTGCTTACCGTGCCGGTATTCTCGTCATACGCGGCTTGGATCACTGCAAGGTTGTCTCTGATATTTTTCGCGTTAGGAACGGCGACGACGAGAAAAACAAGCATTATTGCCCCGAATGCGATCAACTGATGTTCTTTGTTGTCGAGATAGCGCCTATGAAGATCCATATCGTCCATTGGCTCTATTATACCACTACACCTCTTCTCTCAATCGGTAGCTAAATGCCTCCGCCAAATGCTCGGCGGACGTTTTTTCTTTTTCCTCAAGGTCCGCGACCGTGCGCGCCGTTTTGAGCAATCGGTAATACCCGCGCGGAGAAAGATGCGCGGAAGAAAGCGTGCTAA
>Ga0247727_10003491_pt1 | contig 34702 bp, 39 predicted proteins | sample WisWelCaveWW1625_FD_202498 | JGI IMG/M metagenome (GOLD analysis project Ga0247727, IMG submission 202498) | Biofilm microbial communities from Wishing Well Cave, Virginia, United States - WW16-25 | ecosystem: Environmental > Aquatic > Deep subsurface > Groundwater > Cave microbial mat | place...
ATTCCGTTATTCCGTTATTCCGTTATTCCGTTATTCCGTTATTCCGTTATTCCGTTATTCCGTTATTCCGTTATTCCGTTATTCCGTTATTCCGTTATTCCGTTATTCCGTTATTCCGTTATTCCGTTATTCCGTGATTCCTTATCTCCGCGAAGCGGAGTTCCATTTATTATCGTTATTATCGTCGTGATTCATCTTATTATCGTTATTATCGTCGTGATTCATCGCAGAAATTTTGCTACTGCAAATTACTGCATCTCCCCATGTCGAGACAAGATTTTGCTACTGCAAATTCTTGTTGAGAGTACCTTCGCATTTTATAATTTCAGATCCCTCCACTGTTTTTTTGATTTGGGTACGGGGGTACCCGGAATTTCGTCGTTGTGGTTGGGTAGGAGGATCCCCCGATACCGCGCAGATTTGAAAAATCAAAAATCAAAAATAAGGACTTACAACAAAAAACCATAAAAACCATAATCTGTACAAAAAACAATCTGCCAAAAACGCAGTACACTTTCGGTTCACCATAAAGTAAATTAGTCACCCGCATCTGCTTACAATTCACACGAGTTTATTACTATGCTTTACACCACAATTGAGTGGTAGATTCGTTGTAAGTGAAACTACCTGTGTATGCAAGTATGGTGGGGATGCACATTTATGGATTTGCGTACCGATGCGAACCGATGCGAACCGTGTTTCCAGTTTCTCCGCTTAGCACCTCTCAGGGGGCTAAAACCTGGAAACAGGGTTCGCATCGGTTCGCATCGGTACGCAGAGTCATTCTCGGATTGAAATTCCGAGATACCACGTCGCATGGTCGTGAGCCAGCTTGGAAGTCTCGATTTTCAGCTTCTCACGGATCCGAACGGAAAACATCTTGTGGGATAAAACGAACTCTCCGTTGGACTCGCACCAGTCGGAATAGACCTTGTAAAGCTGTTTGGCAGGGACCCTGACGCCCGGCCCGACGACACAACATTGCGAAATGAAGTTTTGGAGGGTATCCATCTCGCCCTTGTAAGCCTCCGTGGCTTGTTGTACGGCCTCTGGCGCCACGAGGCCATGCTCGAACCACCTACGGCACCCATCGACCAGCCAATTGAGGATACCGGGCAATTCAAGCATGAGGGTATTTTGAAGATTTTTATCCTGATCGGCGGGGGAGAAGGTTTTGGTGAATGGGATGGTGCGGATACGTCGCCATATACCGACATCCGTGCCTCGGATGGGTGGCTTATGATTAGCGGCGAGCCAGATTTTGTGGGTAGGGTGGAAACTGAAAAAATCCTGATGCATGCGCCGGGCGGTGATGGTATCTCCTCCGGTGAGTTGCTTAACCAGAACTTCAGCCATGCGCTTGCCTTCTTCGACTTCGACCGAGGCGGCGAAGCGCATGCCTTTGAGGTCGGCGATGCCCGTGGGGTGCGTGGAATCGTGGGTCATCATCAGCATATTGGGATCGGTCTGAGTCGCATACTCGCCCAACACGGCGAGCATGGTGTTGAGGAAGGTGCTCTTGCCGTTGGCTCCGGTGCCGTAGCAGAAAAATAGGCACTGTTCGGTGACGAGGCCGGTAAGGGAGTAGCCGGAGGCGACTTGAAGGAAGTCAACCAGATCTTCATCGCCATCCATGATTTCATGGATGAAGTCAACCCAGCGCGGCGCGGAGGCTTTTTCGTCGTAGCGGACGGGCCCGCGCTTGGTGATGAGGTCTTCCTGTTTATGAGCCATGAGGATGCCTGACTGGAGATGAAGCGTGCCGTTGATGCAGTTGAGAAGATACGGAGAAGCGTCGAGCATGCTCGTATCGACGGGGAGCTCGGGTTGAGAAAGGGCGACCATGGCGAGGAGCTTGCGTTCCGACTCCGACTGCCAGCCCCACTTCATCACGGCGGCGCGCTTGTCGGCGTCTTTAACCTCTCCGCCGAGGGCGTATATTTTTTGAACCGAACGTTTTGCGAACTTGATGACTTGCTTACTGCGATCAACAGCCCAGCGCGACCCGTCCCAGATGAGCCAGCTTTTCCACGGGTGGCAGTAAAGAGCCTCCCCGGAATGCATCTCGGAGAACAAGGCCGCATTGCCCGTATCCGTCAGGTGGCAGGGGTACCCTTGAACGACGGCGGCCTCGCCGGGTTCCTTGGATTCGTTCCAGCCCAGCCACGACTGGATGCGGCCGACGACCGTATCCTTGAGTAATCTGATAAGCGTCGGGATGCCGGTGGCGGGTCCCCCTGCATCGAGGCGCTTGGCAGTGTAATCTACGGCGTTCATGCGCATCTTCGTCTCGGTGTCGCCGGCGGCGCCGGATATTTTTCCTATAAATTCCTTCACCTTGGCCTCGCTCCAGCCGTGGCGGAGAAGCCCGCCAGAGAGCGCGAGGGCGATATCCTGACGACTACCCGCAGCTTGAGGCCAATTCTTGGCGAGAAGCGACGCGGCGGCAAGAAGCTGGACACATTCCCTTAGCGTGTCGGCGTTGACGCGAGCGGGGGCGCCCTGTTCATAAAATTCGACTTTCTCTTTCGATGGGTGAACGGACGGAGGGAAGATGGTTTGAGCTCCGGTGGAACGGATCTCGACAAGAGAATTGCCATCGTCATCTTGAAAGCGGGCGCTCTCTACCTTGCCGTCCACGATAAAAATGTAATGGCTCTTCGGCTTAGACTGCCGGCCGAAAACGTAATGAGTTTCTGGAAGTAGAGACTCGGCGAGCATGACCGCTTGGGGAGAATCGCAGTCTATGTCTACAAGTCCGCCGGATGGATCGCCTAAAAGAACGCCCACATTTGACGCGGTTGAGAAATGTTGAAGCATGGTGCCTTCGGTGACTTTCAGTTTCTGCCACTCGGGCATCTTGGGAGCTTTTTCAAATGACGGCACCGGGATGGGAGCGAAGCCACGGTCAAGCAAGTCCTTGATTGCAACGTGAAAATGTACGAGGTCACCGTTGGAAGCCATGCTTCACCTCCTCCGGTGTGTGTTGTGGGATATGAATGAGCAATCTGCCGAGAATCAAGGCCGCGGCGGAATGCGCGGGAAGAAGTTTTTCGCGTTTTTCCAGCGGGATACGTTCGTCATCCAACTTTGATTCCATCGCCTTCCACTTGCCGAGCATCTGGTTGTACTGTTGCTTCGCCAGAGATAACATTTTTCCCCTCCAGAAGTTTTTTAAGCCGATCGTTTTCCTCAAGAATGATTTCGTTGACGCGAAGAGACATCGAGCCCTTCTGCCTTTCTTCCTCAATCAGAGCTTTCGCGTATTCGAGGATGGCCTGTCCGACGCGCGTTGCAAAAACATGTGGCTCAATAGTCATAAGGACGCCCCCTATTGAAAGGCACAGTAATGATACGTTCGACAACACATCCCATGGCTTCATTTTCACGGCGACACCGTGAGCAGAAATGAAAATTACCCCGCACGGGAATTCTTTTCTTGCATTTCAAACAGAATCTTTTTTGTGGCTTGACGTCCATCGAGCGCGATAAAATCAAGCGTCTCGCCGCTGTGAATGTGAGCGGCGTCCGCATCCACCTTGAAAACAACGACGTAATTATCTCCATCATCAATCCACATATCAAGAACAGGGCCGAACCTGTTTTCGATCACGGTCCGCGCTTTCCGAATAGTCATACATCCTCCAAGAGGCGGGGGCGGGTTTTTACCGGCCCCCGCCGTGGCAACGTTTATTGTTCGCTCAAATCATCGCTATCCATCGTCGTATTCTCGAAAGCGGATAGCGTGTTTTTCAAAAAGTCCTCCACGCTCTTTACCGTGTCCGGGTCGATCATTCGTCCCATGATTGGATCGACACGAGAGTATTTGATGCCCTGCGCATTTTTGTACTCCACGAGGCGCAGTTTCGTTTCGACGGAGTAATAGCGCAATCCCTTGGAGATCAACCGCATGAAATATTTGCGGATTGGATCGACCGAGGTCGGCGGGATGATGACAATGAACGGGAGGAGATCCTGCGGCGTCACCATGAAAAGAAACCGCATGAGCTTGCATCGCTGTCCTCCGTTTTTGCCTGACCCCCACTTTGAGTATGGGCACTCGTTGCATTGCCCTCCGGGCGTCCCGAAGCCAAGGACGCCATCCTCGGACTTGCATTCGGGCGCCGTTTCGCCTTGCGTTATTTCCTGAGACCAGTAAGCTCGCTTGGGTTTCCAATGAAGCACGATGCCATTTATTTCGGGGATCGCCTTTTCCCCTTCAAGCGTAGGCATCATCCAACTCTTGCCTCCGCCAGAGGGTACCCTGACACGATCCAGATCGAATGCCCTGATCTGATCGTTTCCCAAATTCGATACCAACAGTTGCTTCAACTCTTCTCGTCGTTCGATGAGCGCGTAATCGGAAGACGTGATAATCTCATTCGACATAGAACCTCCTATCTGCGGGAGCGGAGGCTGAACCGCTCCTCAATGTTGATTCCATTTTCAAAACCTTCCGGCAACTTTTCGCCCGATCTATCCTTCTCACGGACATATGCTGAAAGTGTATTCATATTAAAACTTTCCTTGACGACTTCACCAAGGCCGACCTGTTTTAAAATTTTACAGGCGGTCTCCATGTTTCCCTCCTTCGGACGTGCCCATAATTGCCGATGCGTGTAGACCGTGATGTCGTCCACGCGGGCGCTGGACATTCCCGCCTCCTCAAATTCCGTGAGCAGAAATTGTTCAAGGCCTTCCACTTCTCTTGCGATGGAGTTGATACGCCCTTCAAGATCACGGCGCTCTTTCTCCAACTCAACGAACCGCTTGAGCTTTACGGAGTCCACTGCGATCACCCCCTTTCATTTTAAATTCCGACAGGATGCTTTCGATGACGTTCCATCTTTTTTGCAAAGCGTAAAGACATATTTCATCAACCGTGTCTTTTGCGACAAGGTGTATGTAGACGACGTGCTTGGTTTGACCGGGACGATGGATTCGCGCACGAGACTGGAGGTAATCTCCCAAGGAAAATCCTATCGAATAGTAGATGCTGTATCGGGCGCGAGTAAGATCAATACCCACACCCCCTGATTGAATCTGCGCAATGAGTATTCGCGTCCTGCCGCCCTGCCAGTCCGACAACTGGTTGATGCGCCCTGACAACTCAGAGCATGTGATCGTCTCCTTGGAACAGTGCGCCTTGATTTTTTCGATGTCCATATGGAATCTGCAAAAAACTACGACGGGCTCATCTTTTTCTATGTTGGCCAGCACATCTGAAAATAGCCTCATCTTCTCGTTTCCAATTTCCAGATTCAGACCCCCATCTCCGACAAACCCGCTTGTGATTTGTTGAAGTTTCAGCAGTTTCACCAAGGCGTTGCTTGCCGTGATAACTTCATCTTCAAGCTCTACGATGAAATCGCGCTCCATGCGGTTGTAGCATTGAAGCGTTTGCCCGTCCAAGTAGCAGAACTGTTCTTGATCTATTGTGTCCGGCAGATCGAGCACATCGTCCTTTTTTACTCGGAATGCTATCGAGTAGAATTTCCTGTTGAGAGTATCCATATTTCTAAATCGAAGTATCTGCTTATTCATCCATCCACCCAATACGGTGTGCGCTGCCTTGAATAGGTAGAAGCTGTTACCGAATATTCTGGTGTCGAGAAACCGATATTGCGCGAAGATGTCAAGCGGCGAGTGCGGCATCGGCGTTCCTGTGAGGCACAGGCGACGCTCCGCGATTGCTCCCAAGTGCGAGCACATTCTACTTGTGATGCCACTGGGATCTTTTATCTTGTGCGACTCGTCCAGCGCCACCACATCCCACTTGATGAAGAAAATAACTTTTTGCATGGCCTCTTCGCGGGCACTTTCATAATTTGTGACAAAGACGAATTTCTTGCGCTCAAATTCTGCCATCTCGTAATCCCGCATGAGCGTCTCGGCTTTTTTCACGACACTTCCAGCAAGCGGTGCCGATATGATGATCGATTCCTCGGGTATGCAGTGCATGGCAAATTGTTTTGGCCAGACGGGGACTACAGCCAGTGGGCACAAGATCAGTATGCGCGTGACAGGCGTATTGACGACGAGATCCACAACTACCTTGCTTTTGCCAGTCCCCATGTCCATGGCCAGCATAGTCGCCGGGCGCTCAAGGGCAAATTTCAAGGCATCCAGCTGGTGCTGCCACGGCTTTGTGTGAAATCGCAAATCCATATTCAAATAAAAATCCGAGAGTGGTGGGGACGGGGAAGAGCTACCCGTCAGCCGAAATAAATTACCACCCTCGGATATTACTTTTCAGGAAATGCTCTTCAGGCATCCCCACGTTGATCGGTATTATATATATCCATCAGCCCGCGTCAACAAAAAAACTTGACAAAAAATAAAAAATCGGATTAAATGATTGTGGTGGAGAATCCAGAACTAAATCAAAAGGCAACGCTCGCGCAATTTGTTGAAGACCCTGACGAGCGTTTCCTTGTGAAACATCTCAATTTTGTCCAAGAATTTCTCCAGACGGGGAATGCCACGGAGGCTTATATTCGTGTTCACCCAGAGGTTCCACGCGAAGAGGCGAAAACGATGGGCAGCCGCTTGGTGCGTGATCGTCGTATCGCGCCCTATGTAAGAAATGCCATCAAGGATGCGCTCACCATCTTGGAAGTAGCGCCGCACTACTTGCTCGCAAAATTAAAAAGCGTTGTAGAAAGTCAGGAAGCCCCTTGGGCAACACGAGTGCGCGCAATCGAATTGCTTGGTAAGCATCAGGGTATGTTTCAGCCGGTGGTGAACATCAACAACAACTCGCAGATCATTGTTGAGGAGATCAACTACACGCAGGTTCAAATAAAGAAGGATGAAAATAACAATTCCTTACCAGTTTCACCCGCGCGCTTATCAGCTTCCGATATTCTATGAGGTGGATAGCGGGACGAAGCGAATCGTAATTGTCTGGCATCGTCGGTCAGGCAAGGATGAGACCTGCCTTAACGTCCAGATCAAACATGCGTGGAAGTATCCGGGATCTCATTACTATTTTTTTCCAAGTTACTCGCAAGGCCGAAAGGTGTTGTGGGAGGGTTGCAATGGAGATGGGAAACGCTTCATGGATCACTTCCCTAAAGAATTAATCATCGGGAGGCCGCGCGAGGATGACATGCAAATCAGGATCAAGACCCAAGACGGAGGCATGAGTACTTGGCAGATTGTCGGCGTTGACAACATAGACAGCATCATGGGAACAAATCCTATCTCTGCTGTTTTTTCAGAGTTTTCCCTTCAACATCCACGCGGCTGGCAGATGATCCGCCCCATACTTGCTCAAAATGGAGGGTGGGCAATCTTCAACTTTACGCCGCGCGGAAATAATCACGCGAAGGAAATGTTCGACCTTGCATTGAAAAACAAATCATGGTATGTTGACCTGAAGACTGTGAAAAACACTTTGAAGGATGATGGCATGCCGGTATTGACTGAAGAGCAGATTGATGTTGAGCGCACAGACGGAATGCCAGAGGACTTGATCCAACAGGAATACTACTGTTCTTTCAGCGGGTCCATCACTGGTTCATACTACGGGCGTCTTCTTGAAAAAGTAAGAGAAGATGGCCGCATGACACGGATTCCCTACAATGCGAATTTGCTGGTGAACACATACTGGGACATAGGGCACCGTGATTCCACAGCTATCTGGTTTGCGCAATTCTACAATTCCGAAATAAGACTCATTGATTATTACGAAGCATCCGGCGAAGCGTTGAATCACTACATAAAAATTTGCCGCGAGAAAGAGTACGTGTACGGACAGCACTTCGGCCCGCACGACATTGAGGTAAAGGAGTTGACTTCCGGCCTTTCAAGGCGCGAGGTTGCGGCGAAGCTCGGCATTCGCTTCAGGACAGTGCCGCGCCATCCCGTTGACGAAGGCATTGATTCCGTGAGGCGCATCTTGCCACGCTGCTGGTTTGATGAGAGCAAATGCAAAAGGGGTCTTGATGCATTGGCGCAATATCATAAAGAGTATGATGAAAAGCGCCGCGCATTCATGGGGCACCCGCAACATGACTGGGCGAGCCATGGTGCCGATGCGTTCAGGACTATGGCCATGGCATACAGAGATGCGCAAAGCGATACCGATACGCCCCGGCAACTTGTGGCGGACAATACCTACACCATATTTACATGAGGCATATTATGGCGAGAAAGAATCTGCTTGGAGGAAATGCCGCATTTTTATCTCCACCGCCCCCGCCTCCTGCGGCCACCCGAATAAAAAAGCCGGAAGATTTATCGGTTGAAGCAGACACGGCTGCCATCGCAAAGCAGCTGGAAACCTCTCTTGAAAGACCGGCGATCACAGGCAGCCTTGCAGATCCCGATTCTCCGCTTCAAAAATTACGACGCCGCTTCAATCGGACTCCGGTTACTTTTTTATCGAACATACGCACGAGCCCGCTCGGCATAACCGAGTCGGGCATGCGAACACTTTTAGGAGGGTAGTATGCCGCCAGAATCAACAGCCGCCGTATCAAAAGCGATATCTGCGGATAACACGTTCACGGATGCGCTTCTTGCCCGGTCGAGCCCAACCAATGCCGGGAAATATCGGGTGTGGATTTCAGGGACCTTTGTGGGGACTGTAACGATTCAGGCGTCGTCGGATGGAACGACATGGCATGATGTGGAGAGTTTCACCAGCGCCGTTCAGAAGGTCGGCGACGTTGGAGGAGAAGATCAGCATGTCCGCGGTGGCATTAAGACAGGAAATTACACGTCAGGCACGGTGACTGTGCGGATTGCTCAGAAACAATAATGGCCGGATACATTTCAGTTGATATCACGGATTCGACGGGATCGAGCGACCCTGCCAAACGGTTGCTTCGCCAATATAATCGCCTGAAAGCTGATCGGAGCAATTTCGATTCGCTTTTCCAAGAAGTGGCGGATTATGTGCTTCCAAGGAAAAGCAACATCATCATCCAGAGGGCGCGCGGCACGAAACAGACAGAGAAGCTGTTTGATTCGACCGCGCTTCATGCCAACCAACTTCTTGCATCCTCAATGCAGTCTACATTGACCAGCGCCGCAACGAAGTGGTTTCAACTGAAAGCCAGAGATATGGACTTGCGGGAGGACAAGGAAGTTTTGGAGTGGCTTGAGGAGGTAAGCAACCTTCTTTTCTTCGAGCTCCAGATATCCAATTTTGAGGCGGAGACCCACGAGCTTTACCTTGACCTCGGAGCATTTGGAACATCCTGCATGTTGATAGAGGAGGACGTTCCCAAGGTGGGGAAGCGTTTCGGTGGCCTCTTGTTCAAAACTTTTGACATTTCGGACTACGTGATATCTGAAAACGCCAGCGGATACGTTGATACGGTTTATCGCGTGGTGCGCATGGAGGCGCGGCAAGCTGTTGAAAAATTTGGCGCGGAGATTTTGGGCGAGAAGATCAGAAAAGCTGCCGATGAATCTCCATACAATGAATATGATTTCCTGCACGTAGTTTTCAAAAGAAGCGAGCGAGATGCGAAAAAGCTGACCACGCGAAACATGGAATACGCTAGCATTTGGATTTCAATCTGCGACAAGAAGATTGTCGCGGAGAGCGGATATGAGGAATTTCCTTACGTCGCTCCAAGATGGGAAAAGACTTCAGGCGAGAAGTATGGCCGAAGTCCGGCCATGACGGCACTCCCAGACATCAAGACGCTTAACAAGGCGATTGAACTCGGTCTCAAGACATGGGCGAAACTTCTGGATCCACCGCTGGAAGCCCTCGATGATGGAATCATTGGGAGTATTCGCACGGCTCCCGGTGGCATCACGCATGTAAGAGAGCTCGGATCCCTAAAACCGCTGGAGAGCGGCGCGCGCTTGGATATCTCATTTACAAAAGAGGAAAGTCTCAAGAGGGCCATCGAGAAGGAATTCTTCGTAGACTTGCTTCAGCTTCCCCCGATTCAGGGGACGCCCATGACGGCGACGGAAGTGGAGCGCCGCATAGAACAGATGCATCGCGTGTTGAGTCCCGTGGTGGGGCGGCTCCGCGCAGAATTTCTATCTCCGATGATAGACCGATGCTTCGCCATCATGTATCGAGCCGGCGCATTCCCCGCCCCGCCCAGTTCGGTTGTTGAAAAGCAGAAAGAGTCAGCCCAAGAATTTGATGTAGAGTTTTTAGGGCCTTTGGCCCGGGCGCAAAAGGCCAGCGACATCGTGGCGCAAAATCGCTGGCTGGAATCAATCTTTGCCATAGCGCAGGCTCAGCCTCAGATACTCGACAACATTGACGGAGACTTCATAGCCCAAAACAATGCGGTACTTCTTGGAGTCCCGACCGGAGCGGTCAACTCAAAAGAAAAGGTAGCTGGACTGCGCGAAGCTCGCAGTCAACAGATACGGGAAGCACAGGAACGTCAGGATGAGATGATGGAATCAGAGCAGGCGAAAAATTCAGCCCCTTTTATAAAGGCGGTGTCCGGTGGAAATGGAACAAGACGATAGAGCGCTTGAGATATTGGAAAGAGCGAGAGCTTACGATATGCTCTTTTCGTCGGAACTGGGGCAGAAGATCTTGGAGGATCTGAAAAGATACTCTTATTTCAACCATTCAACGCATGTCATGGGAGATCCATACGAGACAGCATTCCGGGAAGGCCGTAGATTTTCCATAATGAGAATCGCCAGACTTTTGGAGATTGCAAAAAATCCAGACAGCGTTACAGAAAAATACAAACAAGGCGGGGCATCATGGGTCAGCGTCGATTGACAAGTCGGGATTGTCCCGACCCGATCAAGCTGGCAACCCTGTAGGAGGATACCATGGCGGAAGGAGAAAAAGCTGGGGGCACAATACTCGACGCCGGACTTGCGACAAAAGAGGTCGCCTTTGATTGGAAATCTCAAATTCCAAGCGAGTTCAAGGACGAGCCTACATTGCAACAGATAAAAGATCTACCGACGCTTGTTAAAAATTATGTCCATGCGGAAAAGAAGATAGGCAAAAGTATCAGAATCCCAGATGCCGATTCAAGCGAGCAGGAGCGTCAAGACTTCTTGAAAAAATTGGGACGCCCGGAGAGCAGCGAGAAGTACACGTCGCTGGACACATCCACACTTCCAAAAGATCTCAATGTAGACGGTGAGTTTATTAAAAATTTCAGAAACGCCGCATTTGAAAATGGCTTAACAGACGCTCAGCAGAAGTCCATATTGCAGCATTTTTTCAAGCATGAAATTTCCACCATGGAGGCGGATGCCGCAGCGGAGGAAAAAGGGCTCGCAGAAATTGAGCAGGGACTGCGGAAACGATTTGGTCCTGCATATGATGAGCGCATGGCGCTTGCTCAACGCGCTTACAAGACTTTGGTGCCGGATGATTTGAAATCTCATTTCAGAAAAGAAGGACTTGAAAACGACCCGGCGCTTGTGGTATTATTTGCCAATATGGGCGCGAGGATGATTGAGGATCGGTCTATTGACGGATCTGGTGGTGTAGGGTCTCTGATTATGACGCCGGAGGAAGCCCTTGAGCGCATTGACGAGATCCGCCGTGATCCAAATCATTCTTATCAAGCAAAGTTTGCGGGAACGCCAGAACATCAACGAGCCGTCGAACAGATGGACGGGCTTTACAAACTGGCTTATCCCGGCGCCAAATAGTCGGAAAACTTCTGGTCGGAGCCCGACTTGTTGCGACCCGGTGGCCCCGTAGGGCAAGGGGGGTCCTCAATTTCGAGGGCAGCCTTCCGAAAATGGTGCAGCACTAACATTTTTGGAGGGACTCATGTCCATCGAAATCACAGGTGCATTTGTACAGCAGTATCACGACAACGTGATGCATCTTGCGCAGCAGAAGGGTAGCAGGTTGCGCGGAAGCGTCATGGTCGAAAACAACATTGTCGGCAAGTCTGACTTTGTTGATCGCATCGGAAAATCATCGGCTCAGAAGAAGACGAGTCGGCATGGGGACACCCCGCTTGTCAATACGCCGCACAGCCGTCGCCGTCTCACTTTGACGGATTACGAGTGGGCGGATCTCATTGACAAGTTGGATCAGGTCAGACTTCTCATCAATCCAGAGTCCGCCTATGCGATGGCCGGAGCGTGGGCCATGGGGCGATCCATGGACGATGAGATCATAACCGCAGCGAATGGGACTGCCTTCGGAAGCTCGGGCACGGATGACGCCGGAGCAACGGCTATTGCGCTTCCTGCCGCACAAAAGATTGCTGTCGCGGCAACCGGACTCACGATTGCGAAACTTCGCACGGCGGCTGAGATTCTGGATGCCAAGGAAGTGGACCCAGAGGAGCCGCGCTATATTGTTTATAGCGCCAAGCAGAGAACGAATCTTCTGGCGACGACCGAGGTGACTTCATCCGACTTCAACACGGTGAAGTCGCTGGTGCAGGGCCAGATTGATACGTTCATGGGTTTCAAATTCATCCACTCCGAGCGTCTCGCTGTCGATGCCTCATCCGACCGGTTGGTGCTTGCGTATACGCAATCAGCCATCCGTCTTGGCATTGGACAAGAGATCGTTACGAGAATTGATCCTCGCGTTGACAAGAGCTATGCCACGCAGGTTTTCCTTTGCATGGCGATTGGAGCCGTTCGCGTAGAGGAGGAGAAGGTTGTCGAGATTGCTTGTGATGAATAACTTTTTTGGAGGTTGCAATGGCTGTCACGAATCAGAAGTCAAATGAAGTGACCGACCTCGATGCGTCTCCGGTGGTTTTGCCGGACACAAGCAAGAGGCACGGAAGGGTTCGCATTAACCGATTCACCTTTACGCAAAGTGGCGTTGGTGATGCGGGGAGCGACGTAGTGTTGGCAAGATTGCCCGCTCACTCGCGCGTGATTGGGCATGTGTCAAAGTTGTATTTCAGCGCGTTTGGCGCGGCCCGGACGCTCGATGTAGGCTACAAGGCTTACACCGAAGTGGACGGCGATGCTGTGGTTGCGAGTACGAATTTCTTTGCGACGGCGGTGGACGTGTCGGGCGCGGGGAGTCTTGTATTCGATGAGGCCGGAACAGCGGCTGCCCAGCAGGGTCAGAAATTCGACGGCCCTGTTGATCTCGTGGCGACGGTTGCTGGTGGCACGATCCCGGCTGCCGCGACGCTGAGCGGTTGGGTGTTCTACGTTGTCGATTAACTCAATGCCCGGGGGACTAAACATCCCCCGGGCCTTTGGGATTCGCCCCAGCGTTGATGCGAGGGCGTGGATTGAAACGAGATGGCTTCTGAAATTGAAATAGTCTCCAATGCCTTGATTTTGCTCGGGGACAAATCTGTCACTTCTTTTGAGGAAGCGTCAGACAGAGCGTTGCTTGTAAAAAGTTTGTACACTTCAACGCGGGACGCGGTGCTTAGAGCGCATCCTTGGAATTTTGCCATAAGAAGAAAAGTGGTCGCCAAGGATGCGGCTGCCCCCGTGTTTGGAGAATTTAAAACTCAGTTTACTCTTCCGACCGACCCGTATTGTCTCCGCGTTCTGGATGTGGATGATGACCCAGAAATACGCTTCAAAATAGAGGGGCGTAAAATTCTTGCTGATGTAGAAACCTTAAATCTTCGGTATGTGGCGCGTATTGTGGACACGAATGAGTACGACGCATTATTTTTGACAACGCTCGAAGCGCGCCTTGCGGCAGATGCGGCAACGCCAGTGACTGGAAGCGCAAGCATGTTCAATCAAATGTGGGCTGTTTATACATCGAAACTGCGTGAAGCAAGATCCATAGATGGTCAGGAAGGTTCCCCAGACACATTCAGCGCGAACGATCTCAGCAAGGTGAGGTGAACCTGTGGCCGTCAGGTCATTCCCCATATTTTCAAATTTTAGCGCAGGAGAAGTTTCCCCCCTGATGTTTGGCCGCGTGGACTTGGAAAAATATTCCAGCGGCCTAGAAACTCTCGAAAACTTCATCCTGCTTCCTTATGGCGGCGTCACGGCCCGGCCCGGGACACGCTTCATCGTAGAAACAAAACACAGCGCATCGAATGAAAACAGGAAAGTGATGCTTCGCCACTTTATTTTCAACAGGACTCAGGGATACATTTTGGAATTTGGGCATCTCTACATCAGATTTTACAGAGATCAGGCACAGCTTATGAGTGGCGGGAGCCCGGTGCAAGTGGTTACTCCATATCTTGAAAGCCAACTCTTCGGGCTGGATTTCGTGCAGACAGCGGACGTGCTTTATATTGTACATGGGAGCCATGCTCCGAGGAGGCTGGCTCGCACATCGGATACTGTCTGGACGTTCACATCATTCAGAGACGCTGGGGATGTCTTGAATCCAACAGCGGCGGCGGCCATATCAGGCCCTTCATTCGCGCCGCCGGCAGGTCCTACCACCCTTGCCGATGTTCCAGCTGCCAGCACTCCGCTGGGCATTAGAAGAACCAGTCACGTTATTGTCGTGGCATCAACTGCGGAAGATGGCTCCGACGCCAGCGTATACGCGGCTAACAAATTGGTGAAACTTACCGTCACCATCGGCGGAGCTTTGTGGGCGGTAGGCGACGTTGGAGAAATATTGAAATTGGGGGAGGATGCCGACAAGGGGTTCGTTAAGATAAAGACTTTCTTAAATTCAACATCTGTCATCGTAGAACTCAAATCCAGCACATCTCCGGGATCTTACTCCGTCTTTTTCAGGGTGGCGTGGTCTACATCCTTGGGCTTTCCTAAAGCGATCACCGTGTTTGAGCAGCGCCTTGTTTTCGCCGGCACAAACGATCTCCCAAATGGAATATGGGGTAGCGTATCGGGAGATTTTGAAAACTTTGAGCAGGGCGTAGAAAGCGACGACAGCTTTCTTTTCCTCATCGGGTCAAATCAGATAAATTCCATACAGTGGCTTTCATCCGAAAGAACACTTCTCATCGGGACAGAAGGCGATGAGTATAGACTTACCGGAAGTCCGGTAACACCAACCAACGTGGACATCAAGCGCCAAAGCTCGCACGGCAGCCAGCTTGTCAAACCCATACAAATCGGACCGGCCACCATATTCCTTCAACGCGCCGGAAGAAAGATGCGCGCGCTTGAATTTAACAGAGACAAGGATGTATACATCGCTCCCGACATCACGGTTCTTGCGGAACATATTTCAGAAAGCGGAATTGTTCAGATGGCATATCAGCAGGAGCCGCATAGTCTGATTTGGATTGCAAGGAATGATGGCATTCTGGCTGCCCTGACATATTATCCAGAGCAAAATGTTTCCGGTTGGCATCGACACTCATCTCCATGCGCCAATTTTGAGACTGTTGCCGTCATACCATCAACGGATGGCAGCCGAGATGAATTGTGGACGGTGGCGCGTAGAGTCTTGGAAATTCCGAACGGTCTTTTCGCGCGTTGGTGTCTGAATGAGTCGGATGGCGGCATCGCCCATGAAGACGTGAGCGGAAAGGCCGGCAAATTGATTGACATGGGGCCGTGCCTTCCTGTAAATCCATGGGAAAAAGGATTCGCGGGCAACGCATTGCATTTCACGGGAGCCGGTTATGTTGCCATACCGGTTGATTCCATTCCTTCAAGCGGGGATGTATCGTTTGCTTTTCTTTTCAGCGTGGATGTTAACTATGATGGGATTTTAAAAGGCGATCAGGCTATCATTCACTACGCAGACGACAACTCTCAAAATGATTTCAGAATAAATCTGTATGGCGAGGATGTCGGCGGAGACGCGCAATCCAGCGACGCCATCGCCGGATTTTCGCAAGGCGTGCTTGCTTTTCGTGTATGGAAAAAGTCATCGTCTGAATATGTAAACGTCAGTAGCAACGCTACTTCATGGAGCGCACTTGATGCAAACGGAGCGCGGCAGTGGTACGCCTGCATCTGCACATTCAGCGAAGCGAACGGATTAAGAATGTACATTGGGAAATATGGAACGGACGCCAGCATCATAAAACAGACGGATACGGAGCCGGGATTCGTAAGAGATGGGACTGGAATAAAAACGACGCTTGCCGCTATCGGAGCGCACACATATACAAAAGTTAACGATATCAATAGGGCGCTATGGTTTTTCGATGGGATGATAGATCATGTTCGTGTTTGGAATCGTGAGATTGGCGAGACGGAGGCGGATACCATTTACAAATCGTTCAAGCGGTATGTTGAGGTTTTTGATCCAAAACTTTCAACTGATGCAGCTATCACATCAACCAACACCAGTCCTCAAACTTCTGTAAGTGCCACCCATCTCAAGGGCCTCACGGTGGACGTGGTGGGGGATTGCAACCCGCAAAAACAAAAAACGGTGAGCGCCTCTGGAGTTGTCACACTGGAGCGATCTGCAAAAAGCATCGAGGTGGGCATTCCGTACACTCCGACGCTTAAAACGCTTAGAATAGAATCAGGCAATCCTGCTGGAAGCGCACAGTCTCGGCAGCGACACTTTAATGAAGTCTTTGTGCGCGTAAAAGACAGCAGCACCTTGGAGATCAACGGCCAGCTGGTGGCATTTACGAAGGGCGGGGATTTGATGGATACGGCACCGAAGCTCTTCACAGGAGATCAGCGTGTAGTAAACTTAGGGTGGGATCGTGAAGCGCGGATCACATTGAGAAGAACTCAACCATTACCATGTACGGTACTGGCCGCTTTTGGAACTTACAATACGGGGTTATGATATGCCACTCCTTAAGGGAAGAAGCAGGAGGGTTGTGAGTAAAAATATTTCCATGTTGAGGAGTGAGGGGCGTCCACAGAAGCAATCTGTCGCCATCGCATTGAGAAGCGCAGGGAGATCGCGTCGGCGCCGTAACCCATATTTGAGAGGATGACATGCCGCTTCCCTTGGCACTTTTCGCTGGCGCCGCCATCGCCGGATCTGTTGTGAGCGGGGCTTCATCCATCTTTGGCGGAAAGAAGCGTCGTCGCGCCGCAAATGAGAATGCGCGGATCCTTGAAGAAGACGCCAGAGCATTGCGTGGCATATATGATCTTCGCGCCAAGACACTTCTTCAGGATGCCGAGGATTCCCTCGCCATATCCAAAGCCAACGCAGAGTTGTCGAACAAAGATGCTTTTGAAGTCAACCGCGTCGCTCAGGTAAATGCAAGAGCTTATGAGGAAGATGCCCGGGCGAGCTTGGAAGCGGCGGAAGTGGCGTCCATGCGGCAACAGCTTGCCGATAGAAAGATACTGGGCGATCAGCAAGTGTCTTACGCGGCATCGGGGCTTACACTTCAAGGCAGTCCGCTTCTGGCAATACGCAACTCCATGAAAATCGCCGAGCAGAATGCGAACAACATTTATCGCACTGGCATTCAAAGATCGAATAAGCTGCTCGCCCAAGCAGGAGAGGAGCGCTTGGCCGGCGGTGCCCGCGCCAGAAGATTCTTGAACGAGGGGCAGATCATCGCCAGAATGGGACAGATCACGAAGCAACGATACGAGAGTCAGGCAGATATAGAGCGGTTGGTTGGAAAGCGGGAGGCGGACAATCTGGTAAAACAGGCATCCTTGACGAGGATTCAGGGCAGACAGTTGGCCAGAGAGGGGCTTATGGGCGGCATCAGCACGATACTGGGAGGAGTTGGTTCAGTAGGCTTGGCAGTAAAAAGATAATGGCAACAATACCACGTGTCACAATAGAGCAGCTTCCTCCGTCTTTCGGGGCGGCCCCGGAGGCTCAATTCGTTCCGCGCGAACGCTTGCCACAGCTTCCCGAGCGTCCGCTTGTCCCGCCGCCTCCAAGAACACCGCTTGCGCCTGTCATGGAGGCCGGAGCGGAAGCCGACGCTATCGGCAATCTTGCCGGCACCATTGGCAACCTTGGATTGCAATATTTCGCTGTAAGGGAGAGAGCCAAGCAGCAGGGCATCATCGCCAACGCCCACAAGGAGGCCGTTCTGATGTCAAACGTGATGCTGGATGAAGCCTCGCGTATGCCAGACGCGGACGGCTCCATGCTTATAAAAAGAGTGCAGGACGGCTGGGCTTCCATCAAGAAGCAGATAAAGGAAAAGTATGAACCTCAAAGCCGTGCGGCATGGAACGATCTCGACGTCAACAGGCTGGTCGGCTTGGAAACCAATCTTATCTCCAAGGCGCAGGACATGGCATCCAGAAAATTTGTGGAATCAAGCTCCGCGCAACTCACGGAAGCCAATACCGTCCTCAAGGATGCCGTGTCGGGCGTGGATATTATTTCAAATGGCAGTGAGATGCTGGAATATCTCAGGAACGGCTTTGACAATATCCGTATGGCGGGAGAGTCTTGGCTTGCCCCAGACGACGCCGCCCGCATGAAACGAGCGTTCATTCAGGATTCGATTATAACGCAGGCGGAGACGGCTATTCGGCGAGATCCAAAGCGCGCGCTCGAAGCTATTGACCAAGGTTTCTACAAGTTATCAGACGGGGTAATCAAAGAGGAAGAAGATGCTGACTTTGTGAAACTTTTAGACATTCCGGCGGAGCAAGCCGAAATTTTGAGAGACAAGGCGGAAGCTGGGGCGAGAGCGAACGACTCTGACCTGTTGCAGAGAGAGAGAAGCATGATCGCCAACGGGCTGGCCAGCGTGGAAGAAACTGGCGCCGGGCTCGACCCAGCCTTCATATCCAACAGCAGCCTGTCCGCGTTTGAAAAAGAAAAAGACATGGTGGGATATGGGCAAGCTCTTAGTTTTTATCAATTCAAGGAATACGCGGATCGCCACACATTCCCAGAAGTAGCCACGAAACTTGAAGAGTTGAAGCCGAAGGCAGGCGATGCCGACTTCATAATAAAGGATGCCGCGCACGAAAAGGCATCGCAAATTTTTAAGCGCAAAGTAAACCTTTTCACGGTTGACAATGTTGCGTTTTTCGAGGAACGCAACAAGAAGCAATACAATCCATTCAACCCTGCCGACATGACTGAACTTAGAAACCAGCAGGAAAGTTGGGGGTCCCAAATACAGCCATTCTCAAAAAGATCCATATCCGATTTCAAGCTGGTTTGGGATATCGGGAGAGTCGGCGACGCGCGCCCGCTATCTCAACAGCGCGCGTCCATGATAGACCAGATGGCGCGGAGCATGTCGGAGGTGCAGTATGCCGCCGCCGCACAGCAGATGATTGACGCCGGATTTCCGCCAGAGGCGAGTGCGTTGGCGCAAGCAATACCGCAGGGGGATGCCGCGCTTACCAATCTTACCGTCGGGGCGATGAGCGCGGTTGAGGCGGATCTGGATAAGGCAGTCGGAGACGACAAGGCCAAGATCGAGCAGGAAGTGCTTGAAGCCTTGGATCCGTTTGGACCGATTGATCCAGCAATGCTGGCGCTGATAACGAAACAGGCGAAATATCAGCACAATCAGATGCGCGCTACGGGATGGCCAAACATAGCCAAGGCCGTTGAGTACGTGATGAATCTTAACATTACTGGCAAAAACACTGCGGTCTATGTTGGCCCGGGGAGGGGCCGCAAAGCGATAATTCCCAAGTCCCACGAAAGAGAAATCACAGATCCTTTCTTGCCAGATGAAAGAGCGCCATATTCTTTCTACCGCGAGGTGAGGCAAGGGTTTGAGAAATTTGTCGAGGGGGGGCCGGCCTACGAAGAGCCATTACCAAGTAAGGTGCCCGCCTATCAAGTTTACACAAACGATCTTTTGCGCAATCTCGCTGGATTTGATCTTGCATTGCCGCTCGGCACGGGAAAGGATGAATATGTGCGGCGCACAGCTAAGAATGCGAATTTCAGAACAGGAAATATTCAGCTTCACAAAAGGAATGCAAAAGGCGATCCGGTGCTCGATGCCGTGGGTGTCCCCATACAATTATCCACCCCTTATCGAGCCTACATCTTGGTGGATCAAGACGGAAATGATGTCGTGGAGTACATCAAGGACAAGGATGGGAATACTCTGAATGATGCCAAGGGTCAGCCTTCCGTCCAACCGGTTGCTGTGACATTCCGATACATAGACAGCAAGCTGGAAGGATTATCGGTGGAGGAGGCTGCCGATTACAATATAAGGCGGGCGAAGATGGAGGCTATAGCCGTCGGCGCAATAAGAGGAATAAAGAAGGCGCTGGAGACTTTGGGTGAGAAGCCATTCCCGATTTTAACTCCTTAAAAATTCATGCCGGAAAGCACATATCTCTACCCCGGAGTCTGGTTTGACCGCAAACCGCAGGAGAAACTTCTTCGCACTATAACCCGAATGGATCCTGAACAGTCGGCGTGGGGCGACGCGCTGGTCGCTCACATCGGCACAGGATTCTCCGACACGCTCGCCACAACGATGGTGAAGGCGTACAACCTCGATGCGACCGCAGTTGATCCAACGCTTCCAGATGGGGCGACAAACCCTGAATTTGAGGAGCTTCACATAACAAGCAGGGAGTGGGAGAAGAGTTTGTATTTTCGACCGGGGCTTCAATACACCAAGCGAATGACGTGGGAGTACGCCCGACTCCTTGCGCAGTATCACGACCTGCAAGCAAGGCGGAATGATATTATTTCAAGGTATCCGAGTGGATTTGTCGGGGGCTTTACTGGACTCGTGGGTCAGATAATCGGGCAAGTGCCTGACCCCATCAACTTCGTCCCCATCTTGGGGCCGTCGGTACGATCTCGCTTCTTGGTAAACGCTTCAAGATTGCTCGGAACTGGAACGGAGCGCGTGGCGATAAGCAACATGGCGCGAATCATCGGGAATGCAGCCGCAACCGGCTCCGAGGCGGCGATCACCACCGCTTTTGCTCAACCGTTCATCGCTGCCGGAAAGGGCATCACGCAAGAAGAGTTTGACACAAACATGGCCGCAATGAACGTTGCTTTCGCATTTGGAATTGGCGGTACGTTTGGCGCCATCGGAGGCGTGTTCGAGAATATCGAATTTAACAGGAAGCTGGACGCTCAGCGCCTCGCGGCAAGTCAGTTTGCTCAGGGTAAGGATGTGAACGTCGAAGCAGTAATCAGGGCGGAAGAGCAATCGCCGGGCGTTGAGACTGGGGTGCACATCAGTCCCGAAGAGCATCCCATCATCAAGCCGGCAGAGGAACTCCCCGCCTTAAAGAAACTCCCCGATCCGGCAGACGATCCAAAAATCATAGAAAAGTCAGACTCTGGAAAGCTGGGGGATGAGATTGACAAGGTTATCGAGGCGAACGATAAGAGGATGGAGACAGCAAAACCCCTTCAGGAATTGACGGTAGCTCGCATCAGCGATGCGGATCAGTTGACGGCCACCGATCCTATTTCCAAGGCAATCGCAAAAGATATTGAGACGAAGGGGCTCCCTAAAGAAGTAGTGCCAATACAGTCTCGCATACCAGACATGAACATGGCTGAATTGGAAGCCAACCCTGCAACACGCATAATAGCTTACAATATGAAAGCGCTGGCAAAGCTCTATGATGATGACATAACCGAGTTTGAGGGGCGGCATTTTCAAAGGGAAGCCATAGATCCAATCACCGGAAAGCTTACGGAGGGGGAGGTAGTAATATCCAAGAAGACCGGGAAAATTACAACTGAAATTCCCATGGTTAAAGGTGGAGTTGCAGGTGTGCCGGTAAGAAGGTGGATCGAATCGGCGCGGCCTGAATGGATGCAGGATTTTGTCGCCTCGCAGAAAATATCGTATAAGAAGTTGGGAGAATTGTTGCAGGACATCATCGACAATAAAGATTCATACCCAAAGAAAAACACGCGAGACATCAGACTGTCAGCCGCATTGAAAAGCATAATGATGGGGGACCTGTTGAACGGAACTCGTGAGGGACTGGAAAGTATCACATACTCCGAGGGCAATCTCGATGTCCAAGAAGCCGTGCGACGGATAAATGCGCGCGAAGCAGCCTTGGAGCGCGGCAAGCTCCGTTACGACGCTCCGTCGGATGAGCCGACAGATCCATCGGCGGCAATATCAAAATCCACGGCGGAACGAGACGTTCTTGCGGAGGAGGCGAAAAAAATTCTGTCGATCGATGAAACGCCTGTGGAGCATATTGATATAGAGAAAACGATAGACGATCTTCTGGCCTTGAAAGAACTCCAGAATCTTACAGATGATGAAATTGCCGCGCTCGCCTTAGCAGACACCGCCCTTGAGCAAGCGAGGCTCTTCGATAAAGTCGATGATGAAATCCTGAATTGCTTGGGAGGCATCCTGTAATGGCTGTCAAAGACTGCCTCGCGCGCGCGCGCAAGGTTGACGAGAATAAGCGCCTTACCGACAATGATATTCTCAACAGGATCAGATACCTTGAGAATGCCCGCAATACCCTCGCCACACAGCAGCCGCTGGAGAATCTGAAAGATTTCATCAAGAGACAGGTCAATGAATTAAAGCGCAAGGCGCTGGTACAGAAGCGGGAGACGGCATTCACCATTCTTCGGGAACGTGAAATGCGCGGGCGACTACTGCTATTAAGGGGCCAAGGGCTTAATTCCTCCGAAGCGCTCACCGCTACATTGACAGGGCTGGGCAAGAGACGGGTGGGAACCCAGCTTTCCCAAGACAATCTCGCAAAATCCATGACGGAGCACATGTGGGGACTTCTTAATAAGGAGATTTCAAGACACGAAGGACTTGCTGACAAGTTGTTGAGCAAATCCATGGACGAGGATGTGGTTACTGAACTTTGGAATATCGGAAAGCCGGAGAGTGGCTCAACGGGTAATGCCGACGCGCTCATTGCCGCAAAAGCGCTCGCCTACGTGGATCGCTATGGTAAAGATAAGATGAACTCGGTTGGAGCGGACATTCGCTTCCTTCAAACGGTTGGCCACATTCCCCAGACCGGAGGTTTTCACGAAACAGGTAAATTGCTGAAAGCTAAATCTGAAGCATGGGTAAGGGATGTCTCGGCATGGGTTGATCCTGAACGCATGATGATCGACAGGCCGGAGAAAATAAACACCATCCTCGATGATGTTTACCGTGGCATCGTATTCGGGAGGCAACGGCTTCTTGAAGAAGGCAAGACCGTTGCCATAACGGCGCGCGACCTTGCCACTTCGGTAAGCGGTCATCGCGTCCTTGCCTTCAAGGGTCCGAAGGAGATGCTGGCTTATTATAGAAAGTATGGATCCGGCAAAAGTGTAATGGAGCTTTTTGTAGAGGCGGCTGAAAGCGATGGGAAAAATTATGCGCTCCTTCGTTTTTGGGGACCGCGCCCTGAGCAGACATTCATCAAGATGCGCGATGAGGCGTTGGAAAAGGCCAAGCGCGATAAGGATGAAAAGCTGGTAAATAAATTACAGAGTCCGCGTCTTCAAAATGAGTGGAATGCGGTGAGCGGAGCATTCACGCCACAAGGTAGCCCGCTTATTGCCAATATAGGAAAGTATGCTCGAATGGCGATGGTTTTCTCGAAGCTGGGACTCGTTCTGCCAAGCTCCTTCAATGACCTGTCCGGCATGGCGTTGGGGGGCCGATACAACGGTGTCAACATTCTTGAAGTTTACGGAGAGACGATTCAGCGAATGACCAGCAAGATAACAGATACGACGGAGAAGCGACATTTCGCAAGCATGTTGGGCGTTGCATCAAACGTATTTACGGGTAGTTCTCTTGCGCGAGTGTCTGCCTACGACACTATTCCCGGAAGAGCGGGACGAGCGATGCATAACTTTCTAAAACTTACCGGGATCCACTGGTGGACGGATTCTTTGAAGGAAGCCTTCGGGCTTTCTATTTCGCACAGATTGGGCTTGGATCGTGGCACTTCATTTGGATCCTTAAATGCTTACCTCATGGAGACGCTTCTCCAATACAATATCACGGAGCGGAATTGGGATTTCATAAGAAAGAATACAGAAACGCTGGGGCCGGATGGAAAACACTACATTGCGCCGGATGCCATAAGGCAAATATCCGATGAAGCTGTTTTGAAAGAGCTCTCGCAGAGAAGGAGCCTTGCTGGACTAAAACAAGAGCAGGTAAAAGAACTTTCTGATGATTTCAGAATGCAGCGAGAATTGGAATTAAGATCATATCTCATCGGGGAAACGAATCTCGCGGTATTAACTCCGAGCGCTAAAGAGCGGGCATTCATGCTCGGATCATCAGCCCCCGGCACCGCTCTCGGAGAATTTGCGAGGTTCTTTTGGCAGTTCAAATCTTTCTCGCTGGCAATTGGAGCGAGGATCATTCCGAGAATAGTAAATGGCGCCCCGGGAGGGAAATTCGATTACCGGGGGCTGACACAATATCTTGCCGGATCGTTATTGTGGGGTTACATTGGCCTTACAGCGAAGGACATGATAAAGGGCAGAACGCCTAGAGATCCGCGCGAGTTCCGAACCATGTCTTCGGCGTTTCTCGCCGGAGGGGGGGCAGGAATTTATGGCGACTTTTTGTTTGGAGAGTATAATAGGTATGGGAGGGGAGTAATTGAGACGCTGGGCGGACCAGTTCTTGGAGAATCGTCCGACCTTCTTAAAATTTTATATGCGGCGAGGACAGGGGAGGATATTGGCGCAAAGTCTGTTCGATTTGCAATCAACAACGCTCCATACGCCAATTTGCTTTTTACAAGAACAGCGCTGAATTATCTTTTCCTATACAGCTTGCAAGATACAATGAATCCGGGTTACTTGAGACGATCAGAAAAGAACTTGAGAGAGGATACTGGGCAGGAATTTTTATATCCTCCATCTCGAATACATGCGAGGCCGTTTGGCCGATAGGTTATGACAGTAGAATCCGCAACGGTATCGAACAGCTACACCGGCAACGGCACCACAAAAGATTTCTCTTATACATTCCGCGTTTTCAAGTCAACCGATATTGTCGTCACGCATGATGGTGTGACTGTATCCTCGGCAAATTACACGGTAACAGGTGTTGGCAGTGTAAGCGGTGGTCTGGTCCAGCACCTCGCCGCGCCGGCGTCTGCCGTCAAGATCGTCGTCAAGCGAGTACTTCCGAGGACGCAACTTGTTGACCTTGTTGTAAACGCTGCGGAGCCTTCCGAATCCGTAGAGGAGATCGGCGACCGGGCGATGATGTTGCTTCAAGAGGTGGAGGCGCTTATCACGACCAAGGTTTTGAAGTTGGCCGATAACTCGGCGCTCTCTGGGATAACATTCCCCGATCCCGGAGCCTCCAAATTCATCAGGTGGAACGCCGCAGGCACGGCTCTGGAAGTGGTGTCCGCCATTCCAGCCGGAAGCGTGGCGTTCTCCGCATTCGGAGAAAGTCTTGTTGATGATGCAGACGCGACCGCCGCCCGAACAACTTTGAAGGCGCTGGGACAAGCCACGGCGGAGATATATGCGGCGGACGCTGGGGTATCCGACGCTTACGCCATCACACTTTCCCCCGCGCCTGTTGCATATGCCACTGGCATGCTTATTCTCTTCAAGGCGAATACGGCCAACACCGGGGCGGCTACGCTCAACGTGAACGCGCTTGGAGCCAAAGCGCTCAAGAAGAAGGGCGCCACGGATCTCGGCGACAACGACATCTCCGCAGGGCAGATCGTTGCTGTAGTCTACGACGGTACAAATTTCCAAATAATCTCCATATTTTCAACAGACGCAGACACGCTTGATACGCTTAATTCTACCGCGTTCATGCGCTCGGATCAGAATACTTCCACGACCGGGAACATCACGCTCAACAACAACAAAACGCTCGAAGGGAAAGAAGTAGGAGGCACGGCCAGAGTCCTTGTGGCCATAGATGGAGGCAACATCGTAACTGTGGGAGACGTAGCCAACGCTCTTAATATCAGGTCTAATGGCACAACGCAAATTAACAGCAACACGATATGGCATGCGGGAAACGATGGGGCAGGTAGTGGACTGGATGCCGACCTTCTGGATGGGTTGAGCTCTGCGTCGTTTCCACGTAATGATCAAGCTACGACACAGGCATTTTTGGGAGGTATTCAGCTTGAAAATCAGAAGACGCTGGATGCGAAGGAGGTGGGCGGCACAGCACGCGTACTTGCCGCCATAGATGGGGGAAATAACATTACCTTCGGTAGCACCACGAATGCTTTGCGACTTCGTTCAAATGGCACTGAAACCCTGAACTCCATTCCAATTCCACGCCTCGGGGCAAGAGGGAAGATAACCGGGGCCACGGGAGCCGTTGCCGATTCGGTAAACATTTCAAGTGTTGTGAAAAATGCCGACGGCGACTACACAATAAATTTCTCTACTTCATTCGGCAACGCGGATTATACGATTGCGGTCATGTGCGATGAGGGATCCCCGGCAGAGGCGGTATTCGGAAATGTAAAGAATGCGACATGGCTGGCAGGGAGTGTGCGAATCTTGATTAAGAATATCAGCGCAGTCCTGCAACCAAGAAATTTCAGCTTTCTCGCCATTGGAACCATAGGGACATAACATGGGAAAAGTTTTCATTTACGAACGAGAGGGCGGGCATCTCGCGGTCGCTAGATTGTACGAGCCACGGCTTGAAAATGAAACGGACGCAGATTACATCGCCCGCATGATTGATAAGCTCAAGGCAACTCAGGGGGATCCCATTGCGGTGCTGAACGAAGAAGAATTGCCAGCGACGGGAAGCTACTTCGGCGCTTGGCGTTGGGACGGATCGAAGATTTATGAAAATGCTTCTCAGGTAGAAGAAATCAAGTGGGGGGGCATCCGAGAAACGCGGGATAAACTTCTCGAAGAGTCAGATCAGGGGCTGCTAAAATTACAAGACATGGGCGCCGATACGACGGCTTTGAAAAAATACAGGCAGCAACTTAGAGATTTGACGACAACTTACGAAAATCCTGATTCTGTAATATGGCCGGATGAGCCATAAATCATAATGGGCGATTCTGTCACTGTCAAAGATCAGGATGGAAAGATCATACTCGAAAAATCCAGTCTGTCGCTTAACAGCGAAGGATGCGTCAAATCCGCCACGCATCTCGTTGACTTCTATCAAGATAACGTGTCCAAATTGCAATGCTATATCATATTTCCCTAGACAAAATGGGACGGCGGATGCTATTTTGTTGGAGTAGGCAAAAACAAATTAGACGGAGTAAGCGACAATGGCTTCGGTAAAATTCCTCAATCGTTGCGCCGGCGGCAATCATTTCGACGTGGAAATCACAACCGAAAAGGGCGTCGTAATCATTCCTGTGGTGTGGAACGAGATGAAAGCGACGAAAAATATCAAAGAACTGAAAGAGCAAATTATTTCCAATATAAAAACAAGGATCAAGGATTCGGTGGATTTCGATTCCGCGAAAACGCTTTGCGAAACAGTTCCGTTTCAGGAGTGAAGCATGGCTGCAACCTTAGTACCGTATACCAGGATTCCCAACGTCATGATAGATGCGTCACCATCGCTGACTAATTTGCTTCTAGATGCGGCGAGTGAAAAAGCGGCCTTCATCACCATGATTCGTAAGGGTGGAACTATCAGCAAGGTAGCGTGGCGAACGGGCACGGTCACGACAGGGGCGACGATGGATGTGAGGATCGAAACTGTCGATCCGACCACAGGCGACCCGACGGGAACTCTATGGGCTGCGAATACAAATGGTTCTCAAATCGTTGCGGATGCGGACGACGCTACCGTATTTACAACGACATTGACGGCAGGAGCAGTCGTGGCTCAAGGCGATGTGCTCGCAGTGGTGATTGTCAATCCTTCGGTGTCTCCCGGCAATTTGAATGTTTCTTCTGTCGGAGGTGTCCTCGCGTACAATTATCCGTATCTGGATTTATTTACCACCGTGTGGAATCCCCAAACCGGGGGGGCATGCCTTGCGTTGGAATACAGCGATGTGACATACGAACCGATGCCAAGAATGCTTCCGTGTACCGCGTTTCAGACAACAGCTTATAATAGTGGATCTACACCGGACGAGAGAGCCTTGAAATTCAAATATCCTGTTCCGATTACCGTTTCGGGATTTTGGATTTTTGGAAGTCATGCTACCAGTTCAGATTTTGATGCAGTGCTTTACGATTCGAATGGTACAACTGCACTTCTAACTCAATCTGTAGAAGCGATGCAACAACGGTCAACCAGCGTTGGATTGGTGGATTATTTTTTTGACAGCACACAAGCTCTCCTTAAAGATACTTTTTATCGACTTTCGTTTAAACCAACGACCGTGAACAACATCACGATAAATTCATTTACCGCATTCAATGCGGCAGTAATGAACCAGATCGAGGGCGGAGAAAATTTCCACTTGTCGGAAAGAACAGACGCAGGAGCATGGACGGATACCACAAGTCAACGGTTGTTTGTCGGATTGATCGTAGAAAAGCTTGACAATGCCGTTGGCGGAGCGTCAGGAATGCTTCATCACCCCGGCATGACCGGAAACATGAACGGTTAAGGAGAACAATATGAAGCAGTTTATTAAGAAGGGCAAAACATCGCAGAGGATCGCGGTGAAGATTCTGGATTCTTCACAAACAGACGGAAGGGGCTTGACGGCTCTTGTCTTCAACTCCGCAGGACTCACCGCCTATTATTGGCGGGAAGATCAGGGCAACGTGGGGGCGACCGTCATCACGCTGGCTACTGCTACCCGTGGCACGTTCACATCCAGCGGCTTCATCGAGAAGGATGCGACGAATATGCCCGGCTGGTACGAGATCGGTATCCCCGATGCGGCTCTGGCGACAGGCGCGAATTGGGTCGGCATACAACTCAAAGGCGCGACGAACATGGCGCAGGTGGATTTGGAGATCGAGCTTGTGGACTTCGATCCTGCGGACGGCGTGAGGCTGGGTCTGACCGCGCTTCCCAACGCGGCGGCGGCGGCAACTGGTGGCGTACCGACAGTGGATGCGAGCAATGCAGTCAAGGTTCAGTCTGGAACGGGAGCCAACCAGATTGATCTTACAAGCGGACGCGTCAAGATCGCGGGGGCCTATCAGAAGAACACCGCCCTCAGCAATTTCGCCTTTATGATGGTTGATTCGGCAGACGACGTATCGCCGAAAACCGGACTCACGGTTGCCGGGACCATCTCCAAAGACGGAGCGGCATTTGTTGCGCTGACAAATGCCATATCCGAAATTGCGAATGGAATGTACAAGGTGAATCTCACGGCGGCTGAACTCAATGCCGATGTGGTCATTCTGCGATTTACCGGCACGGGAGCCAATGACAGGCTCATCGTACTCATTTCAACGACATGATTATCCAGCAATGTTACGGTGACAAGGCGCATGTGTGCGGATATGTTTCGATGCCGAATCATTATCTTTGCGATAACATGTCCGCGCCGGGTGGCGTGGCAATCGACTTGAAAAAAGTCCTCGTCAAGCCACTTCAAAACATTTTGCAAAACATAATCAAAGATATTTTTGAGACCGGACAACCCGGATCACCGTAAAAGGAGGATACCATGCAGGTGAATCTACCGAAGTTGGATTTGGGATTTCTCGTTCGAAATCTTAAGAGCGGGAAAAACTGGTTGGCTGTGGCGACGGCATTCGTTGGCTGGCAATTTCTTGGCGCAGACAAGACGGAAGTATGGGAATACCTCAAAATTGCCACGCTCGTTACCATCGGCGGAATTGCTGTAGAGGACGGATTGAAAAAGTTGGGCGAGGCGAAAAATGCTCCGAAGGCTTAATCTTCTCGGACTTGTCGGAACATCAATCTTGATGTCAGGTTGTGCGTTACTGTCAACTATCCCATCCGATCATTCGGTAACGCCCACACCCTGCATAAATGAAAAATGTTGCGTCTTTATCCCTCCGGCGGTTCGTACAGAACAATCGACACAAGGATCAAACATACCATTAGAGTTAGGAAAAACTGCAACATCTTTGTTGCCGCCTCCGTTTAACTATATCGCCCTTGGCGTTTTAACACTGGTGTCGGGGCTTGTCAAACGGAAATAACGTCATGGCATCAACCACGCACAGGATTTCATTACAGAAGCTGGCTCGTCTTTTGAAAAAACTACGGAAATGATACAAGACTACTACGAAAAATATAACATCAAGCCATTGTGAAGGAGTTGAATATGGACTACTCCGCCGCAAAAGAACTCGGACTTACCGCATTCCTCACGCTCGGCATCTTCGGCCTGTGCGTTTGGATCGTGAAGCATGTCGTTACATCCTACGACATCCAGATGAAAGCTCACGCCAACGCCCTACATGATATCGCGATACGTATAGCGCAAGCGGAATCCGAATCCCGTGAAGCCCATCATTTCCAGCGCGAAGAGCACAAGCAGATAGTTGAAGTCTTGGCGAAGCTGGTGGGGCATATCAAATGATGGGGGACGCATAAGTCAATCTGGCCCGGACGCTCAAGAAGCTGCGATAATCTTCAAGGCATCATCCGGTGACATGACGACACCAACCAAGGCGCCGGATTTCTTCCAGTTTTCGAGTTCTCGCGCCTGAATGTCGGATACCACGCCGCCCGGCCGCTTGACTTCCAAAGCAAACATTCTGCCCTCGTGGCATCCCAATATATCTGGCGTACCCACGTGGGAGAATGGGTTTCCGTGTATCTTCACACAATGGCAATGGGGGAGGGCGAGGAGCGCCTTCTTGATTCTCCTCACGATCTCCTTTTCACGTCTTGACTGAGTAGGTGGGGGAGGGGCGCCCACTCCCGACACCGAACCAGTTTTGCCGTATTGCCTCGCCCAAGCAGAGGCGAACGACGCCAGATCTGGATAATTTCGCGGATTGCGCATACCGATCCATCTTCTCGGCGATGTCTGAAGGAACGTTGACGCACCACTGTAACATCCTTGGCTTAAATTCTCCATCATTATCCACGGGTCCCCCTTTCATAACTTAAAACTTTCGACGCATCGCATCTTATGTTCGGACTCTGCCAGCCTGCCCATGTGCTCGTTATCCCTATGGCATTTGTCGCACAATCGGAAGTGTGCGCTTTTGAATCTTCTTTTGCATTTCAAACATTTCCTTTTTCGAATCTTGCATTTCATATTTAAAGGCGAATCCCATTCATCCCTTAGAGCGTTCACATGATTTTTCGCATCAACGGACGGCAGGTCCTTGCCCAGTCCCTTCAAATCCATCAAGCTATGTTTCTTTCTTGACATTACATTTCCTTCATCTTTTCATTCGTGTAATATTGTTTTATCGCGTTTTCCACATCCTCCTTGTAGCATTCCACCCCCGCCTGTACGTCTGGATTGTTTCGGAAGCTGTCGAACCATTGACGCTTGCGGTCGTCCAGAATGTCGAGGAGGGCGATCAGGTCTCGTTCAGTCATTGTGCTATGTTTTTGATTAATTCAAACGCCTTCCCGTTCTTCAGCATCCCCGCATGAATCCGGTATACTCGCCAGCTCATGAGCGTGGCGGTGTTGTATTTCTCGATATCGGCGATCATGCCCGCTCCGCGATTGTGCCGGCCTCGAATCCACAAGCCCCCCTCCACTTCGATTGCGACATGGCCATGAAGCGCGAAGTCGAATCGCCATTTGCGATCTGGATGGAACCGATATTCCCGCTCATATTTCACCCTGAGCGATTTCAAAATCAACTCCACCTTTTTCTCAAGATTAGAAGGCATGCGTCTGTGTCGGAAAAGTAACATCCTCATATATCTCCACTCCGTCGATACACGCCTCGGATTTCATTGACTGGACATACTCTTGAATTTTCACGGCGTCCGGCATCAAGAATTGGCGCGGCAATTTCGCATGGCCGATTATCTGCCATTTCCACACCGAGCTGTACGATGGGCCTTCAATCGTTACCTGATGATTCTTTTTCACGTCACCACCTCTGGCTTCCACATTTTCTTACTATCTCCATACGCCCGCCAGTTAATAGATTCCTGCACCGTATTGCATTTCTCATCCACCTCCTCCACATGCCAGACTCCGATGGATGGATTTCTCATCTTGAGAAACCGGCAATTCTTTATCTCACCAATCTTGTCGATGGAAAGCAATTCATAATCTCCGCGTTTGTCCAGCGTGATCGCTCCCATCTTGTGAATGAATCGCTCAAGTCCTATCTTGCGAAGCAATTCCCTTTTCACGTTCAAATTTTCTTCCTTGACCACCAATTCAGGGTCTAGTTTTTCCGAGGGTGTCAATACGTGTTCCGGTTTCATCTTCGTGCCATTCAGATAATAAAGTTTCGTCCCGCAATTCCACTCTATAGCCGCTCCATTCTCGCAATGAAGCTGGTTTCTTGAATCCATCTTTCTCATTTTCGCCCTGTCGCAGAGCAGAACGAACTTTTCGTGCACGAAGCGGGGGCCTCCGTGAATAGCGGCCTGCTCGTAGAACGCATAATTCTTGTGAGACGGATGCTTCCATCCGATCACGTCCCTTACGAATGACAGATAACAACACCACGATGCCCATTCGGAGCCTCCATTATAAAAAATGCTCCATTTCCTAACGGCATCCAAACATTCTTCCCTGACATCTTTCCCTAGTTTTTTCGATACAACGGAATATGCCACATCGAATATCATGCTGAAATTCGCGTGCTCCGTCATGTTTAAGTTCGAGGTGGCGGCGGAGGAGGCGGAGGTAGCTACGCGGGTGGCGGAGTCGATGGTGGCTTCGTATGTGGTGGTTTCGGTGGCAAGATCGATTGCGGAGGAGGTGGTTGCGTCGTAGGTGATGGCGCGGGTGGCGGCGACGGCGGCGGCGGAGGTGGTGGAGCGGGATGCGGCGAAGGTGGCGGCGGCGGTGGTGGAGGCAGAGGTACGGATGGCAGCATAAGTGGTGGCTTCTGAGGTGGCAGCGGCGGTGTAGTTGGTGGCGTCAACGGCAGTGTAGGTGGAGGTGTCTAGGTTGGTAGTGTGCGCGTCAGAATTATTCTTCATGTGTTTCCAGTACACCGCCGCGCATCCGAATACAATCGCCCCGACCATAGCAGACGGAACCCTGACAACATTTAACGGACGCGCAAGTCCAGCCGCGTCGTACATATTCAACACCGCTTCTTTCGTCCTCTCGAAATCAATGTGTTCTGTGGATAGAATCAATTCCTTCCATCGTTCATTCCAAGCTGGAATTTGCTTTTTGTGCTCTTCAGTCAAATCCCATTTTTTCATCAGTCCACCACATTTTCTGTCATTCGCGTGATCCAATTCTTCGTGAGGATGCGGCCAATCCTCCACAGCGCGGGCATGAGCTTGACCGTCCCATGCTCCTGATGCGAAACATCCGAATCCGTTTTCACGTCCGCATAGATTGTTCCGTCGTCCGCAACGTAGACATCCACACCATCACCATCCGGCAAAATCGTATGCGCGTGTCCCGTCGCCTCGCCTTCTGCCAAAACATATTTCCCATCCACAGGAATCAACTTCTTCAATCCCTCTGGACGCTTCTCCACCGTCTCAAACGTCACGTCTCCTTGCTGTAACTGCATATCAACCTCCTACCAGACTGATTTGAACGGAAGGCCTCTCGCCGCGAGCGCGGCCAGTTTTGTTTCGCCGCCTTCGTCGCATTCCCCACAATAGGGGATCAATTTCGTTATCGACACCTCGCTCGAATCCCCTTCCGGACTCCATTCCAGTCCGCCCTCACTCCGGCTGTAATTCACACATTTCTCGCATACCGGAAAGTTACACCATTCGCAAACGTGCACTTCCACGTCATCCAAGGCCCCCTCACACACGACGCAGACGTGATCTATGTATTCCGTCATGGTTTCCTCATGAAAAGTTTCTCCTCATCCATCCGCCTGTTTCTCAATCCGTCCATCGGCTTGCCTCCGGCATATATCCATCTCCCAAACTCGTCCGCCGCGCCGTCGTAGTCCTTCCCGTTAAGTTTCCTTAACATCGTGGACTTTTTGAACGCCGTTTCCCCGACATTGTACACGAACGACACCAGCGCGGCTTCCTGATTCCGGTTGATGGGAACCAGCACATGGCATCGTACCATGTCCCGCATCCAGTCCAAATCGGCTTCCAGCATTTGCTCCGCTTCCTCCTGCGATATGGACATCCCCTCCTGCACATCCCGCGTGTGCCCGTACCCTATTGTCCACCGTCCGGCTGGGCATAGGTACGAATCCAAGCGGCAACCCTCCCAACGCCTCACCAATGCGATGACAGGGCTGACTTCCTCGGTCAATGAAGGCCGAATATCGTTTCCTCTTAAACTGAGTACCGCAAGACCGGAAACGGCGACGAATGACAAAATCCAAAATCTCATGCTCTTGCCTCCTTCAAAAAAAAGGCATGGGTGAAGGCGCGTGTGCGCCTAAAAATTCCCACCTTGGATACTCATCGTACCTCCAGGACTCTCACACCTAATATTTTCCATTTTTCTGAATCCCGAACGATTCCATCGTGACGGATATACCATTCTTCCAGGCCGAGCCTGTCTAGACGATTTTTAGCGCGTCTGATCGCGCCGTGCGCGGCCTGACGACTCCTGTAACATCCTTTATCTTCTGGATGACCGCTAAAACCGTAACCATCCATCAAGGCTTCGAGGCTTCGAGGCTTCGAGCCGCCTGGCCGCACGCCCTCCGGCCGGCGCGTGCGCGCCCATCATATGATTTTCGCGGACTCCTCTCCCCTAAAAATCCCCGCCCCCCGCGCAGGCGGGCCGAGGGGAAAATCACGAAATTCCTACAAACGCCGTGACATCTTCACGGTCGAAATCCAGTCCCTCGCGCTCTCGAGCATAGAGTCCGGCATTGACCGGCACACCATATGGACCGATAATCCAATCGCCGGGGCCGTAGGCTCGCCCCTCGCCGTCGACTAACACAGGCTGGCCGTAGGAACTGGACGGATGATCTGTCGTCAGTGTGTAGCTCATGTTCACTCCCTTTCCGGCGCGTGTGCGCC
>Ga0247727_10003492_pt1 | contig 34694 bp, 33 predicted proteins | sample WisWelCaveWW1625_FD_202498 | JGI IMG/M metagenome (GOLD analysis project Ga0247727, IMG submission 202498) | Biofilm microbial communities from Wishing Well Cave, Virginia, United States - WW16-25 | ecosystem: Environmental > Aquatic > Deep subsurface > Groundwater > Cave microbial mat | place...
TCCGCGCCAGGCGGACCGAGGACCGACGAGCCGTACTCGACGTACGGGGAGGAGGCCGCAGGGAGCATGGCGCGGAGATTGCCCCGGATCGTCGGCCGCAGTAGGCGGCGTTTCACACCAGCCTCCTAAGCCTGCAAGTACAGCTTCAGCGTCCCCGCCGCGTCCTTGCGGTCGAAGGCGACGCCCTGCAGCTCCTCGCGCCGGCCGATGCTCTCGAAGGTCTCCATCAAGTACCCGTAGAAGTCCTCGCAGGCGCGGACCGCGGCGGCGAGGCGCGCCTGGTCGAGGATGTCGCCGTCGGAGAGGGTGCCGACGAGGTTCATGAAGTCCCCGAAGCGCTCGTAGTCGCCCTCGCGCAGCAAGGGCCAGCCCATCTGGCGGAAGTACTGGACGAACTCGCGGACGAACTGGAAGCTCGTGAAGCCCGCCCAGCGGTCCGTCGCACCGGCGGTCGACGTCGCCTTCGCGATGAAGGCGCGAAGGATCTGCGCGAACATCCAGACGTCCTTGCGGATGCGCTCGGACTGCGATCGGGGCGAGACGAAGGGATCGAAGATGGCTTCGCCGCGCGTGTCGGGCTTGAACTCGCGCGCCAGACGGACGACGGCCTCCTGCAGGACCGCGGTGAGCGAGGCGACCGCGCCGGTGGCGGCCGCCCGCAGGTCGGAGTCGAGCAGGTCCGGGTCGGGAGGCTGCAGGACCTGCCCGAACGCGCGCCGCAGCTCGATGCGGATCGGGTTCGCGACCGTGTCGAGAGTGCGCAGGAGGTCGCGCAGCATGCGGAACTCCTCCTCGAACGACGGGACCGCCCGGATCACGTCCGGGGCGCGCAGACGGACGACTTCCTTCTCGAAGCCCTCCGCGAGGGTCGCCGGTGCGTCGCGGCGCAGGTACACGCCGAGCGCGCGCGCGTCGGAGCGGAAGACGGCGAGCGACAGGTAGACGGCGCGGACGCCGACTTCGCCGTCGAGCACGGTGCGCGCGATCCCGAGGTAGCGCAGCAGCCGGAAGAGCGCGAGGAAGGTGACGGCGGCGATCTTCTGTCCGCCGTCGCTCTCGATGCCCTGGATCACGCCCAGCACGTCGTGGGAGCGGATCCGGTCGTACTCGTGCCGGAACTCGAGCTGGAGGAGCGGGTTGAAGTAGATGGAAGCGCCGATCTCGCGCGTCGCGAGGTGCCCGATCGCCACGAACTGCCGGTAGGGGACGCGGGCGAGTCGCGCGAGGCCGTCGCACAGGTCGCCGAGGCTCGTGAACGACTTGCGCAGGAGGGCGAGGCTCTCCTCCGGCGTCTTCTGGCGCATCGTCGCGCTCTGCAGGCGCAGGCGGTCGTGGTCGGCGACGAGCTGCGACTCGAGGAACCGGTCGAAGGTGAAGCGGCGGTCCCGATCGCCGAGGAGCAGGCGGCAGACCGCCAGGACGCGCTCGATGCCGAGGCGGGCGATCCGGATCTCCTCGCGGAAGTCGTGCGCGAGCGGCGAGCCGCGCCGGTGGCCGGGGTGGTTTCGCGGGTTGAAGAAGCACACGAGCCCCTTGAGCTGCATCTCGAGCTCGAAGAGGACGTCGTCCTTGTGCTCGAGGGCGAGATCGGAGAACCAGCGCTCACGCTCGTGCTGGTGCTCGCGGTGCAGCCCGCGCGTGTCGCGGATGAGCTGCTCGTAGCTGTCCCTGCGGATCACGCCGGAGGGCGTGCGGCGCATCGGGACGGGCGGCTTGGTGCTGTCGGTGGTCTCGCTCAGAACAGCTCCCCCTGGTCTCCACGGTCCGGCGACCGGTCCGGCGGACGGACGCCGAGGTGCTCGTAGGCGCGCCGGGTCGCGACGCGTCCGCGCGGCGTGCGCTGCAGGTAGCCCCCCTGCAGGAGGTACGGCTCGTAGACGTCCTCGATCGTGTCGGAAGGCTCGGAGAGCGCGGCCGCCAGCGTCTCGACCCCGACGGGACCGCCGTCGAACTTCTCGATGATCGTCCGCAGGATCGTACGGTCCATGTCGTCGAAGCCGGCCTCGTCGACCTCGAGGCGGGCCAGCCACTCGCGCGCGCCGGCGAGGTCGACCCGGCCGGTGCCGCGGACCTCGGCGAAGTCGCGGACGCGGCGCAGCAGGCGGTTTGCGATCCGCGGCGTGCCGCGCGCGCGGCGCGCGATCTCGTGGCAGGCGTCCGGCGACGCGTCGACGTGGAGGATCGCGGCGGAGCGCTCGACGATCTGCACGAGATCCTCGGGCGGGTAGTAGTCGAGGCGGATCGTGATGCCGAACCGCGAGAGGAGGGGCGAGGTGAGCAGGCCCGTCCGGGTCGTCGCGCCGACGAGCGTGAAGGGGCGCAGGGGCAACTGCACGGAGACCGCGTGCGGTCCGTCGCCGGTCACGACGTCGATGTGGAGATCCTCCATCGCGGGGTAGAGGTTCTCCTCGACGACGGGGCTGAGGCGGTGGATCTCGTCGATGAAGAGGACGTCGCGGTCGGCGAGCTTCGTGAGGAGGCCCGCGAGCGTGCCCTTGTGCTCGATCGCGGGCGCGGAGGTGGCGTGGACGACGACGCCCAGCTCCTCGGCGAGGATGTAGGCGAGGGTCGTCTTGCCGAGGCCGGGCGGGCCGCAGAGCAGGACGTGATCGAGCGGCTCGCCGCGCGCGCGCGCGGCCTGGACGAAGACCTTGAGGTTCTCCTTGTGCTTCGCCTGCCCGACGAAGTCCTCGAAGCGCCGGGGACGCAGCGACGCCTCGAAGCGCGGGTCGTCCTCCTCGGTCGAGAGGAACCGGTCGCCGCCGTCCTTCGTCGCAGTCTCGTCGCTCTGGGCCAATGCGCTACTCCGTCAGGACCCGCAGGGCTTCGCGCAGCAGAGTCTCGAGGGGCTCCTTCTCGCGCCCGTCGAGTGCCTTCGCAGCGCGCTCGGCCTCGCCGGGACGGTACCCCATGTGGACGAGCGCGGAGACGACCTGCCCGAGAGGGCCCTTTCCCGCCGGGACCAGGGGCGCGCCCTCGCCACCGAACTTCTCGCGCAGCTCGAGGACGATGCGCTCCGCGGTCTTCTTGCCGACGCCCGGGACCGTGCGCAGCCGCGCGGTGTCTCCGCGGGCGATGGTCGCGCCGAGCTCGGCGGCGTCGAGGCCGGAGAGGATCGAGCAGGCCATCTTCGGACCGATCTGCGAGACCTTGAGCAGGAGGCGGAAGGCGTTGCGCTCCTCGGGACCGGCAAAGCCGAAGAGGGTGATGTCGTCCTCGCGGACGGCGGTGTGGACGACGAGCGTGGCCTTGCCACCCTTGCCGGGGACGCGCGCGAGGCTCGTCGCCGGAACGGACAGCTCGTAGCCGACGCCGCCGACGTCCAGTATCACGCCGTCCGCGGTCTTCTCCGCGACGACGCCGGTGAGACGACCGATCATGCGTGGAGACTGTACACCCGTCGTCAGCTCCGGTTGGCGTGGCAGATCGCGATCGCGAGCGCGTCGGCGGCGTCCGGCGGTGGAGGCTCGGCGAGGCCGAGGAGAATCTGCACCATGCGAGCGACCTGCGGCTTCTCGGCCTTGCCCGAGCCGGTGACCGAACGCTTGACGACGGCGGGCGGGTACGCGGCGACGGCGAGCCCCTTCGACGCGCAGACCTCGAGGACCACGCCGCGCGCGTGGCCGAGGATGAGCGCCGAGCGCGCGTTGCGGTGGTGGAAGACGTCCTCCACGGCCGCTGCCGCGACGGGGTGCGCGGCGAGCACGTCGGACAGCTGCGCGCGCAGGCTCGCGAGCCGCCGTTCGAGCGCTTCCCCGTCGCCGAGCCGGATCACCCCGTGCCCCAGGTGGACGAGCTTCGTCCCCTGCCGACGCACGATTCCCCACCCGCACCGGACCGTCCCTGGATCGACGCCGAGAACGGGTCCACGCCCCGGGGGTCCAGCTGCTGGAGTTCGCAAGGGTGGATTCTGGGGCGCGGCCTACGCGGAGAGTCTGGCCATTTCTTCTTCGGCGATGTCGAAGTTGGCGAAGACGTGCTGGACGTCGTCGTGGTCCTCGAGGGCCTCGATGAGGCGCAACGTCGTCGCGGCTTCCGGACCGCTCACCTTGACGGAGTTCTTCGGGAGCTTGGTCACCTCGCCGCGCGCGACCGACACGTTCGCGCCGTCGAGCGCGGCCTTCACAGCGTCGTAAGCGCCCGGGTCCGTCTGGATCTCCCATTCGTCGCCCGCGTCGCTGATCTCCTGCGCGCCGGCATCGAGCGTCAGCTCCATGAGCTTGTCTTCCGAGGCGGCGCCCTTCGGCACGTACAGGACGCCCTTGTCCTCGAACACCCACGCCACCGCGCCGGCGGACGCCATGTTTCCGTTGTACTTGGCGAGCATGTGCCGGATCTCGGCGACCGTCCGGTTCTTGTTGTCGGTCATCACCTGGATGAGGATCGCGACACCGCCCGGGCCGTACCCCTCGTACCCGATCTCCTCGATCTGGGCGCCCTCGAGCTCGCCGGTCCCCTTCTTGAGGGCGCGGTCGATCGTGTCGCCAGGCATGTTCGCGGCCTTGGCCACCTCGACCGCCTTGCGCAGGCGCGAATTGCCGTTCATGTCCCCGCCGCCGATCCGTGCCGAGGTCGTGATCTCGCGGATCAGCTTCGTGAAGATCTTCCCGCGCTTGGCGTCCGCCGCGCCCTTGGTGTGCTTGATCTTGGCCCATCGGCTATGACCGCTCATGAAACCTCCCGGGGGGCGTTGGCGCGCTGTGAAGCCGCATCCTAGCCGAGCCGACCCCGGCGTCCAACCCCGACCGCCCCCGCTTTCCCCGGCGTGGTTTCGTTGACCCACGCGGACCCCAAGCATATTGTGTGCCGCTCGGTCGGGCGGGCGGCCGGAGCGCACGGCAATGACTCAGCAATCAAGGTACCGCGTCATCGAGCGCCTCGAGGCCGGAGGCATGGCCGAGGTGTTCATCGGCGAGCAGGAATCGGTCCACGGCTTCAAGAAGCGCGTCGCGATCAAGCGCGTGCTCCCTCACCTGGCGCAGAACAAGAAGTTCATGGCGATGTTCCTCGACGAGGCCCGCCTCTCGCTGCGGCTGTCCCACAAGAACGTCGTCCAGGTCTTCGACGTCGGGATGTCGGACAACACGTACTTCATCGTGATGGAGTACGTCGAGGGAGCGAACCTCAAGGGCGTGATGGAGAACCTGCGCAAGCGCGGACTCCTCATGCCGGTCGAGCAGGCCCTCTACATCGGGATCGAGGCGTGCCAGGGCCTCTCCTACGCACACCACCTGACCGATCACGACAACGTCCCGCTCGGGATCGTCCACCGAGACGTGTCGCCGCCGAACATCCTCATCTCGAAGCAAGGCGAGGTGAAGGTCGTGGACTTCGGCCTCGCGAAGGCGGCCGTGCAGGTCGAGAAGACCGATCCCGGCGTCGTCAAGGGCAAGTTCAGCTATCTGTCGCCGGAGGCCGCGAGCGGCGAGGAGGTCGACTCGCGCGCGGACGTCTTCGCGACCGGGATCATGCTCTGGGAGATGCTCTCCGGCCGCCGCCTCTTCCTCGGCGAGACCGACTACCAGACGGTCCAGCTCGTCCGCCAGGCTGCGGTCCCTCCGCTCTCGCGCCTCAACCCCGCGGTCCCGGCCGACCTCGAGGCGATCCTCGCCCGCACGCTCGCGCGCAACATCAACGAACGCTTCCAGACGGCGCGCGATCTCGCCGACGCGCTCGCGAACTTCCTCTTCTCGCACGGGATGAAGGTCACCGGGTTCGACCTGTCGGGGCTCGTCAACGGCGTGGTCGCGGACCAGCAGAAGCAGCGCAAGCTCCGCGAGCCGTCCATCATCGACAAGCTCATCCAGGAGGAGCTGCTGCGGTTCACGTCCCTCGACGACGTGTCCGACCCGCTCTCGCCCGAGACGCAGAAGCCGGCGGCCTCCGCGAACGAGGGCGCCGAGCCGCTCGTCGACACATCCGCGTGGGCGTCCGAGCTTTCCGACGGCGACGGTCCCGCGCCCTCCGCGCCCGCGGGTTCGCGGCCCGGCTGGAACGAGCCCGGTCTCGAGGAGAAGGCCGACCGCGGTCTCGCCGACACCCTCGAGGGCGAGCCGACCGGAAGCCAGCAGGTGCCGCAGCCCTCGCAGCCCGCGCCTGCCGAGGAGCCGGCGAGCGGCGGCAAGGGCCTGCGCGTATTCCTGATCGTGCTGCTCGTGATCCTGGCCGGCGGGCTCGCCGCGTTCGCCATGACGGCCGAGGGCCGCGAGATCCTCGACCGCTTGCTTCACTAGAGGGAACTAGTGGCTGGCCGACCCGCGCCCCGCACGCTCGGGATGGTCCTCGCCGGGGGCGAAGGACGGCGCCTCGGCCCGTTGACCGAGCACCGCGCGAAGCCCGCGGTCCCCTTCGCGGGCCGCTACCGCATCGTAGACGTTGTCCTGTCCAACTTCGTCAACTCCGGCGTCACGAAAGTGAAGGTCGTCACGCAGTACAAGTCGCACTCGCTCGAGACGCACCTCGCGCGGGCATGGCGCCTGTCGCCCATGCTCGACCAGTACGTCGAGCCGTTCCCCGCGCAGCAGCGCACGGGCAAGAGCTGGTTCAAGGGCAGCGCCGACGCCGTCTGGCAGTGTCGCAACGCGATCACCGACGAGCACGCGGACGTCGTCTGCGTCTTCGGCGGCGACCACGTCTACAAGATGGACCTGCGCCAGATGATCGACGCGCACCTCGCGCGCGGTGCGGAGATGACGGTCGCCGCGATCCCGGTCGCGCTGGCGGACGCGCCTTCGTTCGGGGTGCTTGAGGCGGACGCCGACGGCTGGATGGTCGGCTTCGAGGAGAAGCCGGCGGCGCCGCAGCCGATGCCGGCCCGCCCGGACCACGCGCTCGCCTCGATGGGCAACTACGTCTTCGACGCGGAGGTCCTGCTCGCCGAGCTGGAGCGTGACGCCGATCGCGACGACGGAACGCACGACTTCGGTCGCGACGTCCTTCCCGCGATGCTCGGCCGGCGCGTGCTCGTCTACGACTTCTCGACCAACGAGGTCCCGGGCGAAGACGCCCGCGAGCGCGGCTACTGGCGCGACATCGGGACGGTCGACGCGTACCACGACGCGCACATGGACCTCTGCGCGATCCAGCCGCAGTTCAACCTGTACAACGAGCACTGGCCGATCCGGACGATCGTCCGCACGGACCCTCCGGCGAAGTTCGTGTTCTCGGACGAGGCGTCCGCGCGCGTCGGCGCCGCGACGGACTCCCTCGTCTCGGAAGGCTGCATCGTCTCCGGCGGACGCATCCATCGCTCCGTGCTCTCGCCACGCGTCCGCATCAATTCGTTCGCGCTCGTCGAGGAGTCCGTCCTGCTCGACGGCGTCGAGGTCGGCCGCCACGCGAAGATCCGCCGCGCCGTCGTCGACAAGGACGTGAGGATCCCGGCCGAGTTCACGATCGGCTACGACGCCGAGACGGACGCGCGCTTCTTCCGGAGCGAGGGCGGGATCCTGGTGGTGCCGAAGGGCACGATGCTCTGACGGACGTTCGCTAGCGCACGATCGGCACCGTAGGAGCCCGGCCCCCAGCACGTTCACAGAATTCGACACGGAGGCACGGAGGCACGTCGCGGCCTGACGGCCGCAACCAAACAATCCGGATCCGGATCCCCGGCCGGCTCCGGTTCCGGCTCCGGTTCCGGCTCCGGTTCCGGTTCCGGTTCCGGCTCCGGCTCCGGTTCCGGCTCCGGCTCCGGTTCCGGTTCCGAATCCGGATCAGGTTCCGGTCCCGGTTCCGGTTCCGAATCCGGTTCCTGAGTCGATCCTCGAACCGCACGTCCGCGGCTCCTTCCGGGGTGGGGTTCCCGCTCTCTCTAGGGCGCAACCGCCGCGCCCGACGCCCGCTTGGGTCGCTCCTTCATCGCAGACGCGATCGCGAGGCGTCGTTCACGGCGCTTGCGCCGGGAGATCGCGTGAACCCCACCCCGGAAGGAGCCACTCCGATGCGATTCGACGCCTTCGAGATCACCCTGCAACTAATCCGATCCCTGCGAGAGCCCCTTGCCCACCTGGAGCGGCGGGACCCCGCACTCGCGGTCCGGACGCGCAAGGCCGCGGCGTCGATCGCCCTCAACCTGCGAGAGGGCCGGCGGCGCGTCGGCAAGGACCGCACGCACCTGTGGCGAGTTGCAGCCGGCAGCGCCGACGAGGTGCAAGCCGCCTTGCTCGTGGCCGAGGCGTTCGGCTACCTCGAGCTGACCAGCCTCACGGCGCCGCTCGCGCTGGCAGATCGCGTCCTTGCCATGCTGTGGCGGATGACCCGGTGATTCCGGGTCCGCCTGCAAGCGAACGACCCCGGTCAGTTGCGAGAAATCTTTGCGCGCCGCGAAGAAGATTCGGGTTAGTAGTACGGAGAAAAGCGCATGGAGAAATGTTTTCTTCTCCGTGCTGTTCTCCGTGCCTCCGTTTCAGGTCTGTGAACGTCGGAAGATCGCGATCCTTCGCAATGCCTACAGGCTCCTCCGCGGGGAGTGGGAATGGTCGCTGCCGCGAACGCACCTGTCAGCCGGGGCACCCCCCCACCTGGCAGGCGTAGTCGACCGATTGGCAGCAACTCAGCCCCGCGCAGCAGGTTCCCTGTTCGTCCTCGGGGGTTCGGTCGCACAGCTCGCCATCCAAGCCGCACGACCCTCCGCCGTCGATGCCCCCTGCGTCGGCCGGTCCTCCGTCGTCCGATGCCCCGGCATCCTCTGCCGGTCCTTCGGCGCGCTCGGCACGCCACTGGCCGTCGCCTCCGGCCTGCCCGAGCGGCGTAGTGAAGACGAGGCGATAGGTTCCGGAGGCTGTAGTCGCATCCGGAAAAGCGGCGTTCGCGGCGCCGTTGCCGAAGGACTGCGCGATCCCGATCTTTCCGCAGGTGGAGCTCGCGTCGATCAGGAAGTTCAGGAGCGTCACGCTCGAGGCGTTGAACTGCACGGCGAATTCGACGTCGACGAAGCAGCCGGCGAAGTCGGCCCGCCAGAATTGCGCGTTGTCCCCCTCCATGCTCGCGCCGCCTCGAATGAGGGCGCGGGCGGTACGTGCGACGTTGCTGTAGGAGTCGAGGGCGTGGAACTCCCACACCTGGTTCGTGATGTCAGGGCTGCCACCGGAACCCCCGCCATCTGCAGCAACGCATCCCCCGACCAGGAAGAGCAAGGCTGACGTGCAGGTTCGCACCCGGACCCATCCTACCAGCGCCGCAGAGTAAGCGCTCAGCGCTTCAGCCGCTCGATCTCGCCATCGAGGAGCGCGACCTCGCGCTCGGCCGCTTCGGCTCGCTAGGGCGCGGAACCGGCGCCCCCTTCGAGCGCCCGGATCCGCTTCTCGTGATCGTCCACTCGGTCCCTGTCGTCGAGTCGGTCGCGGAGGAGGTCGCGAATCTCGCGCATCGCGCCCGCGACCGCAGTGAGCTCACTCGCGAGGCGCGTCTCCATCTCGACCTGTCCCTTCTCCAGCCTCTCGAAGCGGCCTCCATGCTCGCGGAGAATCTCCCCATGCTCTCGGAGAATCCCCCGGTGCTCTCGCAACTCGTCCCGGATCTCGCGCAGGACGCGAAGCGTGGGACTCACCTTTCCGTTCGGCACGGAGTCAGAGTAGCACCGTTCCTCGAGGTGCACCCTCGCCGTCCCGCGCAGCAGGGATCAGCGCTTCAGCCGCTCGATCTCGTCTTTCAGAAGCGCGACCTCGCGCTCGGCCGCTTCGGCCCGCGCGGCACGAACGTGGTCTTCCATCATGGTCGGCAGGACGCGCCCCGTCGCGCGCTCGACGAGGCGCATCTCGGAGCCCGTGTGGCGCAGGACGAGTCCCAGCTTCTCGGAGACGGGCTCACCGATCATCCGCGCGTATCCGTCGGCGCCGAGCCGCATTCCCTGCACAGGGGGATCCAGGTACTCGCCGAGTGGATCGACGAGGAAGTACTCCGAGACGCCCAGGTACGCGTAGAGACCCTGCTTCGATCCGAGATCCTCGGCCTTCGTCCCCTTGCTCGACACCTCGAAGACCACGTCGGGCGGACGCCCCTCCTCCCACATCTTGTAGACGCGACGGAGGCGCTTCGGAATTCCGAGGACGACGTACAGGTCCGGCGAGACCCATTTCTTCGGCTCGCCCTCCTCGTAGTAGATGATGTTGTCCATCGCGACGTAGACGTCGGGCCGGTCGTGATAGCGCGCCCGCAGCGCGTGGAAGATCTCCGCCATCTGCGTGGCGTGCGCATCGGTCTCCGCCAACGGCATCCCGTCGCTTTCCGGGTACTGCACCGGCAGCACAAGGGGACGCTCGTAGATGTCCGGACCCGACATCGTTCCGGTTCCGATCGTCCCTCGTCGCCGCCGCGCGCGCAACCCTCTGGTCACGGACGGGACGATTGCGAGCGGCGTGCCGGGCGGGAGCTCCGAAGCGACTGGGGAATCCGGTCGAAAAGCGGCGAAGCGGCGTACACCGGCGGCGAAAGTCCGCCGGCGTAGGACTTCAGTGGGTGCCGAAGAGGACGATGCCTTGACCGACGTTTGCTAGGGCGCGGAACCGGCGCCCCCTTCGAGCGCCCGGATCCGCTTCTCGTGATCGTCCACTCGGTCCCTGTCGTCGAGTCTGTCGCGGAGAAGGTCGCGAATCTCGCGCATCGCGCCCGCGACCGCCGTCAGCTCGCTCGCGAGGCGCGTCTCCATCTCGACCTGTCCCTTCTCCAGCTTCTCGAGACGGCCCCCATGCTCGCGGAGAATCCCGCGGTGTTCTCGCAACTCGTCCCGGATCTCGCGCAGGACGCGAAGTGTGGGACTCACCTTTCCGTTCGGCACTCGGTCAGAATAGCACCGTTCGCAGCACGGGGCGCACGGGGCCCTTCAAGTGTGCGGCGATCCACGTGCTACGATCGCGGCGTGCAATCGGTCTCCGAAGAAACCTGGGGCGCCCTGCAAGCGATCTGCGATCGCCTGGTCGCAGGGTATTGCATCGACTGGGCCGGCATCCGCGGCAACGAGAAGACCGGACGGTGGATTGCGTTCGCCGGCGGAGATCACCGTGCCCCCCGGCGCCCTGACGCGGACCAAGCCTTCCAGGAGATTGCGTCCGCCCCAGGGACTTGGAGAGGGCTGTTTCGGCTCTTCCCCGCACGGCCGGGGAGGGATTGGTACTGCGGCACCCTGAAGTCTCCTCTCTTGGCCATCGTCGCCGTCCCCGAGGTGATCCGCCCGCGCGAGGGACCTCATCGGGCCGACGCGGCATCCTCGATCCACCGGATGGGGACGCCGAGCGCACTCGACGGCCTGGCCTGGGCTCTCTCGGAGCTTCGATCCGTATTCCCCGCCTCCGGTCACTGGCCATGGGCCCCCGCTGGAGGAACTGGGACCCCCGACACGCCGCTGCATGCCTGGGCATGGCTCCCGATCCCGACGAAGGAGCGGGGTTGAGCCAGAGGGCACGGGATGACGACGAGGTGCTGCGCATGCTCGCGGCTGAGGGCCTGGTCAGCCTCGGGTCCGGTAAGCTCGAGGACTTCGAACCCGTCGAGATCTCCCCCGGCGAGTCGCTAGCCGAGCAGATCGTGTCAGACCGCCGCTGACGCATGTCTCGATTCGAACGGCCGGATCGAGGGCCTCTACAAGTACGGCGTGGAGCAGCCGATGACTGCGTGGGTGCGGGCGTCTAGGAGGACGAAGTCGTTGCTGCCTTCCAGCAAGATGCGTGTGTGGCCGACGCGGATGCGCTCGACCTCCAGGGCATTGCGGTCCGAACACGACGGGACCTCCACCTCGGAGATGCGGGCGCCGGTGCGCGCGTCGAGGACGCCGAAGCGGGCGGCGCCGCCGGCCACGGTGTAGGCGACGTAGACGCGGTCGCCCGCGAGCGCGTAGGCCTCGGCGAAGCGAAACGCGGTTTCCTCGACCGTGAGGGGCGTGGCGTCCCAGGTCGGAGTCCACCGATCGGCTTGCAGCCCGAACACCCTGGGAACGCGCACGCCCGAATCGCGCCGTCCGAACGCGATGGCGAGGTCCCCGGCGCCGAGCAGGCCGAAGATACGGACGCCGGGCGCGGGAAAGTTGCGATTCGGCTGCTCGATCTCGGGCGCGCCGAGGTCCCAGGCGTCGCAGTCGTCGCCCCACGGAGGCGCATCCGCTGGCTGTGCGAGGCCCGAGACGGTGTCGATGACGGCGTGTCGCCCGTTGTCCGCCTGCACCCACACGCTCGCTGCATCCGGGTTCGAACACAGCGCCGCTGCCAGGTCGGGAAGCGCGACCGTCCCGGTCTCCTCGCCCGTCGCCGGGTCGTGCAGATGTCCTCGCCCGTGCTGATCCGCGCGCAGGATACGAGTCCCGACCAGCGCCGCCTTCGCCCGGCCGGCCTCCGAGGTCGATCCGTAGGGGCCCGCACGCCAGAGCTCCTCGAAGCTGGTTCCCTCGAAGGCCATCAGGTGAAGCTCGTTGTCGTCCGCGGCCGCGAAGGCGAGCACGATCGCGTCCTCGATGCCGTCACCGGTGACGTCGTGCAGGCCCGCCGTCGTCAGGACCGTGATGCTCTCCTTCCCGCACGACTCGGCCGACACCCCCGCGGCGACGGCCGCGCCCATCAAGAGGATAGCGGCCATCACGGCGGGGACCAGGGTGGCGCGCGAGCGATTGCCGCGTGGCACTGCGCCGGTAGCTCGCGGCCCTGGCGGCGGCGGGGCCTGAGCCGGCTTGCGGAGATCCGACTCCCTTCCGCAGAACTCGCAGCGCAGGACGGTCGCCTCGCCGGCTGCGGGGAGAGCCGCACCGCAGTGGGGGCAATGGCGGACGACGACGTCGGGCATGGTCAGCGGTACGCGGCCCAGGCTTCTTCGACCAACGGGTCCCAGCCGCGGCCGTGGGCGGCCCAGGCGCCGCGGAAGTCGGAGCCCCGGCGCTCGAAGATCTCCTGCGTGTACTCGGTGTCGCCGTCCGGGTTCATCCAGCGATCGACGTAGGCGAAGAACGCGTCATGGCCCCAGTCGGCCTGCGCGTCCAGGACCCGAGCCGCCAGGGCCTGGCCGACCCACGCCTGGCTGGTGCAGCAGCGACGGTAGCTCTCGCCGATGTCGTCCAGCCAGTCCTCGGGCGCGAGGTGCTCGTAAGGTCCCCAGGCCGGATCGTCGTTGACGGCGACGCCGCCGAGCACGCCCATGTGCCCCGTGTAGACGACGTCGGACGCGTCCCACCAGGGCGGCTGGTCGGCGGGCGGCGCGAGGTCCGCGACGTACGACGTGTGCATGTCCTCGCCGAAGCGCGTGTCCGGGTAGGACGTGGGCGGCGACGCCATCTCGGGGTCTGCGAACAGAAGGCCGGCGAAGACGATCGGCCACTTGCGCCCGCTGCCGTGGCCGCCAAACGCCGCCCAGCCGGGATGACCCGCACGCACGAGACCCCACAGGTCGATCCCGCGCTGGACGAAGCCGACGAGCAGCCGATCCTGCGATGCGTCCTGGTCTGCGGGCAGGTCGTAGAGAAGGAGGACGCTCGCCATGCTCGCGACCCGGCCCATCTCGCGTCCGTACATCGCCATGTACTCGACCTGCGCGTCGAAGCCGAAGAAGAGGTTGTCGATCCAGGGGCGCGAGAGGCGCGACGCGAGGTCGTCGAGGAGCGCGCCGTCGATCGCCTGCGGCGGTGCCAGCGCCGGGAGGATCGATCGGTCGAGGTCGGAGAGCCGGAAGATCCGCGCCTCGGGATCCGTGTACGCAGGCCGGAAGGCGTCCTCGGGCGGCGGCTCGGCGACGCACGTCAGGACGGACACGCTCCATACCGGAGACTCCGACGTCTCGCCGCTTCCTTCGCGCAGCCAGTTCTCGACGCTGCCGGGGGTCTCGAACGAGATGGACGACGCCAGCCGATCGCCCGGGACCAGATCGATCGGCGGGTACGAGCGCAGGCCTTCGTCGAAGCGGCCCTCGACCGTCCGATCGTCGAAGCCGGTCCGGTCGTCCACCGGCGGGAGGTTGAGGACGGAGCCGTTGCGGCCTCCCTCGGGAGGCGGATCGATCGCGGTCACGCGCGCCGGACAGACGATCCAGTAGTCGCCCGTCACGAAGCGGCCCGCCGCCGCCGGCTCCTCGAACGTCCAGGTGATCCCGTGGTCCGAGACGCTGCCGACCGTCCCTATCGAACCCGCGTCGACGTCTGCGTCCGAGTCGGAGTCGGAGTCGGAGTCGGAGTCGGCATCGCCTCCATCCGGCGCGCTGGCGTCGCGGTCCTCTCCCGAGCAGGTCGCGAGGCAAACCGAGATCACCGCGAGCGAACGGATCATGGCGACTGATGCAGGATGAACGGGTAGTTCACGGTCGTCGAGTCCCCACCCACGGGAACCGGGAAGGCCCAGTTGCGCACGTTCGAGACGATGCACTGTTCGACGGGCGGGTCCCCCAGCTCCGAACTGCGGATCTGCGCTGAGGTGACGACGCCGTCCGGGCCGATCACGAACTGAAGATCGACGCGCCCGGCCATGTCCGCGTGCCGCTCGAGCCCGCGCTCGTAGCACGAGCGCACGAGAGCGATCCGGCTGCGGATCACGCGGCGGATTCCGGCCGGCCCGAGCGGTTCGAAGACGACGAACGCCGGTCGATCGCCGCGGGAGAACGGGAACTCGCCCGGCAGGTAGTGGTTGAGCCGTTCGTGCGCCCAGCTCGCCTCCAGGCTCCGGACGCCGGCTGCCGTCGCCATCTCGTGTGCCACGCGGTACGCCGCGACGGCACGGTCCTCGACGGGCCGCACACCGTCGGCGAGGCCGTTCTCGAAGGTTTCCCGGGCCTCGGCGACCGCCGCGATGCTCGCGGGCGCGCGCGCCGCCGCGACCACTTCGGCGTACCGGTCCCAGACGTAACCGGATCGGAACTGCGCCGCGACGGACCAGGCCGGGCGCCGGTACAGGAGGATCGACCGGTACGCAGTCTCGAGGTCGCGCGCCCTCGCCGCCATCAGCTGTGCCGAGCGCGCGAGGCCGTCGCGATCGCCGCCGACGCGCATCGCCTCGAACGTCCGCAGGTCGCCCTCGAGCAGCAGGTACTTCGCACGGGCGGCATACTCGGCGGCCTCGCTGCCGGGCAGCGCTCCCATCGCGACGAAGAGCGTCGCGGTCTCGGCGAGGGCGGCCCTGGCGCCGCGGTCGTCGCGCAGCTCGCGAGCGCACTCGGCCGAACGAAGGCTGCACCGGACGACGACGCGGGAGGCCTCGGGACGGGAACGGTAGGCCGCGACGATCGCGGAGTACGCGGTGCGCGCGCCCGCGAAATCGCGCCGGTCGAAGAGGAGATCGGCATCCCGCTCGGTGGTGGCGGCCTCCGGTGGAGGCTCCGGGTCCGAGGAAGGATGCGGCGTGGGCGGCGCGGGCCCGGCATCCGGCGGTTCGTCGCCCGTCAGGCCCGCGATCTCCACCTGCAGCAGCGCCCCGCAGCTTCGAACGGGGGCTGGTTCGACGTCCTCGGCGTAGGCGCTTCGGGGGCCGTACCCATCCCCGGAGCGCATGCACGCGTAGAGGTCGCCGCTCGAGCGCAGGACTCGCGCGTCCTCGCCTCGGCTGCCGCCGGCGCCCGCGCCGAGGACGGTCACCTCGGCGGACGACTGCGAGGCCCTTCGCGTGAAGAGCTCGTGTGCGCCGACGACTATCGACCGGACGAAGTGCGTCGCTGCCGCGCACTCGCCGCCGGAAAGATCCGATCGGCGAACGTCGTCCACGGACGACCGTCGCGCGCCGACGGCGACGTAGTCGACGTGCAGGCTGGATCCGCCCGAGATCAGTCCTTCCAGCGTCGCGAAGGAGAGCGGGAGCTTCGCGAAGAGCTCCTCTTTTCGCATGACGTCGATGCGATCGCGCGCAGGCGTCGTCTCGGTGAAGTGATAGACGCCCTCCACGCGGCAACCGGGCAGGACGCTCAGGCGGCACCCGTCCCAGGACACGACGACGAGCCCGGCTTCGGCCCGCGCGGCGAGCGCGGCCTTGTCGGTCGCCGGCCACTCCACGAGCATGAGCTGCGTCGGTCCGGGATCTGCGGTGCAGTTCTGCGCAGCCCCGGCAGGCCTCGGTCCGACTTCTGGCGCGACGTGCGGACCGACCGGCAGCAGCGGTGGGGAGCACGCGGCGAGGAGGGCGACCGCGATCGACCGGGGCATCGGCCCAGCGAGTATAGGCATCACGGCGCTCGAGAAGATGGGCTACGGCATCAGCGTGTCGTGGCGTGGCGTGGCGTGGAGGCCGCGCGGGCCCACGTGGGGCGAGGGCTGGTCGGTGTGCTGCGGGGGGCGCTCGGGGTGCTGTCGGTGCGGAAGAAGAGGCGACGTACGGGAGCGCGGCGGCGTAGGCGAGACAGTCAGTGCCGGTTCTCCTTGCGGATGACCACCTGCAGGCCCGACCAGACTTCGTCGATCGCGCAGACCTTGTTGTCGACGAGGCCGGTGGGCAATGCGAGATCTCGGATCACGTCCTCCGTCACGTCGGTCGGGACTCCCGAGGCGCGCGCGGAAGGCTCCGCTCGAGAAGGGCCACGGTGGGGCAGAACGCGACGACGACATCGAACGGGGCTCCGCCGGCCAGGGCCGTGCGTAGCGTCACGCCGGCTGGAAGCGGCGTGAGCGTCGCAGCGAACCCGCGCGGCGCGCGCAGAAGCGCGACGCGGTGGCGCTCGCGGATGCCGAGCTTCTGCGGCAAGGGTGTCGACGAGTAGCCGGCCATCTCAGCCCGAGCCCAGCGGCCGGACGTGGGTGCCGTCGACGGGGATGGACTCGGGGTCCTTCACGTAGAGCTCGACGAAGCCGCAGGCGCGGCAGACGCCGGCTTCGAGGGCGCCGAAGCCGCGGCCGATCACGCCGATGCCGAGGGGCCCGGGCTCGGGCACGTAGGCGAGCCGCGCCTGCTGGAAACCGCCGACCGCGGCGTGGTCGTGCGAGTCCGCGACCTGGGAGACGTAGAGGAGCCGCTTCGAGTCGCACTTGGGGCAGCGTCCGGTCCGATTCATGGATCCTCCTGGATCTCCGGCCCAGCCCCTTACCGGCAGGTGCGGCTCATTCGGCGGACCTCGCCGGCCTCGGGGCCGTCGGGGGCGAGCTCGACGTAGCGCGCGAAGGCTGCGCACGCGCCGGCGTGGTCGCCGCGGCCGTCGACGATCGCGTAGCCCAGGAACGCGAAGGCCTCGGCGAGCGCGGGGTCCTTGCCCGTCGCGTCTCTCAAGCGGCCCGCCGCCTCGTCGTAGTTGCCGTTCTCCCAGTGGAAGCGGCCGCGAACGTAGAGGATCTGCGCGCGCAGCTTGTCTCCGCGCGGATGGTCCGACAGCGAGCGCTCGGCGCGCTCGAGGCCCTCGGCGACGGCGGCGAACGATCCTGACAGCAGGCCCGCGAGCGCCATCCCGACGTGCGCCTCGGGCATCCGCGAGTCGATGCGAAGTGCCCGCGCGAACGCGTCCATGGCCTCGCCGCTCGCCTCACCGAGAAGGTGCGCCTGCCCGGTCCAGACGTGGATCCACGGGTCGCGCGGGGAACCGCGCAGCGCGTCCCGCAGCGCGTCGACGGCCTCGCGGCCCTTCTGGCGCGCGAGGAGGAGCCGCCCGCGCGCGCGGGAAATCGCGGTCGGGGGCGCCCCTGCCTGCTGCGCCGCGCCGATCGCCTGCTCGGCGTCGTTCGCGCGGCCCTCGACGCAGGCGAGCAAGGCAATCGCGAGCTGGACGTCGGCGCTCGCGGGGGCGAGGGAGCGGGCGGCCTCTATCTGCTCGGAGGCCGCGGGCACGTCGCCGGCCTGGATGAGGAGATCCGCGAGCGCCACGCGCGCGGAGACGTTCGCCGGGGTCGCGCCGACGAGTGCGCGCAGGGACTCGGTCGCAGGGGCCACGCGGCCGGTCCAGGCGTCGAGCCGCGCCGCCGCGACCCGTGCGCCGGGTTCCGCGCCGGCGGCCGCGAGCGCGTCGCGCGCATCGTCCGTCTCCCCGAGGGCGAAGAGGACCTCCGCGCGCAGGACCGTGGCACCCGCGGTCCCCGCCGGCACGGTTTCGAGCAGGGTCCCGGCATCGCGGATGCGTCCCTCCGCGACGGCGACCCGGGCGAGGCCGAGCTTCGCACGCGACGCAAGGGCGGCGTCGCGGGAGGCTTCCTCGAACCGCGCCTTGGCTCCCGGAAGATCGCCGCGTGCGAGCGCCACCTCGCCCGCGAGCGCCGCCGCCTCCGAGAGGGGCGGCACCGATGCGAGGGCCGACGCCGCGGCCTCGAGGTCGCCGCTTCGCAGCGCCGCCTCGGCGACCAGGAGGCGCACTTCCGGGCGATCCGGCGTCGCCGCCGCCGCGCGCTCCGCCTCCGCGCGGGCCTCGCGCGGGCGGCCGAGGTCGAGCAGGAGCCGCGCGCGCGTCGTGGCGAAGTCGACGTCCCACGCCCGGCGCCCCTGCTCCGATCGGTCCGCCGCCGCGTTCGCGCCGGCGGGATCCTCCGATCGCAGGGCGCGGCCGCGGATCAGCTCTGCCCACGAGCGCTCCGTCGCGGAGGCCGGGGGAGTCATCGCGAGGAGCGCGTCCGCGTCCGCGCGGGCGTCCGCGTCGCGGCCGGCGAACGCGAGGGCGCGCGCACGCGCGAGGCGGATGCGGCTGCGGGCACCCGTCGGATCGATCGCGGTGAGTCGCGCGTTCGCGCCGGCGTGGTCGCCGAGCCGGTAGAGGACCTCCGCGAGCATCGCGGAGATCCGCACGTCGGAAGGCGCCGCCGTCGCGGCCGCTCCCAGGGCGCGGGCGGCGACGTCCAGCTCGCCGCGGACGGCGGCGACGAGCCCCTTGGCGTGCAGGGCCCTCGCGTTGGGCGAAGGCAGGGAGTCGAGGCCGCGTTGCGCGTCGGCCGCACGGCCAGCACGAAGCAGGAGCAGGGCGCGGGCCTCGACGCCTCCCGCGAGCGCGGCGACGCCCGGGTCGGCGAGGAGTGCCTCGGCGCGCGTCACGGCTGCGGCGTCCTCGTACTCGACGGCGAGCCAAGCGGCGCCGCGGGCCACGGCAGCCTTCGCCTCCACGGTCTCGTCCGAATCGAGGACCTCCTCGAGGGCGGCGAGCGCGGCGCGCAGGTCCCCCTCCGAGCCCGACGCATCGGCGCGTGCGGCTTCGGCCACCTTCTCGTCCCGCGCCTTTCCACGGCTCCAGCTGGTCATCGCGACGATTCCAGCGGCGAGCAGCACGACCCCGCCGGCGATCCCTGCGACGATGAAGACCGCGGTGGAGGACTTGCGGCGGCCGCCCGAGGGCGCCGCGAGGATGGGCGCTGGGCCCTTGTAGCGGCTGTCGGGGATCGCGACGCGGCCGAAGGGATCCGCGTCGGGCGGCGGCGGGGGAAGCGAAGGCGCCTCCATCGCGACCGCGGATCTCGGCGGCGGCGTGGGGTCGAAGCGCCGATCGGGGGCCTGCGAGGAGACGACCACGGGCGGGGCGGCGCGTGGGGGTGGCGCGTGGACGACGCCTGCCGCCGGGAGCGGAGGCGCCGCCGACGCGCGAAGGCCTCCCGGCCGCATCGTCTTTCCGATGGGCGCTGGCTCCGCGACGGGTTCCTCGAGCGCGATGGCCGCGAGGCCGGCGAGATCGCCGACGCGATCCTTGATCATCGTCGCCGGCTCGTCGTCGTCGTACCCGAGGTCGTCGAGGTCCGGCAGCGGCTGGGCCAGCTTGGGCTTCTCCGCCGGGGCGGGTGCGGACCGCGGGGGCGCCGGCGCGGAGGGTCGGGCGGCAGGCGCCGGCGCGGAGGGGCGCGCAGGCGGCGGAGCCGACGCCCTGGGCGCAACGGCGGAGACCGCCTGCATTCCGAGGAGCGTCTGCTTGCGGGCGGCGGGCGGCGGAGCGGAGGGCCGCGCGGCCGCTGCCGGCGCCGCCACCGCGGGCATCCCGATCGACGAGGGCCGCGGCCGGGCCGCGGGCGGCGGGGCCGACGGACGCGCGCCGCCGGGTGCGGACGCCGAGGGCATTCCGACCGAAGAGGGCATCCGGGGTCGGGCCGCGGGTGGCGGCGCGGCGGGCGGCGGCGCAGAAGCCGGGCGAGCGGCCGGCGCGGGCGCGCGCATCCCGGCGGGAGGGCCGGTGCGGATCGTGGGCTTGGGGATCGTGACGGTTGCCTTCGCCGCGTCCGTGACCTCGCTCGTCTCGTCGACCACGAGGTCGTCCATGTCGTCGTCGGAAAGGACGTCGTCCTCCCCGACGACTTGCCCGTCCTCGACCACGACCTCGGCGTCGTCGAGCTGCATCGTCTTCTCGGGAGGGAGGTCGCGCGGGAACGGGGCCGGGACGGGCGTCATCTCCGGATCGCCGCGCATGCGCATGGTGGGCCGCGCCGTGCCGGGACGCTCGGCGGCGGGCGGAGCGGACGGAAGGGGCACCGAGCCCGATGGCGCCGTGACGGTCACGTCGTCGAAGAGGCCGGCCTCGCGGCGGAGCTTGTCGGCCGTGTCGGCATCGACGACGCGCGTCTCGACGCCCTGCTCGAAATCGTCCATCGACTCGCCGCGGACGGTCGTGTCTTCCGCGCCGAGGTCCTGCTGCGGCTTGCCCGCTCGGCCTCCGTCGAACCAGCGCTCGACAGTGGTCGTCTCCTCGGTCTGGCCCCGTCCGGCTTCGTCGAACTCGAGGAGGAGCTCTCGCGTGACGACGTCGGCGGGTGCTGCGTGCAGCGCCTTCTTGAGGCTCGCCTCGGCCTTGGGCAGGTCGCCTTCCTTCAGGTAGGCCTCGCCCTGCAGGCGCAGCGCGACGGGATGGGTGGGCGCGGTCTTGAGCGCGAGGGCCATTTCCGCACGCACCTCGCCGTACCTCCGCATGGCCATCAGGGCCATGCCGAGCACCAGGCGTCCTTCGAGATGGCCCGGATCCCCGAGAAGTCCACGCCGACAGATCCGGACGGCGTCGGGATACTTTCTCTGGGTGATCTGGACCTTCGCGACGCGGACGAAGTCGTCCGACACGAGACGCAGGAGTGTAGCGCCAGTCGGGTTTGATAGGAACCGTTAGCCGCTTGACGCGGACCCCCTGAGTGTGAAAGTTTTTCACAGGAATCGACTTTCGTGCGAGCCCGCGCAGCCGGCTTCACCCACGTCGGATTGCAGCGCGAGCACAACGAAGACTCGTTCGCGCTGCTGGCCGAGTACGACCTGTACCTGGTCGCGGACGGGATGGGTGGCCACAGGGCGGGGGGCGTAGCGAGCAAGATGGCGACCGAGGCCATCGGGTCGTTCTTCCGCGCGAGCGCCGGGGACGACGTCACCTGGCCCTTCCACTTCGATCCGGCGCGGTCCATCGACGAGAACCGATTGATCACGGGCATCAAGGTCGCGAACCGGCAGATCTACGAAGCGTCGGCGCGGAACGCCGAGCACCACGGGATGGGGACGACGGTCGTCGGCGTGCTGTACAGCCGGAGCAAGGGAAAGATGATGATCGGCCACGTCGGGGACAGCCGGTGCTACCGGCTCCGCCGGGGCGAGATGGAGCAGCTCACGCGCGACCACTCGCTCGTGAACGACTACCTGCTCGCGATGCCGGACCTGCCCCCGGACCAGCGCGAGGAGTTGCCGCGAAACGTGATCACGCGGGCGCTCGGGATGCAGGACACCGTGGCGGTGGACGTGCGCGTGGACGACCCGAACGAGGGAGATCTGTTCCTCCTGTGCTCGGACGGGTTGACCACGATGGTCCCGGATGCGGAGCTCGGGGAGATCCTGCGCGGCGCGGCGGACCTCGACGAGGCCTGCCGCAAGCTCATCTCGACCGCGAACGATCACGGGGGAGAAGACAACGTCACGGCGGTCCTCGTTCGCCTCGAGGCCGACGGGCCCGAGAAAGGCGGCTGATGGCGACGGATATCCACATCGATCACGAGATCCGGTGCGACGCGGAGACCTTCTGGGACAAGGTGTTCTTCGACGTCGAGTACAACAAGGGCCTGTATCTGGGCGCGCTCAAGTTCCCGAAGTGGGAGCAGCTGTCGCTCGACGACCGTGGCACGAGCCTCTTCCGCAAGGTCCGCGCGACGCCGCCACAGGACGCGCCGGGCCCGATCAAGAAGATGCTCGGCGGAGAGTTCTGGTACGACGAGGAAGCGACCTTCGACAAGGCGACCAAGCGCCTGCGCTTCAAGAACATCCCGTCGAAGATGACGGACAAGATCCGGATCGAGGGGACGATGCGGGCCGACCCCACGCCCGCCGGCCGGATCCGCCGGATCGCGGACATCACCCTGTCGGTGTCCATCTTCGGCCTCGGAGGCATGGTGGAGAACTTCGTCGCGGACATGCTGAGGAAGAGCTTCGACCGCGGCGCGCGGTTCACGAGCGAGTGGGCGGAAAAAAAGGGCTGGTCGAAGTAAGGGCTGAGAGGGAGGGGGGTCGGGAGGTGCCGACGAGGCCCTGAAAGGCGGAAGCAACAGGGCCTCGTCGACACCTCCCGCCCCCCCTCTCACGAGCAGCGGGCGCGAAGTCCGAAAGAAGAAAAAGAAGAAGAAGAAGAAGAAGAGGCCGTTCTCACGACTCGGCAGCTAGTCGCTCGTTGCGAGGCCGGCACAGGCCCAGGTGGCCAGCAGCGCGAGGGCTAGGCCGGCGAGGGCGGCGGGGGTCGCTGCGCCGGTCACGAGCGGGCGCAGGATCGCGGAGAGCGGATCGGACGCGAGCACGATGGCGACCGTGCCGGCGGCCGCGGCCGAAGCGAAGAGCACGGCGCCCCGGACGCGGGGGCGTGCGCGACGAGGGGGGAGCGCCGTGAGGACGCGCAGCGTGAAGCCGCCGTCCTGGATCTCCTCGCGCATCATCTCCTCGATCGGGTCCATCGGTTCAACCCTCCACGGCTGCGCCGCGCCAGGCGAGGAGCCGCCGGCGCAGGCGGTCCTTTCCCCGGGCGATGTGCGTCTTCACGGTGCCTACCGGACAGTCGAGCACGGTTGCCACCTCCTCGTGAGAGAGGTCGCGGCCGAACGCGAGCGCGATCGCCGTCCGCTCGGCGGGGCTCAGGAAGCGCATCGCCTGCTCGAGATCCATTCGCAGGTCCGCACCCTCTCGCGCGTCCGGCGCCTCGTCGTCTGCGAGCTCGCGGCCGAGCTCGTCCCGCCGGCGCACGGCCTCGTCGAGGAACGTGCGGTACGCGATCCGGTGCAGCCAGGTCCCGAGCCGCGCGTCACCGCGGAAGCCGGCCAGGCCCCTGTAGGCGCGCAGGAACGTCTCCTGGGCGAGGTCGTCTGCGAGCGCGGTGTCGCCGCAGGACAGGCGGCGGAGCAGGGAGCGTACGGGCGACTGGTGGCGACGAACGATCTGCGCGAATGCGTCGCGATCGTCGTCCAGCAGGACGCGCGCGACGAGATCGGCGTCGGTCGGCGCCACGACACGGGACGTTACGCGGCCGCGTCGCGCGTGTCGCGCGACCGCGCCTCGAGCCGCCAGGCGACGAGGTAGCCCAGGCCAAGCAGGAGCGGCACAAGGCCCACGGTCCACAGCCGCGGCGGCACGCCGTGGAGCAGCCGCAGGAAGATCGCGAGGCCGATCCCCGCGGACACGAGCAGGATCCCGCGGCGAAGGTCGGAGACCGGCAGGGCGGGCGGTGTCAGCAGCGCAGCGGGCACCTCCATCCCCTTCTCGACCATGCGTCGGATCGTCTCGTGCCGCTCGCGGTCCTTGCGGAAGCGCAGCTGAAGCGTCGTCGCGAGGCCGAGCAGAAGCGAGAGGAAGAACGCCACCGGGACGACGATGGCGACCAGGGGCGGATCTTTCCCGATCGCCGCACGCTGCGTCCGCGTCCGCTCTCGCTCCTGGAGCAGCTCGAAGAGTTGCTCCTGGCTGAGCCGTGCCGCGACCGCCGGGTCGAGGTCCAGCGCTTCGCCTTGCCTCGCAGGCTGCGCCGCCGCGGGCGCGGCTGCGGCGACCAGCGCCGCGAGGAGCATTCCCGCACCGACCCGTCTTCCGATCCCGTTGGCCATACACCTTGGACGGGCCGGAGCCCCGTCTTGGATTCGAAAAAGATTTCCGAATCCACGCAATGTGGACGACCCGTCACACGTAGAGGAAGCGCCGGTCAGCACTTCCGAAACTCGAACGACTCGAAACGAAAGGAAAGACCATGGAACGCCTCCTCGTGGGGACGATCGTCATTGCCTTGTCCGCGGCTGCCTGCGCACCCGCGCTGCACGCACCCCCGATCTCGGTCGTCGACCTCCCGGCCGACCGGATCGTCCGGCCTTCTCGGCCGGCGCCGGTCGCGCAGCGCCGGCGCGCGTCGTCTCACCCCGAGCGGGGCGCCGCGACCATCGTCACTCCGCCGCCGCCGCGCCCTCCGCGAGAAGAGCTCGAGCCCCGGACGCTGGAGCCGCGCGTGGAACCCGAGCCGCGCGGGGGACCCTCGGCTGTTTCGACCCCCGCCCTCCCCTGATCGCGCCTACTCCCAGACCCACGGCCAGAACCAGTCCCACTCGCAGGTGTCGGCGGCCTCGTAGCAGGCCTTCATGGCGTCGCAGTCGGCGAGGCCCTGGCAGTCTGCGTTGGCGGCCAGGTAGTCTGCGTTCAGGACGCCCAGCTTCTCGCAGAAGTCGTTCGGAGCGCCGCAGACGGATTGGCATGCGAGGATCGCGTCGTCTGCCTCGGGACCCGGTTCGACATCGTCTCTTTGCCTGTCCAAGCAACTCACCTTCGCATCCGCTCCGCAGCCGAGGTTCGCGATGCACGAAGTCGGGAAGGCCGAAAGCACATCGAATGCACAGGAGCACTCCTGATCACCGAACGCCTCTCCCGCAGGACAAAGACACTCGAACCAGTACTCTGCACAGTCCCACGACGCGGGGTCGGAACCTCCGATGGTCCCCGTGCAGCTATCGACGTCGGAATCGGACACCGTGCCAGAATCCGAATCCGAGTCCCTGGCCGAATCCGAGTCCGTATCCGGGTCGGAATCGGCGCCCGCATCGGTATCGATGCCGTCGTCCTCCTCGGCACGCTCGGATTCCTCCGAGCATCCGGCGATCGCGATCGCGAGCGCGAGCGTCGCGATCAAACGACGGTGCGCCATCCGTGCGGGTCCGGGGCGCCGCCGCTCTGGATCGCGCGCAGCTCCCGGCGCAGCAGCTCGGCGACCGGGCGCTTGTCGGGGAGCACCCACACGTCGTTGCCGCGGCGGATCTCGCCGATGGGCGCGACGACGGCTGCGGTTCCCGCCGCGAAGATCTCCGTGACCTGGCCTGCACGAAGGCCCGCGGCGACCTCGTCCCAGGCGATCGGCTCCTCGCGAACGGGGATCTCGCGGGCCTTCGCCAGCGCGATCAGGCTCTGCCTCGTGACGCCGGGGAGGATCGTGTCGGTGAGCGGCGGCGTACGCAGCGTCCCGTTGTGGACGACGAACACGTTCATCCCCTCCATCTCCTCGACGAAGCGCCGGTGCACGGCGTCGAGGTACATCACCTGATCGAGCCCCTCGTCCCAGGCCTGGCGCAGCGCGAGCAGGCCGCTCGCGTAGTTGCCGGCAACCTTCGCGGAGCCCGTCCCGCCGGGCGCCGCACGCACGAACTCCTCGGACACCCTCACCTTCACCGACGTCTTGCCGCGCCCGAAGTACGGGCCGACGATCGCGCCCATCACCAGGAACATCGCTTCCTTCGCTGCGCGGATGCCCAGGCCCGGCTCGGTCCCCATCAGGAGCGGCCGCAGGTACAGCGCGATCTCCGGCCCCTCGGGGATAGCCCTGGCCTGATGCTGGACGAACCGCGTCACCATCTCGACGAACGCGTCCGGCGGAAACTCGGGCAGGGCCACCCGTCGCGCGCTGCGCTCGAAGCGCAGGGCATGGTCGCGGATGCGGAACACGGCGACGCCGCCGTCCGGCTGGCGGTAGGCCTTGAGCCCCTCGAAGATCGACTGCCCGTAGTTGAGGGCGATGCACGACGGGTCGATGGGGAGCGGCCCCTTTTTCTCCATGCGGCCCTGCGCCCAGCCCTCCCCTTCCCTCCACTCGAGGGCGAGCATCGCGGGCGTGAAGTGCCGGCCGAAGGTCGGGTTCGGCCCGCAGTCGAGGGCCTCCGTCGCCGGAGCGATGCGCTCCTCGATCCGAAGGTCGCGAATGGCAGTCGAACTCACGCGAGCGGCCTGGGGTCTCTCCATGTTCGCCTCCTGCTTGAAATGGGGGCGCCTCTCCTAAGCCGAGAATCGAAGCGTAGCACGCCGCGTCGAAGGTCCGGACCAGGATTTTGAGCCCGACCCCCTCGATTTTGACGCGTCGCGCCGTCCGGGAGACCCTTTCGACCGTGCGAGGGATCGCTCTGCTGATCGCGATCATGCTTCCCACGATCTCGTGGGGGACGGACGCGGCCGATCCGCCATGGCACCGGCGCCGGACGGGGCGCGTCCCGGTCCGGCGGACGACCCCGCGCGTCGACATCGCCGCGTGGCCCGCCGAGCCGCCGTCCGTCCGTTCTCCGAACGAAGCGACGTTCGGCAACGCCATGAAGGATCTGTGCCGCTGGATCGGCAGCGACCGGTCCGCGCGCTACGGCGCGTGGATCCTCCGGTGGTCGCGCGAGTTCGAGGTGGATCCGTTCCTGCTCGGCGCGATCGTTTTCGAGTCGACCGGCTGCCGCAACCCCGCCGACACCTCGGAAGGCTTCGGCCTGACGCGCTTCCCCAAGCGGGCCTACGAGCGCGAGTTGCGGACGGGTCGGTATGCCTTCCACATCCTCGAGGGAGGAGCCTGGCGTCGGCGCGAGAGGCGGATGGACCGCTTTCCTTTCGGAGAGGGAAAGCTGCGCAACGCGGAGAGCAACCTCTACTTCGCCGCGGCGCTGCTGTCCGTGTGGAAGGAGCAGCACCCGGACGTCGACGCCCCGTTCGAGTCGATCCCCCACCGCCACTTCGTGTCCCACTGGAAGTGGGCCGACCGCGTCTGGACGACGGACTTCGAGGAGAACGTGCTGGTCCACCGACGGCGGCTGCTGGGATTCGCGGGCGGCGGGAGCGAGCCGCGGACGACGTTCGCCGGCGAGACGCTCGGGTCTCCGCTCGAGGGCGCGCCCCGCATCGTGGTCTCGGACCTCGGGGACGCGCGTGAAGGAGATCGCCAGCACCGCGGGACGGACCTCGACGCCGCGCAGGGCGAGACGGTACGGGCCATCGCGGACGGACGCGTCTCCTTCGCGGGCGTCGACCGACCGGGGCACGGCTCGAACGAGAACCTCGAGCCCCGTGAGGCGACCGAGTTCCCGGAGGGCCAGATGGGTCCGGGCGGACGCTTCGTGTGCGTCTCGCACGGTGAGGCCGCCGCGGCCCTGCGATCCTGCTACATGCACCTGCTCGCCTACGAAGTGGAGTTCGGCGACCGCGTCCGTCGGGGCCAGAAGATCGGCGAGGTAGGCCGATCGGGGGTACGGGACAGCCCCGCGCACCTGCACCTGGAGGTCCACGAGGGCGAGCGTGTCCGCAGCGCACGCGACGTCCTCGGTCCGCTGGTGGTGGACGGGCGGGACCTGCGCCGCCGCCGTCACTGAAATTGCATTGCAACGTTGAAACGACCGATCTTACAGATGTGCAAGGCGTAGAGGTCTGGTCCGCCGAAACCCCGCCGGAATCCGCCTGGCACGTACGATGCATCACGTTCCGGGCGCAAGGGCGGAACTGGTCGCGTGGTCCCCCCCCACCCGGTCGGTTCCGCCCTTGTTTTTCCTCCTCCCACGGTCCTGCTCGAAGCGGCAGTCATGAGTCATGGGTCGTGAGTCATGAGTCAGCGCGTGGGAGCTTGCATGACCCTGCCCGCCCCGCCGCCTGAGTAGACTCTGCGTATGCGGCTCCCCCTGAGCCCCCCCGTTCTGCCGATGCTCGCGAAACGCGTTGGCGACCTTCCGGTCGGCGAGGGGTGGCTCTACGAGCCGAAATGGGACGGCTTCAGGGCGCTCGTGTTTCGCGACGGAGACGAGATCCTCCTGCAGAGCCGCGACGAGAAGCCGCTCGGCCGGTACTTCCCCGAGCTCGTCGAATCGTTGCGAGCGCAGCTACCTGCGCGTTGCGTGCTCGACGGCGAGATCGTCATCGCCAGGAACGGGGGGCTGGACTTCGAGGCGCTGCAGCTGCGCCTCCACCCGGCCACGTCGCGCGTGACGATGCTGTCCAGGGAGGTCCCTGCGTCGATCGTCTTCTGGGACGTGCTCGCCGAGGGCGACCGCGACCTTTGCCCCATGCCCTTCAGCGAGCGGCGAGCAGAACTGGAGAGGCTACTCGCGAAGCTCGAACCGCCGTTGCACCTGACGCCCGTGACCGCGGATCGCAACACGGCTGCGGATTGGTTCCGACGCTTCGAGGGGGCGGGGCTCGACGGCGTGATGGCAAAGCCCGCCTCCGGCGCGTACCAGCCGAACAAGCGCGTCATGCTCAAGGTGAAGCACGAGCGTGAATGCGATTGCGTGGTCGCGGGATTCCGGTGGCACAAGGGAGGCGCCGGCACGGCCGTGGGCTCTCTCTTGCTGGGGCTCCACGACGATGCCGGCTCGCTCCAGCACGTCGGAGTGTCCGCGAGCTTCACGGATGAGAGGCGCCGCGAGCTCGTAGAACTGCTGGCACCGTATCGCGAGCACGCCCTCGCCGATCACCCGTGGAAGGCCTGGGCGGGCGGGGGCACGGAGGGCGGGGGCGCGATGCCGCAGCGGATGCCGGGGGCGAAGAGCCGATGGAGCGGGGGCAAGGATCTGTCGTGGGAGCCCCTTCGCCCGCAGCTCGTCGTGGAGGTCGCCTACGATCACATGCAGGGCTCGCGCTTCCGCCACACCGCGCATTTTCGACGATGGCGCCCCGACAAGAAGCCGCGCGATTGCACCTACGCGCAGCTGGAGGTCGCCGCGCCGGCCGAGCTCGCGTCGATCTTCGCGAGGGACCAGGGGACGGCGGGTTAGCCCTCTTTCTTCCGTTCCTTCTCCTTCCATTCGCGCCACCGGGCGCGCAATTCGCGCGTCGGATCGTCGTCCGGATCCGGGGTCTCCTGGGGCGGGCGCTTCTCCTCGGGGACGTTGCGCAGGTTCACGCGGATGCGTGTCCACGTCGACGATCGCCCGCGCATCGCGTCGACGAGCACATCGTCGACGCCGAGCCTTTCGGCCGCGTCGGGGTGCCTGGCCCTCCAGCGCTCGAGGCCGGCGAGCGCGGCCTGCTTGTCGGGCGAGTTCGCGATCACGACGAGGGGCATCTTGACCCTGGGCTTGCGGGGCGCGCCCCGAGCCCTCGAGGGCGCGACGCGAGGGGCTTCACCCTCCATCTTGCGAAAATGGGGCGGCCAGGGCGCGTCCCCGAGGCCCGACGCTTCGTCACGGGCCGCAAGATCCAGCAGGCCGTCGAGCGAACCCGACGCGGCATCCATTCCGGCGTGCGGATCGCCGATCTCGGCGAACCGGTTCGGCACCGTCCGGACCGTGAAATCGGCCGGGTTGCAGTCGGCCACCTCGTCCCAGGCGAGCGGCGTCGAAACGCGGGCGTCGGGCAGCGGACGGATCGAGTACGCCGAGCAAGTCGTCCGATCCTTCGCATTCTGGTTGTAGTCGAGGAAGACGCCGTGGCGCTCCTCCTTCCACCACTTCGAGGTCGCGAGCGCGGGAACACGGCGTTCGATCTCCCGGGACAGCGCGAGCGCGGCGCGGCGAACGTCGTCGAAGGTCCAGCGCGGCTCGATGCGCGCGTTCACGTGCATCCCGCGCGAGCCGCTCGTTTTCGGAAAACCATGGAGACCTACCTCTGCGAGGAGCGCCCTCACCTCGAGCGCTACACGACACACGTCTGGCCATTCGACCCCCGGCCCCGGATCCAGATCGACCCGAAGCTCGTCCGGGTGATCGAGGTCGGCCGAGCGCACCGGATGCGGATGAAGCTCGATGCAGCCGAGGTTCACGATGAAAGCGAGGCCCGCGGCGTCTTCGACCACCAGCTCCTGCGCGGTGCGACCGGAGGGAAAGGACAGCGTCACCGTCCGCAGCCACGCGGGCCGCTTCTCGGGCGCGCGCTTCTGGTAGAAGGCCTCGCCCTCAGCGCCGTCTACGAAGCGCTTGAGCACGATCGGCCGATCGCGGATGCCGGCGAGCGCGCCCGGCGCGACCGAGAGGTAGTAGCGGACGACATCGAGCTTCGTCAGCTTCGCTTCCTTCGAGAAGTACGGCTTGCCGGGGTGGGTGACGCGCACCTCGCGCCCCTCGATCGACAGGATCTCCGGCGGCTCTTCCTTCGCCAACGCGGCGAGGCTACACCTGGCTAGGTCCGCATGGCCGACACGAAGCACGACGTCCTCGACATGCTTCGCGATCTCGCCCTGCTGACCAGGCTCGACGAGGCCGATCCGCAGAGCTTCCGCGTCCGCGCCTACGAGAACGCGGCACTGGCCATCGCCGAGAAGGCGACGGATCTGGGACGGCTCACGAAGAAGGAACTGCAGCAGATCGAGGGGATCGGCAAGGGCACCGCGGAGAAGATCCGGGAGCTTCTCGACACCGGAAGAGTCGAGAAGCTCGAAGCGCTGCGCCGCAAGTACCCGCGCGGCGTGCTGGCGCTCCTGCGCATCCCCGGCCTCGGCCCGAAGGCGGTCCACAGGCTCCGCGCCGAGCTCGACGTCGAGTCCGTCGACGATCTGCGGCGGGCGCTCGCGGACCACCGCGTCCGGGACCTTCCGGGCTTCGGCGCGAGGTCGGAGCAGAACCTCGCACAGGCGCTCGCGCGCCTCGACGCGCAGGGACCGGCGACGCAGACGCCGATCTCGGTCGCCCTCCCCCTCGCACAGCGCGTCGTCGCGCGCATGCTCGAGGTGCCCGGGGCCCTGAGCGCTTCGATCTCCGGATCCTTGCGCCGCTTCTGCGAGACGGTCGCCGAGGTCGACGTCCTGGTCGCTTCGAGCAGGCCCGAGCCCGTCGTCGAGGCCCTGGTGTCCATGAACATGGTCGCAGAGGTGCTCGTTCGCGGCCCCGCGAGCGCGAGCGTCCTCACCCACCGCGGGACGCGCGTCGACCTTCGGATCGTCGAGGCGAAGCGGTTCGGTGCCGCCCTCCTGTGGTCGACCGGCTCGCAGGGCCACCTGGCCGGGCTACGCCAGCAGGCGCTCGCGAGGGGAATGACTCTCGACGAGCACGGGCTGTCGACGGCCGACGGGAGCCGCGTCGTCGCGAGCGAGACCGAGGAGCAGATCCATGCGGGTCTGGGCCTGCCGTGGATTCCGCCCATGCTTCGGGAGGGCGCCGGCGAGATCGAGGCCGCCCAGAACGGCACGCTGCCCCGGCCGATCGGCGACGTCACGGGCGACTTCCACGTGCACACCACCGTCTCGGGCGACGGCCGCTCGACTCTCGAGGAGATGGTCGACGCCGCCAGAGCGCGCGGGTATCGGGTACTCGCGATCACCGATCACGCCGAGGGGACGCTGTCCGGCGTCGGCCGCGAGGAAATGATCGAAGCGCGCGAGCGCATCCGCGCGATGCAGGATCGGCTCGGCGATTCGCTGCGGCTGCTGCACGGAGTCGAGCTCAACATCGGCCCGAACGGCGAGCTCGACTACGACGCCGAGTTCCGTGGTTCGTTCGACTGGTGCGTCGCTTCGGTGCACGACCACTTCGACCTCGACCGCGCCGCGCAGACGCGCCGGGTCGTCGCCGCCATGAACGACCCGTCGGTGCGTCTGATCGGACACCTCTCGGCACGGATGATCGGAGCTCGACCCCCGATCGACCTCGACCTCGACCTCGTCTTCGCGGCCGCGGAGGCGACGGGCACGGCGCTCGAGATCAACGGTGCGCTTCCGCGCCTCGACCTTTCCGTCGACTCCCTGCGCCACGCGCGCGGCCGCGAAGTGACGTTCGTCCTGACGAGCGACGCGCATCATTTCAGCGAGCTGGATCGCGTACGCTTCGCTGCGCAGAACGCAGAGCGCGCGTGGGTGGATCCGGATCGTGTCGCGAACGCCTGGCCCGCCGAGCGCCTGGTCCGCTGGACGGAGCGGAAAGAAAGTTAGCCCCATCGTATCCTGCCGATCGTGACGCGGCCGTCCACGGCCGGCTCGGCAGACCTGCCGACTGGCACGGTGACCTTCTTCTTCTCGGACATCGAGGGGTCGACGAGGCTCGTGCAAGCGATAGGGGCAGGGTTCAAGCAGCTGATCGAACGTCACGACACGCTGATTCGTGCGGCCATCGAGGCCGAAGGAGGGGTCGAGGTCCGGACCGTGGGCGACGCCTTCTTCGTCGCGTTTCCGCAGGCGCCAAAGGCCCTCGCCGCTGCGGTGGCGGCGCAGAGGGCGCTCGCCGCGGAAAGCTGGCCCGGCGGCGCGCAGGTGCGAGTCCGCATGGGCCTACACACCGGTACGGGCACGCTCGGGGGCGGGGACTACGTGGGTATCGACGTTCACGTCGCGGCCCGCGTCGCCTCGGCTGCGCATGGCGGCCAGGTGTTGCTGTCGGATGCGACGGCGTCGCGCGCGGTCGGCATGCTCCCGGCCGGCGTCGAGCTCGTGGGCCTGGGCCTCCACCGGCTCAAGGACATCGAGTCGCCGCAGCGCCTGTGCCATGCGCGCGTCCAGGGCCTGCCGGCTGACTTCCCGCCGCCGCGGACGCTGGACGCCCGGCCGCACAACCTGCCCACGCAGCTGACGCGCATGGTGGGTCGCACGGCCGAGGCGGACGCGGTCGAGCGCGCACTGGAGGAGAGACGGCAGGTGACGCTTCTCGGTCCCGGCGGCACGGGGAAGACGCGCCTCGCCCTCCAGGTCGCCTCGCGCGTCCTCGCCCGGTTCGACGACGGTGTCTGGTTCGCCGCCCTCGCCAGCGTGCGCGAGCCGGAGCGTCTGCCTTTTGCCGTACTCGGCGCGCTGGGCCTGCGTGACGGCGGGGGCGTCAGCGCGGCGCAACAACTGGCGGACCACCTGCGCGACCGGCGCCTCCTGCTGGTGCTGGACAACTTCGAGCAGATCTCCGCGGCGGCGCCGCTCGTCAGCACGTTGCTCGAGGCGGCACCGGGGCTCAAGGTGCTGGTCACGAGCCGCGTGGCGCTCGGCATCCACGGGGAGCGCCGCATCCAGGTGCCGCCACTGCCGGTGCCCGATCCGGCCGCAGTCACCAGCCTCGCGGATCTCGGGGCCCTCGGCGGCGTCGCACTCTTCGTGGATCGCGTCCGCGATCACAGTTCCGACTTCGCTCTCGACGCCGACAACGCCGCGGCGGTGGCCTCGATCGTGGCGCGCCTCGACGGGCTTCCGCTGGCGATCGAGCTCGCGGCCGCGCGCATCCGGATGATGTCGGCTCCTGCCCTTGCGCAACGACTGGAGAAGGGTCTGTCGGCCCTGGGGAAGGGAGGCGGCGATCTCCCGGAGCGGCACCAGACGCTGCGCGCGGCCATCGCCTGGAGCTACGACCTGCTCGCCCCGGCCGACCGGACCGTGTTTCGGTCGCTCGGGGTGTTCGAGGGTGGCTTCTCGCTGGACGACGCCGAAGCCCTCCTCGGCGGCCTGGCGGGCGACGTCGTCGAGTCGCTGGGCGCCCTGGTCGATCACAGCCTGATCGCGGGCGAGACGGACGTACATGGCTTCCGGCGCTTCCGGATGCTCGAGACACTCCGCGAATTCGCTGCCGAGCAGGCGGTCGCGGACCAAACGCTCGATGACCTGCGACGCCGCCACGCCGCCCACTACGCGGACGTCTGTCGTCGGGCGAGCCTGGCGCCCGCGGGCTCGCGCCAGTTCGCGGCGTTCAACCGCCTCTCGGCGGATCTCGGCAACCTGCGCGCCGGCCTGCGCTGGTCGCTGGAAACGGGGGCGGTCGAGATCGCGGCCGACCTCGTCGCACCGAACTGGCGCTTCTGGCACCAGCGCGGCCACGTGCGCGAAGGCCGCGAGCATCTCGCGGGCGTGCTCGCGTCATGCCCCCCAGGCCCGATCCGGATTGCGGCCCTGGAGGCGGAGGGTGGCCTCGCGTACTGGGACGGCGACTACGCCGGAGCCGTCCGCGCGTACGAGGAGGAGCTGGCGCTCGCCGAAGGGGGAAGCGACCCGCGGCGACAGGCCGAGGCGCTGTTCGGCATCGCGACCACGCTGGTCATGATGGGCAGGCGTAGCGAGGGGGCCGAGGCCTCGCGCCGGTCCCGCGCGATTTTCGAATCGATCGGAGATACCGTCGGTGCGGCGCGCGCGCTGTCGGGCGACGCCGTCAACCTGCTCTCGACCGGTGACGGCGATGGTGCCCGTGCCTTGTTCGAGACCGCGCTGCGGGAACTCGGGGGCAGCGGAGAGGAGAGCCACATCGCGCAGATCGAGATGGCGATCGGCGCGACGCTGATCCGATCCGACCGCATGACCGACGCCCGAAGCATCTGCGTGCGCGCCCTCCGCCGTTTCGTCGCCATCGGTGATCTGAGCGGGCAGGCCTGGTCGCTCGACTGGCTGGCCATGGTGGAGTACGCACACGGCCACGACGAGCGCGCCGTCGAGCTGGCGGCGACCGCAGCAGCGGTTCGGCGTCGCACGGGCGGCGGCATTCACCCGAGCGAGCTGGGCTTCGACCCCGCGGATGAGGGCGCGCGGCGTCGGTTGTCCGCAGAGGCGTTCGAGAGCGCTCGGGTCCGCGGCGACGGCACGCCGCTGGGAGAGCAGGTCGCTCGCTCGCTGGCCGACGGAGACGACGGCCCTAGGAGCCCGTAGGGCATAGAAGCTGAGTCCGGCCGTCCTCGCTTCGCTGCGGGCGGCCGGACTTGAGATTCCGGCTCCGGATGCGGCTTCCGGATGCGGGTGCGGATGCGGGTGCGGATGCGGAT
>Ga0247727_10003493_pt1 | contig 34691 bp, 39 predicted proteins | sample WisWelCaveWW1625_FD_202498 | JGI IMG/M metagenome (GOLD analysis project Ga0247727, IMG submission 202498) | Biofilm microbial communities from Wishing Well Cave, Virginia, United States - WW16-25 | ecosystem: Environmental > Aquatic > Deep subsurface > Groundwater > Cave microbial mat | place...
CGTATCCCACGGTGCGTCGCTGTAAACGTCGAAGTTGGGACGGGACCGAAGCCCGAGAGGGACCCGGGGTGCAGCCTCCCCTAACTCTCTGGAGCCCGAGGACACAACCTCGCGCGCTGTCCGCCAGGCACGAGTTGGTGCCCAATTTGGAGCCCTACGATCCGGCCGCAAACGACTGTCTGTGCCGCAAACGACCTTATCTGCCGCGCGGGAAGGGCGGTCGCGGGACGCCCGGAGTCGCGCCGTGCCGCGGGGATCGGGCGCAAGTCGTTGCCCGCGCGGGGGAAGCGCGGGTGGTACCCCTAACCGGATTTGAACCGGTGTCGCAGCCTTGAGAGGGTTATGTCCTAGGCACTCCTCTCCTCAGTTACCGCTGTGCCGACGGCCGTCTCCACCCATTGGCTCACGAGGCCTATCGCACAACCCTTCGTGCCGCGGTCTCGACCTCCGCCTCCGTGGGTCGGGCCCCGGCCCGGACGAGCCGGTCGAGGTCCTCCTCGCGGACGTACCACCGCCGCTTGTTCGGCAACCTCGACGCCGGCAACAGCCCTTCGCGGATGTAGTTACGGACCGTCCTCTCCGAACAGCTCAGCTTCGTCGCCGTCTGGGCGATCGTCAGCAGCGTCTCCATCGGTCCTCCTCGGCCCCGGCTCCGTGCCGCAGGGCCGGTCGTAGTGCGCCGGGTAGTACCACCCGTACGCGGGGTCGTTCTTGTCTGGCTTGTCCTCCATCACCTTGTCGAGGTCGCGCTGGGGCTCGCCCTGGTCCTCCTCGTCGTCCTCCCGCCGCGGCGTGTACTTCGGGAGCGGAATGCCCGGGCATCGGTCCCGGAGTCCCGCGGCCCGGGTACCACGGTGCAGGTCCCGGAGCATGCGTCGCCTCGCCCTGCGCGCGATCGCGCCGTCGACGCGCTCCAGGAGGCGAAGCTCCGCGATGAGGTGGGCCACCTCCCGCAGGAGCAGTCGGGCGCTCTTGGCAGCCACCTTCCCGACGAACCGCGCGGCGGTCCCGGCGACGAATCCGGCTGCTGAGGCAACGCCTTCGATTCCTACACCGCCCGACTCCGCCTCGTCCTCCGCTCGCGCCTCCTCCTCGAGTTGCCGCCCGTAGTCTTCGAGCGCAGGGGCAAGCCCGTCCGACTCGTCCTCGTCCGGGTTCAGCACGTTGACCCCCTGCACGTTGGCCGGAGCCCGTTCGTAGCCAACTTCACCAACACCTCCCATCGTGCATCCGCGTGCCTCAGCACGCCGCCTTCACACTTCACTCTTCGCGCCGCTCCCCCGGGACCACGTTTCCCGGTAACTAGTCGGCGCACTCCGTCTGGCCCGCCTGCGAAGCCAGGGCCCGCTCCTTCCGCTCCAGCACTCTTTCCCCGTCACTTCCGGACCTGCCCTGACCAATCAGCCCGTCCATCTGCCGCCGAAGGCGGCCCTCCCCTTCCTCGGGAACGCCCACCTCCGCTCCCGACCCCATCGAGCCGAGGCGGCCGAGGACTCCTTGACCTCGCCGGAATCCGAGGCCGCCGGAGCGGAGAATGTGGGCCCCGACCCCCGCCGGCCCGGCGCGGACTCACGCAGCGGCAGAGCGAAGCGGGCCGTCACCGGGCCGCCGCCAGCAGCGCCCGCAGGTCGATGCCGTCGAGGACCTTGCCTGCATCGGTGACCCGGAGCTTCCGCGCCAGGTCGGGTCGCTCCCGCACGATGCGCGCGACTCGACGCTCCATGCCCCGAGCCATCTGGGCATTCCTGCTCACGACGAGGCAGCCTTCCAGCTCAGCAGCGAGTCGCGCAGCGCAATCGGCCTCGCGCTCGCCGTTCCCTGAGCACTGGACCTGGACCGCCCACTCGTGGACCACGCCGTCTGCATCTACCCACTCCGCCCGCAGGTCAGGCTCGACCCGCCCGCCAGCCGCAGCGACCGCGCCCCCTGCCACGACCTGCGCTCCTGCCTGCGCCAGCCTCGCCTCCGTCTCCTGGACGATGAGCCGATGGACCGGGCCCTCCTTCCCGCACGCGGCGAAGCCGTCGGTGAACCCGGCCGCGACCAGCACGCGCAGCCCCTCGTCCGTGGCGACGCAGAGCTCCTTCCGATTCCCGATGGTCAGGGGCCGTTCCTCACCTTTCACCATCACGGTGACGACCCGCTCCAAGCCAAGGCGGCACGCGAGGTGCCGCACCGCGGCCTCGTCGTCCATGCTCATGCCCAGGGCCCGCCACCGCTCCTCGTAGGTCCGGAACGACCTCGCCGTGTCGAGGAGATGGGCCATCACCTTCACCCGCAGGTCCCGGGCCAACTCTCCCACCACCGGCAGCGGCACGCCCTCTTCGCGCGCGGGAGCTGCATCCGGCGCAGCCTCGGCGACCGCAGGCGCGGGGACCGGCTTGGACGCGAATCGGTCCAGCACATCGTCCCACGACTTCGCTAGCGGCCGCCAGAACGCGCAGCGCGCCTTCCAGTCCGCGAGCCATCGCGCCGAGCGCTCGCGCACCGGGCCTTCGTCTGCATCGAGCGGCGCCAGCTCTGGCACGCGCACGTGGCACGGCTGCAGGAGCCCACGGAAGAGCAGGACGCCCTCGCGGGGCCGCGCGGCTCCGATGAGGAGGTCCCGCACGTCGTACGGCAGCGAGAGCAGGCTCCCGAGGGCAGCCTTGGTCGCCGCGGGGAGCACGCGCATCGCGAACAGGAACCCGAGGCCCTCGACCACGCCGGGCCCCCACCCCTCCAGCGCCTGGTCGGCGAGGAGCACGACCCGGCTGGAGTGCCGGTACCTGCGGAGCTGCTTCGACAGGTAGTCCTCGACCCCGGGGCTGCTCCGCAGGTGGATGTGCGCTTCGTCCAGCGACGTGTAGAGCCGCCCGAAGCCTGGCCGAGGCGGAGGATGAAGCGTGCATCTGTCCAAGTGCGCGCCCGCGAGCCCGTCGAACGTCCTCGCGAAGAACGCGAGCGCGCCGTCGCTCACCCCGGTGCCGTCGATGACGAGGAGCCCGGGCCGGAGCAGCTCGCAGATCGGCAGGCCCGTCCGCGTGACGAACGCCGTCCGCAGCTCCGCGGACGGGGACTCGATGACCCGCTGCGCCGAGTCCAGGTACGAAGCCGCCTGGCCGAACCGCTTCCTCGGCGTGTCCCGGATGAGGACCCGGAGGTCCTCGAGCGCGAGCGGCTCCGTCTCCCCGGCCATGTCGCGCGCCTGCAAGCCGGCCGCGAGCGCGTGCTTGAACACGCTCTCTGTCCCCGAGCCCGCGTAGAAGGCCCGGAACGCCTCGATGACCCGCGCCAGCGCCGCCTCGGCCGTCTCCCCGGGCTCCGGGGCGAGCACGTTCACCGGAAGTTCCTGCAGCCGGACCACCAGCGCCCTTCCAGGCCCGCGGGCCGCGGCCAGGCGCGAGAGCCCGTCCGCCATCGGTTCGATGGCAACCACCGCCGCCCCTGCGTCCACGAGCTGCTCGACCAGCCAGGCCAGCATCCTGCTCTTGCCCGTCCCCTGCGCGCCGATGAGTCCCGTGGCCGGGGACAGCGACTCCACCGGGATGCGGAGCCGCACGTTGCCTGCGGGCCGCACGAGCTCCGGTCCGTCCAAGTCGCCGGGGGGAAGGTCCGCCATCCTCGGCGGAGGGAGCGGCACGTCGTGGAGCCTCGGGTCGTATCCGCGCTCCGCGAGGATGCGCCTCCGGAGCTGGAACTCCAGCGCCGCGTGGCACGCCGGGTTCGCCGCCTGCATGCGGATGCGCACGAGCTCCTGCGGGGTCAGCCAGAGCTCGACCAACGGGATGAGCCTGTGGACCAAGCTCACGGCCGCCTCCTGCGTCGGCGGCGGAACAGCTTCGCCACGGCGGCGCTGAGCCCGCCCTGCCAAAGGAGCCAGCAGCCGGCGCTCGCGATGAGGAACGCGATGACCGAGAGCCCGTACGTCCAGAGCCACCACGCCGCCGCGATGGCGGTCCAGAGGCACGCCGCGAGGTAGGTGTCCTCGTGCGCCCCGCACTTGCTCGCGCGGAACCGCCACAGGATGAACGCGCTCGCGAGGATGCAGCTCCCGGAGACGAACATCTACCTGCGCCTCGTCGGAGGACCCGCGGGGCCCTCCGAGCCAGTCGGCCGCTGCCCGAGGACCAGCCACTTCAGGCCCGCCGCCCACCAGCAGGAGGCGCAGAACAGGCCGTCCGCGAGACCCCAAGCGCACCCGTGGCAGAGGACGGCCTTGCATCCGGCGCAGAACGCGGCCGATGCCGCTGAGAGCAACGACCCGCAGCGGCACTTCCCCGCGAAGGACTCGGGCCCAACCACGCGGCCGGCGTCGTCCAGACGGATCGAGGTCAGGCGCAGGAGGCGCGAGGTCCCGTCCGCGTCCGTGAGAGTCGCTTCCTCCCGGCCACCCAGGACTCCGTCCCTGCTGGCCGCGCCGTCAAAGCTCACCACCTCCTCGGTCCGCCCCGCGACGCTGCCCTGCGCCTGCTTGAGCAGGCGCTCGAATTCGGCACGGTTCATCGGGCCTCCCTCTCTCCGCTATGGGGGTTTTCCACAGCCCGGCGAGGTGCCTCCGGCAGGGCGGTGGAGCCACAACCAGCAGGGGTGTAACCAGTTACCACACGACGATCTCCTGCGAGGTCTCGGCACTCGAAAGTCATGTCCCTCCCCATGTCCCTTAGAGATTCGATACTCCCCCGTCTCCGCCGCGAACGCAGGAGGGACGTCCTCGACGGGGCACTGGCGTGGGCCGCCACTCTCTGGGCGGGCTCAGGGGCCGACGCCAAGGTCAGAAGCACCGCCCGACGAGGAGGTCGCAGATGTCGGACAAGACTCGCTACGTGCAGCGCCGTCCCGAGGACGGAAAGTGGGAGGACAAGCGCGAGGGCGCGGCGCGCGCGGCGTCCATCCACGACACCCAGGCTCAGGCGGAGGCCGCATCCAAGGACATCGCCCGCCGCGAAGGGGGCGAGGTCCGGATCCGGGGCCGGGACGGCAAGTTCCGGGACTCGGACTCCTACGGCAACGACCCGTGCCCGTCGCGGGATAGGAAGCACTAGCCGATGCACGGCTACTGCCCCACCTGCCGCACGAGCCACGTCGTCGCTGAGCGCTTCGGCGCGACCGCGGGCATCGCCCTCGCCGGGATGCTCGTCGGCTCCCGGGTCCACCCCGTGGTCATGCTCCTCGCTGGCCTCGCCGGCGCCGCTGCCGGCCGCACCATCGACGAGGAGCTGGCTCGCCGGTGCCCCGAGTGCCGCACCGTCCTGCTGGTCGCGGCCGCGCTGACGTAGCGCGCTAGGCTCCCGCGCCGAACGAACCTCGCATGCGAGGACAAGGAGACCATGTCCCCAGGAAGCGGCCGGAGCCGCGCTCACGCCGGCGTAGGCCTCCACCTCCTCGGTTCGTCCGGCGACGCTCTCTTGCGCCTGCCGGAGCAGGCGCTCGTACTCGGCGCGGTTCACTTGCCGCCCATCCACCGGATGATCCGGAACTCCAGTCCGCCGAGCAGGGCGATCGTCCCGCTCGCGCCGATGACGCACGCGACGCGGACCAGCCACTCGGCGAGGGCCGGGTGCCGGTCGCCCCAGTACCCCGCCTCCCCGCGCGGCTCGTCGCACGCGCGGTCCGCGAACCGACGCTCGCGCTCTCGGCTTCGCCGCCGGTTCCGCGCGGCACTTGCCACCCGAACCGCGAGCCAGACCGCGCCCACCATCCCCGCGACCGGCAACGCGAGGGGCAGGATCAGCAGCATCGCCGGCAGCAGCACGGGCCACATCCCGACCAGCCCCCAGAATCCCAGGTCGCCCTCGCTCGCGCGGACGCAGGGAGGCCTTCCCCGGTAGCGCACCGGCTTCCCCGGCGTCCCGTAGGGGCACCCATTCATGCGGCACGTGTGCCAGCCTTCGCGGTCTCGCTTCGCGCCCCTGGTTACTGCGTGAGGAGGGGCGGGAAGCGCCCGCTCCGGCGTCTCGCGCGTGGGTCGATTCGGAGCCTTGTCGCTCATCGCGCCGGCCGGTTCGCGAGCGTGCGGAACGCATCGATGAGCGTCGCGCGGTTGCGGATGAACCGGTAGCGGACGTCGCCATCGACCACCGACGCCACTTCCCGCAGGCACTCCTCGTTGACCGCCTCCGGCTTCCCGCCGACGCCGATGACGTCGATGAGCACGCCCTGCGACTTCAACCCCTCCGCGATTCGGACGGGGCGCCCGCCATGGCCGTCCGTGAGGAGCACGACCCGTCCCGCGGTCCCGGCCGGTGCATCGTCCAGCAGGCCCCCGGCCGCGCGGAGGCCGGCCTCGATGTCCGTGCCGCCTTCCGCCATGATGGCCCGCACCCCGTCCTCGAGCGCGCACAGGCCGTCGCCGGCGAAAGTCCAGCCGATCACCGTCCACGCCCAGTCGTTGAACCTCACCACGGCCACGGAATCGCGCGGGAACCGCTGAGCGCGGAGCCGGAGGAACTCATCGCACGCGTCCTGCGCCGCGGCGAGCCGGTACGGCGGGATGTCCTGGCCCTCCATGGAGCCGCTGCAGTCGATGACCAGGACCGTGGCCTCCGGACGCCCGGCGGGGCCGTAGGCCGGCCTCGCCTCCCGCACGTGCCCGTGCCCCTGCAGGGCGAGCAGCCGCGCGCGTGCCGCGTCCCGCTCCACGGAGTCCAGGCCCGACCGAAGCACGGCCTGGAGCCGTCGCGTATCCGCGTCCGCCCCGCCCGTACCGCCGGCCTCGGCCACCGGCCGGCTCGGGCGCGGGTCGCCGCGCCCGAGCCACTCCACGAACCAGCGCCAGGACTCCATCAGGCCGCCTTCGTTCCGGACCAGGCGAGGTCCGTCGAGGCGCTCTTGCCCGAGACGCGGTCCGTGACCGTCACGTGGATGATCCCGGACGCGTCGTACTGGTAGCGCACCTCGATCCGGTTGCCCGCGCCGCGCTGCACGGGGATGTCCTTGAGCAGGAGCTCCCCGATGGGGACGCACTTCTCCGGCGGCGCCCCGTTGGGGCCTTGGACCACGGAGATGAGGACGTCCGGGTGGTCCTCGTACAGGACCCCGAACCGCTCGACCCGCTCCGCCGGGATGGGCGTCTGGGCCGCGATCATCTCGACCGCGCTGACGGCGCCGGACCGCAGGTCCTGCACCAGCACGGAGAGCGGATGCGCGACTGCCTCCTGCACCTTCACCGCCGGGACCGGCAGGGGCCGCCCCTCCACGACTAGGACCTCGCCCTTGTCGGACTTGAGCCTCCACCCGCACACGGCCGCGCCCAGCGCCACGGCGAGGTCGGCCTCTACGTCCATCTTGAGCGGCAGCCCGCTCACCTCCTTGAGGCGCTTCTGCACGAGCGGCGTCCGGGAAGCCGCACCCACCGGAACGACCGCGGTCACCTCCGCCCAGGTCTTCCCCGCGGCCTTGAGCACCGCCTCGGTCGTGGCCATCGCCCGCTCGACCTCCGCGGCGATGAGCGCCTCGTACTGCGGCTGGGTGAACTCGACGACCACGGTCTTCCCGTTGCACGTCACCGTGACGCCGGCGCGGGGCGTCTGGCTGAGCGCGATCTTGGCCCGCTCCACCTTGTCGAACAGCTCGAACGCGAACAGGGGCTCCGCGACGAGGTCCGGCGTGAACCCGTGCTGCTGCTGGAACGCGTCCAGGACGACTCGAGCCATCTTGCGGTCGAAATCCGACCCGCCGAGCTTGCGGTCCCCACCGGTGGCGAGGACGCGGAACTTCCCGCTCTGGACCGAGAGCACGGTCGCATCGAGCGTGCCGCCGCCCAGGTCGAACACCACGAGGACCGCGTCGCCCCGCTTGTCGAACTCGTAGGCCACGCCCGCGGCCGTGGGCTCGTTCACCAGCCCGAGCACCGCGACCTTGCACCGCTCCGCCGCCCGCTTCGTTGCCTCGCGGGACGGCGCCGGCGCATCGGACGGGACGGTCACCACAATCTCGGTCACCGCCTCGCCCATCCGCTGGCTCGCCTGCTTGATGAGGAAGTCGAGGAAGAGCGCGGAGAGGTCCTCGGCCGTGTGCTGCTTCCCCGCCTCGTCCGTGAACACCGGCGCCCCGTGCTCCATCTCCCGCTTCCAACAGCGCACGAGCTTGTCCGGCTCGAGCGCCGCGGCGTTGAGCGCCGCCTCGCCGAACAGGACTCCGTGCTTCGAGAACAGGATCGCGGACGGCGTCGTCATGCTGCCGTTGAGGTTCGGCACCGGGACCGGCTTCTGGTCCCGGTCGATGCGCGCGACCACCGAGTTCGACGTTCCCAAGTCGATCGCCACGAGGGCCATCTACGCCTCCTTCTTGAAGGTGAAGACCTCCACCAGCGCGGGCTCCACGACCACGCAGCGCTCGCCACGCCGCATCTCCTCGCCGTCCCGGACCACGTGCGCGACGATGCGGTCCAGGGCCTCGTCGTTGGTGGGGACCGCGCGCAGGATGCGATGCCGCGCCGAATCGAACGCCCCCTCCGGCGTCACCTGCACGAGCCCAATGGCCCCGCAGAGCGCGCCGACCGAGGCGCGCAGGGTCTCGAACGCCGCCCGCGCCGCGACCACCGGAGCCATGTGCGCCCTCGGCTTCGGGAGCGCGGCCTGGAGGGCCGCGACCACCTCGTCCTCGGCGTCGTTCACCGCGAGCCTCAGGCTGGCCGCCCGACGCCCGAGCTCGACGTCCGGCTCGTCGCCCCTTCCCGCCGCGCAGCACTCGGCCACGCGCATCGCCACGAGGTCTGCCGCCACCGTCGCGGCGTCCTGCGCGAGCCGTCCCTGAGCCTCCCGAAGCGCGCCCACCACCTGCTCACCGAGCCGCGCGTTCTCCTCCGAGACGAGGGTCGCGAGCTTCTTCGCTACCCGCTTCGTGTCGATGCCGCCGCGCCCCTCGCCGTCATCCTCGGTCGCGGCCGAAGCGTCGACCCGTTCCGTCGCCACACCGGGCACGGGCCCGAAGAGCCCTGGCTCCGTCTCCGCCGCGCCCCCGCTTCTTTCCGTCGCACCACCTTCGTCCGCGCCGTCCGCCTTCGTCGTCCTCTCGGTCAACGACCCCCGCCGTTCGCGTACTTCGCCTCGCGGATGAACCAGGGACCCTCAAGCCCCACATGGACCGCCTTCGCGATCTTCCAGAGGTCCCAGTTCGCGGCCTGGGCCAAGAGCCCGGCCACCGCGTCCTTGACCAGCGCCTCCCGCGTGGCCTGGGAAAGGGGAGCGCCCTTCGGCGGCGGCGCGTCGTCCCCGAACACCGGCTCCGTGACCACCTCGCGCGTCCGGATGCGGCCCGACGCCGCGAACAGCTCGTCGTCCGGCATCCCGCAGAACCGGAACTTGGCCACGCCGCCCAGGGTCACGAGCATCCACTTCCGCGCGTACTCCCCGTCCTTGCCCGGCAGGTCCTTCACGAAGTCCGTCCGGACCCCGCGCCCGCGCCCACCGGCGCTCGTTGCCGGGCGCCCGCCGCCTTCCGTCGTCATCGCCGCCTCCTTGCCGCTCCTGCGGCTCTTGAAGAACTCGTCCCACCCCACGTCCTTCGCCTTCCCAGCCGGGACCTCCCCGGCCTCCGTCCCGTCGCTCATCGCGCCCTCCTCGGCCGCCCGCAGCGGCCCGCCCCACACATCCGTTCCCTCTAACCAGTCCCCCACGCGCCAGGGCGGCGGCCCGGGTCCCAACTTGGCCATCACGTGCCGCCTCCGGCGGCCTCGTCCTTCGGTCAGCCACCTCCGTCGTCCGCGCCCTCGGCGGCCAGCCCTGCCCCGCCGAACCCCGGCGGCGACGGCCGCGTCCCCGGCCCGTACCTCAGCCCGCGGAGGAACCGCTGCGCCGCCGCCTCGACCGAGCCAGGAGGCACTCCCAGCTCTTCGATGAGCACGACCCGCGTCGCCTCCAGGTAGGCCGCGATGCCCGGCAGCTCGCGCGCCAGCGCGAAGAGCGTCCCCTCCACCGTCGCGAGCCGCCGCTCCAGCGCCTCCCGCTCCCGTCGCTCCTTCGCGAACTCGTCCACCACCGCGGCGGGGACCAGGGACATCGACGGCCCCCTCCGCTTCCACGAGCAGCCCGTCCACTTCCGGGCCGAGGCCTTCGGGCCCGGCATGAGCCGGAGCCTTCCCGACCGGTTCGCCGCCTTCTTCACCGTCCCCTCCTCGCGGCCTTGACGCGCTCCGGCCGGGACAGGTCAATGCGCTTCCCGAGGCGCCGCTTGACGTTGCGGACGAACTGCTCCGAGAACCTCCGGTAGAACTCCGCCTTGCTGCACTCCGCGGCTGCGAAGTCGGCCCGTCCGCCCATGAGCCCGCGATGGCAGACCTCGCTCGCGGTGAGTGCGGCGAGGGCCACGTCCCGGTCCTCCACCGCCCAGGCGGCGAGCAGGACGACGACGCGCTCGAGTTTGCGGACCCGCGTACCCACCACGCGCGCACCCGCGGACCGAGCCGCCGAGCGGAGCGTCTCCGGGGCCATCGCTACTCCCCCGTCCCGTCCGCCATCACCAGCTCGACGCCGCGCAGCCGCGCCTTTTCCTTCACGCGCCCGTCGAAGACCCCGCGCAGTTCGGCCTCGCGATTCGGAAGCGCCTCCTCGATGAACGCGGGCAGGGTGTCCGCCCGCACCACGAGCGCGGTCAAGAGCTGCGTTTGCGCGAGAGCCTGGAGCCCCACGGTCCTGCACTCGTCCGAGATGAGGGCCGTGGTCAGGGCCTGGGCCCGGAGCCACTCGTTGTCCTGCCGCACGCGGACGACCAGCGCCTTCAGTTCTACGATCTGCCGCCGGAGAAACCGGTTCACCGACCGCGCCTTCTGGTGCTCCTCCCGCAGATCCTGGATGGCCTCCTTCGTCTCGCGCTCCATCGCTACCTCCTCGGGCTTCCGCCCTCTACGCTTCCGCTCTGCTCTGAGCTCACCGCCGACCACGACGGACGGAGGATGCCGGAAACTGCGTGAGGAATCCCTTGGGTGAGCCTGAGAACCCCTGAGAGACGCTGGGAAGCGCTTATAAGCCTCAGGGGTAACTCCTTCTGAGTGGTGCCAATGACGACGGCAGAACACCAGGAGGGGAACACATGGGCGTACCTGTCCACGGCCACGGTCACCCACGGGTACCGGGACCAGATCCTCACGTTGCTAGACCGAGAGCTTCTCGACCCGCGCATCGCCGAGGAGCTCGGCCTCCCTCGCGCCGGCAGGCAGCCGCCCCGCCTAAGCGAGGACTACCTCCTCACGGTCGCGGTGGGGCTTGTCCGCACGCAGCTAAGGCGGGACGGAGGGACCACGACCTACAATGTTGCGCTTGCGAGGCCTGATAGCCACCGCTGCGGTCGTCGGCACGGGAACTACGCCTACGAGTGGGCCGACTATCCTCTTGTCGTCGACCCGACCGATGACCCGCGAGGCTACGGAAGGAACACACCCCTTCCCTTCCTGCACCTCGCGCCGAATGGCCAAGGAGTGCGCGAAGGCTCCGATGTCACGGGAGAGAAGAACTGGCGGCCTCCCCTCTCGTACCCGCAGTTCCAGCACCTACTTGTCCTCGTGACGCCTACTCCGGCGGAGCGCGGAAGGCACGATCTCTTCGAGGCGTTGACCATCCTCGCACGCCCGCAGTCGCTCGTCGGAGAGAACAACCGGCTTTCCCATGCGGTCGTGTTCCAAGAACTGACGCGTCGCATCGCCGTGGCGGCGAACGAGGCTTCTCTCACTGGCGAGCGGAGCCACCGCCTGACGGAGCTACTGCGAGAACATGACTACCACGGCATCCGGTCGCGCAATGGCATCAGCGCCGAATGAAGGCAGAGGTCTCAAGGTCGAAACGGAGGCGGGCATCGTCGAGGCGCTCAACCTGGATCCACTTCCGCGGCGGCTCACCGTCCTTCGATTTGCATCCACGACCGACGTGGGCGAGACGCTTCCGCAACTGAAGGATGTGTCCATGGAACCGATCGAGCTGTCGGTCCTTGATCACCCCGGCAAGGCTCCGTCTAGGGTTTTTCGCGACTTTTGCCGTGGCCGCCTTGCAGTCCTCTTGCCGCTCCGGTTCAAGCTCGCCCCATGGCACCCCGCCCCGGCGGCACAGTAGTGCCACGAGGACCTCACGTTGGCGCTTGGCGTGCCCATCGGCGAGCCCAAGGGAACGGCCTTTCAGATAGACCTCGTTCTCGAAAGGGTCGAACAGTAGGTCGATGCCCGCTCTGGACGCGGCTTCCTTCCGCGCCGTCGCCTCGGACAGGAACCCCTTGAATGTGCCGTTCAGATACCGCGACCATTCGCCATCGGGCGACTGCACGACGCTGCGAGTTCCCGGCAGTGCTGAAGGCGCGCTTTGCACGAGGTCACCCACGATCAGCGGCGGCACATTCCGGATGAGGGCGACCCGTAGCGACTCCGGGATGCGCAACACGCGCACTCTGTCTTCGACAAGCGCAGCGACAGCAGCTTCGTCGGCTCGGCCGCTCGCGGCTGCTTCCGCGAGGATCTGCCCGAAGAACGGCATCACCACCGAGCTGTAGAGCGACAACCCCGCGCCAGGTACCGTCGCCGCGAAGGGGACGGGCTCGAACCTCCCCGAGCCGAACGCCGGGCTCGCCGCGTAGGTTTCCCAGAGCACGTCGAAGAACGGGAGCTCGTCGGGGAGCACTTCGGCGACGAGCTGCCGGCACGACTCTCGCCCGGCGGATGGTCCAGTTGTCTCAGGCATCCGTCCCGGCCTCCATCCTCTGCAACCGCTCGAGCCGCTCGCGCAGGGTCGGATAGGTTAGCGCGAACACCTGCGGCCGCGTCAGGGCGTCGAACACGGCCTCCATGCGTCCAAGCGGCCCCCTCCGGGCCTGGCCCGCACTCGTGCTTGCCGCCGTCGCCGACACCAGGGCCCGGCTCAGCGTCGCGGGCGAACAGCCGGCCCGAACCGCGGCCTCGTCGGCCTCGAACTCCTCCTCCCGGAGGTCCAGCAGCGCCGCGAACGGCGAGACGGGCCATCCCAGCGCGAGGCCGAGCAGGTGCGCCCGGGTCCAGCGCGACGGGTTCCGGTGGAGGTGGTGGCATTCGTGCTCGAAGAGGGCACGCACCTGGTCCTCGGGAAGGCGTTCGATGGCCGCAGCGTCAACCTCAAGGCACCCCGAGCGACTCCCAGGGCACGGCACCACGCGAATCACCGGTCCTCCGGGACCGGTGCCGTGGGCTCGAGCACCCGGGGCTCCGGTCTCGATCCAGGTTGAGAGCAGGCGCCGGTTCCCCTCACCGCCTCCACCAATCGACTTCTCTTGGTGGGTAGCCTTGAGCTGGACAAGCCACCTCGCGGTGCGGACCACGCTTGCGACGTAGACGAATGCCACCCCCACGAACGCGCTGACGAGGACGAGCGAGAAGAAGGCACCGAGCCAGCCACCGACGACCGCCGGCGGGAGGAGGAGCAGGACGACGGCACGGTAGGCCGGCCGAGGTAGAACCGCAGGGAAGACAAGCGCGAGACAGAGGCAGAGGCCCATTGCGACGACGCCGAGCAGCGCGGGGCCTGCAACGACGCCCACCCCAACTGAGAGCATCGAGAACGCTCGCGTCCGCTGGTTCCCGGAGGGGAGGCCGTGCTTCTCCTCGTCGGGGACGCCGGCTCCTGCAGCGGTGGCGAGCCGGACTCCTCGTGCGAGCAGCCAGAACGAGAGTCCGAGCATCAGCGTGATGGTTGCGACCACCCCGAGGAATGCCGTGCGGTAGTCCCACGCCCCCGCGCCAGCGTGTTCTCGTTCTGCGGTTGCTCTCACATCCCGCCCTATCGTCTCGGCCATGGCCTGGCTCGCTGCAAACACGCCGCCAGGAACGGCGCCGGGGTCAGCCGCGCTCGACCAAGTGGGCGTGTACCTCACGAACAGGTCCCCGATCGCCAGGGTGAGGCCAAGGTAGACGAAGGCGAAGATCGCAACCGCGGCGATGCCAATCGGTAGGTTGAACAGCCGGTTCTCCGACTCGAGCAGCGCCCCACGCGAGGCCGAGGCCAAGTGAAGGACAGCGACAACCACCATGCCGAGGACAACGAGAAACGAAAGAGCGGTGACGAAGCCGTGGAGAGTCTCGTCGAACGCCAAGGCCGCGAAGGCCGGAACGAAGCAAACCAGCGCGACACGCAAGAACAGGCCCACATGAGCAGCCGTGGGTCGAGAGAAGGGAGTCTGCTCATCCCTGCCTCGGCAAAGATGCCGGGATACAAGTCCATCAACGACTCTCCGAGTGCTCCTCGCGCTGAGAGCCGGCAGGAGGATCCAGAGCAGCAGGACTGGAACCCCAATGAACAGAAGTTCACGCAGCGCCTCGCCAGCCGTCGGAGCGCGCCGGGAGAGGAGGACGATGAGAAGGGGAAACAGGATGAAGCTGGCCATCCCCGCCACGGTCGGCACGACCAGCCAACCCATGCGGATGCCGGCCTTGAGCACGATGACCGTCTCGTCCCGGTGAGTCTCAAAGGTCGCTTCGATCCGGGAGAGCCGCGACTGAATGATGACTACCTCCCGCCCGGGTCCCTCCTCGCGCCCGACTTCCCGGAACGCCTCTCCGGCGGACGCCAAGCGAAAGGTCTCGACGATCGCGTGTAGGGGGTCACGACTCCTGAGGTTCTGCATCGGTCGCGTCCGCCCACCTTTCCTGCGATGCCCGCACGATGATCACACTCGGAATACCGCGTACAGGATGCGCCGCTCCTCGTCGGGGTCGTCGTCCCAGGAGCCCCAGCCCCAGAGCTCCGCGACGCACTCGACGTCCAGCTCCTTCTCGACCTCCGCGATGCGCTCCTCCCCCTGCTCGACGTAGTCCACGACGCAGAAGCAGGCCTCGAGCCCGTACTTCGTCACCCGCGTGCGCGTGAGGTTTCGGAGCCGCCGTACGTCCGCCCGCAGCCCGCGCGGGTTCATCGTGCGCTTGAACTCGACGATGGCGCGGACCTTGCCCGTGTCGTTCCAGAGCGCGATGTCCAGGCGGCCCGCGCGCGAGTCGCGAGGGTAGCGCCCTCGGACCTTCTGGCGGCCATGGCGGCGTAGCTCCCGGACGGTCTCCTCGACGGTGACACTCCGGCGGTAGAGCTGATGAAGGCGGCGGGCAACATGGTCGCGCACCCACGACTCCGGGGCCCACCACTCAGCGTTGCCGCCGGTCATCCGGTGGTAGAAGGCCCCCGCGCTCTTCATCTGCTTCGCGACCTCGGCGCCGAGCGTCCGTGGGTCCACTTTCCGTGGACGACGCCTCCGCGCCATGCCCGCGACCTCCTCCCGGCATTGCCCGGGGAGAGTCTACGGCGAGGGTCCTGCTCCTCCATACAGCAATCAGGTGGAGAATCGCCCAGCACGTCGGCGTCCTCGAACCGCCCCATGCAAGGGCGGTTCCACCCTCTCGCGCCGTGACTCTTGTCTCCGGCGTCTGAGGTCGGACCCGAGCAGGAGAGCTATCCTGCTCGCAGCCGGTGCAAGTCGTGGCCACGCTTGGAAGGAGGTCGCACCATGCCTCAGCCCTTGGATCGGAACGAAGTGCAGCAGCGTCTCCACAACTTCCCCCGCGACACCTACCTGTTCATCGGCGCCATCAACAAGGGCATCGCACTCACGCTCGCAAGCGTCGCGATCCTGCCGATGCTGTTCAACCTCGGTGAATACGGGTATCGCCTGGGCCCGTGGCTCGGCTCGATGATGGCTCTGCTCGTAGCGCATGTCACGTGGAGCCGAGGGGTCGTCCTCACCAACGCCAGGACCAATCTTCTCGACACCATCCTCCCGCTCGTCATGGGGCTGTTCGAGATTGCCCTCTTCGCCGTGCTCATTGACGACCCCAACAAGGTCGTCCCCGATACTGCATGGCACCAGTGGTTCCTCGTGTCTGGGTGCCACGGCATCTGCGCTTCGTTCCTCGTGTGGAATCGGATGAGGAACACGGTCATCGACAGGGACTTCGACAAGCCAAGGTCCAAGGAGGACCCGACCAAGTTCCAACCGCCGCCCCATGACCTGCAGCCTCTCGGCGTGCGTTACATGGAGTGGATGCGCCTCGACCGCATGGGGGCGGCGTGGCACGGAGGGGTCTCGCTCGGTGTCTGGGCACTCATGGCGGCATTCGTGCTTCGCGCCCCCGAGAGACATGGATGGGGGATCCCGCTCTACTCGGGCCTCGCTGCCTTTGGAGGCCTTGTTCTCCTCAAGCCAATCCTCGATGCAGACCGTCAACGCAGGTTCATCGAGACCTACGTGAATCCTCCCGACGAGTCCCCTTCGCACTCCTCCGAGTGACCCTCGGCGCAGTCGTCGCAGCACCCGGAGGAGCATCGGGTACACCACCACCCCTCCTCGACCTCGAAGTAGGCGCCGCACTCCGAGCACTCCCGGTCGGGCACGAAGTACGGCTCGATGCCGCGCTCCGCCAAGAGGTCGGCCCGGGACTGCTCACCTTCGCGCATGGCCTGCCTCCTGCGCCTGCTCGCGGCACCGCGCGGCATGAACCTCCGGGCACGCATCGCACAGGTCCGCCGCGCACCGGTCGCAGCACCAGCCCTCCCAGGGGTCGAAGAGCTCCGCGCATTCCCAGCACTCCGGCGGGTCCCAGGAGTAGCGCTCGATGCCTGACGCGTCGAGCATCTCGGCCCGGGACTCGTCACCCCGGGCCATGGTTCTCCTCCTTCAGCGAGGCGCCGCACCGCGCGGCGTGCTTCTCGGCACAACCGGGGCGGGAACAGAGGAGCTCCTCGCACGGTTGGCACCACCACGCCGTGAAGGGGTTGAGGGAGCCCTCGCACTCCACGCAGGTCGGCGGTTCATGCCGGTACCGCTCGATGCCCGCCACCGCCAGCCGGGCCTCCCGGTGGTCGTCACCGGGAGGCATCCTCGTCCTCCTTCCTCCGTGCCCGCTTCCGGAGCTCAGGCTCGTCCCCGTAGTCCTCGGGTCCGTCCGAGACGAAGCCCGTTCCTTCGACCAGCTCCGCTTCCGCGAGCGCGTCCCGCGCTTCCTCCTCCAGGTCGGCAAGCGCGCCGGCCAGGCGCGGCTCGTTGTCCGGGGCAACGGCCCGCGCGTCCCTCACGGCAGCAAGGAGCTGCTCCAACTTCCGAGTCATGTCCATCTACGTCCTCCAGTCCGCCAGCCCGCTAGACGGGGCTCAGCGCGACTGGCTGGCTGTTCCCCGTCGGAGTGACGCGGCGGGGACCCCGCGGAGCCTGCCCCCGCAGCGGAGCGGGGTGCCGCGAGGCGGCGGGCCCGACGCGGGGTCCGACGGGCCAACCGCGGAGGGGAGGACCGAAAGGGAGAAAGTGGCCGCCCGGGCGGCCCTTCTCCCTTTCAGCGGAGGGCGAGTGGCATTGCAGAGCGCGCGTTGCTCCGGAAAGACGGAGTCCGTAGACTCCGACGCATGGACAATCGCCCCGAGGGCACCAAGAGCGAGTTGGTCGACCGCTGGTTGTCAGTGCTTCAGGACGACTACAAGGCCGGGCGCGAGGAGATCCAGAAGGCGCTCGACGTACAGACTCGCGTCGGTACCTGGTTCAGCGTCGGCATCCTCGCGGCCTTTGCAGCCTGCTTCAAGAAGGAGGGTACAAGCTACGAGTACGCAGTCGGGTTCTCTCTACTCCCCTATGTCGTCAACGCCCAACTCGCGCTGCTCCTCTACAAGCACACGCTCATGATTGCGATGCTGTCTCGATGGGTCAAGCGCTCGGAGCGCGCGATCGGCCAGCTCTGTGAAGCACCGGACATCCTCGCGTGGGAGTCGAAGCTCTGTCGGGAGATGTACGGGTACTTCTCCATCGGGAATCCCAGTCCGGCAGGCAAGCGCCATGGCATCTCGCCGCAGGGCGCGCTCAACTTGATCATCATGCTCCCGTCGCTGGTCGTCTACGCGATGTGCTTGGTCTTGGCCGTGAAGACGTCGGGCACTGGCGCTGGCGAGTCCGGCTTGAGCTTTGGTGCCGTGGCGGTCCTTCTGGGTGTTGCGCTCGCAACCCTAGGCTACCTCCTGATTCTGTACATGCGCCTCCAGCAGCGGACGGGGAGCCTCGATTCCGTGTTCACCGAGTCAATGGAGACGCTGCGTGCCCAATTCGGAAGGGCGCTGGCCAAGCGGCGGTCGTCGAGTCCTCCTCCCGGCGCTCTCCCTCCATCGACTCCGAGCACATCTGAGGGGCCGCATGAGCCTGGCGCCGGAGGGCCCCCTTGAGCGTGACGACGCGGAGGGCGCTTTACCGGAGCGCTGGCCTTGACGCCGAGTCCGGAAGGGGTACGATCTCGGTTGGCGCGGCAGGAAGGCAGTTCACCAAGGGCCGACCGACATGGGCATGCGAGTACTCCCGGCTCTCGCAGAAGCGATCGTCGGCTCTATCCAGCGGTTGCCCGTCAGGCTGGTCTTTGGGCCGTGCGGAGTTCTTCGCGTCTCCCCCATGGCACCGACCGTGCAGATCGCTTTGCTACTGGTCGCGCTCCCGGCGCTCGCCCCCCTTGCCGCGTACTCCATGTCTGACGATGCGACGCGCTCGCATCGGCATCTCTTCCGCCCTTCCCGCTCCTCGCCTGGGGCTCCCCCAGTCTGCACTTCGGGGTCGAGCGCCGATTCCCCGCGTCCGCCTGGCAACGGCCTGGACCCTGGAAACCATGACGCGAAACAACTGCTCGTCAAGGCCGTCGGGATTTCCGTCGCCCGGATCGAACGTCTGCTGCTGGCCGCGTTCCTCGGCAGCCCGTTCGTCCGGGAGATGCCCGTCGGCATCCGCCTTTGGCAGACAGCAAGCGACCGTCCGGTCGTCGGAAACGGCGCGCGTGCGCGCCTGGGTCGGTCCCTGCCTTCGTCGGCCCGCCTCTTCGGCTCCCGTCTGCTGCCGATCTCCCAAGCCATGACGATGTCGTCGAGCTTCTCTGGCGCGCCGGCCACGGCTTAGAGGGCTGCGCCCAAGACTTCAAGGCGTTCGGCGAGAACTCCCTTCGCAACCAATTGGCGCTCGTCCTGAATGGCACCTTCCCAGGAAGGGCCACGCGCGAATCGCTCAATGGAGCCGGCAAGGTCGACATCCTCGTACCGCTCTTGGACCGCACACGGTTCATCATCGAGTGCAAACTCTGGAAGGGCCCCGGCTACATCCGAGAGGGCCTCGACCAGATCCAGCGGTACTCCACTTGGCGAGACCACGGGGCACTCGTCGTCTTTGTCCGGCGCGGGAGGTTCGGCGACGTAGTACGCGCCATCCCGGAGGCCCTCGCGCGCCATCCGAGGTTCCGCCGGTTCTCCCCCGCGGCCCAGCCCACAACTTGGCGGTGCGCGCTCCGGCATCCGGATGACCCTTCGCGTGAGCACCAAGTCACGGTGCTCGCCTTCGACATCCCAATGTTCAGCTTGGGTCCTGACAAGCCCCTGAGCGGCACCGGTGCCGGATAGCCTCGGAGCCACTGGCGGGAACCATCCTTGTTGCGTGGGCCCGGCTCCTTGGTCAGCGCCCATTGGGCTGGTATGAAGAGACTGGGCGCTCGGCAAGGAGGCAACGGGAATGAGGATGGGACATGGTCGACAGGCTCGGAACGCAGCGCTCGCCCCTCGCCTCCGGCGATTGCTCGGACAGGCCGCCAAGGCGATGCGCCGCGCCTACAACCCGTACTCGCACTTCAACGTCGGCGCGGCCGTCCTGAACGCCGACGGGAAGGTGACGACGGGCGCCAACGTCGAGAACGCAGCCTACGGGGACACGATCTGCGCAGAACGCGCCGCGATTCTCCGGGCGAACGCCATGGGGCGGCGCAAGTACGTCGCTGTCGCGATCATCGGCGGCCCGAAGGAAGGAGAGTCGAAGGCCCCGGTTGCACCCTGCGGAAGCTGCCGCCAAGTGCTGTTCGAGGCGTCCCAGCTCGCCGAGGTGGACTTGATCGTGGTGATGTCCAACTCGACCATGAGCAAGGTCAAGGTGCGGACCATCCGCCAACTCCTTCCGCTGGCGTTCGGCCCCAATGACATCGGCATCGACCTGAAGGACTTCCGCTAGTCCGAGAGGTGGACCGCCCAACGAGGTGACTCGTGATCCGCGCATTCTTGAGCTATTCCTCCCTCGACAAGGAGCTTGCCGGGCGCATCAAGGCGAACCTCGTGGAGTATGGAATCAACGCGTTCCTCGCCCACGAGGACATCCGCCCGAGCAGCAAGTGGCAGCGGACCATCGTGAGCAACCTCCGGCGCTGCGAGGTGTTCATCCCCATCATCACCAAGAACTTCGCGAAGTCCTCGTGGACCGATCAAGAGGCTGGGTTCGCCATGTGCCGCAAGGTCCTGGTCATCCCCGTGTCGGTCGATGCGATCCCGTACGGATTCCTCAACGTCTACCAAGCCGCGAAGCTCGACCCCGATCACTTGGACGCGGGCATACACCGAATCGTCCTCGCTGTCTGCCGCAGGAGCCGCTTCCGCCCGCGGGTCCTCGACGGCCTCGTGTCAGCGTTCGCGACCAGCGAGAGCTTCGAGCAGGGGAAGATGAACGCTCAGACGCTTGAGGAGTTCGATGGCTACTCCCCGAAGCAGCTCAAGGCGATCTTCGCCGCGTTCGTGGACAACTACGAGAACCGCAGCTCGTTCGGCGCGCAGCGCGTCATCCGCCGGCTGCTCAACGCGCATGCATCGGACGTGAGCGCGGCAACGGCGAGGCGCGTCAAGAACGCCCTCCAGTAGCGCCGCCTGCGATCAAGGGGCGACCCACGCGCGTTCCAGCATGTCTCGGAGTCGGAACAGCGACGCCGCGGTCCTCGGACAGACGAACTTGTAGGCCTTCTCGGAATACCGCGGAACTCCCGGACGCACGATGGCGGCAACCGCGTCCGCAAGTCCCGTGAGAAGGGGAAGCGTCGACGGCGTGACTGTGAACTGTAGCGAGTTCTGCATTCCGCCCGTCTGAAGGGTCGCTCCGGCGCGGCTCGCCCACTCCGGCACCGGCGGGTCGACGGGAACCCCGCCGCGAAGCGAGACCTCCACCGCGTCTGCCGCCTTGACGTCCGCGAACATCGTGCAGAACCAGAGGTAGAGCTTCCCGTCGCCAGCCAGGTCCCGCGACCCTCGGTCATCCACAGCGAACACGGAGTGGCTCTCCAGCCGCTTGAAGCGCTTGTCGGCGAACCCACCGTACGCCTCGTACAGCGCCCGCTTCAGCTTGAGCATCCAACCCTCCGTGCGGCACGGGAGCGACGGCGGACTCCGGCCTACTTGAGCCGCAGATGATCTAGGAACGGATTCAGGGCGATGAACTTCGTCACGGCACGCCTCAGCTCGCCGGACGCGTGCTCCCAGAAGCAGGCGTCGACGCGGAAGCCGCGCTTCCGGAGCGACTCCACCATCGGGACGTAGTCGGCGTCCCCCGCGACGAGGGTGATCTCGTCCGTAGCGGGCTTCATCTTGTCGAAGGAGTCCGTCACGATGTCGGTCACCACGTTCGTGTCGATCTTCTTCTCCTTGCCGGTCCAGAGCGAGCGATCGTGGACGACGACCTCGAAGCCCTTCCGCTTGGCCGCGTTCCAGACCGAGTCGTTGGGCGGCGGCCGCGAGCCGTAGAGGACCGCGCGACCGATCTGGGACTTCTCGCCGCCCGCGAACTCCAGGAGGCGGCCGAAGTCGAGCTTGTAGGAACGGTCGGTGATGTCCTTCTGCTGGGCCTCCGTGATGCTCGCGGCGAGGCCCTTCGCGACCGCCGACATGTGCATCGCTTCGATGGCGATGTTCGAGTTGTCCACATACAGGTAGTTCATCGTTGCTCCCTCCCCGGCGGCCAGTCTCCGGAGACGGCCGCCGCCGAAGGCAGGGTACCGCTCGACCCGTGCTGCCCGCAAGGCTCGTGAGTCCCAGACGCGGCCCGCCCGCCTACTCCAAGGCCCGCATCAGCTCCGCCGGCGTCGTCTTCAAGGCCCGCGCGATGCGGAGCAGGCTCAGGACCGAGGGGTTCCGCCGCCCCCGCTCCAAGGACGAGACCCAGGTCTGGTGGCAGTCAGCGGCGTGCGCGAGCTTCTCCTGGGAGAGGCCGAGCTCCTGCCTGCGACGGCGGACCGCCGAACCGAGCGCCTTGAGGGGTTGTCGGGACACGCCCCACAGGGTCGAGGCTCAGCCTATCCGAGTCTATACCATCCGATGTATACTCCTCGGTGGACCCCGGACGGCGGCCCACACCGGGCATGCGATGGCCGGGCTTCCGAGAGGAGGGACGCATGCGTCGCGCGCTCGTCGTGGTGGCCGCTCTTGCCGTCGCCCTCGCGCTCGGGGCGCCCCCGGTGGAGGCGGCTCCGCCGGACTTCTTCTCCGTGGTCGAGGTCCACGACGCGAGCCTGGACCGGCCGATGCTCCTGCTCTTCGGGTACCGCCTCAACTCCGTCAAGCGGGTCGCGGCGGTGAGATCCTCTGACGAGGTGGAGTTCGAGCTGGGCATTCGCTCGAAGGCCAAGGACATGCTCGCGGTCCAGTTCGGGTCCGAGGCCGGACCGGGGCCGATGGAGTTCACGGTCACGGTGTTCTGGGGAAGGACGGGCAGCGCCTCCCACCCCGCCACCCTCCGCCTCGGGCTTGCGCAACCGGGGAGCGTACCTCCCGATGCCATCACCCCGGAAGCGCGCACCGACCTCGACGACGCGGCTACGCTCGGAGGGAACGCCCCGGCCTACTACCTCGACCCGAGCCACCTCTCCGGGCCGCTCCCTGCCGACAAACTGACATCGACTGCCGACCTCGTGACCGCAGGCCGGATTGGAACGGGGTTCGGGCAGTTTGTCACCGGCGACATCTTCGACTGGGCAGCCCTCACGGGAAAGCCGGCTACACTTGCGTCAGGCATCAAGTCTGGGTATGGCATCTCAATCAGCAACGACGGGACCATTCAAGTCAAGGTGGCGCCTGGCCTCACATTCACTGACACCTACGACCTCATCATTCGCACGGGGAGCGGCATCCAGGTCAACCAGACCACCACCGAACTCGAAGCCGTGTTTGCCGGCACCGGCTCCGACTATGGCGATGCCAACTCCGTCGCGCGCTCCGACCACCGACACGACGCCCGCTATCCCGTGCGAAGCGAACTCACCCAGGCTGGCACCGTGAATGCTACGTCGAATCCAGTGGACTGGTCACAACTCAAGGGCGTGCCGGCTGGGATCGCCGACGGCGTGGACGATGCGGGCGTGTACTCCGCGGGCCCTGGCCTCACGCAGAGCGGCACCGTCTTCTCCGCCAATCTCACGGCCATCGCCACTGACACCGGTGCTTCGACGACTGTGGCCCGAGGCGACCATGGTCACGACGGGCGGTACCTCAAGCTCTCAGGAGGCACGCTCACGGGAGCCCTCATCGGCACGGGTGCGGTCTTCGTGACCAGCTCGGGGATTGGTGTCCAGGGCACGACAACCGCCAACGGTGCTTTCGGCCTCTTTGGGAGCTCGACGGGATCGAACAACGGGATCATCGAGAGCGCGGCCGTGCGCGGATCCGCCGGTGGCTCGGCCAAGTACGGAGTCTACGGGACGAACTCGACAGCCTCGGGAATCGGGGTCCAAGGGGAGTCTTCCGCCACCTCGGGGGTCGGGGTCGTCGGCCTCGCCTCTGACACGGCAAGTGCCACCATCGGCGTGAGCGGCACGTCCGCAAGCTCCACCGGCTTCGGCGGTTTCTTCGAGAACACGAGCACGAGCGGCGTCTCCTTCGCCGTGACTGGGAAGTCCCAGAGTACCGGCGGTACTGGAGTCTTGGGACGGGCCACGAGCACGACTGGGACCTGCTATGGAGTCCAGGGAATCTCGGACAGCAGCTCCGGGGTTGGCGTCTTCGGCGAAGGGACGCTCCTGGGGGTGCTCGGGGGAGCAGGAACCTCCGGGATCGGCGTGAAAGGGCTCAACTCGGACGGCACCGCGATCCAGGGTCTCACCGGGTCAGGAACTGCCATTCACGCGATCTCATTGACGGGCACGCCGCTCATTGCCGAGAACAGCTCGTCGTCCGGGAACCTCGCGGTGTTCCAGAGTTCCTCGCAGAACAAGGCGCGAATCGACTCTTCTGGCAAGGGCTTCTTCAACGGCGGCACCCAGAACAGCGGCGCAGACGTCGCGGAGAGCGTCGTCGCCACCGATCACGAGGCGCTTGGCTCCGGCGACGTTCTGGTCATCGACCCTTCGGCGCCACGGCGGTTCGCGCGCTCGTCGGCCGCGGAGAGCCCGCTCGTGGCCGGGGTCTATGCGACCAAGCCCGGTGTGCTTCTCCGGAATGGCGACGTGACCGAGGGCATCCCTGCAGAGGAGGTTCCCCTCGCCGTCGTGGGCATCGTGCCGTGCAAGGTTTGCGACGAAGGCGGGCCGATTGCCATCGGCGACCTTCTCGTCACGTCGTCCAAGCCGGGACACGCGAGGAAGGCCCCTGCCAACGCGAGGCAGGGCACGCTCCTCGGGAAGGCGCTCGGCGCGCTGGACCGCGGGAATGGGACGGTCGAGATTCTGCTCATGGCGCGCTAGACTCCGGAATGGGTCGGCGCGCAGGAACGCCGACCCAGACGTACCCCCGGGGGCGTGCGGGCTCGCCCGCGATGCAGGAACGCCCCTGGGGACCACCCTCCCTATCCACCGCTCCGTAGGACCTCGAGCCGCGGAAGCAAGGCTGCGGCCACCTGGCCCCCCGCGAGTCCGTCGCGGACCTGGGCAAGCAGATGCGCGCCTAGGCGTTCACCGAGCGCACTCCGCAAGTTCGCGGCCAGCGCACGGGCCTCCGGCCCGTTCCCGGATCCATCCAAGACGTACATCCCGAGGGCCGATGCCACCTCCACTCGCCGCCCGGCGCCCACAGCCTTTGCAGCCTGGTAGGACTTCCGCGCGTCGTCGCTCTTCCCAACTGCCGCGTAGGCGGTTCCCAGGTTTACCAGCAGCTCGCCGCGGTCCTCCGCTGGCGATCCCTCGATACGGCCCAAGAGGTCGCGCGCGCCCTCCAGCAGGGCCACAGCCCGACCAGCTTCACCGCGCTCCAAGGCCACGAGGCCGAGGTTCTCCGCTGCCCACACCACGCCGATCCGGCTTCCAGGATGTGCCACGGACTCGCGAAGACGGCGGGACTCGGTCAGCGCCTCCTCGGCCCCCCCGAGGAGCTTCTCCCGCTCGGCTCCGGTGTCCGCGATACGAGCGGCCAGCAGGCGCGCCGTCCCGAGGAAGTTGAGCCCGTCCGCGGTCTGGTCGACGCCTCCACCGGCAGCATCGTAGGTCCGCTTGAGCGCGAGGATCCGCTCGGCCTCCGCGACCGCGCTCGCGTAGTCGCCGTCCAGGTCCACGAGCTTCCGGAATCGGGCCATCCGGTAGTAGGGGCTCTCGTGGTTCGGCTTCGCCGAATCCGGCTGCAGCCGCGCCACTTCGGCGTTCGCCCGCTCGGCGAGCCCGAGGAGCCGGTCCCCTTCGCCACGGTCTCCCCGGTCGAAATACGCGCGCCGTGCCAGTGAGGAGTAGAGCATCGCCCGGCCCCATGCATCTTCTGTCCCGGGCCCGACCAGCCGTGCGGCGACCAGCTCCTCGACATCTCTGTCCTTCCCTTCCGCGAGAAGGACCTCACCGAGGACCTGCGCCACGGCGTTGTCCGTCGAGGCCTCGGACTCCTCCCGATCGGGGCGTTCCAACGCCTCCCGGAGCTTCTGCTCCGCCTCCGGGAGCCTCCCGAGCCGGAACGCGCAGGTCCCGAGACGGTGGAGGACATGCCGCGAAGCACGGTCCGTCGCGGCGTCCTGGAAAAGGGCTTCGGCTTCGGAGTAGCTCCCCTCGGCCTCCAAGTCGGAGGCGCGGGCAAGCAATTGGCGGCGCTCCTCGGCCCGCGAAGAACGGAGTGCCAGCCACCCGGACACGCCTCCGAGAGCCACCAGCACGGACGCCGCCAAGAGCAGCGGCCGGGTCATCCACCGGTGCGGTCTCTTGGCCTCCGCAGGCTCCCCCGATGCTCCGACCGCTGCGACCACGAGCGGGCTCCGCTGAAGCTCGGCCATGCACGCGTGGCAGAGGAGCAGGTGCTCCTCGAACCGCTCGACTCCGGCGGGATCGAGACGACGGGCCTCGTAGGCCAGGAGATCCTGGCCCACCTCGGGCTCGGTGCAGGCGGGGAGCGCGGTCTCAGGCCGTTCCACGACCGGGCTCCTTGTGAGCAGGGACATCGATTCCGCGCCTCCTGAGCTCCTCCAGCAGGCGGGACCGGCACCGCCAGACCCGCTGATAGGAAGTACCCGCGGGTTCGCCGCTCCTACTGTCCAACGGCGCGTCGTCGAGGTAGTAGCCCCGGAGCCGCTCCCGACACTCCGGGGACAGCGCCCCCATCGCCGAGCGGATGGCCTTGCCCACTTCCTCCCGGGCCAGAGCCTGCAAAGGCCCGTCCGCAAGACAGTCGAGGGCGTCCCGCTCGCCAAGAGCCTCCGGCCTCCGCGAGGCATCCCGGACCCAGTTCAAGACCCGTTGCTCGGCGAATCGCCGGAGCAGCCAGGCGATGCGGGCCTCCCCCTTGAAACGGTCCCGGTACGCGTGCAAGTCCTCCAGAACGCGGGTCGCGACCTCCTCGGCGTCCGCCTCGCCGACGAGCCTGCCGGTCCGTTGGCGCGCCTGCTGGCGCACGAGGTTCGCGGTCAGGCGAAGCGCGGCGGAGAAGAGCGTGGGATCCTCCCAGAGCGGGGACGGCCACTCCGTCCCGGCAAGGAGCCGGGAAAGCAGGGCCGTGGTCTCGGACTGGGGTTCGACCGGTGCCAATCGCTCCCTCCGGCCCTCGCCCGAAGTCTACCGGCGACAAGGGGTTCAGCGCACGGCCCGCCCGACAGCAGGACCTCGGGAAGAATGCGCGTAGGACGAAGTCGGCTGCGGGTACTTCCCCATAGAGGCGCGACGGCAAGCGCCGAGGGAGGAAGCCATGCGGGCCAAGTCGCACTTGAGAATCCTGGTCGTCGCGATGGCAGCGTTCGTCCTCGTCGGCGCGCCCATCGTGCTCGCAGCAAGCGGGCCCGAGGTCACCACGGTCATCGAGGGCCAGCGGTACGACCAGGCCTCGAGCGAGCAGCGGCCCGTGGTCGTCCTGATCGGCGCGCGACTCACCAAGCTGAGGAAGGGGCTCAAGGGCTACGACCCCCAGGGCCAGGACGATCGGATCCGGCTCACGGGCCCAACCGATTCACCTGCGTCACTGACCCGCTACCCGACTGAAGTCCCCTCCCTCGCCGCTTCGTTCATGGTGATCGAGTTCGCCAAGGACACTCCGACCGGGACCTACACGCTCTCCGTCCTCGGGCTGGACGATCAGCGAGTCTCCATCAGCAACGGCCACCCGCTCCCGGGCTCGGTCGGCGGCGAGGCGCTGGACACCTCTCTCAAGAGCGACCTGGTCGATGCTTCGAAGCTCACCGACGGAACGCTCTCCACATCGCGCTTCTCCGCGTGGGACGACTTGAACTCGGAGAACAAGCTCGGCCCCGGTTCCGGCCCCCTCGCCCGGATCGACGGTGTGGACTGGTCCCAGCTCCAAAACATGCCGGAAGGGTTCCAAGACGGCATCGACGACGGCGCCTACACTTCGGGCGAGGGGCTCGGCGTCCTTGGCAACACGATTTCCGTCCTGTGGGCGGGACTCAACGGAGACTTCGGGACCGCGACCACGGTTGCTCGCAGCGACCACCTTCACGATGGACGCTACTACACGAAGTCGCAGCTCAACGCCCCGGGGACCATCAATGCCACCACGAATCCCGTGGACTGGACCCAAATCAAGAACACCCCTTCGGGGCTCGCAGACGGCAACGACAACGACAGCGGTGGGGACATCACCGCCATCTTCGCAGGGACCGGCCTGACTGGCGGGGCCGCTTCCGGCGACGCAACCCTGAACGTCAATCTCGGCGGGAACGGCGCGGCCTTGACCGTCTCGCGGTCGGACCACGACCACGACGCGCGCTACTACACCCAGACGCAGCTCAACGCCCCGGGGACCATCAATACCGGGACGAATCCCGTGGACTGGACGAGACTGAAGGGCGTTCCCGCGGGTATCGCGGATGGCGTGGACAACGACAGCGGCGGCGACATCACCTCGATCACCGCCGGAACGGGGCTCTCCGGCGGCGGAACGAGCGGCGCGGTGACGCTGAACATCAGCTCCGTGGACTGGTCCCAACTCACCAACAGGCCAGCCGGGCTCGACGACGGCGACAACGACAGCGGCGGCGACATCACCGCCGTGACCGCAGGTTCCGGGCTCACGGGAGGAGGGACGTCGGGAGGCGTGACGCTGGCCGTGAACTTCGGAACTGGCTCGACCCAGGTCGCCGCGGGGAATCACAACCACGACAGTGCCTATTCGGCACTCGGCCACAACCACGACTCCTCCTACCTCAAGCTGAGCGGCGGTTCGCTCTCCGGCGGGCTATCGGTGTCTGCGGGCAGCGGCGACGGGATCTCAGTCTCGTCGACATCGAGCAGCGGAGCGGCCGTTCGCGGGCAGGCCACAAGTTCCTCGGGATCCACCTGGGGCGTGTACGGGACCAGCGCAAGCTCGGGAGGCACGGGAGTTGTGGGAGAGGCCACGGACTCCTCCGCATCGGGAATCATCGGCGTGTACGGGCGCAGTTCTGGGATCGCCGGAAGCACGGGGACCTGGGGCGAGACCACGGCGACATCGGGGATCACCTATGGGATCTACGGGTTGAGCCGGAGCACCTCCGGGTTCGGGGTGTACGGCCTCAACACCAACACCAGCGGCTTCACTCGGGGGGTCTACGGAGAGAGCCAATCGTCCACGTCGGGAGCCACCGGGGTGTATGGAGTCGCCTCGTCAACCTCCGGCACGGTCTATGGGCTCTACGGCTACTCCAACAGCTCCGGGAGCGGCTCCTGCGGGCTCTATGCCGAGAACACCGCCTCGTCCGGGAGTACGACCGGGGTATACGGGATTGCAAGGAGCTCCGCGGGCGTCGGCGTGTACGCCCAATCCACGGGCACCGGCTCGACCGCCTTCATCGCGAACCAATCCGGAACATCGGGGAACATCGCGATCTTCCAGAGTTCCGGGTCGAACAAGGCCCGCATCGACAAGAGCGGGAACGCAATCTTCAATGGGACCGTGACCCAGAATGGAAGCGCGGACTTCGCGGAACGCGTGAGGGTCAACGGGCCGACAAGCGACTACGAGCCCGGCGATGTGCTCGTCATCGACACGTCTGGTCCGCGGCGGCTCGTGCGCTCCTCGACCCCCGGGTCTACCCTCGTGGTCGGGATCTACTCGACGAGCCCGGCAGTCCTCGTCGGGCTCAGCAACGTCGATTCCGGAGATTGGACCAAGGAGGAGGTCCCCCTGGCGTTGATGGGGATCGTCCCCTGCAAGGTCTGCGACGAAGGGGGTCCGATCGCGATCGGCGATCTTCTAGTCACCTCCTCGGTCTCCGGTCACGCGATGCGGGCACCCGCAGACCCCCGGATCGGGACGATACTCGGCAAGGCGCTCGGTGCTCTGCCATCGGGCATGGGCAAGATCGAGGTGGTGCTCTCGTCCCGATAACAATTCACGGGCCCGTTGCGTTCTGCGTCGCGTTGGTCGCGTTTGCGGACCCGGGTGGCGTCACCACGACCTCGCGAGGTGGGAAAATCCGAACAGAGCCGCCAGCAGCATCGCCGCCAGGAGGGGCCAGGGTCAACCGCACCAAGGCGCTGGCTGCGTATTCGTCGGTCACGCCCTGCAACGTCGCCCACACGCAACCGAACCGCTCAGGACGCGTGCCGTTGAGCCAGGAGCTGGCGCCGTTGACCGTCACCATGACCTCGTCCTTCCTCGCCACATCAAGGGAGATGGGGACGTCATTCGAGCCGAGTCTCACCACGCTCGGATTACGCGGTCCAAGCCACGCTACCGCCTCGCCCGAGGACGGGGGCCATCGCTTGGAGAAGAAGTCCAGCGTCGCCCTCGGCGAGGTCGCACTGCCAACCTCAACCTCTACGGCTGAGAGACACGCGGTCAGGTTCTTGAAATCGTGCCATTCGCCGAGCGACAGGGTCACGTTTCCGCCGTCAGCTTCCACGCGCACCTTGCCGGAGGAATCGATCGAAGTCACCCGGACCGAGTGGATGGGACCGTCGGTCTCCAGTTGGATCCGGCGGCCTTGCCCCTCCGCGAGATCGACCCGTGGGATACCGCTTGCGGGTGTCACGAGTGGAAATGCCTCTGGTCCAGTCGCGTCTGTTCCCTTCTCGTCCAGCTGACCACCGGTGCTCTCGTTCTCCCTTGCCTGGGGGCTTTCGAAGGATTGGTTGGTCGCCCCCGCTGCCGACTGTCCCGGTTGCGAGGCCGAAGCACCTCCTACCTTGATCACGCACGCAGGCTGGTTCGTGGCCGGGTCGAGCCAGAGAACGAGCTGGGTAGCGCCCTCCGAGACCGCGACCCGGAAGTAGCTCTTCACCGGAACGGGCCCGCCGCAATCCGTGCGGATGGCGTCGATGCTCTCCTGGACCGCGGCCTCGGGCCAGAGCACGGCCTTGATCTCCGCTCCCGGGTGGTCGGCAAGGAACCTGTCCACCTCAGGCAAGGACTTGGCGATCTGGGTCACGTCCGTGGCCGAGGAGCATCCGGAGATCGCGATGACAAGAACGAGGACCACGGCCGCCAGCCCACGAGACCACGCCATGCGCTTTCCTTGGGGCCGCTCCTTCATAAAGGAACCGGCCCGGCCAAGCCCGCTCCGCTCATGCCCCGAGGGTCACCGCACCGCCTTCTCCCACGGGACCCAGAGGTAGAACGGCCTCAGCTCCAAGGTCAGGGCCCACCGGTCCGTCACGGCCCGGTCGCCGACATGACCGGGCGCGGTCTCCTCTGCCAACTGGCGGTGAAGGTCCTCTCCATCCCAGCGGTAGCGCGACTCTCGGAACTGGCGGGGCTCCTCCACTCCGGCGATGGCCGCCGCCTCCATCCCGAGGACGACGTTCATCGCGCTCACGGCGCGATAAACCGGCCTCGGAGCCAGGCCCGCGGCGGTGAGTGAGAAGTGCGGCATGAGGTCCTCGACCTGTCGCGCGAAGTAGGCCCGCTGCCGGCCCGCGTGCTCGGGAAGGGTCGCGGCGATCTCCCGCTCGACCCGCAAGTCGACGGGGAACGAGTGGACCTGGCGGATGACGCCTGCATGCAGCACCGAAGAGATGCCCGCGATCTCCTCCTCGGACAGGGAGCCGCGGAAGCCCCGTTCGAGCTCTCGGTGCCAGCCGACCGGTAGTCGGTCGCCCATGATCGCCGGGAGCATCCGTTCCTCCGGGGCAGTGTCCCAGAGGCGGAGGAGCTTGTAGCAGCTCGAGACCAGGAAGTGGTCCCGGTACGGGCGGTACGCCTCCTGGTAGGCCAGAACGTGCGTAGGGTCCCGGTCCATCGCCACGCGCAGCTCGGAGTCGAAGCCGTACGCCCCGATCCGCTCGGTCACGCGGATTGGCTTCCCGGTCCTGGCCTCCACCGTGCGGCAGAGGTCCAGCGCGTAGTCAGGGATGCCGAGCTGGTTCTCCGGAGGCCACATGGCCTCGCTGGGACGCGGGGACACATCAAGGCATCGCCCCTTGTTCTCCGCCTCCAAGGTCCACCGGCCAGTACCGGAACACGTTCCCGCGGAGCCCGGTCCGCTGGACGCGAAGGAGCCCGAGACGCACGAGGTCGTCATTGAGGTACTTCCGGATCGTGCGCTCCGCAATGGCCGAGAGGTTCAACACCCTTGCCGCGATGGCCTCCTCCCGCCGCACGTCCCCTGCCGAGAGTCCGGGCCGGTCGCACACGACCTTGAACAGCACTCGGTGATGCTGAGTCAGTTGGCCGAGGAGTCCCGTCCGACGGAGGTTGCGCAGCTCCGCGAGGGTCGTGGCGACGACCCGCTCGTCCAGCTTCCTGAGCCCCTGGAATTCCGCGAAGTTCGCGGCTCGCCGGAGTGCCTGGACCGCAAGGCGACCGTCCCCCGCAGCGGCACGAGCGACCGCGAGCATCACGTCCGACGACCACGCCCCTTCGACGATGCCAACACGAGCACGGTCGGCGAGCGCCTCCGCCATCGCCTCGGCACCGAGCGGGCGGACCTCGAGGACCAGCGGAAGGAAGTGGCTCGGGTTCCGCGACTGGAACGCATCCAAGGAGCCCGTTCCTGCCGCGGTCACAAGGACCGAGACATTCGGAAGCTCGGCGAGCCCGTGGAGCAGGTACTCCAGCTCCCGCTCGTGCAGCGCGTCGGCATCGTCCAGGAGGAACACGACTCGCCGGTCCCTGAGCCCCGCGCGGAGCGCCCGCAGGCGGACCTCCCGCTCCCTGCTGAACTCCAACGGCAGGAGCCGGAGCTGGTCCACCGCCGCGTCCAGGACCCGGAACGCGGTCTGCACGGTCCGGCAGTTCACATGGACCGCACCGAGGCCGGCAGCCTCGATCGCGTGGCGCGCCAGGCAGGTACGCCCGCAGCCAGCCGGGCCATGGAGCCAGGCATGGCCGTTCCTCGGGACCGGGGACCGGAGCGTGCCGACGAGGCGCGCCAGTTCGTCGTCTCGGCCCAAGAGCCGGCTGGGCAGGGTGTTCTCGTCCAAGGCTTCGGGGACCAGGACGACTCCCCCACCAACGACCGGCATGCCCTTCCCTATTGGGCAGGGAGGCTTATCCGGCTTCTGCCTGTGCTAGGGCCAGCGTGCCGGGTGGTTCGGACTACTCAGTCCAGCGAATCTGCACCAACTCCCGGATGATCCAGTCAGAGGGCGCGTATTGTGGGTGCGCAATGCTCCCCAGCCTCTCGAGCCTGGCCAGGGAGATTTCCAGCCCCCTCCTGTTCGTGGTTGGGCATCCGTACTTGCGAAGGTCGGCATTTACGAGGGCAAGAAGACCCGCGCTCTTCACTACGCCGCTGACCGTCCTGTTGTGCCACATGGTCCAAATGACGGCGCCCTCCCGCTTCGTGAGGTCCACCTGGGCAGCCGTCTTCAGCGAACACCAGAGTGCGTATGCGGCAACCGGGAGAAGCCAGGGAGCCGCAGGGAAGCCCGCCACCGCCAAGGCGGAATTCGCTGCAAGCGGAAAGAGCTTCCTCATGTCCAAGAGTACGTTTCCGGGCTTGGTGCTCACTCCACCAGTCCCTGGGCGGCCGACCGCCATGTAGGAAGACGAGTAGGTCGTCGCTGGCTCGGTGATTGCCGCAACGGAGTCAACAACTAGCGTGGCGGCCTCTCGTATCTCCCTTCCTGTGGGTCCCTTCCCCCGTGAGCGCGTGGCTCGCTCGATTGCCTCCATGGCGGCTTGGATCAATCGGTCGCGCATCTCACTTCCCATGGCCGCCTCCGGTCTCGGCATGAGCTTCCGAGCCACGCATCCACGATGAACGGTACCTCCACGTCCTGCGCAGTTCCAGCCTTGTTTCTCATTCCAGCTGAAGGCCCACCCGGCATCCCCGAGGGCGCGCTGACTTGACCTCCTCGCGCCCTGAGAGAGCGTGTGGATCAGCCTTCCTTCAACGTGCTGTCCCTCTGCGCCGGAGCCGGGGGACTCGACCTTGGCATCCGACTGGCGCTCCCGAGCGCTCGAACGGTCTGCTACGTGGAGGTCGAAGCCTTCGCCTGCGAGGTCCTGGCTTCGGCGATGGGAGACGGTCGCCTGGACGAGGCGCCTGTATGGACGGATCTCCGAGCCTTCGACGGCCGCCCGTGGCGCGGCCTCGTGGATTGCGTCGTTGCGGGCTACCCGTGCCAGCCGTTCTCCATCGCGGGACGCCGCCGCGGCACTGCTGATACCCGCCACCTCTGGCCCCACATCGCGCGAGTGCTCCGGCAGGTGCGGCCGCCGGTCGTGTTCCTGGAGAACGTCCCTCACCACCTTCGGGTGGGGTTCCCCGGAGTCGCGGCCGAGCTACGAGGACTGGGTTACCGCGTTACGGCGGGACTGTTCTCAGCGGCTGAGGTCGGCGCGCCCCATCTCCGGAAGCGGCTCTTCGTCCTCGGGGTCCATCGGGACGTGGCCAACGCCTTGCGGCTCGGACGGGGACCGCTCTGGCCAGCCGTTCTTCCGGAGGCTCTGGCCCACGCCGTGCGCGGCGGACGGGCAGCTCGGGGGGAAGGCGACGGAGCCGGAGGCGTGGCTGGTCCGGAAGGCGACGAAGGCGAAGCAGGGCATCAACGTGCAGTTCCAGTTGGCGGTCGCGGCCCGGATGTGGCCGACGCCGAAGACGCCGACCGGCGGACCGGAGGCGCGTGCATCGCGCGCCACCCGGGGCTCGGGAGGCGAGGACCTGGAGGCCGCGGCCAGGTTCTGGCAGACGCCGCGCACGACGGACACCGCGGACCCGTCGGCGAAGCGGATCGCGGACCCGGGCAAGTGGTTCCAGCTCCGGGAGCAGGCGGCGAGGTTCTCCCTCTCTTTCCCCCCGGACCGCTCGACCGTTCGTGGGATGCCGTCCTCCGACGGCAGCCAGGGCTCGCCCCCGCGCTTGAGCCCGGAGTTCGTGGAGTGGCTGATGGGGTGGCCGCCCGGGCTGACCGCCTTCGGCTGCTCGGCAACGGAGTGGTCCCGCTGGTGGCAGCGCATGCGTTCGGGATACTTGCGGCTCGGAGCGTGACCGCAGCAGTGGCCTTGACCGGAGCAAATGCTTCTACTCGTCCTGATGGCCAAGCGGTCGCTACCGCCTATTCGAACAGGACCTCGTACCACCGGCGCCTGATCGCCACGTACTTCGCCGAGAGCGTTCCTCGAGCCCGATAGAGCTGAACGTCGTCTTCGAACTCCTCCCGCATGTGCGCGAGCTGGTTCCTGAGGCCC
>Ga0247727_10003494_pt1 | contig 34682 bp, 30 predicted proteins | sample WisWelCaveWW1625_FD_202498 | JGI IMG/M metagenome (GOLD analysis project Ga0247727, IMG submission 202498) | Biofilm microbial communities from Wishing Well Cave, Virginia, United States - WW16-25 | ecosystem: Environmental > Aquatic > Deep subsurface > Groundwater > Cave microbial mat | place...
AAAAATTTACCTTGAATTTTTCTTCAAAAGGTGTGAACTTGTTTCGGGTTTCGGAGTCATAGTTCATGAATCCCAAACCTGTTTCATTTCTACCCTCCCTTCGCGTGGCAGTGGCATCCCGGTTTGCCGCTGCCATGAGCGGGGAGCACGCCTCAAGCTCATGGCTTCATCCACAATCAAAAGCATTGCAAATTTCAAATTGAAAATTTTCAATTTGAAATTGCGATAACGATCTCGTGCGCGACCGGCCTCCCCTCAAACCTTCCCATTCAAAAGAAAAGCGCGTCATGCTCGATCGTGCGCTCTCCAAGCTCGGCGTGTGTTCACGTTTCGAAGCGCGGCGCGCGGTGCATGAAGGCCGCGTGCGCGTGAACGGCAAAGTGATCACGCAGCACACGCATTGGGTCACGCTCGCAAGGGATCAGTTTGAGCTTGATGAACAACCGGTGCGCGCCGCCGAGCGCTCGCGCTATCTCATGCTGCACAAGCCACCGGGATACGTGACCACGCGCAAAGACAATTTGCGCCGCCTCACTGTTTTCGATTTGCTGCCCGCCGAAATCACCGCGCCTTCATCTAGCAAGAAAAGCGCATGGCTTTTCCCGGTAGGCCGCCTAGATTATGATTCCGAAGGCTTGCTGCTCTTCACGAACGACGGCGTGTTGAGCGATGCCCTCACGGCTCCCGAGAGTCACGTCGAAAAAATTATCGCGTGTTATTAGAGCGCGTGCCGGCCTCGGCAGAATTGCAGCAACTCGAACAAGGCATTCGCATCGGAGATTTCAAAACGCTTCCTGCTCGAATAACATTCGAACCAACGCAGCAACGCGCCATCACGCGAGAGCATTGGCTGCGCATTGCGATATATGAAGGCAAAAATCGCCAAGTGCGGCGCATGTTTGCAGCCGTGGGTTGTGAAGTGCGGCGGCTCATTCGTATAAGTATCGGGCCGCTACAATTGGGAGATTTGCCGTTGGGCGCTTGGCGCGAATTGACAGCTTCGGAAGTGAAGGCTTTAAAAAAAGCTTGTGCGAGGAAAAAGGGATAGCGATCTTTATCTAGACCGTAGCGTCCCACTCCGCCTTGCGGAGCAAACTGAGCCGGCGACGAGGTCCACGCCTAAAAAGCATTACATAAAAACCTTGTTCAACGAATTGGAGAGAGAGATGAAAAAAAGCATTGCTTCGCTCGTGATGCTGCTCTTCGGCATCAGCATTTTGTCGTGTCAACACGAGCAGCGAGACATCATCAATGAGACGTTCCCGGAAGGCCAGGCAAAAATCGAAAAGCTGCTCGACGAAATTTTTACTAGCGGACAAAAGAAAGACCTGGAGCGCCTCGCTTTATATCACCTCTATGGGCCGAAATTTACCGAGTTCAAAGGAGGCAGAGCGCGCCAAGACGCCGAGGCCGGAAAGCAGAACGAGCGAGAAACCTTCTCGGCAATATCTGATTTCAAGTATAACCTGCGCGACTTGAAAGTAAACGTATTTGGGGAAGTTGCGATCGCCACGTTTCATGGCGAGTTCGGCGGGAAAGCCGGGCAAGATACCCTGGCGTTCAAATTACAAAGCACGATGGTTTTTGTGAAAGACGCGGATTCGTGGAAAATCGCGCACGAGCACTTCTCACCGCTCAATCAAAGCGAGTTGTAACGGTTCAGCGCCTTTCTCTCGATTGAAGTTTATTCGCAGAGCAACGTCTCGTCGTCATCCAAGGAGCTTCTCTAATCATAAACAAAGCGCCAAGCGCGAGGGAAGGTTCTTACAGAATGACATTCACGCGGAAGCGTGCAGCATCAAGCAACCAGCATCAAGCAACCAGCATCAAGCAACCAGCATCAAGTATCCAGCATCAAGTATCCAGCATCAAGTATCCAGCATCAAGTATCCAGCAACCAGCAACCACCTCATGGCCCAACAAGAAGAAGAACAACTCACCAAAACTTACGACGCGGCGCTCATGCGGCGTCTGCTCAAATATGTCAAGCCCATTCGCAATTACATGATTCTAGGCGTGGCCCTGCTGCTGCTCAACAGCGGCCTCTCTGTGCTCGGCCCGATTCTGACGAAGATCGGCATCGACGAGTACATCGTGGATAAAGACACGCGTGGCTTGCTCATGATCAGCTTGCTCTATCTCGGCACACTCATCGTGGGCTTCATCGTGAACTATGCTCGCACGGTGTTGATGGAATGGATCGGCCAGCGTGTGATGTACGAGCTGCGCATGGAAATCTTCGCGCATTTGCAGCGTTTGCCGCTCGCGTTTTTCGACCGCAATCCGGTGGGACGCTTGATGACGCGCGTGACCAACGACGTGCAGGCGCTCAACGAGCTATTCACTTCCGGTTTGGTCGCGGTGTTCGGCGACGTGTTCATGCTGCTCGGCATCATCATCGCCATGCTCAATTTGAATTGGCAGCTCACGCTGGTGACGTTGAGCGTGGTGCCGTTGCTGTTTCTCGCCACGATCATTTTCAAACACAAGGTGCGGCACGCAGAGCGCTTGATTCGCGTGCGCATCGCGCGCATCAATTCCTTTTTGCAAGAGAACATTACCGGCATGGCCGTGGTGCAGCTCTTCAATCGCGAGAAAGAAAATTACAAGCGCTTCGACGAAAAGAATCGCGACCATCTCGAAGCCTATCGCAAGACGATTTTTTATTATGCGGTGTTTTATCCCGTGGTGGATTTTCTTAGCGCGTTTGCCGTTGCGCTGATCATTTGGCACGGCGGCGGGCAGGTCATTGCCGGCCCACTCACGTTCGGCGCGCTTGTCGCGTTCATCATGTATGTTGAAATGTTCTTTCGTCCGATCAGCGACCTCGCGGAAAAATACGGCATTCTCCAAACGGCGATGGCGAGCTCGGAGCGCATCTATACCTTGTTGGACGAAAAAGACGAGCTGGCAGAAACCCGCGCGCTTGCAGCAACGACGCCCACGAGTTCGATCATCTCTCCCAATGGCCGCTGGGCGCGCGGCGAAATCGAATTTCGTAACGTGGATTTCAACTATCGCCCCGAAGAAAAAGTTTTGAAGAACGTTTCATTCAAGATCGCAGCGGGCGAAACGATTGCCATTGTGGGCGCGACCGGCTCCGGCAAAACCACGATCATCAGCTTGCTGCTGCGTTTTTATTCGCCGCAGAACGGGCAGATTTTGATCGACGGGCAGGACATTCATCAGCTTCCGCTCTATCACGTGCGCAGCCAAATCGGTTTGGTGTTGCAGGATGTTTTTCTCTTTGCGGATAACATCGAAGAGAACATTCGCCTCGGCGATAAAAAGATTTCTTCGGAGCGCGTACGCCAAGCCGCGACCGAAGTCAATGCGCTGCGCTTCATCGAGAAGCTGCCGAAAGGATTTCAAGAGCCGGTGATCGAGCGCGGCAACAATCTTTCCGTCGGGCAAAAGCAGCTCATCGCCTTCGCGCGCGCGCTGGCATATGATCCGCCCATTTTAATTTTAGATGAAGCGACTTCGAGCGTGGACACCGAAACCGAGTTGCTCATTCAAGAAGCGCTCGAACGCTTGATGCAAAACCGCACTTCGCTCATCATCGCGCATCGTCTTTCGACCATTCAACACGCGAACCGCATCATCGTGCTGCACAAAGGCCAAGTGCGCGAACTGGGCACGCACGAGGAGTTGATGGCGCAACGCGGCATTTATTATCGCTTGTATGAATTGCAGTTCGCGGCGCAGGAGAGGGTGGAACAGAGGTTGGCGGGGTAAAACGAGGTGCTTCTTACTTTTTAGCTCTCGATGGGCTGCGACTTGAAAGAACACGATCTTGGCTTTCAGCCCCAAAATGCTTATCATTTGCCATGACGAACGTGGTTGTGAAGTGCCGAACAAAAGCGGAAAGGGAGCCGGTCGATATCTATATTCTCTTCGAGCACAAATCGTATCCGGATAAAAAGACCCTCATGCAGTTATTGCGGTACATGCAACTCATGTGGGAGAAAGCCGGCGACGAGAAAAAGCCTTTGCGGATCATCATTCCGTTTGTATTTTATCACGGCAAAGATCCGTGGCCGCTTCCACGGAGATTCGCGCAGCAATTTCCGGCAACGGAAAAGCTGAAGAACTTTTTGCTCGACTATGAGTATATTCTCTTTGACACGAATGCGTGGGATTGGGATGCTGAAAGCAACCAGCCTTTGAAGCAAAACGTGTTTCTGCTTTCAGCGATGTTGTTGATGAAAGCAGCTTTTCAGCAGAACCTCGAGATCATTCGGCAAGTTTTTCAGTTGTGGAATCAAATAGGTTTTGTGCGAGAGCAAGAGCGCATCAACTTTTTGATGATTTATATCGCAGAGACGCACGATGTTCCAGCGCCAGAATTAACCCGAATGCTGGAAGAGAGTAAAATCGAAAGAGAAAACACCATGCCTACTTTAGCGCAAAGACTGAGGGAAGAAGGCAAAGAGCAGGGAATACAACAAGGACTGCAACAAGGAATGCAACTAGGGGTGCAGCAAGGAATGCAACTAGGCCATCTTCTCGGCAAGCAAGAAGCGTTGATCATGCTCTTGGCCAATCGTTTTCCAATGACCGAAGCGGAAAAGCAGCTCGTCACGGGAGTAAAAGAGCCGGACAAGCTGAATGCCGCTTTGATGATGGTCGTCACCGCAGATTCGAAAGAAAAGGTTTTGAGCCTTCTGAAGAACGGCGCGTCTCTTTAAGCGCGCGTAGACGATGATTTGACTTGCAGTCTCCGGCAATAAATGCTCGGCGCAGTCCCGTAAACTTTTCCCGCCTATGTGAATGTTGCGGCGTTGGTGATAAAAATTCTTTTTTCTGATTCTTCGCTTGATGACCCTCGGCGGTGAAGATTCATGACCGGCAAAATTGTTGCCCACGCTAGCTGGTGTCGACTCACCCAATTGCGGCCTCTTCAGCTCTTTTGCCTTCTCTAAAGCTGGCCGCTTACCCTCCTCGCCCAAACTCCGCCCGTCAAATTCGAGCGCATACCACTTGAAGAGGGGCGCACGATCTACTGCACCCTGCAGGATCACCAAGGCTTCATGTGGTTCGGCACAGCCGATGGCCTGATTAAATATGACGGCTACAGTTTTACGGCGTATCGGCACGATGCCTTTGACTCACTCTCCCTCTCATCCAATTCTGTCTATGCGCTCTATGAAGATCGCGCCGGCGCTCTTTGGATAGGCACGGCAGACCAACTCCTCAGAAGCGGGTGGCGGACTCAATAGGTTTGATCGCGACCAACAGCAATTCGTCCGCTTTGTGCATGATTCCAGCAATGCGCAAAGTCTCAGCTCCGACCAAGTTTGGGCTATACACGAAGATCTCAACGGCATACTTTGGATTGGCACGCCGCACGGGTTGAATAAATTTGACCGTGATAAACAATTATTCACACGTTTCGCGCATGACCCAAGTAATCCTCACACCCTCGGTCATGATTTTGTAATGTCAATCTATGAAGATCGCGCGCATACGCTATGGATCGGAACCATGGGCGGCGGGCTGAATCGCTTTGATCGCCAAGCCGAGAGATTTACCCGATTTCTAACCGATCCCAAGAATCCCAACAGCCTCAGTGACAATCATATCTGGGCGCTATATGCGGATCACACCGGCAGGTTGTGGATCGGAACAAATAGCGGGCTTAATTGCTTTGACCCCAAAACCAAAACGTTTCGAAATTATGATCGCTTGGATGGTTTGCCCGGCAACGAGTTTATGAATAGCTATGCGCACAAAGGCATTGACGGTAAAATATTTTTCCAGAGCGTCAACAGCGTCATGTCATTTCATCCCGACAGCATCAAAGACAATTCCTACATGCCGCCGGTGGTTATCACGGCTTTCAAACGCTACAACACGGATGACGCCAAAGGTATTGCCATAGAAGAAAAGGGCATCTCGGCAAAGAACGAAATTTCGGTTTCATACAAAGACAACGTGTTGAGCTTCGAGTTCGCGGCGTTGAGCTATCGCAACACGTTCAAGAACCAATATGCCTACAAGCTCGAAGGCTTCAACGACAATTGGATTCAACTCGGGACCAAGCGCGAGGTCACGTTCACGAATCTCGATCACGGCGAAGAGCGAAGGGCGAAGTGCGTAGGGAGACATGGACTTCGCTTTCCTCCTCGCCTTTCTCCTCTCGCCCCTCGCCCTTCACGCAAAGCGCCCTTGCGCAAAAAACGAAAGCTTTTGCGCCAAAACTGAAGGATTTCGCCCGCCTTAACTTCTTATCTTCTTCCCGTCAATAAACATTTATAGCGTGTTGCAATTGCGATTCGCCCTCTGCGCTTTCCGAGGTTGACGGATTCCTCTTAAATCGACGAGCGCGAATCTGCAATTGTAAATCACTCAAACCCCAAAGGAGGAATCGTCATGAAACCGAAACTGCTTTCACGGATGTTTTTAAACGTGCGCCGACTTGGCCGCTTCACTCGGCTGCGCGACGTGGCCGTTGCGATCATCATGCTCGCTTCGTGCTTTCCCGTGTTGGCGCAGCCGCAAACGACAGGGATCAAACACAACAACAATCCCGTGCTGGACGCCGGCCCGCCCAGCGCGTGGGATGGCGGACGAATTTATTATCCCACCATCTTTTTTGACGGGACACAATACCGTCTGTGGTACACCGGATTCAGCCCCACTTTGAACGCGCCGCCTGCTATCGGTTACGCCACCTCCCCCGATGGCTTCCACTGGACCAAGCATGCGAACAATCCCGTCTTAAGCTCAACGCCTGGAACCTTTGAAAACGATGCCGTCTTCGAGCCTGTTGTGGTTTATGACGGCGCTCGTTTTCATATGTGGTATGATGGTGCTTCTCAATCGGCGACGGTATATGCGATTGGCTATGCGACTTCTTCCGATGGCATCAATTGGACGAAACACCCCGGCAATCCGGTGTTACAATCTGGGCCTTCCGGAAGCTGGGACGGGCAGGGCGTTTTTCCAAGTACTGTGCTTTTTGATGGAAGCAATTTCAAAATGTGGTATTCCGGCGTTAGGCAAGATACTGCTCGTACCGGATATGCCACATCTTCAGACGGCATTCATTGGACAAAATACGCGGGTAGTCCGGTTTTGAATCTTAGCCCTACGGGAGCTTGGGACTCTAATTTTCTTTGGACGCCCAACGTGCATTTCGATGGCGCGATGTATCATATGTGGTATGAAAGCTCTCGTCCAGGCATACGGTATGCGTCTTCTTCAGACGGTATTCGTTGGACCAAAGACCCGGCCAATCCCATATTCATTGGCGCGCCATTGCAAAATTGGGAACAACAAGGCGTCGGTCATCCTCGCGTTCTCTTCGAAGGTAATAAACGCAGGCTGTGGTACCTCGGTGCTGACGCGCAAACCAACATTCGCATCGGTTACGCGAATGCCGCGCTGCCGCACGATATCATGATTGCTGCGATTCCGGAGCATTTGCAGAGCCTTCCTATACTTGCGAGTGTTGCGCCGAAGGTCGCGCTTATGAATGCCGGTTTGAATGACGAATCGAATCTCAGCGTCACTTGTCAAATTGATTCTGCGGGTGTGGTCGTTTATTCGGATAGGCAAGAGCTTGCGTCTTTGCAGAGCCTCGCAACGCAAGAAGTCACTTTCAAAAATTGGCGCACCTCTAACGCGAGTGTTTATCGGGCATCGTTCTTCGCCACGAGATTGAGCAACGACGGAAACCTCGTCAATGATACGTTGCGCACTACAATCAGTGTCTCCCCTCTCATGGATGATTTCGAAACCGGCTTTGGCAAATGGTCTTCCGCCACAGGCTGGGGAATCAGTGGGCAACGTTTTCGTTCCGGCAGGTTCAGCATGGATGACAGCCCCGCTGGCAATTACGCGAACAATGTGAATAGCGCGGATCGGGGCATGTCAAAGTCGCCGTTTACAATCTTGCCGGACAACTCGTTCGCACGCTACTCCAAACGCATCATCCCGCCGGAAAATTCAAATTGAGCTGGGACGGCAAAAATGAGATCGGCAACAACGTCGTTTCAGGAGTCTATCTATACCAATTGCACGCCGGTGATTTTTCGGCGACGAAGAAAATGATTTTGATGCGGTGACGCGCAACGCTTCAATTGTAACCCGCACGAACCGAAACGCAAAACGTTACACTTTACACCTTACACAAAAAAGGTGTAAAGTGTAACGTGTAAGGTTTTACACTTTCATCGCGGTCCACTTTTTTTCACTCTTCGCGCTTTCTAAAACGGTTTCGATGAACAACATGCCGCGCACGCCGTCATCCACGCTCGGAAAATCGAGCGCGAGCGGATCGGTCTTCTCGCCGAGTAAATGTGCTCGCAGCGTGTCCGCGAAATTGCAATAGTTGTTTGCGAACGCTTCGAGAAACGCCTCGGGATGTCCCGAGGGAATGCGCGTGCCGCGCGCAGCCGCCGCACTCTTCGCGGCGACATAGCCATTGCCGCGTTTCCACACTTGCATCGGCGCATCCGGCTCTTTCAGATAAAGATAATTCGGATGCTCTTGATGCCACTCCAGACCTTTCTTCTCACCATACACCCAAATCGCGAGGCCGTTCTCTTCGCCGATGGAAATTTGGCTCACGTGCAGTAAGCCTTTTGCACCGTTGTCGAAACGCAGCAAGCAATTGCCGTCGTCATCGAGCTTGCGGCCTTCAACGAAGATGGTGAGATCGGCGCACAGATGCGTGATCTTCAAGCCGGTGATGTATTCCGCGAGATTTTCCGCGTGCGTGCCGATGTCGCCGATGCTGCCCGCGCCGCCGCTTTGCGTGGGATCGGTGCGCCACGAAGCTTGCGTTTGGCCGGTTTGCTCCAACGGAGTTGCGAGCCAGCCTTGCGGATATTGCACCACAATCTTGCGCACTTTGCCCAACTCGCCGCTGCGGGCGAGATCACGCGCGAGCTTTACCATCGGATAGCCGGTGTAGTTGTGCATCAAACCGAAAACTTTGCCGGTCTTCTTCACGAGCTGCCGCAGTTCTTTCGCTTCCTCGGAATTGAAGGTCATGGGCTTCTCGCACATGATATGAAAGCCCGCTTGCAAGAAATCGCGCGCAATGGCAAAGTGTGAATTGTTCGGCGTGGTGATGGCAACGAAGTCGATGCGTTTGCCTTCGGGCAGCTTCTTTTCTTTCTCGATCATTTCTTGATACCCGCCATACACGCGGCTGTCATCCAGCAATAGCTCACGCCCTTTCTGTTTGGATTTTTGCGCCTCGCGACTGAATGCGCCGGCAACGAGTTCGATGCCGCCGTCCAAACGCGCGGCTTTCGCATGCACGTCGCCAATAAACGCCCCCGGCCCGCCGCCAATCAGGCCCATTTGCAGTTTGCGATTGAATGCCATGTGCTCTCCTTCCAGCTCAATGCAATTATTTGGATTGATGGATTAGTGGATTGATGGAGCGTTGGATTTTTGGAGTGCTGGAGTTTTGGATTTATGGATCATCGGATTGTTGGATTGTTGGAATGAATCAAAGCAGTCGAGCCAGTCGGTGTTTGTTTCGGGGATCATGTTGATCAGTGAGACGCATGAGGATTGTCGCGCGTGCAAAACATAAGCAACCGCGATTACAATGTCAATTTCGGCTTCGGCAGCGGCATCGAAAAGGCCAAACCCCGAAGGCGGGAATGGCATAAGGTTGTCATGTTGTGAGTAGGCAAATTTGGATTGGTGGATTATTGGATTGATGGAACAGGGTCCCAACGATCCATCAATCCAATGATCCAAGCCGCACTAGGTTGTCTTCGGCGCAGTCGCTGCGCGTTTATCCAACGAAAAATAATCTTCCGCCCATCGCGCCAAACGCACGAAGGGCAAGCCAATGAGGAAATACATCGTAGCGACCATCAATCCGAGGCCGACGTAATCGAAATCGATGCCGGCGAGACGTTGATACTCGCGCGTCAACTCCACCATTGCAATGACCGAGACGACCGAAGAATCTTTGATCAATGCGATGAAGTCATTCGTCACTGGTGGAATCACCAAGCGAATCGCTTGCGGAACGATAATGTGCCGCAACGCTTGCCAGCGCGTCATGCCGAGCGCGAGCGCTGCTTCCATTTGGCTGCGTGGAATCGACAAAATTCCCGCGCGATAATTTTCAGCTTCATATGCGGCATAGTTCAAAGCCAAGCCCGCAATCGCGGCCACGACCGGCGAGAGCTTGACACCGATGAGCTGCGGCAGCGCGTAATAGATGAACAGCAATTGCACGAGCAACGGTGTGCCGCGCACAACTTCGATGTAGACCGTTGACAAAGTAGAAAACGGCTTGGGCGCATAAAGACGTGTGAGCGCGAGCATCAAACCCAAAAGAATGGCGAGAATCATGGAAGCGATGGAAAGATAAATCGTCGTCACCGCCGCGCGCGCGAGCAACGGCAAATAGTCGTGTACATAACGTTGCATTTTGTCGCGCCAAGTGCGTTCGTGGCCATGATCGCGCAGAAAGGCTTGCCACGCTGCCGGCGGCACATTCGAAGGCTCGCGGTCGTTGAAAAATTCTGCGACGCGCGGTGTCCACATATTCCAACGTTCGTAGATCGCGCGCAGCGTGCCGTTGTCAATCAGCTTTTGCAAGGCTTGATTGAGTTCGTGCAGCAGCGCATTATCTTCCTTGCGCAAGCCGATGCCGTATTTCATCTCGCCAATGGGCAGACCCACGAACTTCAGCTTGGCATTGGTCGCGCCGTAATACAACGCGATGGGATGATCCATGAGCACCGCATCAAGACGACCGAGCGCGAGATCTTCGTACGCCGTGATCTGGCCATCGTATGGGCGAATTTCAATGCCGGACTTCGTTTGCAAAATACGTTCGGCTAGTGAAGCTTTGAGCGTGCCGACCACTTTGCCAACGCAATCATCGAGACTGTTGAGATCATACGTCTCTTTGCGCACCGTCAATTGCTCGAAGGTCACGTAATAGGGAATCGAAAAATTAATTTCCTGCTCACGCTCCGGCGTGATTTCGAGGCCGTTCACGATGAGATCGTAGTTGTCGATACGCAGGCCGGGCACGAGGCCGTCCCATTGGTTCTGCACGAACACCGGCGTGCGTTTCATCTCCGCAGCAAGCGCATCAACAATCTCGGCTTCGAATCCGATAAGACGCTCGGGGTCTTGCGGATTGGGAAAGATGAACGGCGCGCCGCCCTCGGAATCCGCGGCCCAACGCAGCGGCGGATTCGCTGGTTGCGCTTGCGCGAATACGGAAGAGATAATGACAAGCAAAAAAATGATTACACTGCGATAGCTGCGATGCAAAAGCAGGGAGAACGACATAGGCAGTCTTTCAATTTTAATGGGAACGAAGTTTTCAGGCGAAAGCAAAACGATTTCTGGCAAAACTATTCCATCGCCTTTCAATTGTTTTGCCGGCAAATGGTTTTGCTTTTATGGCAGTAACCGGCCGTGCGCATTCATAAATAGCGTTTCAAAAATTTTCGCGTGCGTTCATCTTCCGGCGCAGAAAAAATCTTTTCCGGCGGGCCGGTCTCGACGATATTGCCGGCTTCGAAGTAAACGATTTTATCCGCCACGTCGCGCGCGAAACGCATCTCGTGCGTGACCACGATTTGCGTCATGCCTTCCTCGTCGAGCGCTTTCATGACATTGAGCACTTCATCCACCAAGCCCGGGTCGAGCGCGGAAGTGGGTTCATCATACAACATGACCTTGGGCTCCATCGCGAGCGCGCGCGCAATCGCGGCGCGCTGTTGCTGCCCGCCGGAAAGCTGTGAAGGATAGTGCTGCGCATGCGTAGACAAACCGACTTTATTGAGCAAGTCCATGGCTTTGCTTTTCGTCATGGCTGCGTCCGCGCCTTTCACAACGCATGGCGCAATCGTGATGTTCTCCAACACCGTCAAGTGCGGAAAGAGATTGAAGCTTTGAAAGACCATGCCGACTTGCGTGCGCAGTGCGCGCGTCTTCGCGTGAAAATCCTTGCCGGGCGCGGCGGACTTGTGTGCGCGCTCGAGCGTGATGTCGCCGATCGTAATGCGGCCTTCATCCAAAAGCTCCAAGCCGTTGAGGCAACGCAGGAACGTGGATTTGCCGCAGCCCGATGGGCCGATGAGCACGGTCAGCTCGCTCACGTCGATGTTGAGATCGACGCCGCGCAGCACTTGGTTCTGGTGGAAAGATTTGTGAAGACTCTGCACTGAAACCGCCGGGCGCGCGTTGCTCATGGCTTTTCTCCATTCTGCTCCGCGAACAATTCGTCCAACATCTCAAAGGCATAGCGTAAATGCGGAATCACGATCGAGCCGCCGATAATGAGCGCGATGTTCATGGCCTCGTGCAGCTCTTCGCGCGTCGCGCCTTCGGTGACGCAGCGGTCGAGGTGATAGAAGATGCAATCGTTGCAGCGCAGCACCATGCTGCCCACGAGTCCCATCAGCTCTTTGTACTTCACCGGGATCCGGCCTTCGACATAAGCCTTGTTGTCGAGCGCAAAAAATTTCTGAAAGTCTTTGAAGCCGCTGGTGAGAATTTTTTCATTCATGTCCGCGCGGTACTTGCGCGTTTTGGCGGTTTTGGTTTCCATGGTTTCCCTTCGCGTTAATTCGCGGTTGCCACTTTGTTTGGTTCCGGCGCGTCCGGGTTATGATTTTTTCGCGCGCGAAAATAACAAAGATCTAACTGACACGCAACACGGGATTGACTTTGAAGCGGAGATTTGTAACATACAGGCAGTAGCGGCATGGCGCTTGCGTAATAGCAGCTTCGACTTCACCGCGCAATTTGATTTTTGTGAGCTTCAAAATGAATTGGCTTGTTGAACGTACCATCGTGTAATTTTGCCAAGCCGGAATTACAAATTGCGCGGTTGAAGCGCAAAATACTTTGAGGTAGAACCCATCAAGGAGTGCTAGCATGCAAACGAATTGCAACATGAAAGTATGGGCCGGGGTTGCGTTGTTGAGCGCGAGTGTGGGCAGTGTGTGGGCGCAAACGATTCCCACGAACATCTCGGTGCAGCCGCGTGTTGCCACCGGCAGCGTGAAAACCGACGCGGACGACCCCGCAATTTGGGTGCATCCCAAAGATCCGGCGAAGAGCGTCATTTTCGGCACGGACAAATCCGGCGCAAGCTCCGGCATCTACGCGTGGGACATGAGCGGAAAACAAATTCAATACATGTCCGTTGCCAACCCCAACAACGTTGACGTGCGTTACGGCTTCACGCTGGGCAATCGCAAAGTCGACATTGCGGCGACGAATCCGCGGCAATTGAAAGAGATCAAAGTTTTTGAGATCAATCAGGAAACCGGATTGCTGACCGACATCACAACGAGCGCGGGCATCAAGACGCCGCAGTTGAACACGCCCTACGGCATCACTTTATATCAACGCCCTTCCGACGGCGCGATGTTCGCAATCGAAAGCAGCAAAGACGGGGCAGCGGCGAAGAATCTGCATCAATACCGCTTGGAACATGACGGCGCGGGCAAGGTGAAAGGCACGTTCGTGCGCACAATCGGCAAAGGTATCATCGGCACGGTTGTGGAAGGCTTGACGACGGACGATAAACTCGGCTACATTTATGCTTGTGAAGAGCCGGCGGCAGTGCGGAAGTTTTATGCCGATCCCGATCTCGGCCACGACCAGCAAATCGTCGCGTTCGCAACCGGTGACGGCATTTCCGGCGATCGCGAGGGCGTGGCCGTGTATGGCTGCGTCGACGGCACCGGTTATATTTTGGTTTCGAGCCAGGGCAACACGACGGTGAAAGTGTATCGCCGCGAAGGTGACAATGGCAATCCGCACAAGCATGCGTTGCTGACCACGATCAAAACCAACGGCTCCAGCGGGACCGACGGCTTGGACGTGACCAATCGTCCGACGTCCCCGCAATTCCCCAAAGGCTTTTTGATTACGCACAATTCGCCGGGCAAACAATTCAAGCTGTACGCGTGGGAAGACATCGCGAAAGATTATATGACCATTTGCACTGCGGGCGGTCCGCCGCAAACGGCAGTGAATGAGAATGAATTCGCTGTGCCGCTCGCGCTTGAATTGGAGCAAAACTATCCGAACCCATTCAACCCGCAAACGACGATTCAATTTCGCATGCAAGACCCAGGCTACGCCGAGTTGACGATTCTCGATTTGCTCGGCCGTCGCGTGCGCACCCTCCTTGCAGCGGTGATTCCTGCAGGTGCGATGAGTATAAAATGGGATGGCCGCAATGATGCCGGCCAAGCGCTGCCGAGCGGAACATACGCGTATCGCTTGGAAAGCAAGGGGCAGTTGCAGATGAGGAAGCTTTTGCTGTTGAAATAAGCGCCACTCACGATGTCATACAGTAGGAATTGCCATGCCGCTTGGCCACCCGAGCATGATGAAAACGTAGCGCAGATATCCTGTCTGCCCTTGACAATGATGCAGGCTGGAAGCCTGCGCTACGGCCTTTTCGTGTGAACCCTTTTTTGCGCGCTGGGAATTGTGTCGAGTTCTAAAAAAGATTCCTGCTGAATGACATGCTAAAGATTCCTGCTGAATGACATGCTGAGGAGGAGAAGGAGGAGGCGATTATCCGAATTACAAAAGCCTTTGCAGGAGTCGAGGCGAGAGTAACGCAACAATCAGGACAGCCAATATCCCCCATCGCGTCCGGCTTCGCGCGGAAGAAATACTTCGATCATAAACCCGCCAACCCGCCAACACAATTACGGCTTCCAACAGCAAATCCGCCAAAGGGAAAATTTCTCCGAGCCCCGCGCCGAATTTTACAGCCGGACCGAAATTGGCAAAAGGCAAACTCGGCGCGACAATCAGCCAGTCTAAAAACCAGTGCGAAAACACCGCGAGACTCAAGGGCACGGCCCAATGGCGTTGGCCTTCGGCGCGCACGAACAATAAGAATACAACCAGCGCATAGAACGCGGACCAAAACAACGAATGCGAATAAGCCGCGTCGTACAAATCAAGCCGCAAAACTCCGCTGGGAGTGAAGAACAAGCGGAAATGTTCTTTATCCAACCACGACAAAATGATCCAAAGCCCATCGCAGAGTTGCGTGGCGAAGAGCAAAGCCCACGTGGGCACGTTGCGATAGCGCGACTTGAGGGCAAGCCCGACGGCAAAATGACCGGCAAACATTATTCATGCTCACGTTGATTGAGTTGACGATCGAGCCACCACAGCAGCACGTTCGTTGCAACGAGACTCGCGGCAAAGAAAATGAGAAGTTTCGTTTCGGGCATATGCTATCACTAGAACTTGAACCGCCGTACCAAGCCCACGCTTCCTCCCCAATTGCCTTCATTCGAAGTGAGGCCATGCACGGCTGCGCCCTCCAAATTAAAGCTGCCGATCAAACATGATAATCCGGCGCGCGCAACGCCGCGCGCTTCCGTTCCGAGCGGAATGATATTGCGCGTCGTGAGGTAGCCGTTGATCTCGGCCGCGATCTGCAGGCGCTGGCTCAAACTAAAACTGCCGCCCAAGCCGTAACTCAATACGTCGTTCTGTTCATCAAGATTGCGCGGCGCGGTGAGAATGCTGAGGCCGAGATCGCCGAACACGAGGCCGCGCGAAAATTTTCGTGAAGCCAAGGCCGACACGTAAAGATCCGTGGTGTTCGGGCCAATGCCTTTGCTCTGCGTCGAGTTCGGCAATTTGGTTTCAATGCGCAAGCCGAGTGCGGTGTTTTGTTTTTTATTTGAAAGCACACGAATGATCGTTGCCACGGAAAAATCTCCGGCATCGCGCGTCGTGCCCGAAATCGGAAAGCCTTCAAGCGGATGAGAGCGAGCGGTGTCGATCTCCAGTTGCTGTTGCACGGCGCCGCGAATTTGCAGCGTGACATTGTTCGCGACACCGAAATCAAATCGAAGAAGAGCGCAGCGGCGCAGCGTGCCTTCCAAGCCGGAGAGTGGGGCTTGCCAATGCGAGCGCGTTTCGAAGCTCACGCTTGCGTTTATCGTGCGCGAGGAAGTCAGCCAAAGATGAGGAGTGGTTAAAAATTGGGGCGTGAAAGTGTATTTGATGGAGTACGAAGGGAGCGAAGAACTTGCATGAATTCCCCCCTTGAGGGGGGGTGGGGGGGTGTTCTTGGGTGCGGTGATCATTTTAAAGTCATCATACGAACCTGCGGCGACTTCATTCAAATTCATTCTCTTGTTTTTGAATTGTGCTCTAGATTTTTCTTCGTTGATGAGGCCACGAGCGACACCCCCCTCAAGGGGGAAATTCGTGAGACATTCGTCGGCCCTAGCGTTTATCACCAGATAAAAAAGTAATCCAAACGATAGCAGAGCATTTTGTAATGAGCGCTGTGCCCAGCGTTGAAAAAGCTTCTTCCAGAATGACATTACGGAGTGCAGGTCGTGCTTATAGTTTCCATGCTACTTGGATTGGCGGACAAGCTATCGGGCTTCGCGCAGGGGTTGCAACACGTTCGCTTTACCGTCGGTCGTCTCGGGCGCGGTTGCTGTGCGCTCATTTTTCGCAGGCGGGGCCGCTTCGCCGCGCATCAATGCCATCAGCTCTTCCCATTCCACGACTTCTTTTTCAAGCAAGAGCAGGGCGAGCGCTTCGAGCTTGGCGCGATTGCGTTTGAGCAGGCGCAGCGCTTCGTCGTAAGCGTCTTCGACGATCTTGCGCACTTCTTCGTCGATCTCGCCCGCAATTTTTTCGCTGTGTTGCTCGCCGCCGAACTCAGTGTCGAGAAAGAGTCCGCGTTTTTCGCGGGCGTAATAAAGCGGGCCGAGCTTCGAGCTCATGCCATAGGCCGTGACCATGCTGCGCGCGATGGCCGTGCCGCGCTCCAAATCGTTCTGCGCGCCGGTGGAAACTTCCTCGAAAATGATTTGTTCCGCGACGCGCCCGCCGAGCAAAACCTTCAAACGATTAATCAACTCCGAGCGCGTCATCAAGTAACGGTCTTCGGTGGGCAATTGCAACGTGTAGCCCAACGCCGCAATGCCGCGCGGAATGATGCTGACGCGATGCACGCGATCGACGCCGGGCAGCATCGCCGCGACGATGGCATGCCCGGCTTCATGATATGCCACGATCTCTTTTTCTTTTTTATTGAGCACGCGGCTTTTCTTTTCCAAACCGGCAATGACGCGGTCAATGGCCTCTTCGAGATCGTTGCGCTCGATGTGGGGCTTGCCGGTGCGCGCCGCGAGCAGCGCGGCCTCGTTGACGATGTTCGCCAAATCGGCGCCGACGAAACCGGGCGTGCGCGCCGCGATGACGCGCAGATCGATGTCCGGCGCGAGCCGGACTTTTTGCGCATGCACTTTTAGAATTGCCTCGCGGCCGTTGATGTCGGGACGATCAACCACAACTTGCCGATCAAAACGTCCGGGCCGCAACAAGGCAATGTCGAGAATTTCCGGCCGATTGGTTGCGGCCATGATGATCACGCCGTTGTTCGGATCGAAGCCGTCCATCTCCACCAACAATTGATTGAGCGTTTGCTCGCGCTCATCATGGCTGGAGAAGGGGCTCATGCCGCGCGCTTTGCCGAGCGCATCCAGCTCGTCGATGAACACGATGGCCGGCGCGCGTTGTTGCGCTTGATCGAACAAATCGCGCACGCGCGCTGCGCCCACGCCCACGAACATTTCCACGAAATCCGAACCGCTCAAAGAGAAAAAGGGCACACTCGCTTCGCCAGCCACCGCGCGCGCCAACAAAGTTTTACCCGTGCCCGGCGGCCCGACGAGCAGCACGCCTTTGGGAATGCGCCCGCCGAGACTCTTGAACTTCTCCGGCTGCTTGAGAAACTCGACGACCTCGCGCACCTCTTCGACCGCTTCATCCAAACCGGCAACGTCTTTGAACGTGACTTTGGTTTTGCCTTCAACGTAAATTTTCGCTTTGCTCTTGCCGATCGACATCAAGCCGCCTTGCGGATTCATGCGCCGCGCTGCAAAGCTCCAGAACAAGAGCAAAAGCAGAAACGAGAACATGCCGATGAAGAAAAAGCTTTGCTGCCACCAGCCGCCGTCCGAGTCGCCGGAATACGGAATGTTCGCCGCTTCAAGCTCTTTTACCAACTCCGGATCATACACTCGCACCGCGGTGAAAGCCGAACCCGTTTGCGTAGAATCTTTTGCGTTCACGTTAGTGGTGTCGGCGCGCAAACGGCCGCGAATTTCAGCCAACGTCAACACGCAGGAAGCGACCTTGTCTTCGCGTAGCATTTTTTTGAATTCACTATACGCAATCGTCTGCACCGGTTCTTGCAAGAAGTAGCTGTGCAGCGCATAGAATATCAAGAGCGCCGCGGCAACGTACCAAAGCGAAACGTTGAAACGTCGCGGCGAAAGCGGGGAGAGCTTGCGGTTTTTTTGTTCTTCCATTCTTCTCTAAGCCGATTGCAATGAATAAAAACGACCGTCAAACGGGCGGCAATATAAAGGCGCACCCTAGTAAAGTCAAGCGAAAAGCCGGAGGGAAAAAGCAGCGCAGACATCTTGTGTGCAGGTAAGGATCCCTCCGCTACTCCACACGTAACTGAGACCCGCGCCGCGACATTCCGCTTGACTTTATTTGAGAGAATACTATTTTGGATAAAATTTATAAAGAACTAATTTCACCGAGCAGAAAAAATGTACACCGTAGCCGGAACCTCTCGCCGCGTTAAAACCTTCGAGCAGCTCAATCAAGAAGTCGAACGCTTAACGGCCCGCTTGGATGAGCTTGAAAAAGCGCTCACGCAAAAATTAGGAAAATTGCAAAACGAGTTCGCTGCAGATATGAAGCGCATCGAGCTTCGCATGGACGAGATCGAGCGCAGAAATAAAACGCTGCTGCTTCGTCTCGAAGTAGCCGAGCGCCGGCTTCAGTTTTTTGAAATGGGTCATCTGAGCCGGCCTGATATCGGCTTCGACAAAATTGGCATTGCTTGACTTTCAAAATCAAATGACCTATATTCGCCCGCGTTTTTTAATCCATGCGTGCCCTCTGCCTGCCCTACATGACAAGCATCCGCTCGTCGGGAAGCGCTTCACGGTCAACGCAATCCTAGAACTTCACGCCAAATCCCATTTCTACCGAATGATTTGGTAGTAAGAGATGGAGGATGTGACGGCTTTATGCGACGTAATAATACCTTTCGGGTCGTTCTTATCATCATCGCTCTCATATGGTCCGGCTATCAGCTTTATCCCACCTTCATGTTCAACCGCTTGAAAGACCAAGCCAATAGCCATTTGAACAAAATCGCCCAAACCACGGGCCTTTCGACGGATGAAATCAATGTCGCGTTGCGGCAAGGTCAACTCGAGCAGCGCATTCGCACGGCATTGAAAGATAAGAGCGAGGGCCTGGCTGCCGTTTTGGACGAAGCCAAGAAGCTCGCCGAGCTTGATGATAATATAGCGAAGCACGAAATGCGCGCCATCAAGCGCGGCTTGGATTTACAAGGCGGCTCTTATTTGGTTTTTGAAGTCGATCTGCCTAAAATGATGCGTGATTTAGCGAAAAACCAAGACGCTAAATTCGAAGAGTTGATGCGCAGCGTCGAAACGAAAGCCCAAGCTCCTAATGTGGATTTCTTCGACGTCATCGCGCAAGAGTTCGGCGCAGCGCAAGTGCGTTTGAGCCGCTATTGGGGCAATCGCAGCCAAACCGATGCACAAATCGTCGCAGACCGCAAAAAGGATGCGACGGATGCGGTGGACCGCAATCTCGAAATTCTGCGTAACCGCATCGATCAATTCGGCGTGTCCGAGCCTTCCATTACGAAGCAGGGTGACCGCCGCATCGTCGTGGAGTTGGCGGGCATTACGGACGTCGGCCGCGCGAAGAATATCATCGGCAAAACCGCGCAGTTGAAATTCTCCTTAGTAAAAGATCCGGAGATCACCAACGACGTCATCGTCAAGATCAATGAAGCGATGAAACGCTCGCGTGCGACCGATCGCAATGATTCGACGCAAGTGGCGAGCGCCACCGCGCCCGTGGATACGACGCAAGCCGCGAAAGTGCGCAACGATGAAGAAGTGAGTGTCAACGAGCTCTTCCCGCAAACGGGGCAAGTAGATAGCGGCGCGGCTGTTGACGACTCCACGTTACTGGTGGATAAAGAAATTTTTGAAGAGAATCCCTTCTCTTCTTTGATCGGCTCCTTGGGCCCGGATATCGGCGTGCCGGAGAAAAATCTGCGCGCGGTCGAGCGCATTCTCCATACCCCGGAAGTGCGCGACGTCATTCCTGAGGACGCAGATTTTTTGTGGTCGAACAAAACCGAGCAGCTTGCGGATACGAAGTACTATCGCCTCTACCTCGTCAAGCGCGATCCGGAATTGACGGGCACCTATCTCACCAACGCGCAAGCCAACATCGGCAGCGGCGGCCGGGTCAGCCGCCAAGGCGAATGGGAAGTCAGCATGGAAATGAACAATGAGGGCGCTAAAACTTTCTCCGTCGTTACCAGCGCCAACGTCAACAAACGCCTGGCGATTTTGTTGGATGATAAAATCGTGACCGCGCCCAACATCAACGAGCGCATTCCGAACGGACGCGCGGTGATTCACGGGGCGATGGATGCCGAAGAAGCGGGCGATCTCGCCATCGTGCTGCGCGCCGGCGCCTTGCAAGCTCCCATGCACATCATCGAAGAGCGCACCGTCGGTCCTTCTTTGGGGCGCGATTCCATTGAAAAAGGCCAAAACTCAGCGATCATCGGATTCGTCATCGTCGTCGCTTTCATGTTGTTCTATTATCGCCTCTCCGGACTGATTGCCAATATCGCTTTGTTGCTGAACGTCATTATCGTTTTTGCGGCGCTCGCGCAATTCAAAGCAACCCTGACTTTACCCGGCATCGCCGGCATCATTCTCACCTTCGGCATGGCGGTGGACGCGAACGTGCTCATCTTTGAACGCATTCGCGAAGAATTGCGCGGCGGCAAAACCGTCAAAGCCGCCATCGACGCCGGTTACGATCGCGCGTTTTGGACGATCTTCGACGCCAACATCACCACCGCGCTCACCGCCGTCGTACTCTTGCAATTCGGCAGCGGGCCGGTGAAGGGCTTTGCCATCACGCTGCTGTTCGGCATCATCGTGAGCATGTTCACGGCGATCGTGGTCACGCGCGTCATTTATGACTGGATGACCTCCCGCCGAGTCATGACTTCGTTAAGCATCTAATCTACAAAATCGCTTTTTTTGTTGAGGAGAAAAGTTTCTCATGGTGCAGTTCTTTCGTGAAACGCATATCGACTTCATGCAGAAACGCAATTACGCGATTCTGGCTTCTGCGATACTCATACTCATCGGCATCGCCTCGCTGCTCATCAAAGGCGGCCCGAAATATAGCATCGACTTTCTCGGCGGCACCGAAATTCACGTGCAATTCCAGCAGCCGCAAGACCCCGGGGCCGTGCGCGCCGCGCTTGGCGCGCTGGGTTATGCCGACGCTGAAATCAAACAGTTCGGCGGGCGGGAAGATTTTCTCATCCGCGTGGAGCAGCAAGAGAGCGGCACAAAAATTTCCGGCGATATTCTCGCGGCTTTACAAAAAGCTTTTCCCTCGGATCCGCCGGAGATGCGCTCGATTGAAAGCGTCGGCCCGAAAATTGGCCGCGAGCTACGCACCGCCTCCGTGTGGGCAACCTTGATCTCCCTTTTCCTCATTTTGATCTATGTCAGCTTTCGCTTCGAGTTCATTTTTGCCGTGGGCGCGGTGGTGGCCTTGTTTCATGACGTCATGGTCACGCTGGGCGTCTTCTCGCTCTTGAACCTCGAAGTGAACTTGGCCGTCGTTGCCGCTTTTCTGACTTTGGTGGGCTATTCTTTGAATGACACCATCGTCATCTTCGACCGCATTCGTGAGAATCTCAAAGTGCGCCGCCGCGAAAATTTGAAGATCGAAGAGATCATCAATTTGAGCATCAATCAAACGTTGAGCCGCACAATCTTGACCTCGTTGACGGTGTTCTTCGTGGTCGTCGTGCTCTTCCTCTTCGGCGGCGAAGTCATTCACAATTTTTCATTCTGCATGCTGATCGGCGTCATCGCAGGCTCGTACTCCACGATCTTTATCGCCGCGACGTTGGTCGTCGAGTGGTACAAGAAGCATCACATGGCGAAGATCAAGCAACGCTCTGCGGTGGCAGTGCGATGAAGCCGCGCCGCGATCATTGCGCTTGCAAGCACGACGATAACTTTGCTCGCAGTTCCCTTGAACGTTACCCGATTGCGAGGTTCTTCAGCGCAAATTTCAAATTGAAAATTTGCAATTGAAAATTTAAAATGCTTTTGTTTGCGATTCCACCGCGATGCGAATAAGAACTTTTTTAAAAAACTGGCGGGAGGTGCCCCATGACCATTGCTGAAAAAACTGCCGGAGCAATCGCCGTTTTGGAATTTTCCGGCAAGATTATGGGCGGGCCTGACGCAGGTTTGTTGAACGACAAGCTGCACGAGCTGATCGACAAAGGCGCAATCAAAGTCGTCGTCGATTTGGGCAACGTCGATTGGATGAACAGCTCCGGCCTCGGCATTTTGATTCAAGCCCTGACCACGATGCGCAACAATCAAGGCGACATCAAGCTGGCCAACGTTTCCGAGCGCATCAAAAGCCTGCTCATGATCACCAAGCTGACGCGCATCTTCGAAATCTACGACACGGTCGATAATGCCGCGGCCAGCTTCAAGTAGCTCCCTCTGAAACTTCACGTTTATACAAACTCCGATTCCTAAACGGCAAAATGTTCGGGAAGCTTCGGAGTTTTTTGTTGCTACTCAAGGCGAGAACAATATGCCTGTTCAAATTGTAGTCGGCGCGCAGTGGGGTGATGAAGGCAAAGGCAAGATCATCGATTATCTCAGCGAGCACGCCGACCTCGTCGCGCGCTATCAAGGCGGCGCAAATGCCGGACACACGGTTGTCATCGGCGGCGAGCGTTATATTTTGCACCTCATTCCCTCCGGCATTTTACACCCGCACACCATTTGTTATTTGGGCAACGGTATGGTGATCGACCCGGCGGCGTTGTTGCAAGAGATCGGGCTGCTCACGCAAAAAGGTGTTGACGTGAAAGGCCGCCTCTTCATCAGCCATCGCGCGCACCTCGTCATGCCTTATCACAAGCTGCTCGATCAACGCCGCGAGCTGGCCAACGAGCAACGCAAGATCGGCACGACCGGCCGCGGCATCGGCCCGGCTTACGTCGATAAAGTGCATCGCATGGGCATTCGCATCGTCGATTTGTTGGATGAAGCCACGCTGCGCGAAAAGATCATGCATAATCTTAAAGAGAAGAACGCCATTCTCAAAGCGCTCTACGGCCAATTGCCGCTGGACCCCGAAGTGATTCTGCGCGATTATCGTGAATTGGACGAGCAGCTCGATCCGTACATTGCCGACGTTTCGCGCGCTTTGAATCTTGGCATCGCTTCCGGCAAAAGCGTTTTGTGTGAAGGCGCGCAAGGCACGCTCTTGGATATCGATCTCGGCACGTATCCTTATGTCACCTCTTCAACCCCCACGAGCGGCGGCGCTTGCACCGGGCTCGGCATCGGCCCGACCAAGATCGATCGCGTGCTCGGCGTGATTAAAGCCTACACCACGCGCGTCGGCATGGGCCCGCTGCCCACGGAAATCGCTCCGGAAAGCGACATCGATCTGCGCACACTCGGCGCAGAATTTGGCGCGACCACGGGACGGCCGCGGCGCTGCGGCTGGTTCGATGCCGTGGTTGCGAATTACGCCGTGCAAGTCAACGGCATCGCCGCATGGGCGGTGACCAAACTAGACGTGCTCGATACGCTGGCAGAAATCAAAATCTGCACGGCTTATCGCCATCACGGCAAAGAGGGCAAAAATTTTCCGGCGGACCTCGCCGTGCTGGAACACTGCGAGCCGGTTTATGAAACCCTGCCCGGCTGGCAGGTCTCCACTACGGGCGCTCGCACTTTCAGCGCTTTGCCGATCCGTGCGCAACAATACCTGCGCGCACTCACGGAGATTACGCAAACCCCGATTGAAATCATTTCAGTCGGGCCAAACCGTGAACAAACGATTTTTTGTTGAGGCAAGAACCGCTTCGCTTTTGGGAAGAACACAAAATGATCACGACTACAACTTCGTCGGTCGAAGGCAAAAAGATCGTGAAGTATTTGGGCATCGTCACGGGCGAGGTTGTCATTGGCTCGCATTTGTTTGAAGACGTCTTTCACGGCTTGAGGGGCATCGTCGGGGGACGCTCCACGAAATTCGAGCAAAAGCTTTCGCGCGCGCGCGCCATGGCCATGAAGCTCATGCGCGAAAACGCCGAGCAAGCCGGGGCCAATGCCGTGGTCGGCGTGGATTTGGATTATGAAACTTTGAACGCCGGCGACGCGATTCTCATGGTCATTGCCAATGGCACGGCCGTATTCGTCGAAGAGGGAGACCGAAAATGATGACGCATGCACAAGCTTATCAATTGATGTGCGAATGGACCGCTTCCGACAGCCTGCGCAAGCACATGCTCGCGGTCGAGGCCGCGATGCGTTTCTACGCGCGCAAGTTCGGCGAGGAGGAAGAGAAGTGGGCCGTAGTGGGAATCTTACACGATATGGATTATGAGAAGCATCCTTCCAAAGAAGAGCATCCCTATCAAACCGTCAAGCTGCTGCGCGAAATGGGCGAGCCGGAAGAAATCTGCCGCGCGATTTTGGCGCATGCGGATTACAGCGGCGTGAAGCCCGAAACGCCGATGGAGAAAACCATTCTCGCAGTGGATGAACTCTGCGGCTTCATCACCGCGGTCGCGCTCGTGCGCCCAAGCAAAAGCGTGCTCGAAGTCGAAGTCAGCTCCGTGAAGAAAAAGATGAAGGACAAAGCCTTCGCGCGCCCGGTCAGTCGTGAAGACATCGCGCACGGCGCTGAATTGTTGGGGATCACTTTGGAGGAGCACATCGAGAATTGTTTGCAGGCGATGAAGGGTGCGGCGGGGGAATTGGGCTTGGCGGGAGTTACAACGTGAGCAGGTTTCATCTCCGCCCCATCAAAATGTCATTCAGAAGGAACCTTTTCAAGCGTTCGACCCAATGCTTATGAAAAGATTCATTTCAACGCGTAAAAAAATTCCTGCTGAATGACACATTCTAAATGATTGAACAACACCCACGGCTTCGTTGCTGAAAATCCGACGACTGCTTTGCGAAATCTCAGTTCTCCACACCCTCCCATCGGCCGCACTTTGAATCCCAAGCTGCGCAGCTCTCTCGCTATCGCAATATTCCTGTATAATTGCACGCGATGCACCTCTTCGCTTCTGCGATAAAGCTTCCCTACTTTTCGAAAGATCGTCATGTTGCGAGTCAACGTTTCATTGCGCCGATCCTCCTCCTTCTCAACTAAAATCGCCCAGCTTTTGCCTTCAACAAAAGTTTTTTGCGGATTCACGCCGTTGACGTAACCCGGCTCCGCAATATCAAAGATAAAAACTCCGCCCGGGCACAAGACCGTGTAGACGCGCTTGAAGAACGCGGTCAAATCGGTTTTGTTATGTTGATCAAATTGATAATTGAGACATTCGCCAAGGGAAGTAATTGCAGCACAGGTAGGTAGCGTGGTTTGAAAAAGAGACCCGATTATAAATTTCGCACGCGGCGCTTTCAATCGCGCGAGTTGAATCATTGCGGCAGATATATCGATACCAAGAACTTCATAACCGGCCTCGGTCAATGCTCTCGCCCAAATGCCGCTGCCGCACCCCAAATCAACCACCAAGCCTTTATGAATGCCTTTGCTGCGCAAAATTTCCAACAAGCCCGGCGCAGCTTTTCTGGAGAAATCTCCAAAGCCGGTGTCGTGGATGAAAGCGAGGTCCGTTTGGTAATGTTGAATTTTCATGATCAACGAGGCGCAATAAACCTCGGCCAAGTCGAAGTCGGAACATTTCTATTTATTTCCACGCCTCCTGCTTCTCTTCACCCTTCACCCAATACGGCGCCCATGCCAACGCGAAGAGCCGCACGGAGATGTTCGTCTTCTTCGGGCGAATCGCAACCGTCTCGAGTGTTTCGTTCATCGCACCACTCTTCGCGGCGTAAGCTTCGGTTTCGGCTTTGAACTCGGCTTCTAAATCAGCCAATTGTTGCTGTAAAGCTTCGACATTGTCTTCGGCAAGCTCGGCTTCTTTACCTTCACGCATGGCACGGCTCGCGCCGCGCACGGCAGTCGAAGCGCGGCTGATGGTCGTGCGGCTCACGGCTTTGCGGCCTAAGAATGCGCCCAAGATCGTTGCGCCCACGGAGATCGCGGTTTGCAATTTTTGCTGCTGCGCCTGTTGCTGCTCGCGCTGCACGCGATCTTCCGCGCGGCGAATGCGGTCTTCGATGACGCCCATCTTCTTCGCATACTTCTCGCGCAGCTTCTCCGTCCAATCGTCGCGCTGTTCGCGGCCATGTTGCGCGATACGAATGCGAAAATCCCGCTCCGATTCATTCACTTCTGACAGCTCGCCCGTGCTCGGGCTTTTGAACAGTTCCAATTTTTGATTGCGGTAAATCTCCTCGCCGAACTCTTTCTTCCACGCCGTGTAACTCTTCGTTTGCCCCGCAGCGCTCGGCAACTCCCCGAAGAGCGCATTTGCCTCGGCTTCTTTCATCAAACCGGATTCATCAATCTCGGCAGCGATTGCTTGTTCCCATTTCACCATCACCGCTTCGTTGGTGATGGGAATGAGTTGATTGCAGTCAGCGTCGAGATTGACATTCTTCTTCGCGTCGTCATAGTGGACTTTCGCCATGCCCAAAAGAAAAGGCTCATAAACGAGTTGCGTATTCTCCTCTGCGCGGCCACGCACGGGCAGAAAAACTTGCGGCGCCTCCGTGGGCAGCGACGGCCGTTGTGGCTGGGTCGCTAAAATTGCGGGCGCACTCTTCGCGTGCGCTGCTGTTGCCGGTTGCGCAATACGCCACGAATCCATCAAGGTTTTGATCTGCATGCGTGTGAGCGGGCCGCAGAGATACGACATGACCCAGCGCGTTTCAAAAACTTCGGGCGCGTCTTCGTGCACGTTATGCAACAAGAAAACGCGATTGCCCAAAGCCGCGAGCGTTTGCTCCATTTCAAAACGCTGAAATTTTCCGACGCCGCTGGCCGCCGCGCCCTCCAAGCCTTCAAGCACGCGCGCTTTGTCGCGCTCAGTTTGCAAGCGGCCGAGAAACCACGTGCCGATATTCGAAAGCCCTTTGTAATCTAAATCCACCGGGTTCTGGGTGGCGAGCACGATGCCGAGGCCGAACGCGCGCGCTTGTTTGAGCAGCTTGAGCAGCGGCGCTTTCGAAGGCGGATTCGCGACCGGCGGCATGTAGCCGAAGATTTCGTCCATGTACAGAATCGCGCGCAAGCTGGTCGTGCCCGGTTGCGAACGCACCCACGCGAGGGTTTGATTAAACAAAAGCGAGACGAAAAACATGCGCTCCGGGTCGGAAAGGTGCGCGATGGAGAAGATGGCATGTCGCGGTTTGCCGCTGCTCGTGTACAACATGCGATTGATATCGAGCGCTTCACCTTCGAGCCAGCCTTGAAAGCCGGGCGCGGCGAGCAGATTGTTGATCGCCATCGCCAACTCGAAGCGCTCCTTTGCAGGATAGAACGAATCCATTTCGAACACGCCGATCTTGTTCATGGGCGGAGTTTGAATGGCTTGAATCAATCCGCCCAAATCCAAATCTTTGCCTTGCGCCCAAGAGTAGTTGAGCACGTTCGAAATCAAAATATGCTCGCGACTTTTGATGGGATCGGCATCAATGCCGAGCAAACCGAGCAAGCTCATGGTCGTGCCCGCCACGCGCTCGCGCAACGCATCGGTGTCGTTGATGATCGCTTGCGTCGGCGCGGAGAACGATTGCAGAATGGAAAGCGGCAAGCCCGCGGTGCTGCCCGGCGTATAAACCGCAACCTCGGCAGCGTCTTTCAAACGTTGAATGCGAGCGCCGTCCTGTCCCCATTTTGCCAAACCGTTTTTCCAAAGCTCGGCTTGTTGCTGCGCGAAATCCTCGGCGCTCAAGCCTTTCTTGCGCGCTTCGTCTTCATTCACCCACGGACGAAAATCCTCGAACCGCAACTCCGGAAATGTGAGCATGAGATTGCCGAGATCGCCTTTGGGGTCGATGATGAGCGCAGGAATGCCGTCAATCGCTGCTTCCTCTAACAGCGCGAGGCAAAGGCCGGTTTTGCCGCTGCCGGTCATGCCTACGCACATCGCGTGCGTTGTCAAGTCTTTCGAATCATACAACACCAACGGCTCTTGCGATTTCTTCTCTTTCAAATCGTATTTGCGGCCGAGGTAGAATACGCCGAGCTTTTCGAAGTCTGACATGGGAGGTTCCTTGTTGGCAAGTAGCCAGTGAGCAGTGACCAGTGTTCAGTAACTGATTACTGGTCACTGATCACTGGTCACTAAACATTATCCGGTATCACTTCAAAACCACGGCGCAATGCCCGCAGCGTTTGGCGTTTATCGGGATGGTCATCATACATTCCGGGCATTCTTTCGTGGTGGGCGCGGGGGCCGGCGCGGCCTCTTGCTTGCGTTGCAGCTTGTTCATGCCGCGAATAACCATGAACAGCGCGAAGGCCACGATCACGAAATTGATCACGGCATTGATGAACACGCCGTAGTTGATCGCAACCGCCGGGTCGGCCTGTAGCGGGATGTTGAGATTCTTGAAATCGAGGCCGCCGGTGATCATGCCGATGGGCGGCATGAGAATGTCATTCACCAACGACGAGACGATCGTGCCGAACGCGCCGCCGATGATGATGCCGACCGCGAGATCGACGACGTTGCCGCGCATCGCGAATTCTTTGAACTCTTTGAACATGTTGCATCCTCCTCGTTTAAGTTTGAAGCGTTTTCGTTAATCAGGGAAAAAGAAATTTCTTCACTTCATCTCGCTAAAGCTTGTTGCGGTTGATTGACACGCGGCTTCTTTATTTTTTGTGTTTTAGCTTTTATCGAGCTCCGCGTGGCAGCGCCCAACCCGTGCTTATCAACGAGCGGATAGTTCTCCGGTGAGATAATCGAAGCCAGTTCCAAATCCACATCCAGCTTGGGCCAATAGAGATGCTGCGGCTGCGGCAATTCCACTTCCAAAATCGCTTCGAGATTGGCTTGGCGAAACCAGGGAAAATGTTCGAACGCCAAGAAATATTCCTGCTCATGGAGCAACAACCAAAAGCCATGCGGCGAAATATTCAGAACCTCAACCGCCAAAGTGTTTGCGCCATTTTTTTTCGATCTCATCACGTTTGTCCTCAACAACAGTGCGAAGTTTTCTAAGCTCCTTGGGAGAAAGCCCATGACTTTGGGCCAAAGCAACCTCCGGTTCAAGCCAGAATTTTGCTTCGCCTTTTCCCGACTGGATATGCACATGCATGCGAGCTTCTTCCCGAGAAAAGAAGAAGAAACGATATTGTTCGTGGCGAAAAACTGTCGGGCTCATATTTGCGCCGCTCTGCTCGCAACCTTAAAAAAATAAAAACGCCGCCAATATTTTGTTGCGGATTCAGTGGCGTTTCTATCACGAATTGTTTTCCAGCATTACTTCGCGGGATTCGGCAGCTTCAGCTTTTGCCCCACTTTGATCAAATCCGGATTCTTCAAAATGTCGGTGTTGAGATTGAAAATCTCCATGTAGCGATTGGCACTGCCAAAGAGCTGTTTCGCGATTTTCGAAAGCGTGTCGCCGGATTTCACGGTATAGACGCCGTAAATGTCCGTTTTCTCCACTTTAATATCAGCCACGATTTCGCTTTCCCAGTTGGGATAGGTTTTGATTTTATCCCACAATAAATCTTTATCGAGCTGATACGTTGCCGTCCCTTTCACGTGCAGCTTGCCGCCCTCTTCTTTCACGTCGCCGCTTTTCACGTCCAGTTTCTTGCCGAGCTCCAGCAAATCATTGTACTTTTCTTTCAACATGGTCTGCCTCCTTGCGATTGGATAAGGATGAAAAGTTGTTTAACCGGTCTCACACTAAAATGATAACAGGTGCTACGATGAAAAGCAACAGGCTTTTGCGGTAAACTCGTAACACAGGCCTCAGTCTGCGAACCAAGCAGCGGAATATTTGCGTTACACACCCGATCGACTAATGTTCAACGAAAGCGGCGTCGAGGTGAGTCATTCATAGGCAGGTTTCCGGCCGCTTGTCAAAATATGTTTTGATTCAAAACCCGCACCATTGACAGCCGTAAGGCCATTGCTCTCGCGCCTAAAGAAAACAACTTACTTGGAAAGCGTTTAACCTCTGTTTTTGTCTTATGTGTGAGCGCTGCTTGAGCGAAATCACCCAAGGCCCTAATCGCGCCAGGCGATTTGCCACGTCTCGCCCAAAATAAAAATCCCGATCATTCCAAAGAATGATCGGGATTTTTATGCGCAAGGAAGAATCATCAATCCAAAAGTTTAAGCTGATATGCTCCTCTTACGCCAGCTCATTCATTGATGATGAACTCCACGGGATCGCGCGCTTTGCCGTCAACCCACACTTCATAGTGCAAGTGCGGGCCGGTCGCGCGGCCGGTATCACCCACGAGGCCGAGCACTTGCCAGCGCTGAATTTGCTGGCTCTGTTTGACGTTCACTTTGGAGAGATGGCCGTAGAGCGTCTTCATGCCGTGGCCGTGGTCAATGATGACCACGCGGCCATAGCCGCGGCCTCTGCGATATGTAGTCTTCGCCAGCTCGATCGTGCCTGCGGCCGGGGCGTAGACCGAGGTGCCGTAGGGCGCGGCCACGTCGAGGCCGCGATGGTGTCGCAGGCGGCGCACGAAAGGATCGACGCGCTTGCCGAAGAAATCCGTAATGCGCCCGCTCAAGATCGGCTTGACCGAAGGAATGTGGGCGAGCTGTTGGCGGCGCGCTTCGAAATTTTCAAAAATATTTTGGTGCGTTTGCCGTGTGGTAGTGATGCGTGATTCGAGGTGATTGATCAAAGCTGAAGGGGAGAGCTTGTCGAAATCTACCAACTCGGCTTGTTGCGCGGCACGGCTGGTGTAGAGGTTCGCATCAGGCTGGCTGCCGTCGGATTGCAACGTGGGAATGATGTTGTCGTCTTCGTCGACGAATGCGCCGCCGCGCCCGGTGAGCGCTTCCGCGCCGTCATTGCCGTTGCGCTTATCGGCTTCGGTGAAGATCAAACCGCTCGGCAGGCCGTGCAAACGTTCATAACGCCGCCCCAATTCTTGCGCGCGATTTTGCCATTGCTCGAATTGGTGCCGCAACACCGTTTGCTTCGCACCTTGATATTCGGTGTAAAGCTCCTGGAAGACCAGCTTGGAGCCGAAAATCAAAATGCCGAAAACCATGAGCAGCGCCGCAGCGCCGCCGGCGAGCATCGCGAGAAAGCTCTTGAGGCTGAATTCGAAATGTTTGTAATCACTGCCCCATGCGGAGAATAATACTAGGCGAATTCTCTTGTCTTCCATGGAGGCGCACTCCAACTTTCGTTTCATTGACACGCGGAGGCAGCGCAGCTCGTGACAGGTCGTCTTAACGCCGTTCCGCCGGAAATTTCATGCTGAGGAAAGTCAAACCTTCCTTGGAGTCAAACAAACGAGTACGCCTTCATGGCATTAACGGACGGAGCACCGGCCGCATAAGCTCCTCCTCATCAGAGGTGGTCAATAATGTTTGTGATATACCGGCAGCGCCTCGCACTACGGAAGCGCTCCGAAAAAAATTACGGCGGATAATCGCAATTTTTCGTCAATATTGCAAACGAAAATTCTGCGGGTCGAATTGCCGTTACATCAAATTTATAAGGAACTGTTTGAGGACGCCCGGGCGATGTGTATATTACCGCAAAATGGCGACATCAAGGAGTCACGTTTTCAGCTCAGGAGTTTCCGTGAAGGACATTCAGCTTTTTCTGCGTTTGCTAATGGCAATTTTTCAGCGCGTGTTTTATGTCTGCTCCGCCGGCCAAATGCCGCCGTTTGCGAGCGTGGCGATGGTCATCCGCGAAGGCGGAAAAATTTTGATGCTCGATCGCAGCGACGGCCGCGGCTGGGGTTTGCCCGGCGGATTTGTGAAAATGTATGAGGGTGCGGAGCAGGCGGTATGCCGCGAAGTACGCGAGGAAACCGGCTTCGAAGTCGAAGTTACCGGAGTTTTAGGAACGCTTTCAGGCAAACGGCCGGGCACGTGGATTCGCAGCGTGGACGTGGTTTTCAACGGGCGCGTAGTCGGCGGCGCTTTACATGACTCGACGGAAGGCCGCAGCGCATGGGTCCGGCTTGATGACGTGCGCTCGCGGATTGCTTTTGATTATCTCGAAATTTTGGAGACGTTATAATGCGCATGTTCAGTGCGATGCCGTCTGCAATTTCCTCCTTTTCGTTTCACGCGATAAGGCTTTTCCTTACCCTCTTGCCCACGATCTTTTTCGGCTGCACCGGAAATAAATTGCGCTTGAAAGCATGGACGGATTTGCCGCCCGCGCGCTACACCATTCCACCCTACGCACACCATCTCTCCCAATTCAAAATCGCGCTCGATCCCGGCCATGGCGGACTCTCGCACCTGCCCAATTACAAACGCGGCCCGACGGGCAAAGAAGAAGCGGTGATGAATTTGAACGTCGCGCTTCAGCTCAAAGAGTTTTTGCAGCTCGCGGGTGTGCGAGCGATCATGACGCGCGAGGAAGACCGTTTCGTTTCATTGGCAGAGCGGGCCGAGATCGCCGCGCGCGAGCATTGCGACTTCATGATCTCATTACACCATAACGCGAGCGACCGCGCCGAAGCCAATCACACCTCGGTCTTTTATCATCTGCATCCCGACTATTCGCCGGCGAGCATGGATTTGGCGCGTGCGGTTTATTTCGGCATCGTCGAAGCCTTGCGCTTGCCGGAAATTTCGCCGGAAGGTTTGCTCTCCGACAAATTGATTTACCCCGCGGGCTTTGGCCTTTTGCGTGTTGCGCGCATGCCGGCGATCCTGCTCGAATCGTCTTTCTTCTCGAACCCCCAAGAAGAAAAACGGCTCATGGAATCGGCGTATAATCGCCGCGAGGCTTACGGCATTTTTCTCGGGCTTGCGCGTTGGGCCGCGGGCGGTGTGCCGAGCGTGAAACTGATTCAGCCCGCAACCATTTCACGCACAAAGATGCCCGAGATCGTTTATTCGCTTGCGGACGGTGTTTCCGAGCGCAGCAATCGCTCGAACAGCGCGTTCGCAATTTTTTCTGAAACGGCAACGATGAAACTCGACGGCGAGCGCGTGTCCGCACGTTTGGAATCAGCAAAAAACCGTTTGCTCTTTCAGCCAACGACGCCGCTCAAAAACGGCGCGCACCTCGTGCAAGTCGATCTGCAAAATCTTTTCAAGCATCACAATCTGCCGAGAGTGGATACGATCATCATTGCGGCTCCCACTGATAGCATGCACTTTCACGCACCGACGTTGCGTTTGCCGGCGGATGGTGTGGCCACGATACCGATTCAAATCAGTTTGTTTGATGAAGACGGCGAGGCGGTGTGGGAAGGCACGAAAGTGAAAGTCACTGCGGAGCAAGGGTTGATTGGAAACATGCCGAGGCGTTTGCGAAATGGCCGCGCGGCGATCTACTATCAAAGTGGAATTGAGAGCGGGCTGGTTCGTCTCATCGCCGAAGCCGATGCGCATCGTGACACCTTTGCGCTCGAGCTTGTTCCTGCGGGAGAAGTGCGCACGCTAAGTGGCATCGTGCAGGATGATTCGACGCAAGCGGCGTTAATCGGAGTTGAAATTTTGCTTGCTGATTCATTGCTCGCCACGGCGGACGAGAACGGTTTTTTCTTCGTGCCCGGCATTGCCCCGGGGGAGCGGCGGTTTGCGGCGCGCGCGAAAGGCTATCATCAAACAACGCAGAGCCTCACAATTGCACGCGACCAAAGCTTGCTGCTGCACACTCGCGTTTCGCCGATTCTCGGCGGCCTGCTGCACCAGCAAAACTTTATTCTCGATGCTGCCGGCGGCGGCACTGAAAGTGGTGAAATATTCAAATCCGGAAGCGCCGCAGCGCGTGCTAATCTCGCGCTTGCACGCACGTTGTCGGATACGTTGCAATGGGCTGGCGCGAATGTCGTCATGATTCGAGAAACGGACACGACCTTGGCCACAACTGCTCGTATTGAGAAAGTGAACGAGCTTCCGCAAGGGCTGTATATAAAATTTGTCTATCGCAAGTGGGAGCAGGATTCTACGTTGGTGCAATGCACGATTTATCCCGGCAATCAAACCGCAGAGAGCATTGCAACTGCGATCAACGCGTCCTTTGCAAGCCGTCCAAACACCGGCGCGATATTGTTGCGCAGCACCGACGTGCCCGAAGTGACGCTCACAAATAAAACTGCGGTTGAAGTTTTGATCAAATGCCGCGCGCCGGAGATTGCAGCGCGCGATGTGCCGGCATTGTTTGAAGGGATCGTGCAGTTCTTGCAAGAGGAGAGGAAGAAAGCCGGACAAGAAGATCTGGCAGCGCAGTAAGCCGTAGCGCAGACCTCCATTCTGCAAACTAAGCACCTGAATCCGTGAAGAAAATCCGAGGAATTTAGCAGGAAAGGCTTTATATTCGCGGTGTTCATTAGCCTCAGACCTCGTTAGAATCGAATCGAAAACTGCAGATTTTCTGGACAAACGGAAAATCGACTGCTGTTAAGGACAGCCTGAGTGATAGTCATGGCTGAAGAATAATGGCAGAAAAATCGTGCTTGGG